>Ga0129308_1001472_pt1 | contig 24382 bp, 33 predicted proteins | sample L827metagenome_FD_94440 | JGI IMG/M metagenome (GOLD analysis project Ga0129308, IMG submission 94440) | Ring-tailed lemur group fecal microbial communities from Wisconsin, USA - L827 metagenome | ecosystem: Host-associated > Mammals > Digestive system > Large intestine > Fecal | place: USA... | reverse complement strand
TTAATCACTGTCAGAGTCCTCACTTTCATCTGGTGTTTCGTTCCATTCGGCTTCCCAGTCATCTTCGTTCCAGTCCTCGTCCTCGACCTCTTTACCGTATGGAATAATACGAATCACAGTAGGAGCAGTTTCTTCTGTACCGTCTAAAAGGAAAGCAGTATTCGCACCATAGGCTTTGTCAATGATGTACTTACAAGCGTTAAAGCGGTCTTTGTTGTACCTGTCATTGGCAATCTGGATTATGCTTTGCAGAGCGTCAACGGTAGCAGACTTAAGCAACTTCTTAAACTGCTCTTTCTGTGATTTCTGCTCTGCTGTTTGTTTCGGCCTGCCTTTGGGGTTACCGCTTTGTCCTTTTACATAAGGCACAGAAAATCACTCCTTCCTACAAATCATAGATGTTCACGCTCCTTGTTGCTGGATTCCAACCATCTATGAACTTCTGTTTTATTTCGGTTTTTGTTAGCTGAGATAGAATTTCTTGTTTTTCTTCTATCTCTGCCTTTAATGAATGAATCAGCATAGTATAGGCTTCTTTACCACTTCTCGGTTTATGCTTCAAATTTACATCTGCTGATATTCTTTCTACTTGCATTTTTGTGAACACCCCCTTATTGTAAATGTACTGTTATGCTCTCTGCTCTCTGTCCTCTTTATGGTACAGAATTTGAAAAATGCTTTTTGCTTATTTTCGCTGTGGGATATGCTCTACACCCCCAAAACAGTCTGAAACTGATACATTTTTCACTTTTGCTAATCGGTAACTTTCTGTTCAGTTTTATTCATGGATTGAATAATTTAAGGTTGAAAGTTTAACCGCAAGAGCGTTTGAAGTCCTTAATCGTCATTATGCAATCAACAGGCAAATCATATTGTTCTGCGTACCTTTTAGCGTCTCTGGCTGAATTATCTGTTTTACCTCTGATTTTCATATACCTGCGTAATGCTTTCTTAAACACCTCAATATCGGGTATCAGTTCCCGTTCTTTAGCAATCGTCTTGATTGGATTCTCGGTATCTGTCAATGACTCCACCAGTTTCTCGACACAAGCGTCTAAATATGGTACAATCATCTTATCCACCAACTCATTACAGAAAATGCGTTTGTACTCACGCAGTATTTCAAGTAGATTTTTCTGTGTAAGAACATCGGATAAAGTTTTCTTTGCTCCGAATAATTTAGTAAGAGTCCTATCTACAAGCACGATTTCCACCCTCAATAAACCTTGTGGCACATCATCAGTAGGAAGATTAAACTGTCTCCGCTTATCTATGATGTCCTGAGATTTGTCATATATCTTCGCATACCAATAGTGTTTTCGTGGGATTCTTGTTGAATGGTCCTCGTCTTTCAACACACATTTTCTATTTGGGCCTACAAAGATACTTATATCTCCACTTGCATGGGGCAAGGCTGCATGATGAAATAAACTCTGTACATCTGACTGTGTTGCATTTCCACTCACAGTTTGCGTGATGTTTACCTCTATCTTTGTGATTTGAGTGTTCATGTTATTACCGAAAATCTTCTTTAGCTGTGTTTCGCAATCGTTCTTGATGATTTCCAGCTTTATGCTCTCGGTAAGGGAGTATGGGCGAATGTTGTTATCACGCACAAATTTAGGCAAATTCAATGTAATTGTAGCTTTACCTTTGCTTGCTTCAACACTGCCATACTCACGCCCTTGAGCATTGATTAACGGTTGCTTCAATAAATCTTTCATATTCTTGCCTGTTAATGCAAGTTCAAATTCGCAAGTATCAAGCCCTTGTCTGGCTCTACTTTTATCAAGTCTTATTTTACGCTCACCCATTATTACACCTCGCCCATTGCTTTCTTTATTTCGCTGATAATTGAAGCAGTCTCTTTGATGATTGCGTCAATCAAAGCAATGTAGCTTTCAGCATAATAATTTCTTTCTTCAATCGTTGCTCCGTTCATATTCTTATACCTCACAATCTTTGCTCATATATTCGTCAATGCAGTTCACATCAATGCTGTTTAAGATTTCCCTCAGCTTGATAAGTTCGTCCTTTGAAAGAGTGATACCACGCAACGGATATTGAAGTCCGTCCTTTTCCGATAACCTCCACGCTCTAATGTCAAATGTAGGCTCTTTATCTCCCCACTTGGCAATCGTAACTTCCTTTGAGAATCCACGCACACCAACCATGATAGTGTCAATGTGCTTTTTTACTTCGTACTCGGTAACCTTACTAACATTACATGCAAACTCATGTTTCGGGTTTAATTCGTAATTGCTCATATTCCTTGTTCCTTTCAAAATTTATTTTGATTTCAGGCAACAAAAAAAGAGAAGCCAGTTACACCTCAACTAAGGTAACTTTCGCTTCTCTAAAGCACTCAAAATATTCAGTTGGCCAGTCCTTTTTTGACCAATATATATTATATCACAAGTCTTGAAATTTGTACATAGGTTTTTGAAACTTTTTTCCCTAATTTTTCCTTGTATGATTTTGATTCAATTTTATATATAATCCTCAGATAATCCAGAATAACCCCAGATTGATTTGATTTAGATAAAAGGTATTTTATATATCCTAATTCCTAAAATTCATTCTGGTTAATCTGGGGACCTCTGGTAATAACCTTAAAATAAACAGTATTAGAATAGTATAAAGTTATTTCTCTTTAAGGGGAAAACACCTCAAATAATTAAGAGAAAAAACCGAAACTCATTTGTTCAATTCCATATTGCACAGTATAAGAGGAAATGCTTAAAAGTCCTTTATTTATAATACTTTGTTGGTATTTGCACCTTGCTAAAAGTAGAACTGAAAGAGGGTATCTTTCCCTGTTGCTCATGCTGACAGTATTAAGCTATTTGAACAAACAAGCACAATCTTCAAAAAATGGGATTGGAACCTACTTATCTTTTGACGGGAGAGCTTCTGTCGACGAAGGAGCTGGCAGATCTTTTTAAGGATTGTCCCAAGGAGAAGGAAGCCGTGCTGGAACAGGTGCTCCATTATTTGTCCCTGCTTTATAAATGATAGAACCGGGCAAAGAACGAAAGAGGAATTTTTATGGGTGGGGAAAGCAAAAGATATGACAGCTACGAGGAAATGTACGAGAGCCTATATCTCAGCGTTCTCAAATATGTCAGGAGAATGATTCGCAACAATGATACTGCTGTGGAGGATTTGACGCAGGAGGTATTTTTTGTTGCCTATCAGAAGTGGGATACTGTGTTGAAGGATCACCCAAATATCCCTGGTTTTCTGATGGTTGTTGCCCGGAATAAGATCAAGAAATGGTTTGAAAAGCAAAGCAGAATCCAGTTGGACGAGGTGGAAACACTGGATCTTTTCCTGCAGGGAGAAGAGGGCGGTGATGGAATAGATGCCTTTAATATGGTTGATTTTTATTCATCTGTGGAAAATACTTTATCAGACAGGGATTTAAATATATTGCGGCACTATTATGAATATGGGTATACGTCATCAGAGATGGCCAAAAGGCTGGGCATTACAGAATCCTGCTTTAAAGTGCGTGTTGCCAGAATGAAAGAAAAGCTCAAGAGCAGCATGAAAGTGCTGATATTTATGATAATTTCTTACGGGATCGGAAGATTTTTTCAGTGATACTGTTTTGAGGAAGGAAAAGCGGAGAATGTCGCAAAAAAGGAGTTCAAAGGACGATAAGCTGATACAGGATTTGTATGAGAAATTGAATTGGTTTACTTTTCAGGCATCGGATGAGGAATTTGATGAGGAGCAGGTACGGGCGATTCTGGAGCTGTTGGACAAGCTGGATCCGCTGCCGGGATTGGAGAGCGGCGCCGGTGCGGCGGCTGCGGCACAGGAGGGCGCAGAGGATTTTGAAGCGGATGATGCCGGAAAGTCTCAGCCCGCAGAAGAAAAACAGGGAAAAGAGGAGCTTTCGGATAATCCGGCAGCTGCCTTTGAGAGATTTAAGAAAAGATACAATATCACCGACGAGGATCTCGCCAGAAAGGATGGAAAGCTGGCGGAAGGTGGTTCTTCCGCCGGTGATGGGGGAACCGGCTCTTTTTGCTCCGAGCTTTCCGAAGAAGTTGCGTTCGATGGACCGCAGGTGCGCAGGAATCTTGAAAACCGTGTGTCAGGAGAAGTGAATGCGGACGGGGAGAAAGAAAAAAAGCGCCTCAGCCGCTTTAAGGGCAGCACATGGAGAAAAGTGGCGGCGGCAGTCATCATCGCTGCGGCGGCCTGCACTTATCTGAGCGTTGGAACCAGCGCAGTGCGGCAGAAATCTTTTTTTGAGATTGTGCAGGATGGCGTGAACAGTTTGAAGTTTACCGTGACCGGGAATGTGGCGGAGAGTGAGACGGAAACCGAAGCTGAGCTGGAAAAGCTCGGCGGAGAGCCGGTGTATTATGATTCCTGGGAAGAGGTCGCGGAGGAGAATAGCGATATTTTGATTCCGGGGTATATACCGGAGGGGTTGGAATTGGAGGTGCTTTATAAGAGGGATAGTGGGAATTATAGATTATATAATGGGGTATATAATAGTCAAAACTCTGAAGATGTGTTAGTAATTGGAGTGACGTGCTTTAAAGAAAATTATACAGAGGGGGGATTAATTAATGAAGAGGAATGGGATTTGATAGAACTTGATAATGATATTAAATATTATCGTTTAGCTGATCGTTATATGGCATTGTGGAATACCGGAAAATGTATTTACACATTTGAATGGAAAAGTTTAGATGAAGTTAAAATTATTATAAGCCAAATGAAAGAATAGATTTTGCTAAGGCCATGGTTTTCATGGCCTTTTTGATTTTTGTAACCAAGTTATCGTATCAAGGAATAAAAAAGGGAAGACATGTTTTTTTCTTTGCCAGAACTTGGATTACAAAATGAAGAAAATAATAGCATTAGGTTTATCTTTGATCATGTTGATGGGATTAACACTGCAGGCAAGCGCGGCAAGTACAGTTGGGGCATTGTATGGTTGTATATTAACTGTAGGATGTGATTCCAATGGTGTAATTGTCTCTTTTAGTGAAAATTCGACAACAGAAGCTGATGAAATAGGTTGTAGAAGTATTGTATTAGTTGAGAAGAGCGGAGGTAAAGTGACCAAGACCATTTCCATTCCCAGCGGTTCAACAAGCGGAGCATATTCTTATGCTGACGGATACCTTTATACAGGGGCGGTTGAAGGAAGAACATATTATGCAACTTGTACTCACTATGCAAAATATGGGAGCGAAGAAAAGACGGTAGATGGTTCTACCAATGAAATGGTGTACAGAAAATAAATAATAGCAATTACACATGTCTTCAAAATAAAAAGCGAAAGGAAAAGTTCTGTAAAGAATCGACAAAAAGGCCGGCCGGATGAGGGCTGGCTTTTTTGCAGGTGGAGCAGGAGAAGGTGAGAAAGATTGTCGGGAATGCCCTCTACAGATTGTGGAGATCAGTGCAGCGATGGTCCAGAGCCTCTGTATGAAGATGAATGTGCCGGTCTGTGAGGCGGAAGAATGCGTGAAGAAAGTGAAGGGCTGTGATATGGGATATTTGTTTGAGAATATGGAAAAAATGGATATACAGGAGGAGCGCAGAAAAACTGCCGGGGCCTACAGCAAGGTCTGGAAGAGTACAGTTCTTCTGTGTCAGAAATTTGGTGTTTCAAAAGAGGATACGTTACAGGAATTAATGGATACATACGGTCTACACCGGGAGGAAACGCAAAAGCAGGTGACTCTGTGCTGGCAGTAACAAAATTTGTTGAAAGTCGGCGACAGGGAGCAATTTTTTCGCAGGAAACGTATTGATACTTGACAGCGCTCAAAAAAAGATGTAAGCTAATTATGTTAGCTAATCAAATTAACAAATTGCATAAGGAAGGAGTGGTGGAGATGCCGCGCGACAAGACCGCCAGCCATGAGAAGATCGTTGAAGCGGCCATGCGTGAGTTTCAGGAGAAAGGCTTTGAGCAGGCATCCGTGAAGGCGGTAGCTGACGCTGTTGGAATGACCTCGGCGGCTCTGTATCGCCATTTTGCCAGTAAGCAGGATATGTTCGTGGCACTTGTACAGCCAGCCGTGGACGCGCTGAATACCTGGAAGGAAAAGCATATTGCCTCCAGCTACGACATTCTGGAGCAGGACGATTGCGAGATCATGTGGGACTTCGATGCAGACTGCAACGATGCCCGCATGGTACTGGATGTCATGTATCAGCAACCGAAGACCTTTCGCCTGCTGTTTTGCTGCTCGGCGGGCACTCCTTATGAGAACTTCGCACACGACATGGTGGAACAGGCCACTGATAGAATGATGTGCTTTTTGCAGGACTGCAAGGCCAGGGGATGCTCTGTGCGGGAGGTGCGGCGGGATGAGATGCACATGCTGGTCAGTGCATATTGTGCCGCTTTGATCCAACCCATCGAGCACGGATATGACAGAGCAGATGCAGAACGCTATCTGAAGACCATCGTGGATTTCTTTACACCAGGCTGGCGAATGATCACCGGACTTTAATAAAGGGGGAAATTTTCTTTCCCCTTTTTATTAAAAACAGATGTTAGACAAAACTAACCAAAGGAGATGAATCAAATGAATAACAAAAATGAAGCAAAGCGCTCGGCAGCCTCCTGGCTGTTGGAGCTGACGGCCTTCCGTCAGTGGGAATACCTGCTCAGCGTGCTGGCGGCGCTGGCTGGGGTGGCCTGCTCACTGGTACCGTACTTTGTTATGATCGAGCTGATCGGTGCTCTGGTAGGCGGGACGGCGGACAAAATCTGGTGCCTGAACCATTGTCTGGTCATGGGGCTGTGGTGGGTGGTGCGTTATGTATTGCACTCAATTTCTACCACTTTGTCTCACCACGCTACCTTCCACGTGCTGGCAGAAATTCGGGTGCGGTTGCTGAACAAGCTGGCCACGCTGCCCCTGGGTACAGTGCTGGAAAAGTCCTCCGGCTCCTACAAGAACATTATTGTGGAACGGGTAGATTCCATTGAAACGACGCTGGCCCATATCGTGCCGGAAATGACCTCTAACATCGTGGGTGCCATAGCCGTGCTGATCTTGCTGTTCACAGTGGATTGGCGCATGGGTCTGGCGACTCTAATCGTTTTGCCCTTGGGCGTAGCGTGCTTTCTGTCCATGTTTAACGGGTATGAGGCCAGGTTCCAACGGGCAATTAACTCCACGAAAGCGCTGAACGACACAGCGGTGGAGTACATCAATGGCATCGAGGTCATCAAGGCCTTTGGGCAGTCCAAAACCAGCTACGCCAAGTTCGTTTCGGCAGCGAAGGAGGGCGCGGACTGCTTTATCGAGTGGATGCGCAGCTGCCTGTTCGGGCAGAGCGCTGGTATGGCCATTTTTCCCTCCACGCTGATCGGTATTCTTCCGGTTGGCTGTCTGCTGTTTATGCACGGCGCTCTGACAGCGGAAGCCTTCCTGACCGTAATTATTCTTTCTTTCGGCGTTATGCAGCCGCTGATCACGGCTTACTCCTACACAGACGATCTGGCTCAACTTGGAACAATTATCGGTGAAGTGGCCGATATTCTTGACCGTAAAGATCTGCAGCGTCCTGATACGGCTCGGGAATTACCGAAGGACAATGCCATTGAACTGAAAGACGTCTGTTTTGCTTATCATGAAAAGGAAGTGCTGCATGGCGTCAGCCTGCGCATTGAACCGGGAACCGTGAACGCCCTGGTAGGGCCCTCCGGCAGCGGAAAATCCACCATTGCCCGTCTGATTGCTTCGCTATGGGATGTGAACAGCGGCAGCATCACCTTAGGCGGAGTGGACATCCGTACTCTGCCGCTCAAGGAGTGCACTGATCGTATCGCCTATGTGTCTCAGGACAATTACCTGTTCGATCTTTCTGTCATGGATAATATCCGCATGGGACGTCAGGGAGCTACAGATGAGGAGGTCATCACCGCAGCCCGGGCCTGCGGCTGCCATGACTTTATCATGAGCCTGGAGAAGGGCTACCAGACCGTTTGCGGTTCCTCCGGCGGGCACCTGTCCGGCGGCGAGCGCCAGCGTATTTCCATCGCCCGGGCCATGCTGAAGGATGCGCCGGTGGTCATTCTGGACGAGGCAACCAGCTACACCGACCCCGAGAATGAGGCGGTTGTTCAATCTGCCCTTGCCCGGCTGATCCGTGGGAAGACCCTGCTGGTCATCGCGCACCGTCTGTCTACGGTGGCGGACGCAGACCACATTTTTGTGGTGCAGGGCGGCCGGATCGCCGCCCGGGGTACCCAAACTGAGCTGCTGGAGAGCTGCCCGCTTTACAAGGAAATGTGGGAAGCTCATATCAGTGTCAAAGACAATGACGAGGGGGTGGCATAAATGCTGCAAACACTGAAAAAATTCTTTGCCTTTTGCGGGGAAGACAACCGCAGACTGTTCATGACTTCTATCTGGCTGGGCGTACTCAGCGCGATCTGCTCAGCCATGCGCATTCCGGCAGCCTATATCGTTATTTGGGCGCTGCTTGAAAACAATGTGACCATGTCCACTCTCTGGAGCAGTCTGGCTATCATCCTGGGTTCTGTTGCTGTAACAATACTCATCAATATGAAATCCACCATGCTGCAGACCTGCGGAGGGTACCGGGCCTGCGCCAATAAGCGCATTGAGATCGCAGAGCACCTGCGTTATCTGCCCATGGGCTGGTTCAACGCCAATAGTCTGGGTGAGGTTACCTCGGTTACAACCAACACCATGGAAAATATGGCAAATATAGCGACTCGAGTGGTCATGATTACCACCAAAGGTTTTTTAACAGCCGGAGTCATTGCTGTGATGATGCTTGTATACGATTGGCGTGTTGGCCTTATTACACTGGCAGGACTGCTGGTATTTATGGGGATCAATGCTCTGATGCAGCGTAAGGAGCAGGCGGTGTCGCAGCGCAAATTCAATGCAGATGAGCGCCTTGTTGCCAAAGTGCTGGAGTATGTACAGGGCATTGCGGAGGTCAAAAACTTCGACCTGACAAAGGACTCGACCACTCAGGTCAGCGGTGCAGTGGAGGAGTGCCGTAAGGCCGCCTTTGGCATGGAGCTGCCTTCCGTGCTGTTTATCTTTCTGCAATTCATCGCCAACAAAGTTACCGGCGTGGCGGTGTGCGCAGCGGCGATAGTATTCTGGTTCAATGGCACGCTGCCCCTGGCAAACTGCCTGCTGATGCTGATCTGCTCCTTCATCCTGTTTGAGCAGTTGGACAGCGCGGGCAGCTATTCCACCCTGTTCCGTTCCATTGACATCGGCGTGGAAAAAGCCAACGCCATTCTGAACGTGAAACCTATGGACATCGATGGAAGAGAGATCGTTCCGGATCACTGTGATATTGCGCTGGAGCATGTGGATTTCTCTTATGACCAGAAGAAGATTCTGAACGATGTGTCGCTGACGATTCCGGAAAAGACCACTGTGGCCATCGTCGGGCCCAGTGGCAGCGGCAAGACCACACTGTGCAATCTGATGGCCCGTTTTTGGGATGTGCAGGGAGGCAGGATCACACTTGGAGGTCAGGATGTGCGGGATTACAGCTATGACAGTCTGATTCGCAACTTTTCCTTTGTGTTCCAGCGTACTTACCTGTTTTCCGATACCATTGCAAACAATATCCGCTTTGGCAAGCCGGGAGCCTCCATGGACGAGGTCATTGCCGCAGCCAGGAAGGCGCGCTGCCATGAGTTTATAATGGCGCTGCCGGAGGGCTATGATACGGTAATTGGCGAGGGAGGCACCTCCATTTCCGGCGGTGAGCGCCAGCGCATTACGATCGCCCGGGCAATCATGAAGGACTCCCCCATTATTGTTCTCGATGAAGCAACAGCCAATGTGGACCCTGAAAACGAAAAGGATCTGGTGGAGGCCATCGGAGAACTGACCTGTGACAAGACGGTCATTATGATCGCCCACCGGCTGAAAACTGTCCGCAATGCCGATTGCATCTTTGTGGTGGATGGCGGAAAAATCGTGCAGCAGGGCACACACGATGAACTGATCGGGCAGGACGGCATTTACCGCCGTTTTGTAGTGGAGCGACGTCAGGCAGCAGGATGGAAGGTCTGAACAAAATATTCGCATCGCCCTGTTTCAGGCATCGGCGGAGTGCCGGAAGATTTCGGGATATGATTTAATGTACTTTGAAAAAGAAAGCGGCAGCGCCGCAGGATATCGAAAGATTAGATACCCTCAGCAGACTTTGCCGCCATAGCCACTTAATCAAAAACGTATGTTCTGATTACTTTTTTGATTACCTTCTGATTACGCGCAATAAAAAAACCCCTGAAAATCAAGGGTTTTGCGAGCAGATGACGGGAAACGCCTTTCCAGTTTTTTGTGGCTTTGGAAAGGCGTTTCGCTCTGTTTTTGTTACTTCTTTTTATGATTTTTTCGTTCGTTTTGCCGTTTTGCTGATTTTTTAGTATCATTTCAGTATCAGTTATACTCGTTTCCTGCACAAAGATTTTGCAGCTTTTCCGCCACTTCCGTTTGTTTGGACGGAAACAGATGGGAGTAGATATTGAGCGTGGTGGAAACATTCTCATGCCCCAGACGTTCCGATACCAGCAGAGCGGAAAAACCCATTTCAATCAACAGGCTGGCATGGGAATGCCGCAGGTCGTGCAGACGAATGCGCTTTACTCCTGCCTGTGCCGTGTGCGTCTCCAACTGCCGGGCATAGGTTGAATGCGAAATGGTGAAGAGCCGGGAATCTGGTTCAAGCCCGTATATGCGCCGCTCATGCGCTGCGATACGGGCAGACAGGAAGGGCGGCAGCGTTATCGTCCGGTTTGCCTTTTCTGTTTTGGGTGAAGTTACAACACCCTCACCATTGATCAGATGATAGGTCTTATTTACCGTCAGGGTATTCTGCTGCAGATTGATATCGGCAGCAGTCAGTGCTTCCAGCTCCCCGATCCGCAGCCCGCAGTAGTACAGGAGCAGGAACGCTGTATAATACGGATCGGATTTTTCAAAGGTGACTATGAACTGGTCAAACTCTGCCTTTGTCCAGAAGTTCATGCTTTTCTGTTTCTTGCCTACCGCATTGCCAGCGATCCGGCAGGGATTCACAGACAGGCCGTAGAATGTGACGGCAAAGTTAAAGATACTGGACAGCTCCGTGACGATATTTTGCATATAGCCAGGGGAGAGCGGCTTTCCGTTCTGATTGACGGCGCTTTTCAGATCACCTTGCCATTTGCGGATGTCTGCCGCGCTGATCGCGTCCACCGGGCGCGTGGCGAAGTATGGGAGGATCCAGTGATCTATCCGGTTCTTTTTCGTCTCATAGGTGATCTGTTTGCTGTGTTCCTTCTTGTCAGTCAGATACAGCTCTGCCAGCGCTTTAAACTGCATGGACGGCTGGGCTGCCTGGCGTTCCAGAAAATCCCGCTCCCACTCCTTAGCTTCACGCTGCAGAGCAAAGCCGCGCTTCATTTTCTGGCGTTTGGTGCCTGTGTAGTCGGTGTAATAAAGCTTGACGTACCAGGTGTTTGTTTTTGGGTCCTTATAGGTTGGCATTTTCTCTTTTCTCCTTCCGTCTGGCCGGGCGGGGCATGGGAAGGATCGGAAAATAGTTGTTGTAAAAATGTGGTGGGTGACATATAATATACTTAACAAGAGAGCCGTTGGCCAGCGTACACCTGGCCGTCGGTAAATATCAGTCCTAAAAATAGCGCCTTACTTTACCAGAGCGAGGGCGCTATTTTTTGCGTGTAACATAAATAACAAGAGTTATTACAGAGCAAAGCATAATCACAAACTGAATTAAATCAGAATATGTAACCATAGCACCGGCCTCCTTTCTCCGGCGGCCGACATAACGCCCCAACGGCTCCCCTGGTAAGTATATTATATTGTCATGGTGCAAATCTGCCAAATCAGCAGTTTTGCTCAAAATTGAGCGAAAGCAACCAGCTCATTATTGAGCGGGTTTAATCATCAAGCATATCTTCATCCGCTGCCCGCTCTTCTGGCGTGATCTCTATGTCTGTTCGAGCATGGGCGGCATTGGCTGAAAAATTCGGTGTATTTTTCCTTTTACTTTTCACAAATTCGGCAAACTGGCGGATTTCTTCCAATTCTTCTTTTGTGTACTCGTCACCGGAGAAATGCGCGGCGATGGTTTCAGGACGGTTTTTTATTCTGTCGAGAAATTGTTGTTGCATTTCTGGTGGTGCTTCTTTTCCGTAGAAGCCGCCGCCCTGGTCTGTCCATCCCTTCAAGTATTCTACGGGTACATCCAGTACATCAGCAATTTTTTCAAGGGTTTCTATCTTGGGATTTCGGAAATCTTTTTCATATTGTGCGATCATGGCTTGCGATACACCTAAAAGTTTTCCCAATTCGTTTTGTGATAGCCCTTTTGCCTTTCGTGCTTTTTTTATTCTATTGCCTATAGTTTCAACACTCATTTTATCACCTCAAAATTAGTTTAACATAGAAATAAATAAAATAAAAGCTTTTGTTTATAAAAAAGTGTTGCAAATTAAATAAACATATGCTAATATTAAAACAAGCAAAAGCTAATTTTAAAAAGGAGGTAAAGATAATGCGAATTGACGCAATCAAACTGACTGTCGAGATGATGAAGCAGGACTTAAACCAGAAGCAGCTTGCAGAGCGTTCTGGTGTGTCCCGCATGACCATCGGTAGTATCAAAGGTGGTAAACGCTGCTCTGATGAAGTGGGCAAAAAGATTGCCGCAGCACTGGGCGTAGATGTAACTGAAATCTTAGAATCTTAAAAAATGCCGGGCGGGGCATGGGAGAGATCAGAAAGGAGAAAAGAATGAGTAAACAGGTTTATGGGGCAAAGGACCTTGGGGAGCTGTTGGGCGTGTCGGAAAGCAAGGCTTATGAGCTGATCCGGATCATGAATGCAGAACTGCAGCAAAAGGGGTTTCTTACCCTGCGGGGCCGCGTACCAGCGGCTTATGTGCAGGAACGGTTTTTTGGTGTGAAGGCGGTGGATGGTTAAATGGCATTCCAACAGATACCAGACGATGAAGCCCAGGCGATCCTGCAGGGCATGGAGCAAGCCGAAAAGGACGGTTTCTTTGATGGAATGTTTTCAGAACCGTGCCGCCAGCCTACGGAGCTTCCGTCAAAGGACAAGCTGCTGCAGTCCATCCGGCCGGGCATGAAGCTGTTTCGATCGTTCTTCATGAAGCTGTACGGCTACAGTATCAGCGATCCGGGAGTGGTACAGAAGGCGCTTGATCGGCTGCGGGCCGCCGGATGCACGAAGGGCGAAGAGTATTACAGTGACGTTGTCAGAGAGTACCAGCGGCAGCAGGCGAAGGAACAGAAGAAAGTTGTAATAAGAGAAAATGCAAGGAAAGAAGGTGAAGGACACGGAGGAGCAAAAAGACGAATTCATAGATTTAATGGACTTCCACAAGATTGGTAAAAACGGGCAGCCGTATGACATTATAGACGATAAGATAGCCTGTTACATTATCGAGCATGAACATATTATAGTGATCGCTGGGAAACCGTACATCTATAAAAACGGTGTCTATAAAAGGGATGAAGATGGAAACATCCTGCGGTACCTTATAAAATCCATGATCATTCAGGAGATCATAACTGTCGGACGTATAAACAGGGTTTACAATCTGATTGTCATAAACCATAAACTGGCGGTAGATACGGAGGACGTGAACAGATACCCTTCTCATTGGATTAACTTCAAAAATGGGATGCTGGATGTTATTACGGGCGAAATGCATGAACATTCCCCGAAGTATCTTTCAATCAGTCAGATCCCCCACAATTACATGGAGGGGTTGGATATAACGCAGTCTACATTTTATAAGTTCGTCAAATCGAGGATCAGGGATGAAGAAAACAGGAGAATGCTATTTGAATTCATGGGTTACTGTCTGACAAAAGATGTTGCTTTTCAAAAATTTATGCTCTTGTATGGTTTGGGTGAATCTGGAAAGTCAACAATCATCAATTTCCTGACGGGAATTGTCGGACATGAAAACACCTGCAGCATACCATTGCAACAGCTCGGGGACAGGTTTACGACGGCGAGCCTGCTTTTAAAAATCCTTAATACCTGCGGCGACCTGACAAATACTGCGCTAACGGATACGAGCGTTATTAAACAGCTTACCGGGGACGATCGGATAAAAGGTGAGTATAAAGGCGGGGCAATTTTCTACTTTCGGAATCATGCCAAAATGATATTTTCATGTAATGAACTGCCGAAAGTGCTCGATGAAAAAAGCAATGGATTTTATAGGCGCCTACTGATCATTAGGTTTTCAGAATCTGGTGAGTATATCCCGAATCTAAAGAAAGAACTTGCGGAAGAATCCGAAATAGAAATGGTCATTTCTGGTTTGGTTTCGGGGTTAAAAAGTGCACTTATTGGTGGAAAATTGTTTGAAAGCAGTGCAAATATTTCTGAGATTGAAGGGCTTAAATATGAATCAGATACCGTTGCGGCGTTCCTGTCAGACATGACGGAAAAACGGGAAAAATGGCGTGTAAAACGATCAGACATGTATCTGTATTATAGGGATTATTGTATTACGGAGGGGCGTACACCCCTTGGAAAATCAACATTTTTCAAGAGTATGCGACTAAAAGGGCATCACGATCGCCTGCGAGAGGGTATTTGGTATTTTTATGATTTAGACATAGCTTTCCAAGCGTGTGAAATGCATAAGCAAAAAAGTGCCTTTGATAAATACGGTGTAAAAGGTGTAAATATTTTTTAATTTATAACATGAGGGTATATATTATGTAAACCAATATGCGGGTAAAACGTATATATTAAAGAACCCAGAAAAAACTGCACTTTTTACACCGCTTTCTAAAAATTTTGGAAGGAGAAGATAATGACTAAAAGTGACAAAGCGCGTTTTGATGAGTTTTTTCATTCTGATAAGTATTTTCGCAATGTTACAGATACTGATTTATTGCGAAATGCTTGTGAATGTGAAAAATTGTATGAGTATTTGCAAAATGAACTTCCAGAGATGGATAGGACAGATATAAAGAAGTATATGGTTTTTGCTTATGCATTAGCCAAGTATGGTTGTTTGCGTAAGAAAGGAGAATAGCGAAAATGACAGATGAAACAGCAAAGGAATTGATAATGCAGCTTGCCCGGATCGCGGAAGCGCTGGAGAGCATCGAGGACAATATTAATGAGGTTGTATATGCAGATAACAGAGGTCAAAAGCATCTGCGTATCGACGGTTTCATGGACGTGCGCAAGGTCAATTAATCAATTTATCAAATTTGTGCAGGGAAAAACGAGGGTTTAAGGATATGCTATCATATCGTCAGAAACTAAAAACAGCCCCACAGGGAGCGGCAACTCCCCACGGGGCAGATCACAGCCGGAGCCGTAACCAACTACAGGTACATAATACCACAGCTTTCCGGAGAAAGGAAAGGGTTTTTTATGAAGAATATTTACAAAACAAATGATACTATGAGAATGCTGGGGAAACAATGCACGTTCACGCCCTTCTGGGGAAATGAAGAGGTCAAGCAGCAGATTAAAGATATATCTGAAGGCAGACCGTTTTCATTTACTTATGACGCAGCAGCAGACATATTCATGCTGGGGTACATTCACGGGAAGCGCGCGGAGCGTGCCAGAAGAAAGAAGCAGTGAACGGCTACGCCCTCCGGGGAAAGGTGCGGCAACACCGGAACCCGGCGGCGTGGATCGGTTGCAACTATTTGGCAACGTTCAAAAACAAACACAAATGCTTGCAACGTTACCAAAACGACGAATACCAGGGCGCAGACCCTCCCAGACCCTACCAATCCGGGCGGTCTGCGTTCCTATCAAAGCGAACGTTCGCAACGGTTTAATATGAACGTTCGCAACGTTTCCAAAACCGACGAATGTTATACAACGTTCGGAAAGGAGAATCATGTGATAAAGATCAAAGTTTCCTACGACCGCCCGGAACAGCTACAAAAGATATTAAAGGTACACGGCAACGACGTGTTGAGCTGCAGGCGGGCGAATCAGAAGCCGGGGGATGAACACCGGCGGGCATACATCATATTGAAGGACTGACAGGCGGGCAGCTTCCCAGATCGGGCGGCTGCCTTTTTCTGTGTGAAGTCGCAACGGCGCTGAACTACGGGGAACAGCGATACAAACAAACGAATATTTTGCTTGTTCTCACACCTGATCTTTGATATAATTGTTTTAGAGCAAATAGAATAAAAGAGTACCCCACCGGTTCCTCGCTTGCTGGTGGAAGCCTTAAACGGGCGCGGGAAAGACGTTTACTAAATTTTTAGTAATACTCTTCCTGCGCCTTTTCTGTTTGCCCAAATGAGCCTACCCGGCGTAAAAGGAGGATATTTTATGAAAGCAAAGAGTTTAGTCCATGACAGGGAAAGTATTTCCGGGTTGATCACAGAGTTCGCCGCAGGAGTCAAAGTTCTTGACGTTCAGACGCATCTGTGCAGTGATCAGCAGGTTGTTGCAATCGTGATTTATGAAGAATTGGAGGACAACGATGGAAAGTAACCAGAACGGACAGGAAAAGGAACCCCAGCAGGGGGAAAAGACTTTCACACAAGAGGAAGTAAACCGTATTGTCCAGGAGCGCCTGGCAAGGGTAAAAACGGAGCCCAGTGAGAGGGAAACAGAACTGAATGCCAGAGAGAAAGAGTTGGACGCCAGAGAGCGCCGGATGAACGCGCGCGAGATTCTGACAGAGAAAAAGCTACCGGTGGAACTTTTGGACGTACTGGATTATTCAGACGAAAAGAAGATGCAGGATCATATAAAAATATTAGAAAAGACCTATGCTTCCGCCCAGAAAGGGCCAGCGTATTCCCCCACAGGAGGGGGAACGCCGCCCAAATTTGATGCTGTACGGGAAGCAATGGGGCTGAAAGGATAAGGTGATTTTATAAATGGCTATTACATTGGCTGAAAAATATATGCCCTATGTGGACGAAATTTTTACAAAGGAGAGCAAACGCTCCCTGATCACGAACCAGGACTTCACCTGGACTGGTGCACACACGATCAAAGTGTACAAAGTGAGCACCTCCAAAATGAATGACTATAACCGGAACCCGGCGGCGGGCTTTACTGGTTCCCGTTATGGCGAAATCCATGATCTGGATGCGACAACGGAAGAGTTTACTCTGAAGAAAGACCGTTCTTTTACTTACGCGATCGACAAGCTGGATAAGGACGAAACGGTGCAGCAGCTGGCGGCTGCGTCTTCCCTGTCCAGGCAGCAGCGCGAAGTGATCATTCCGGAGGTTGACACTTATGTATACGGCGTAATGTGTGATAATGCCGGGAATAAGCCCGCAGCATTGGCACTGACTGCTGAAAATATCTATACGGAGATCCTGAAAGCGAGTGAAACGCTGGATAATGCAGAGGTACCGGAAACGAACCGATTCATTGTCGTTACGCCTTCCGTGTATGCGCTCATGAAGAAGTGCAAGGATATTACCATGGAAACGGATATCGGAAATGATATGCGGCTCCGTGGTGTTGTGTCAAATCTGGATGGCGCAAGCGTGATCAAGGTGCCTGCGATCCGGTTGCCGGAGGATTTTGGCTTTATGATGTGCCACCCCAGTGCGACAGTAGCGCCCGTGAAGTTGGAAGACTTCATTATCCACGAATGCCCGCCCGGTATCAACGGTTCACTGGTGGAAGGGCGTGTCTGTTATGATGCGTTCGTGCTGGATAACAAGGTAAAGGCTATTTACTACCAGGCTACGGCCTGATGATGGCGCTCCGGGCTTTCTGCAGGGATTGTCCGGGGCGTTTTTTTGAAAGGATCGATCAGCATGGAGAAGCGGAAGCGCGGCGGACAGCCGGGGAATCAGAACGCGAAAGGGCACGGGGCGCCGATCGGGAACCAGAACGCCCGTGGGCATGGCGCGCCATTCGGAAACCTTAATGCCATGAAAAATGGTCAGTTCAGCATGTATGCGGGTACAAGCAGACGGCCCTTATATCTGGCAGCGTTGAATTATATGGACCGGAACGGGATACCCGTATCGCAGAAAAATATGATCGCCTGCGCTTCCATTCTTTCAAAGCTGCGGGAAGTACGGGAACCGGCGGGCGGTGACGGTGCTTTGTGGGGATCGGTTTTTGAAAGCGTACTCAATCCGCAGGATGCATTCAAGGTATTTGAAGATATTGGGTTATCGCCAAAAATGGCGAAAACTCCAAAGGGGGCAGACCATGACGAATGAGCAGCTTGTAATTCTGATCAAAGCAGGAAATGACACAGCGGAGAACATGGCACAGCTTTACGAGCAGACGAAAGCGTTCATCCATACTGTAGCGTGGCGCTACCGGCATTATGCAGAGCTGGAGGATCTGGAGCAGGAGGGCTATCTGGCGTTATATGACGCGATCGACGGTTACGATCCTGCTGCCGGATGCCTGTTTCTCACCTATGCAAAGCACTGGATCAGACAGAGGATCGTCCGGTATATCCAAAACAACGGCACGGTTCGCCTGCCGGTGCATGAGTGGGAGCAGCTCCGCCAGTATAAGAAGCTGGAGAACGCCTTTCTTTTCCAAATCGGCAGGAAACCCGCAGAATGGGAAATGCGGCGTTATTTAGGGCTTACCCATAAACAGGTAGAGCAGCTCAAGAAAGCCGCCAGAATGGGGCAGATTGAGAGCCTGGACGGGTACGTGAACGATGAAGAGGATATCACTTTGGGCGAGCTTGTGCCGGGCGCTGATGATGTGGAAAGCGCCGTCCTGGACGATGTGGAGCAGGAAGAGCTGCGGGCGGCGATCTGGGGGATGGTGGACGATCTGCCGGGGGAGCAGCCTGCCGTGATCCGTTCAAGGTACCAGCAGGGCATGACGCTGCGGGAGATCGGGGAGAATATGGGCGTAAGCTACCGCCGTGTCAATGACATTGAGAAAAAAGCCATGCGGGAGCTGCGCAAACAAGGTTACCGGCTCCGCGCCTTTCTGCCGGAAGCCATGGAGAGCATGGCGTATTATGGCAGCGTGGCAAGCTTTGACCGGACCTGGACAAGCAGCACGGAACGGGTGGCTATGCGGTTGTAAGGGTGTACAAAAAAGTACGGGATGAAAGTGTCGAAATTTCGACGCTGCCGAAAGTTCGGCGGCTTCGTTCGTTTTTAGGACTAAACTCAATGTTGAGTTGAGCAACGTCGCACAAAAATAGTATCATTTCAGTATCAGAGGGCAAAAGAAAAACCCGAAAAGTGCTGATTTTATCACTTTTCGGGCATGAAAAAAGCAGATGACGGGAATCGAACCCGCCTCCTCAGCTTGGGAAGCTGATGTTCTACCGATGAACTACATCTGCATGTATGTGATTATAACACATTAATTTTTAAATGAAAAGAGGAAAAATAAAAAAATCAGCACAGGATGGCAGGATTAAAAAATGCCTTACCGGCGGGCAAGGCATTTTCATGAAAACTCAAAGTGAATTTTTAAACATATTTTCCACATAGGGCCCGAAAGCTGTAAAGTTATTTATATTTTTTATTGCGATAATTGAAAAATCGGCTTTATATCTGCCCGTACCGTCTTATAAAAGTACGGGAAAAAGCCGATAAAATAAGGGTTTTCGCAACCTTGCTTATATCTGTCATTTTCTCTTTGCGACGTGACTTTGTACGGTTGGGCACCATTTGGGCACCCCGAAGCACCACGGCAGAAAGGAGAAAAATCATGCGAAAAGCCCTCTTAGATAAGGGTATTATACTTCCCTCCGGCGAGATTAGCAAGGATAAGATCAACCTGCTTGCCGGGGCCTACGTCCCGCCATTCGTGGAAATGGTCTGGACGGTAACGGGAGGCGAACAGGAAACGCTGGATCGGATTTACAGCGTATTAAGCGGCCTGTATAATGACGGGCGCGAAACGGAAATGTTGGAAGTGCTGCGGCTGCTTTACGGTGTGCTGGGCCTGCCGTTCCCGGAGGACGTGGAACTGCTGGCAGAACATCAGGCAGCAAGAAGCTACTTCCTTTTTTCATTCCTGCTGGACTATGACGATGTGGGGCAAGACCTCATAGCGGCCAGTGAATAACCCACTTTTGCATCATAGGGGGAAGTCTGTCCATTTTCAGGGCGGGGCTGCCATGCCCATTTCTCCCCCTGCACCCCCTCTTACCAGCTGGTAATGGAGGAAACTACCGGCTGGTAAAGACTATATATTTACTGATACCTACGGGACGACCAGAAAAGGCCGTCCTTTTTTTGTACCCAAAGGGAGGCGATACCATGCCCGGAGTAACAAAAGAACAGATCGCGGAAGCAAAACAATGGGATTTGCTTTCGTATCTAAAAGCCTATGAGCCGGGCGAGTTAAAAAGGGCTGGCCCCCATGAATACCGTACTATAAGCCATGACAGCCTTGTGATCTCTAACGGGAAATGGCACTGGTGCAGCCAGAATATCGGCGGGAAAACCGCCCTCGATTATCTTATCAAGGTACGCGGGCAGGATTTTGTTTCCGCTGTGCAGACGCTTTGTGACGGGAGGGCCGGGCCTTTTCTTTCCCAGCCGGTAAAATCTTCCCCACCACCCAAGCCTTTTGAACTGCCTGAACCGAACCGCTACGCTTCAAAGGTCATGGGCTACCTGCAAGGGCGCGGGATTGACAGCGGGATCATAAGCCAGTGCATCCGGGACGGCTCTCTGTATGAGAGTTTCCGTTATCACAACTGTGTGTTTGTGGGCAGGGATCAGGCCGGAGCTGCCCGGTTTGCCAGTTTGCGGGGAACTTACGGCGATTTCAAAATGGACGTTACCGGCAGCGACAAACGGTTTAACTTCTGTCTGGCCTCTGCCTCCCCGGACTGTGAAAGCGTGGCAGCCTATGAAAGCGCCATTGATGCCCTATCCGGGGCCACCCTAAAAAAGCTGGACGGCGAGGCGTGGGACGCTGCCCACCACCTTGCCCTTAGCGGCACGTCGCCGCTGGCACTGATTCAATTTCTGAAAGATCATCCTGCGGTTAGCCGTGTGGCCCTGTGCCTGGATAATGACGAGGCCGGACGAACCGGTGCGGCCAAGATTGCGGCAGCCATACGCGCCGATCCTGCCCTGTCACGGCAGGTAAAAACCATTGAGGAAAAATTGTCCCCTGCAAAGTTTGGTAAGGACTACAACCTGCACTTGCAGGGTGTACGGGCAGAGTTAAAGGCCCGGAACCACAAAGAAAGGAGTTTTGCACGATGAAAAGACCCTTAGCATATATCAGCGCCGCATGGGGCGGCAAAGAATTAAAGGACAGCGAACAGGCTGCCCGGTATTGCCGGGCCATTTATGAAGCAGGCTATTTTCCGATCTGCCCGTTTCTGTTCCTGCCGCTGTTTCTCAACGACGCGATCCCCAAGGAACATAAAGACGGCATCGACATGGGCCGGGATTTGCTGCGGCGCTGTCATGTACTTGTCGTTTGTGGTAATACTATTGACGAAACCGTAAAAAACGAGATTGCGATTGCCCAGCGGTTAAATATCACCGCCACCACCTTAGACGGCATCCTGACTGTCAAGGGACAGGGCCAAAAGGAGGTTACCCATGAATGACAATGAATTTAAGATCAGGATCACCCACCGGGAGGAACCGGGACAATACACATGGCTTGCGCTGCCTACCAGTGCGGAGGCCATTCACAAGGCGCTTGAAAGTATCAATGCCCTACCGGGGCTGGAACTTCCAGCGCCTTATTTCATTTCCGGGGCACTTGTCCCCATTGACGAATTGCAGGCGGTGCTTCGCCAGTCTGACCGGATCGACGACATAAATGAGCTTGCGGCCCGTGTGGTGGGCCTCTCCGAGTTTGAACGGAAAACCGTGGCGGCTGCCCTGCGGGTGGACGCTTACCCAACCGTCAATGACGTGTACGATCTGACGCTGAACGTGGATTATTACTGCCTGATCCCGGAGGCCGGGAACGATACCCAGCTGGGCCGGTATTATCTTTATCAGTCTGGCATGGTGGATATGCCGGAGGAATGGAAAGCCGGGATTGACGCCCACGATTTCGGGGCACATATCCGGGAGCAGGAAAAAGGTCATTTTACCCCGCATGGCTATCTCATAAAATCCGGGGACGAATGGCAGGCCCATAAGGGCCGGGAGCATGGGCCGGAGCTTTCAGGCTCCAAGCAGCCCCCGGCAAAAGAAAAACCGCATAGGGAGAGGAAACACGGCGGCCCGGAACGATAACCGGGCTTTTTTCATGTGATTTTCTTCCCAGCCGGTAAGAAAGGAGGGATTTTCACCCATGCAAGAAGAAGTAACTGACAAAACGGTGGCGTTAGAGATCAAAGCTGCCAAACTGACCGCCAATGTCCTGCGGTCTGCCATGCTGAAAGTGCTGGATAAGTGGAAACGGGGCCGGGACAGTCCCACCGTACATAAGGGCAAGCAGATCGTCAAGCAGCTGGTCGGACAAGGGGCAGGCGTTTCCAATATTGAAATTTCGGACGGCAATATCAAGTCTTTTGACAAGGTGGCCCGCAAATACGGGATTGACTATGCCGTAAAAAAGGACAGCAGCCAGTCGCCGCCCCGGTATCTGGTCTTTTTCAAGGCCAAAGATGCCGACGCCCTGACCGCTGCCTTTACGGAGTTTTCCGCTAAGTCGGTAAAACGCGGCCAGCAAAAGAAATCCATTCTGGCCCAGCTTAACAAATTTAAGACCCTTGTCAAAGACAACGTACTGGACAAGGTGAAAGAAAAGATCAAGGGGGATCGGGAACGATGAATGAGAAAATCAAGAAATACGTTCTGCCGAACCTCCCTTATCTGTTCCTGTTCTGGATTTTCGATAAGCTGGGCGAGGCTTACCGGCTCTCTGCCGGTGGGGATGTACTGGATAAGATCATGGACGCGGTGCTGGGGCTGGCCGCTTTAGGGGGCCGCCCGCTGCCAAGTATTCATCCCGCCGATCTGTTGTGGGGCCTGTGCGGAGCTGCCGCCGTGTGGCTGGTGGTGTACTTCAAAAAGAAGAACGCCAAGAACTACCGCCATAAGGAGGAATACGGTTCTGCCCGCTGGGGGACGCCAGAGGACATAAAGCCCTTTGTTGATCCCAAGTTTGAAAACAACGTGATCCTGACCGCTACGGAAAGCCTGACCATGAACAGCCGCCCCAAGAACCCGCAATACGCCCGCAACAAAAACGTGCTGATTATCGGCGGTTCCGGCTCCGGCAAAACCCGCTTCTGGCTGAAACCAAACCTGCTTCAAATGCACTCGTCGTATGTGGTGACAGACCCCAAAGGATTATTATGTTAAGGACGGAAGATACCCGCACAAAACATAAAAATTCTACTGGTTTATAGGAGGTGGCACGAATGACTGCACAAGCAACCAAAATCACCGCATTGTACGAAAGGCTGTCCCGTGACGATGAGCTTCAAGGCGAGAGCAACAGCATCACCAATCAAAAAATATTTTTAGAGGACTACGCAAGAAGAAACAATTTTCAGAATATCCACCATTTTACGGATGATGGTGTGAGCGGCACAACCTTTGACCGTAAAGGATTCCAGTCCATGATTGCCGAAGTGGAGGCCGGGAAAGTCGCTACGATCATCGTTAAGGACATGAGCCGGTTCGGACGTGATTATCTGAAAGTCGGTTTCTACACAGAAGTCATGTTCAAGGACAAAGATGTACGGTTTATCGCTGTCAACAATGGCATAGACAGCGATAAGCAGAGTGACAATGATTTTACCCCGTTTTTGAACATTATGAACGAATGGTACGCCAGAGATTCCAGCCGGAAAATTCAGGCTATCTTTAAGTCCCGGATGGAAAAGGGCCTGCGGTGTTCAGGGAGCGTTCCCTATGGCTACCGCCGCGATCCGGAGGACAAGCAGCACTTAATTGTGGACGAGGAACCCGCCGCCGTTGTTCGCCGGATTTTCCAGATGGTGATTGACGGTTATGGTGTGATGTCCATAGCTGACGCACTGACCGCCGATAGAATTATGATACCCTCTGCCTACGCAAAATGCAACTACCCGGAAAACAACCACAGCAAAGGCTTCCACGACCCTTACCGCTGGTCAGCAACGGCGGTCGGCTATATTCTGGAAAAGCGTGAGTACATGGGACATACCGTTTTGGGAAAAACGATCTCCCAGAATTACAAGACCAAGAAGCGCCGGAAAGCGGAGCCGGAGGAATTGATGATTTTCAAAAATACCCATGAGGCCATCGTAGACGAAGAAACATGGGAACTGGCTCATAGGTTAAGAAAGACTGTCAGAAAACCGTCTTATCCAGACCGGCCTGCAAACCCTTTGACCGGCCTTGTGTATTGCGCTGACTGCGGACGTAAAATGACGCACCGGCAGCCAAGCCCGACAAAGAAAAAAATATATG
>Ga0129308_1001471_pt1 | contig 24397 bp, 20 predicted proteins | sample L827metagenome_FD_94440 | JGI IMG/M metagenome (GOLD analysis project Ga0129308, IMG submission 94440) | Ring-tailed lemur group fecal microbial communities from Wisconsin, USA - L827 metagenome | ecosystem: Host-associated > Mammals > Digestive system > Large intestine > Fecal | place: USA... | reverse complement strand
GCTGTTTTTTTCTGTTGGAAGTATTGTGTTTATTTTGGAATGGATAAATGAGAAAAAACTTCTTGAGGCAGGAATATCTGAAAAATTTATGATAATAATACATATTTTTGCAATATTCAGCTTGTTTATTACATTGTTTTACCAGATTCTTATACTGGCAGCAGGGTTTTGAAAAATGAATGATAACATAAATGGTTTCAAATTCGGTTGGCTTTTGGCATAGAACATAGCCCCAATTTAATTTTGGTACAAAAAAGGTCTGCGGTTTAATCCGCAGACCAATTTTTTATTCCTCTGTTTCCTCAATTTCAATATCGCCTGTATCGCTTAAATCACCGTCAGGAACTTCGCTTTCGCTGTTTTCAATCTGTTCCTCGTCAATTTTGGCGGCGCCCACAACCTTAACGCCTTCGCTTAAATTAATAAGCTTAACGCCCTGGCTTGCTCTGCCGAAGGTTGAAATATCACTGCCTCTTAAACGTATTATAACGCCCTCAGAGGTTATAAGCATAAGCTCCTCCTGCTCGCCTATCATAACAGAACCCATTATTTTGCCTGTTTTGCCCGTTATCTGGTGGCTCTTTACGCCTAAGCCGCCTCTTTGCTGAAGCGAAAATTCATCAATGCTTGTGCGCTTTCCGTAGCCGTTTTCGGTAATTGTAAGCAGCTTAAGGCTTTCGTCTGCCGCCGCTGCGGAAACAACATAGTCGCCCTCTCTCAGCTTAATGGCTTTTACGCCGGTAGCTGTTCTGCCCATAGGACGAACGTCATTTTCATCAAAGCGTATGCCCATGCCGTTGTGTGTGCCAACAAATATATTCATGCTGCCGTCTGTAACAAACACTGAAATAAGCTCGTCGTCCTCACGCAGATTAACGGCGTTAAGACCGCCTTTTCTTATGTTTGTATAGCTCATCATGTCGGTTTTCTTAATTACACCCTGTTTTGTAATCATTACAAGGTATTTATCCTCGTCAAAGGAATTGATAGGTATAACGGCATTTACAGCTTCGCCTGCACTAAGCTCTAAGAGGTTAACTATTGCCATGCCTCTTGCCTGACGTCCTGCCTCAGGTATCTGGTAGCCCTTAGCCTTGTAAACCTTGCCCTTATTGGTAAAGAAAAGCAGTGTATCATGGCTTGAGCATACAAAAAGGTCTTTTACAAAGTCTTCTTCTCTTGTCTGCATGCCTATTATGCCGCGGCCGCCTCGGTTCTGGCTTTTGTAGGTATCAAGAGGCGTTCTCTTAATATAATTGAGGTTAGAAAGAGTGATAACGCTTGTTTCCTCCTCAATGAGATCCTCAATATCAATTTCGCCCGGATTATTTATTATTTTTGTTCTTCTTTCGTCCTTGTATTTATTTTTTACTGCCGTAATTTCGTCTTTTATTACGCCGTAAAGAAGATTTTCGTCGGCAAGAATTGATTTAAGGTATGCTATTTTTTTCAAAAGCTCCTGATATTCAGCCTCAATTTTTTCGTATTCAAGGCCCTGTAAACGTCTAAGCTGCATTTCAAGTATTGCCTGCGCCTGAATATCAGAAAGAGAGAATTTTTCCATAAGACGCTCCTTGGCGTCGTCATAGCTTTCTCTTATAGTCTTTATTACCTCGTCAATATTTTCAATGGCTATTTTCATGCCCTCAAGAATGTGGGCACGCTTTTCAGCCTTATCCAAATCAAACTGTGTGCGTCTTGTAACAACCTCAACCTGATGCTTAAGGAACTGCTCAAGCATTGTTTTAAGGTTAAGCACCTCAGGCTTGCCGTCTACAAGGGCAAGCATAATAACGCCGAAGCTTTCCTGAAGCTGTGTGTATTTGAAAAGCTGATTGAGTATTACGTTTGAGTTGGCGTCCTTTTTAAGGTCTATGGTTATTCTTATATCATCGCCTGAGGATTCGTCAAGTATGTCGGCAATGCCTTCAATTCTCTTTTCTCTGGCAAGGTCGGCTATTTTTTCCACAAGGCGGGCTTTGTTAACCTGATACGGAATTTCCGTTACAACTATTTTTTCACGTCCGTTGGCAGTTGTTACAATTTCCGTTTCACTGCGTACAAGTATTTTGCCTCTGCCTGTTCTGTAAGCCGCTCTTATGCCGCTTCTGCCCAAAATATTTGCGCCTGTTGGAAAGTCGGGGCCCTTTATGCACTCCATAAGCTCTTCAACGTCGGTTTCACGGTTTTCATTTACCTTGTTGTCTATTATCTTAACAACGCCGTCTATAACCTCTGCAAGGTTGTGTGGCGGTATATTTGTTGCCATGCCTACGGCAATGCCCGAAGAGCCGTTTACAAGAAGGTTTGGTATTCTGGCTGGCAGAACAACAGGCTCTTTTTCGTTTTCGTCATAGTTCGGCACAAAATCAACGGTGTTTTTGTCAATATCCGCAAGCATTTCCACCGCAAGGCGGCTCATTCTTGCCTCGGTGTAACGCTGTGCCGCCGCGCCGTCGCCGTCTATTGAGCCAAAGTTTCCGTGGCCGTCAACAAGCATATATCTCATAGAGAAGTTCTGCGCCATTCTTACCATTGCCTGGTAAATGGAGCTGTCGCCGTGAGGGTGATATTTACCCATTACATCGCCCACAATACGGGCGCTTTTTTTATAGCTTTTTGACGGGTCAAGGTTCATCTCGCCCATGGAATAAAGTATACGTCTTTGAACAGGCTTAAGACCATCTCGTACATCAGGAAGAGCTCTGGCAACAATAACGCTCATGGAATATTCAAGATAGCATCTTTTCATTTCCGTGTTCAGGTCAACGTTTTCTATTTTATCTATCTGATTTTCAAATTCGCTCATTTTTATGTTCCTTCCGTAAAGCTTTCAGCCGTTTTTCATCAGAAATCCAGGTTTTCAACATACTGTGCGTTTTCAGTTATAAAATCTCTTCTCGGTTCAACCTTGTCGCCCATAAGCATGCTGAAAATTTCGTCCGCCGCTATGGCGTCTGTCAAATCAACTTTTTTAAGTATTCTGTGGTGAATGTCCATTGTTGTGTCCCTAAGCTGGTCAAAGTCCATTTCACCAAGACCCTTGTAACGCTGAACCTCTTTTACGCCTGTTCTGCCTATTTCGCTGTAAAGCGCTTCAAGCTGCTCATCGTTATATACATAATAGTGCTGCTTGTTCTTTTCAACCCTGTAAAGAGGAGGCTGTGCTATATATACCTTGCCCTCTGTAATAAGGGGCTGCATATAGCGGTAGAAGAACGTAAGCAGAAGAGTTCTGATGTGGGCGCCGTCAACGTCGGCATCGGTCATAATAACTATTTTGTGGTAGCGCAGCTTTTCAATGTCAAAATCCTCGCTTACGCCTGTGCCGAAGGCGGTAATCATGTTCTTTATTTCGTCGCTTGAAAGTATTCTGTCAAGGCGTGCCTTTTCAACATTAAGAATTTTGCCCCTTAAAGGCAGTACAGCCTGTGTTTTGGGGTCTCTCGCCTTTTTAGCCGAGCCTCCGGCGGAATCGCCCTCTACAATGTAAATTTCGCAGTTTTTAGGGTCTCTGTCGCTGCAGTCTGTAAGCTTGCCCGGAAGGCGTGTGCTTTCAAGGCCTGTTTTTCTTCTTACAAGCTCTCTTGCCTTTTTTGCGGCATCTCTTGCACGGCTTGCCACAAGGGCTTTGTCCACTATTGCCTTTGCAACGGCAGGGTTTTCCTCAAGGAAGTATATAAGCTTTTCGGAAAATACCGAAATAACCGCGCCCTTTGCCTCGCTGTTGCCAAGCTTTGTTTTTGTCTGACCCTCAAACTGAGGCTCACTTATTTTTACGCTTATAACGGCGGTAATGCCCTCACGCACATCATCGCCTGAAAGGTTTTTGTCGCTGTCCTTTAAAAGACCCTGTTTTTTGGCGTAATCGTTTATTGTTTTGGTAAGGGCAGTTTTAAAGCCCTCAAGGTGCGTGCCGCCGTCGGTGGTGTTTATATTGTTTACAAAGGTGTGAATGTTTTCGTTGTAGCCGTCGTTGTGCTGAAAGGCAACTTCAACATATATGTTGTCCTTTGTGCCCTCGGCATAAAAAATATTGTCATAAACGGCTGTGCGTGATTTGTTGAGGAACTGCACAAATTCCTTTATGCCGCCCTCGTAGTGGAAACTTTTCTTCTTTTCCTGTCCCTCACGCATGTCCTCAAGGTTTATTTTAAGTCCTTTGGTAAGGAAGGCTGTTTCTCTTAAACGGTTTTTGAGAATGTCAAAGTCAAAAACAAGCTCCTCAAAAATTTCTCCGTCCGGCTTAAAGTGAACGAAAGTACCGTGGTCTTGTGTTTCACCTACAATGGTAAGGGGTGTAACAACATTTCCTCTTTGGTATTCCTGACGATAAATATTACCTTCACGGTAAATTTCAACCACAAGCCACTCACTAAGAGCGTTTACAACGGAAGCGCCTACGCCGTGAAGACCGCCTGAAACCTTGTAGCCTCCGCCGCCGAATTTTCCGCCGGCATGAAGAATAGTGAAAACCATTTCAACAGCGGGTATGCCCTTTTGAGGGTGAATGCCCGTAGGTATGCCTCGTCCGTCATCTTTTACGGAAATGGTGTTGTCAGGGTGTATTTTAACGTCTATTTCCGTACAAAAGCCCGCAAGAGCCTCGTCAACGGAATTATCAACTATTTCGTAAACAAGGTGGTGAAGACCTCTGGCACTGGTGGAACCGATATACATTCCGGGCCTTCTTCTTACGGCTTCAAGACCCTCCAGAACCTGTATTTGATTTTCATTGTATTCGTTAGCCATTAAGTATCGCTCCTTGAAAAATAAAGACAGATTGTATATCTGCCGCCAATTTATACTATTGAATTTAACACACATAAACCAACGTAATAATTATATCACGCTTAACTTGTCTTTACAATAAAAAGACACATTTTTTATGGATATTATAATGTAGAAAAAATTTAAAAATGTGTTTTATGCGTACAGATGTCCGTCTGTGGGTTGCATAAAAGAGGTGTGTTTTTTGCGTTGTTTCATTTTTGTTTTTGTGATAAATTATTACTGATGGATATGTCTGTTTTTGGGAGGATTTTTATGCTTGTATACACCGTAAACAATACAAAAAAATTTATGTCTATGCTGCTTAAGGAAAATGTTTTTGACTTATTTGAGGTAAGAAGCGCTCTTATAACCACATTCACCGCCTTTGAAATTGACGGCAAATTAAATAAGGACTTTTTTGATGAGGAAAATAAGCCCGATACAGACTATTGCCTGTGGGAAAAAATAAAGCCCTTTGCCTTTGAAATAATAAAGGGCAAAAAAATGCCAAAGCTTATAAAACTGGTTTTTGCTGCGCCGCCAAGCCTTAAAAACAAAATTTCTCCCGCATCATCGGTGCTTTTTTTAAACATTACCTTTGAAAACAACGCCATAACACTTATTACAGGCTCTTCCATGAAAACCTTTACCATGGATAAAAGCGCAGAATATCTGTGGGACGAGTATATAGATGAATTTATAAGTGAAAATGAAATTTCTGTTAGCACTCAACTTGATTGAGTGCTAATTTTTTCTTGACTTTTGTTTGCGCAGTGATAAAATAGTATTCAGCAGGGAAAATGTCCCTAACAAAAGATAAAAATTTGTATCGGAGGTAATGAAAAATGGAAAAAGGCAATTTATCAATTAACAGCGAAAATTTTCTTCCAATAATAAAAAAATGGCTCTACACAGACAAGGATATTTTTGTGCGTGAGCTTGTTTCAAACGGCTGCGACGCCGTAAGCAAAATGAAAAAGCTTGTAAGCTTGGGAGAAGCCGAGCTTGGCGAAAACGAGGAATATAAAATAAACGTAAAGGTTGACGCGCCAAAGGGAACAATAACCTTCAGCGACAACGGCCTTGGCATGACAGCCGACGAAATTAAAAAATATATCAACCAGATAGCTTTTTCCGGCGCAACGGATTTTATTTCAAAATACGAGGAAAAAATGTCTGAGGGCAATGATATTATAGGTCATTTCGGCCTTGGTTTTTATTCCGCATTTATGGTTGCCGACAAGGTAGAGATAGATTCTCTTTCATATCAGAAGGACGCACAGCCTGCAAAATGGACATGCGACGGCGGCATTGAATTTGAAATGACAGAGGGCGAAAGACAGGAAAGAGGTACAACAATCACTCTTTATATAGGCGAGGACGGCAAGGAATTTCTTGATTCGGCGCTTATGTACAGCACACTTAGAAAATACTGCGCTTTCATGCCTGTTCAGATTTTCTTTGAATATGAGGAAATAAAGCCTGAAAAAACAGAGGAAGAAAAGGCAAAGGAAGAGGAAATTAAGGCAAAGGCTGAAAGTGATTCCGCTGATGAGGAAAGCACGGCAGAAGGCGAAGAGGAAAAAACAGCCGAGGACGATAAGGTTCCTGTTGCCATAAACGAAACAGAGCCTTTGTGGGTTAAAAATCCAAAGGACCTTACAGACGAGGACTATAAAAAGTTCTATCATCAGGTGTTCAGAGATGCCGATGACCCACTTTTCTATATCCATCTGAATATGGATTATCCGTTCAACCTTAAGGGCATACTTTACTTCCCTAAGCTTTTGAATGATACAAATATCATTGAGGGTGAGGTTAAGCTTTACTCAAATCAGGTTTATATTGCCGATAACATAAAAGAGGTTGTTCCTGAATTTTTGCTTTTGCTTAAGGGCGTTATCGACTGCCCTGACCTTCCGCTTAACGTATCAAGAAGCGCCCTTCAGAATGACGGCTACGTTACAAAAATGAATGCCTACATCACAAAGAAGGTTGCCGATAAGCTTAACGGAATATTCAAAAATGACAGAAAAGAGTATGAAAACTTCTGGAATGACATCAGCCTTTTCATTAAGTACGGCTGTATGAAGGATGAAAAATTCTACGATAAAATTAAGGATTCTCTCATTTTTAAAACAACAGAGGGCGATTTTAAAACACTTAACGAATACCTTGAAAAGAACAAGGAAAAGCATGAAAACAAGGTTTTCTATGTTTCCGATGAAAACCAGCAGGTGCAGTATATAAAAATGCTTAAGGAACAGGGCATGGAGGCTGTTATACTTGCCTCAAACATTGATGTAAACTTTGTTTCATTCCTTGAATATAAGACCCTTGGCAAAATTACCTTTGCCCGTGTTGACGCCGATATTTCTGAAACACTGAAGGATACCGACGCTGTTAAGGATGAAAAGCTTGCTGATGAAATGCAGAACCTTTTCAGAATGACACTTGGCAAAAACGACCTTTCAGTAAAAACTGAAAGCCTTAAAACAGCTTCTGTTTCATCTATGATGCTGCTTTCAGAGCAGAGCAGACGTATGATGGAGCTTGCCGAAACATACAGACAGGTTCAGCCTGAAATGCTCAGCATGTTTGGCGATATTAAGCCTGAATATACATTGGTGTTAAATCAGAATAACAGCCTTGTTAAAAAGCTTGCCGAAATTAAGAACGATACATCAAAAACAGAGCTTACAAACCTTATCTGCCATCAGCTTTATGACCTTGCCCTTATGAGCCAGAAAACACTTGAGCCTGAGGAAATGTCGGCATTTATTGAAAGAAGCAACGAAATAATGGAAAAAATGCTTGAAAAATAAGAATAAAAAAATAAAGCCCGAAAGGGCTTTATTTTTTTGTGTGCTTTTGTGTCATTCCGAGGAACAAAGTGACGAGGAATCTAATCTGCCCTCAATTTTACATAAACAGCTCATTTTCTTTCCTTGCGGAGCATGCCTTTTTAAGTGCCAAAGATGCGGCGGAAAGCATTACTTTATTAACCTGCCTTGCGGAATGAGGGCAAAGGGACACGCACCGCATACAGGATATGCATTTTGCGCTGTCGGCGGTTTTGATGCTGTCTTTGCTTATTGCCGAAACAGGGCATTTTGGGGCGCACAGACCACAGCCTGCGCAATTTTTGCCTGCCTTTGGCACAAAGCCCACGCCGCCGTATTCTTTGTAAGGACGTTGTCCGGGAATGCTGATTTTTGATGTAAATTCCATGCTGCCGTTATTTATTTTATCAAAAATTTTCTGTGCAAAAGCTTCAAGCTGTTTTTTGTCTTTCTCATCGGGTCTGCCGCATGCAAAGCGGCGCACTATGGAATGCTCGGCTACTGCCGCAACGGCGGCAATTACTATAAAACCGCTTTCCTCTGCTGTGTCGCTTAGCTCAAGCAGTGTGTCGTCATAGGCTCTGTTGCCGTAAACGCATATTATTATGCATTTTGCCGCATTACCCTTTATTTTTCTTATTCTTTCAACTGCCGCATGAGGAACACGCCCGCCGAAGGAGGGAACGGCAATTACCGCAATGCTGTTTTTTTCAATTTCTGCACAGTCAAAATTGGGGTCGCTTATGTCAATTTTAGTTATGCTGTTTTTGTCTGCGCATGATATTATGTCTGCAATTTTTTGTGTACCGCCCGTAGGGCTGAAAACTATCTGTGTAATATTCATATTATTTTCTCCGTTAAATTAATCTCCGTTTAAAATAAAAATTTTTACTTCAAACGGAGTTATATTTTTGGTATATTTATTTCTTATCCTTTAAGTTCATCTGCTTGCTTGGGCAGTCGTGCATTGTACAGCCGGCACAGCCGCCTCCGCAGCCCATGCTTTTGCTTCTTTTTTTTATTGTTTTTATGCAGCTTATAACTATAATTGCCACAATGGCAAGCAGCAGTATATCCCAAATAGACATTTTATCAGCCTCCTTAAATTTAATTATATAGTATTTTGCGGTACAATAAAACGCTTTTTAAAAAATAAGTCCGCCGATATTATAAACAACAAATGCCGCAAGCCATGCCACAGCTATCTGAAAAACAACAACGCCTACTGCCGCCATACGGCTGTTCATTTCACGCATTACTGCCGAAATTGCCGCCGCACATGGTGTGTAAAGCAGTGTAAATGTAAGGAATGAAAAAGCCTGAAGAGGTGTGAACATCTGGTGCAGAGCCGTATTTAATGAGGCGTCGCTTCCGCCTGTAAGCACCGCAAGGGTACTTACCACAGCCTCTTTTGCGCTGAAGCCTGTTATAAGCGCCGTTGACGCTCTCCAGTCGTTAAAGCCCAAAGGCTCAAAAACAGGAGCTATTGCCTTGCCTATTGCCGCAAGAAGGCTGTCGGCACTGTCTGTAACAACATTTATGCGTGTGTCAAAGGTCTGAAGGAACCATATGATGATTGTTGCCAAAAATATAATTGTAAAGGCTCTTACCATAAAGTCCTTTGCCTTGTCCCACATAAGCATTCCAACGCTTTTTGCCGAAGGAAAACGGTAGTTTGGAAGCTCCATAACAAAAGGAACGGGGTTTCCTCTGAAAAGTGTGTTTTTAAATATAAGACCGCATATAATGCCAACCAGTATTCCCATTATGTAAAGCGCTATCATAACAAGCGGCTTGTGGTTGGCAAAAAACGCCGCCGTAAAAAGTGCATATATAGGCAGCTTTGCCGAGCAGCTCATAAAAGGCACAAGCAGAATTGTCATTTTTCTGTCTCTTTCGCTGGAAAGAGTTCTGCTTGCCATAATGGCTGGAACGGAACAGCCAAAGCCTATAATCATAGGCACAAAGCTTCTGCCCGAAAGACCTATTTTTCTTAAAAGCTTATCCATTACAAAGGCAACTCTTGCCATGTAGCCTGTGTCCTCAAGTATTGACAGGAAGAAGAACAGCGTAACTATTGTGGGCAGAAAGCTGAGTACACTGCCAACGCCTGCAAATATACCGTCTATAATAAGTGAGTGCACAACAGGGTTTATGCCGTATGCAGTAAGGGCGCTGTCCACAAGGTTTGTTACGCCGTCTATAAGCATTGAAAAAACAGTGCTTAACGCTGCGCCTATTGCGCCAAAGGTAAGGTAGAACATAAGCAGCATTATAAGTATGAAAATAGGTATGGCTAAATATTTGTTTGTAAGCACGCTGTCTATTTTAAGGCTTCGCCTGTGGGCAATGCTTTCGCCTTTTTTAATAACGCATTTTGAGCATACGCCCTCAATAAATGTGTAGCGCATGTCGGCAAGAGCCGCTTCCCTGTCGGTGTCAAGCTGCTCCTCCATTTCGGTTACATTGTGCTCAACCATATCAAGCTCGTTGTCCGTAAGGCGCAGAAGCTTCTGCATAGGCTCGTCGCCCTCAATAAGCTTTGTTGCGGCAAAACGCGGAGAGATGCCAAGCTTTTCCGCATGGTCCTCTATAAGGTGGGCTATGCCGTGTATCGCTCTGTGAACGGCGCCGGAGCAAAAGTCCTGTCGCATAGGCTTTATTCTGCCTGCGGCAACCTTAACGGCAATTTCAATAAGCTCATCAACGCCCTCGTTTTTGCTGGCAACAAGGGGCACAACAGGAACGCCCAAAAGCTCCTGAAGCTCGTTTATTTTTATGGTGTTGCCGTTTTCCCTTACCTCGTCCATCATGTTAAGGGCAATAACCATAGGTATGCCCAGCTCCATAAGCTGAAGGCTGAGATAAAGATTTCGCTCTATGTTTGTTGCGTCTGTAATATTAATAATGCAGTCGGGTTTTTCGTTTATAAGAAAATCTCTTGTAACTATTTCTTCGTTTGTGTATGGCGAAAGGGAATATATACCCGGAAGGTCAACAACTGTGCAGTCCTTGTGTCCTCTTATTTCGCCCTCTTTTTTATCAACCGTAACGCCGGGAAAGTTTCCAACCCTCTGGTTTGAGCCCGTAAGCTGATTAAAGAGCGTTGTTTTTCCGCAGTTTTGGTTTCCGCCAAGTGCAAAAATCATTTTTTCAGTCCTCCGCAATTTCTATATTTTTGGCGTCCTCAAGACGTATTGTAAGCTCGTAGCCTCTTAAATGAAGCTCGATAGGGTCGCCCATAGGTGCAACCTTTCTTATCATTACCTCTGTTTTGGGGGTAAGACCCATGTCAAGCAGGCGGCGTCTTAATGCGCCTTTTCCGTTTACCGCCTTAATGCGGCATTTTACGCCAAGCTTTTGCTCGTTAAGTGTCATATACTATCAGTCCTTTGTTATATCAAATAAAAATTGCAATAAGCTAACTTATGTTTGTATATGTAATATTATGACAGCGGCGGTTATTTGTCAATAACATAAGCAAATTTTGCAAAAAAATAACTGCCTTAGAAATTATATTCCAAAGCAGATATATTACAGACCGGATTTTTTATATAGTGGAAGGGTTCGGGAAACAAACTTGTTTCCCGAGTGGAATCCGCAAGCAGAATTCATTTCCGCTGAGGAAAAGAGGGAGTTTCAAGGCATTTATGCCGATGGAACTCTCTCTTTATTCTTCTGTTTCAGCTCGTCGAAATCCTGATTTCGACGAAGGGTGTCGACTTTGTCGACACCCTAATTCCCTTTGAAAATTATATTCAAAGGGGATTGAAATGTTTCATCAGGCTGTAAGAGCAACCATAAGCAAAGACATGATTATAACGCTTATTATAATGGAAATTGAGCCTGCAAGGCTTGACTGTGTTGTGTTTCCTCCGCTTAAGTCGGTAAATGCCGGCACAAGGGCAGAGGTTGGCGAAAACATAAGCAGAACAAGCACTGTTTTAAAAAGCGGCGGAAAAGGTATTATAAAATATACTGCAAGCGCCGCCGCAGTGCATAAAGCGTATCTTAATACAAGCACCGTGGCTATTTCCTTTATGTCGTCCTTAGGCACATCAAACTTAAGTGTAAGTCCAAGCATAAGCATTGCCAAAAATGCGTTGGCATTGGCGGCTGTGGAAAGAAAGCTTACCATAGATTCGGGCATTTTAAAATTGAAAACCGCCAGTATAAACGCCAAAACGTAAACCACAAATGACGGCGTTGAAAGAAGCCTTTTTCCAATTTCCTTAATGCCGAATTTTTCGCCGTTTTTGGCCCCCACAACGGCGTTTACAATGGCATAGCTGCCTCCGCTGGCTATAACGGCGTTGCCTGTGTCAAACATGCAGGCGGCTATAACCGCCGATGAGCCCAAAAAGCTTTGAATAAAGGGCATTGAAAATGAGCCTATGTTGTAGGCGGCAAGGTTCATCATGTAGAATATTCTGCTGTTTCTTTTTTTGCCTGCCGTAAGCAGAAAGCCTATGAAAATAAGAAAAATATTCCACGAAAAGCCCAAAAACGCCATAAGAAAAAGTATCGGCTCTCTCTGAAAATTTCCGAAGCTTGAAAGTATGGCGGCAGGCAGTGTAAAATTAAGCACAAGCTTTGTTATAAGCTTGTAATCGTCGTCTTTAAAAAAACCCCTTGACCTGAGCAGATAGCCGGCGGCTATAACCGCCACAAAGCCAAGCGACTTGAAAAGTATAATCTGCATATGTATTCTCCCGATAAATTTGATTTTAAGCGCATTTAAAGCAATATTATTCCTGTTGAATTTTTTTGTCAATAAAAATGTATAAAAATGGCTGATTTGGGAAACAAAAGCCGCAAAAAATCGTTATATAATTAAGGAAGGCGGTGAAATATATGAAAAATAAATGGAAACTTATATTATGCGTTGTTTTGGCTGTGGCGGCTGTGTGGGCGGCAAAAAGCATAGCGTCATACAACAGAACATCAATAAAATGGGCAAGAAGCCTTCAGGCGGCGAATGTGGCTAAAATAGAAATGACGGTTTTTCCGTCGGAAGAGGGAAAGTATTATAAGGTATTTGACAAAGAGGACACAGCTTGGATAGTTGACATTATAAATGGCGCAGAGGGAAAATATGTGCCCAGACCCGATGAAATTGAAGGCGGAATGAAAACGCTGTATGTGGTTATGAAAGACGGCACTGTTCATAAAATGTCAAATAACGGCAACAGATACCTTGTTATAGACGGCGACAGCTATAAAACTGACAGTAAATATCTAAGCGATATGTGGGAGGAGCTTGGCACAGGCGAAAGCGAAATACCGGGAATTATACCCTACATAGAATGGTAAACGGCTGTTTTAAGCAAAATTACTATATATAGTGGTGAATATTTTTTAAAGCGGATTTAAAAAAATATTAGCTTTGGTTTTTTGTTTTAAACCCTTGCAGTTGGGGCAAAGCTGTGCTATACTCTGTTAATGGCTTAATGTTTTTTGGGAGGTTGAATAAATGAGTACAGTAAGTGTTGTTTTATCAGTTATAATGGCAATAGTAGGCGTTGTTCTTTGTATAGTTATCATGCTTCAGAGCGACAGAAACGCAGGTCTTGGCACAATAGCAGGCGGTTCATCAAACGCAGATTCATACTGGAGTAAAAATAAAGGAAACTCTATTGAAGGCGCTCTTGCCAAGTACACAAAAATTCTCGGAGCTTTGTTCCTTATACTTGGTATATTGATTAACTACATCAGATAAGACGAATGCAAAAAGACAGTCATATGAGGCTGTCTTTTTTTGTGCCTGTTTTCTGTCATTTAAGGGAGATTTTTTGCCTTGCTGCACTGCACTCAGAATGACAAGTGGTGTATTTTCTGTCATTCCGAGTGAAACGAGGAATCTAAAGAGATTCTTCGCTGCGTTACACTGCGCTCAGAATGACAGCATTCGTCTGCTTTTATGTCATTCCGAGGAATGAAATGACGAGGAATCTAAGAAGATTCTTCTCTGCGTTACACTGCGCTCAGAATGACAGCATTCGTCTGCTTTTATGTCATTCCGAGGAATGAAATGACGAGGAATCTTAAGGAGATTCTTCGCTTTGTTATACTGCACTCAGAATGACAAGTGGTGTATTTTATGTCATTCCGAGTGAAACGAGGAATCTAAAGAGATTCTTCGCTTTGTTATACTGCGCTCAGAATGACAAGTGGTGTATTTTCTGTCATTCCGAGGAACAAAGCGACGAGAAATTTTAAGAAGATTCTTCGCTTCGTTATACCACGCTCAGAATGACAGGTGGTGTATTTTATGTCATTCTGAGTGAAACGAGGAATCTATAAAGAGATTCTTCGCTTCGCTGCACTGCGCTCAGAATGACAGAATTCGTCTGCTTTTATGTCATTCCGAGTGAAACGAGGAATCTAAGGAGATTCTTCGTTTCGCTACACTGCACTCAAAATGACAGCAGCCATCTATGCATAATTATAATTAATGATGAATAAATATTTTTGAAAAAAGCGTCTTGACAAACAAAAAAATGGAAGTATAATGTAAAGCAAATAACATATTGCTTAAACCGATGAGGCGGAGATCAAACCGTAATGAGCATCCACAGAGAGTGGGGGTAGCTGAGAGCCCTGCGATAAGCTGTGCGGCAAATGGACCGCTGAGGGAAAGATGAAAGGCTTTTTGCCGAGTATTCCGAACGTAGGCCTGCGTTAAAGGCAGAGAATGTGTTGGCATTTTCGTAACAGTATTTCTTTGGTGAACAATTAAGGTGGCGCCACAGGTTTTGATTTTATACCTGTCCTTTCGTTGTAAGGATGGGTTTTTTTATTATCAGCCTGCTGTAAATGCGGATTTGACATTCATGTTTTTCCTCATTTGCGGCAGGCGTTTTTATTTCAAAGCCTGACCTTGTTAAACAAAGAAAAATACGGAAACGCCTCGCTAAACGGCACAATTAATTATTTTTAATTAAAAGAAAGCGAGGAATTTATCATGGAAGAAAGAAGAACATTATCAGCAGAAACAAAAAAAGGACTTCAGACAGGCGATTATATACTTATAGCGGTGCTTATAGCCGCAGGCGCTGTGCTTAAGCTTTGCGTAGGCAGCGTTATCAACTTTTTCGGCATGAAGCCGAACTTCATTATAGCAATGTATTGTCTTGCAATTCTTCTTATCAGGCCCAAAATTGCAGAGGCGGCGGTTATAGGCATTATAACAGGCGCTGTATGCCAGTTCCTTCCGGGCACACCTTATATCAACTTTATTTCAGAGCTTTTGGGAGCCGTATGTATGGCTGTTCTTGTAAAAATACCTATGGAAAAATTTAACGCACTTATAAGCACATTTGTTTCAACAGTTGTAAGCGGCGGCTCATTTACAATATGCCTTTTCGTATTTATGCACGCGGCGGCGTCAAGCCTTGTGGCATATGTTCCTATCGTGCTTTGTACGGCTGTTATAAACTGCATACTTGTTCAGGTGCTTTACATTCCGCTTAAAAAAGCCCTTAAAAAATAAGCTTAATTTTGAAAGGACAAACGGCTATGATTGAAATTAAAAACCTTACCTTTAAATACGAAACGGGTACAAAAAATGCCCTCAGCAATATAAATCTTAATATCGAGGACGGCGGCTTTGTGGGCATTATAGGACCCTCGGGCAGCGGAAAAAGCACACTTACATATGTCGTAAACGGCGTAATACCCCACCATTTTAAGGGTGAATATTACGGCAAGGTGCTTGTTGACGGTAAGGACGTTTTTGAAAGCAGCCTTACGGAAATATCCTGCATTATAGGCTCTGTTTTTCAGGATATAGACAGCCAAATGGTTTCAACTGTTGTGGAGGACGAAATACTTTACGGCCTTGAAAACTTCGGCGTTCCAAGGGACGAGATAGAGGAGAGAATATCCTCATCACTTGCCCTTGTGGGAATATCCAATTTAAGAATGAGGGAAATAAGCTCTCTTTCGGGAGGACAGAAGCAGAAGGTTGCCATAGCCGCTATACTTGCCATTAAGCCAAGGGTGCTTTTGCTTGACGAACCCACAGGCGAGCTTGACCCGTCAAGCAGCAGACAGATTTTCAGGGTTTTGAAGGAGCTTAATGAAAAATTCGGAATAACCGTTATAGTGGTTGAGCAGAAAATAATGCTGCTTTGCGAGTTTGCCAAAACCTTAGGCGTAATAGAGGACGGAAAGCTTGTTTATTACGGAAATGTAAGGCAGGTGCTTGAACATAGCGAGCATCTGGAGGAAATTGGAGTAAAATGTCCGCGTGTTGCCAGTCTTTCAATTCTTTTAAACAAAGAGGGGTTAAACGGCGGCGGTGTGGCAGTAAATGTTGAAGAGGCTGACGCTATGGTAAGGAGGGTGCTTAATGATAGACTTTAAAAATGTATGCTTTTCCTATACAAGCGGAGCGCAGTCCATAAGCGATTTGAGCTTTCATATAAATAAGGGCGAGTTTGTTGCCATAGCAGGCGAAAACGGCGCCGGAAAAACCACAACCTCAAAGCTTATAAACGGACTTTTAAAGCCCGAAAGCGGCAGTGTGGTTACATCGGGAATGGATACCGCAAAAACACCCGTAAGCAAAATTGCGGCGCATGCCGGTTTTCTTTTCCAAAACCCCGACAGACAGCTTTGCTGTAAAAACGTGGAGGAGGAAATAAAATTTTCCCTGAGCCTTGTTACAGCCTTAAGCGCAGAGGAAAAGGAAGAAAGAACAAGGCAGATGCTTGATATGCTTTCCCTTGACGGAAAAAGCGAGGTTTTTGCCTTAAGCAGAGGCGAAAGACAAAAGGCAGCCCTTGCCTCGGTGCTTGCCTCTCAGCCCGAAATACTTATACTTGACGAGCCTACAACAGGCCTTGATTATAAAGAATGTAAGGTAATAATGGATTTTGTAAAAAAGCTGAATAAAGAAAAAGGAACAACGGTGGTTATGGTGTGCCACGATATGGAGGTTGTTCTGGATTATGCCGACAGGGTTATAGCCATGGCGGCAGGCAGAATTATAGATGACGCTCCCGTAAAGGAGATATTCAGAAAAAAACAGGTTTTGGAATACGCCTCACTTGTGCCGCCACAGATAATAGAACTTGCATTGGGCTTAGGCGGAAAATTTGACGGCTGCACAACAGCAGAGGAAATGACACAGACAATAAAGCAGATGAAGGAAGGGGGAGAAAGCATATGACAGGCGTTATGGATTATTCAGAGGGCTCAACGGTTTTTCACAAAATGAACCCCATAACAAAAATAGCTTTATCCCTTGGCATCTGCATAGCCTGCTTTTTAAGCGACAGCATAGTGTTTCTTCTTATACTTATAGCCATAGATTTGGCAATAGGCTTTGCCGCCGGAGTGGGCGACAAGGCTAAAGCCATATTTAAGGGTCTTTGCAAAATGTGCCTTTTCCTTTTTGTGCTTCAGCTTATATTTGTAAGAAGCGGAAACACAATATTTTTGTTTGTTACCGACAGAGGCGTTGACATAGCCGCAAAGCTGGTTTTAAGGCTTATGGGCGCAACACTGCCCCTTGCCATAGTGCTTACGGTTACAAAAATGAACGACCTGAGCAACGCCCTTGTAAGCATACTTCATGTTCCGTATAAATATGCATTTACACTTACAACGGCAATGCGTTTTATACCTGTTTTTATGAATGAAATGAACGGAATTATTGAGGCGCAGACGGCAAGAGGAGTTGAGTTTGACACCAAAAGCGGAATTAAAAAAATAAAGCTTATACTTCCCCTTTGTGCGCCGCTGCTTATAACGTCGGTAAGAAAGGCTGACAGCAGTGCCGTAAGTGCCGAGGTAAGAGGCTTTAATTTAAGAACAGCTTCGTCTGCCTACAAAAAATATACCTTTGCGGCAAGAGATATAGCCGCTTTTGCCTTTGTGGCAGTGCTTATATGTGCCGCAGTGCTTTGATGATTGCATACTTTGCTTTTAGGTGATATACTTTAGTAAAGTGAATTGATAAAACATTTTTTTGATTGGAGATTGAGTATAATGGCGGATATGTTTTTAATGGGAAATGAAGCAATCGGCATGGGCGCCATAAGGGCAGGGGTTTCCTTTGTGGCAGGCTACCCGGGAACGCCCTCGACAGAGGTGCTTGAAACCGTTGCCAAGCATAATGACGGAAAAATACATGTGGAGTGGTCGGTAAACGAAAAGGCGGCTATGGAGGCTGCCGCCGCTGCCGCTTACACAGGCGCAAGAAGCATGGTAACAATGAAACAGGTTGGCCTTAATGTGGCAACAGACCCACTTATGAGCCTTGCATATATGGGCGTAAAGGGCGGCATGGTGGTTATGGTTGCCGATGACCCGGGCCCTATATCCTCTCAGACGGAGCAGGACAGCCGTACCTTTGGTATATACTCAAAGCTGCCTGTTTTTGACCCTTCCTCTGTTCAGGAGGCATACGAAATGATAGCGGACGCCTTTGAGTACAGCGAAAAGTATAAAACACCTGTGCTTTTCAGACCTACAACAAGGGTTTGCCACGGCGTGGAAAATGTTAAAACACTGGAAAAAATACAGCTTCCGCCTATTGAGGGCTTTGTAAAGGATACATTAAAATGGGTTATATTCCCTCGCACCTCCTTTATGAATCACAAAATGATAGAAAAAAGAAACCCTGAAATAGGCAATGATTTTTCTTCCTATAAATTTAATAAAATAACGGGAAGCGGAAAAAAAGGCATTATAACAGGCGGAATAAGCTATGAATATGTAATGGAAATTTTGGGCGGCAGAGATGACGTTAAGCTGTTTAAGGTTTCAACGCCTTTCCCATTTCCCGAAAAGGCGGCGCTTGAGTTTGCCGAGGGACTGGATGAGGTTTTGGCAGTTGAAGAGCTTGACCCTGTGCTTGAAAGACAGATGCTTCAGCTTGTGGGCAAGCATCACCTTAATGTGGAAATCAAGGGAAAGCTTACAGGCAATGTCAATCAGGCAGGCGAAAACAGCACCGAAACTCTTTTGCCTGTTATAGCAAAATTTTTGGGCGAGGAGGTTCCCGAAGAAGAAAAAACGGAGGAAACTCCTTCAATGCCGGTGCGTCCTCCTGTTTTGTGTGCCGGCTGTCCTCACAGGGCGTCATTTTATGCCGTTAAAAAGGCTGTTGAAAAAATGGGCGAAACCGGCGTTTACTGCGGCGATATAGGCTGCTATACACTGGGCAACGCAAAGCCTTTGGATATGGTGGATACCTGCCTTTGCATGGGCGCAGGCATTACAATGGCTCAGGGACTTTACCATATGGAGCCTGACAAAAAGTATTTTGCCTTTGCCGGAGATTCCACATTTTTTGCCTCGGGCATAACGGGCATAGTAAATGCCGTTTATAATCAGGCAGACCTTACAGTTTGCATACTTGATAACTCAACCACAGCAATGACGGGCCATCAGCCTCACCCGGGTACGGGAAAAACCATGATGGGCGAAATTGTTGAAAAAATAGATATTAAAAAGGTTCTTGAGGGTATAGGTGTTAAGTACATACAGACAGTTGACCCTCTTGACCTGAACGCTTCCATTGAGGCAGTAAGAAATGCCTGTGCTTTGGGCGGCGTAAAGGCAATTATATTCAAATCTCCATGTATAGCCATTGTTAAAAGCAGTAAAAAATGTGAGATTGACGAAAATAAGTGCATAAGATGCAGAAAGTGTATAAGAGAAATAGGCTGTCCTGCCATTTCCGCAGAAAACGGAGTTATAAAAATAGATTCCTCACTCTGCACAGGCTGTACACTCTGCACCAATGTTTGCCCTGTTAATGCCATAGGAGGTGTAAGATGATGAATAAAAATATACTTCTCTGCGGCGTAGGCGGTCAGGGTACTGTGCTTGCATCAAGGCTTATAGCTTTGGCGGCAATGGAAAAGGGCTTTGAAACAAAGGGCGCCGAAACAATAGGCATGGCGCAAAGGGGCGGAAGCGTTGTAAGCCATGTAAGGCTTGGCGAAAATATACATTCTCCCCTTATACCCCACAAAAAAGCAGACCTTATTATAGGCTTTGAGCCTGCCGAGGCTGTGCGCTGTCTGCCGTATTTAAAAAAGGGCGGCTGCGTTATTGTATGCCCTAAGGATATTCAGCCTGTAACAAGCTCGCTTATGGGCGGCTCTTACAAGGGCAGCGAAATGCTGGAATATTTAAAGCAAAAGGTTGAAAAGCTTATAGTTGTTGACGGCGATGAGATATGCCGTCAGTGCGGCAGCCCTAAGGTGCTTAATGTGGTGCTTTTGGGTGCGGCTGTTGCCTCGGGCGAAACGGGAATTACACTTGAGGAAATGGAAAAGGCTGTTGAAAAAAGAGTTCCCGAAAAATTTAAGGAAATGAACATGAAGGCTCTTCGCCTTGGTGCGCAGGCGGCTGAAAAATAAAATGTGTTTGAGGAGGAATATCCCATGAAAATGAAGGAATCCCAGTTTAATTTGATAAAAGAACAGCTTAAAAAGCTTACAAGCATAGACTGCTTTTATAAGGAAAAGCTTAAGGGCATAGATGTGGACAAAATTGAAAGCCAGGAGGACTTTGAAAAGCTCCCCTTTACATGGAAGGGCGATTTGAGAGAGGCATATCCTTTGGGACTTCAGGCAGTGCCTGATGAGGAAATAGTCCGCATACATTCTTCCTCGGGAACAACGGGAACACCTGTAATTATACCTTACACACAGCAGGACGTTACCGACTGGGCGGAAATGTTTAAGCGCTGCTATGAATATGCGGGCATTACAAACCTTGACAGAATACATATTACACCGGGCTATGGCTTATGGACGGCAGGCATTGGCTTTCAGCTTGGCGCAGAAAGACTTGGCGCCATGACAATTCCTATGGGCCCGGGAAATACAGATAAGCAGCTTAGAATGATGATGGATATGAAGTCAACAGTGCTTTGCGCAACCTCGTCATATGCTCTTTTGCTTGCTGAGGAAATTGAAAAAAGAGGCATAAAGGATAAAATTCACCTTAAAAAAGGCGTTATAGGCTCTGAGCGTTGGGGCGAAAAGATGAGAAAGCGTATTGCCAATGAGCTTGGCGTTGAGCTTTACGATATTTACGGCCTTACAGAGGTTTACGGCCCGGGCATTGCCATCAACTGCCAGAAGCAGGGCGCAATGCATTATTGGGACGATTGTATCTATATTGAAATTGTTGACCCTAAAACCGGCAAGGTTCTGCCTGACGGCGAGGTGGGCGAAATATGCATAACCACACTTCGTAAGCAGGGCGCACCGCTTATAAGATACAGAACACATGACCTTTCAAGAATTGTGCCGGGCGACTGTCCATGCGGCTCGCCTTTCCCAAGAATTGACACGCTTATAGGCCGTACCGACGATATGGTTAAGGTTAAGGGCTGCAACATATTCCCAAGCCAGATAGAGGAGCTGCTTTCAAAAATTGACGGCGCTTCAAGCGAATATCAGGTTATGGTTGACCATATTTCCGGCAAGGACGTTCTTACACTTTTTGTTGAGGTTCAGCAGGGCGTGTTTAAGGAGTACCTGAGCCACGTTATAGAAGAGGAATTTAAGCACAAAATAGGCATGACGCCTGTGGTTAAATGCGTTAACATGGGTGATTTGCCAAGAAGCGAGAAAAAAAGCACAAGAGTGTTTGACAACAGATATTAATTATAAAAAACCTCCATTCCTTTGTTGGGATGGAGGTTTTTTTATGTTGGCTGCAATAAAACAACCTCAAATATTAACGCATTTGTCCGCCAGAAGACGCATATAATAAATGAGGTTGTTCCATGGATAATAATAGTTTAGCATATATGATTTTAGCATGCACAAAACAAAAATGCAAATATTATGCTGCCCTTTGGCGCAGTATAAATACAGCTTAAAATATAAATCTGCATTAAAACATATCTGATGAAAAAAGTTGCATTAAAAAATTTTCAAATATATATGAAATCAGCACAAAACAGGCATAAAGTTTGAAATTTGTGCAAGCAAAACTTTGGTGAAAATATTGAAAGCGGCAATGATATTAAAGACTTTGAAAAGTTTGTTTTTGTGATAATGTCATAAGTTTTACAGTACAAAAAAGAAATTTGACATTTAAATAATTATATCATATGATGATATATATAATAAATGATTAAAAAGCCAATGAAAATTATTTTATTTAAGTGTGCTGACAAAGGGGGAACTAAATTGAAAAAGAAAGTTTTGATTTCTCAGGCATGGACATGCGAAGATGTGCCGCATATGGACGAATATATTTCGGCACTGGAGGCAAACGGATGCGAGGTTGACATTTATCCAAGCACAGCAACTATGAATGAAGAGGAAATAAAAAAGTGTCTTCCCGGGTACTTTGCCCATATATGCGGCGGCGTAAAATATACGGAAGACGTAATAAATTCTCTTGATGAGCTTAAGATAATTTCAAGAATAGGCGTAGGATATGAAACGGTTGATGTTGCGGCGGCAAGCAAAAAGGGCGTTGCGGTTACAATTACGCCTGGTGCCGGCGCCGAAACCGTTTCAGAGCATGCCTTTACAATGATAGCGGCTCTTTCAAGACGAATTTTTGACAATGACAAAATGGTAAGAAGCGGCGGCTGGACAACAATTACGGGAAATTCCATATACAGAAAAACCCTTGGCATTTTAGGCTGCGGACGCATAGGAAAACAGCTTGCAAAATGGGCTCAGGGCTTCGGCATGAAAATTATTATCTATGATACCTTTAAGGACGAAAAGTTTGCTGAGGAAAATAATGTTACATATATGTCTTTGGAAGAGGTTCTTAAAGAAAGCGACTTTGTAAGCATTCATCTTCCTTTGCTTGACACTACAAGAGGCATTATCGGTGAAAAGGAACTTGCCATGATGAAAAAATCGGCAATTATCATTAATGCTGCAAGAGGTGGAATTATTGATGAAACGGCGTTATATAATGCTTTAAAAAACGGCGTTATAGCCGGGGCAGCGCTTGATGTTTTTACACAGGAGCCTATTGATATGAGCAATCCTTTGCTTACTTTGGACAATGTAATTTTCAGCCCGCATATGGCAGGCTCAACACATGAAGGCTTAGACGCCATTGTTTCAATGGCTGTAAACAATGTAATAGAGTATATTAACGGTGAGGTTCCAAAAGGTATTTTAAACAAGGAAGTTATTTAAGCATGGTGGATGCTTAAAAAATATATTTTATCAAGGGGGATATGATTTATGAAAAAGAAAATGGCGTTATTAACAGCAGTAGTTATGACAATGACAGCTTTAGCAGGCTGCGGCGGATCATCTTCATCATCAGCGGCTGCATCAAGCAAACCGGCAGAATCCTCTGCCACATCAGCGGCTGCGGCGGAAGATGAACCTAATATCACTCTTCGCTGCGGAATTACGGTTGCCGACACATCAATCGCCGGACAGGCTCTTCAGCAGTTTGAAAAAGAGGTTGAGGAAGGAACAAACGGAACAGTTCAGGTAGACCTTTATTATGACGGCACACTGGGCAACGAAAGAGATATGATTGAAGGCGTTTCAATGGGTACACAGGAAATGTTCTGCGGCTCAACAGCACCTCTTTCCAACTTTGTTGATGACTTTACTGTATGGGATCTTCCTTTTGCAGTAGATATTAATGATATGCAAGCAGCTTATGACGTTATGGACGGCGAAATCGGACAGAAAATGCTTGACGGCCTTTCAGAGGTTGGCATTAAAGGTCTTGCCATGGCACATAACGGTTTCCGTTTCATACTTAACAGAACAAAAGAGGTTAAGACACCTGAGGATATTAAGGGCCTTGTAATAAGAACAATGGAAAACGACATTCACCTTGCTTTTTATAAAGCAGTAGGCGCAAACCCTACACCTATGGCATCAACAGAAGCCTTTACAGCGCTTGCGCAGGGCGTTATTGACGGTATGGACAACAACCTTGACGCATTTAATACACAGGGCGCTTTTGAATCAGCTAAATACCTTACAATGACAGGTCATGTTTTCTCAGCCAGCATATTCCTTATGAATGAGGACGTATATAATTCAATGTCAGCTCATCAGCAGGAAGTTGTTATGACAGCTATTAAAAACGCAGCCGATTTCCAGAGAGACGCATCAACAAAGGCAATGGATGAAATAGTTGAAAAGGCAAAAACAGAATACGGCGTAACAGTAACAGAAGTAAATATTGACGATTGGAAGGCTTGCTGTGATCCGATTTATGAAGAATATAAAGACCAGATTGACCCTGAATACTATGCAGCTTTTTTTAACTGATATACATAATTAACTGACATTAAAGGCTTATACAAAAATAAGAGCATTGGCTGCCGAATTAAATTCGGCAGCTGATGTTTAAAAATATGGGAGGGGGAGGAAGGCCATGAAAGAAGCCATAGAAAAGGTAGTTGGCACTATTGGGCGCGTTGAAAAAACAATTATTTTAATACTTCTGCCTATTATGTGTATAGTTATTTTTATCAATACCGTTGCCAGATACACGGGAATGTTTACAGACCAGCTTATATGGGCCGAAGAATTTGCGAGATATATTATGATTTGGATGTCGATGGTAGGAGCAGGATATGTTTTTCAGGAGGGCGGTCATTACAGAATGAGCGCCATTGTTGACGGAGTTCCTAAAAAACTGGGAGATTTGCTTAAAGCCACAGCATTGCTGATAACAATTATACTGCTTGTATTTTTGGCTAAGATAGGCTTTGACATGTGCAGCAAGCTTGTTGCTACCGGGCAGACTTCGCCTGTTCTTAAAATACCTATGTGGATACCGTATCTTTCAATACCGGT
>Ga0129308_1001470_pt1 | contig 24409 bp, 24 predicted proteins | sample L827metagenome_FD_94440 | JGI IMG/M metagenome (GOLD analysis project Ga0129308, IMG submission 94440) | Ring-tailed lemur group fecal microbial communities from Wisconsin, USA - L827 metagenome | ecosystem: Host-associated > Mammals > Digestive system > Large intestine > Fecal | place: USA... | reverse complement strand
TTGCTGCCATGGCTTTAAACCTTAAGAGGATGGTAAATGCCATCTTTTTCTATCTCCAGTTCCAATGTTCTGCCGAAACCAACCGGGTTTCCGGCAGAATTTTTGCTTTTGTCAACAGGTCCAGAGTTATGTGCAAATTCGTTTGCAGGATCCGGCTGAGTGAAGTCAGCCGGCAATAGAAGCGTCTTCCGGGGCTAACTCTAAGTGCTTCATATTTATGTACTTCTCGTTGCCCCGCTGGGTGCCGGCCACATGGAGCAGCCGGGCACAGACCGGCGTAAGATCGAAGCTGCCGTCCAGGAAGGTCCCTACCACGCGGGTACAGCGGCGGATCTCCCGGTTCAGCCGCTCGATCACGTTGTTGGTGTGGACCCGGGTCCGGTGCTCATAGGGAAAATCACAATCAGTCAGAGTTTCCTCAACACTGACCTCCACTTTCTTGGCGGCCTCTTTCAGCTTTATTCCCTTCGGCTGGGCCACTACAGCTTTAGCCTTTTCACGTGCGGCTTTCTTGCTTTTCCGGGCGTGGATCGCCTCGGGCATCTTGGCCACTAATTTGGCTTTGGAGCGAGGAACCACAGAAAACACGTTCTGGAACAATGGACCAGTTTCTTAAGCTGGCCCTTAGTTGCTTCTTCGTTCAGCTGCATAGTTTTCTCAGACATGGTTTACGACTCCTTTCAGAATGGTGTGTCGCGATTTCATTCTACCAGAGTCCTGCAAGCCATGTCTCTTTTCATGCCTTTTTCATTTTGCGCAACTTACCTGATCCGGGGCCGCGTCCATTCAGAGAGGTTGAAATGTTCCGCCGGCCTGTTGGGCTTTATATGGCTGGAAATATTGGCATCCGTTCATGTTTAAAAGGAGTACCGGCATATCATCTGGATATTCCGGACAAAAGACATAAAAAGCAAAGGTTCTGCTGGCTTTTAAAATTAATATTTCAGAAACAAAATGCAAATACAACGAAAATATTGCTCCATTACAATGAAACCAGCAGGAAGAAAACCAGTTTTACCGGAAGGTGACCCATTGCTCCAGATGATCATACTGTTCGCGGCGGCTGCGGATGATTGGGAGCGCGAAGCGGGAGGTCATTTTAGCCACCTTTGATTTTCGGGATGACAAGACGGGCCGGTACCGTGCGGCTCCTGACAAACACAGCGGAAAACAGCGTGAATCCCTTTGGGGCCGGCTGCGAAAATCAGAGAAAGCGTTTGCTCATTGACTGCCCCCGGTTCAACCGGGAGGTGAGCGGCCGGCTCTGCCAATTGCAGCAGAAAAGCCGTTGCATCGCACCGGATGGAACAGTCGAGTTGGGGGAGAAGTACATTTCTCCGGAACGATCGGCCTGGAAACAATTTCGGTGTTTCCTGCCGCGGGTGCGTTACGCCTGTTTCCATATTTGTGATAGCGGGCCCGCAGGCGGGAGGTTTTTGAGAAAATGAAACAATACCGTTTTTGGATCTTAGCCGCTGTAACCGCTGTATTTACCGGCCTGACCATCTTGCTCTGGAGGCCTCTGACCACGCTGGCCGCTGATCCGGAACGATTGCTGGCGCTGATACGGAACGCGGGACCGTGGGGCGCGGCGGTGTTCGGCGTTTTCAATATTCTCCAGGTTATTTTCGCGGTGATCCCGGGCGCGCCCTTTGAGATTGCCGCGGGTTACATGTTCGGGGTACTGCCCGGCACTTTGCTGTGCGACGCGACCATGACCGCTGCCAGCGTGCTGGTATTCCTGTGGGTCCGCAAATTCGGCATGGCTTTTGTAGAGCTGTTTATTTCCCGCAAGCAGATCGAAAGCATCCATTTTCTGAGGGACAACCAGAAGGTGCAGTCCATTCTGTTTCTGGTGTTCCTGATCCCCGCCACGCCCAAGGACGTGGTGACCTATCTGGCGGGGCTGACAAATCTGCCGCTGAAGTCCTGGATCTTCATTTGTTTCGTCGGGCGCTTTCCGGCCATCCTGCTCACCGCCCTCAGCGGAAGCGCCTTGGGGTCCGCCCGGTACGGCATTGTGGCGGCGGTGATCGCCGCGTTTGCCATCTTTTATTTCGTCGGTCTTCGGCTTTACAAGCGCTGGAACAGGGAAGACAAGGGGGACCATTCGGAATGAAAACGATCTATATTCTTTTGACGCGGTCTGACACCGTTTTGTCCCGCATGGTTCATTTTGTGACGGCAGACTGCTATACCCATGTCTCCATCTCCTTTGACAAAAGCCTCCAGCCCCTGTACAGCTCCTCCCGGAAAAACGGGCGCACCCTGTTTCCGGCCGGCCCCTGCCGGGAGCACCTGCAGGGCGGCTATTATCAGAAACATGGCCAGACCCCCTGCGCGCTCTACGAACTGCCGGTCAGCGACGAGGTCTATCGGTCTGTCAAACAGGGGGTGCAGCAGATCATGGAAAACGAGCGGGACTACCACTTCAACATCATCGGCCTGCTGCTGTGTCAGCTGAACGTCCCGTATCACCGCAAGCGCCATTTCTTCTGCTCCCAATTTGTCAGCCAGGTGTTGGAGGAGAACGGGGCGATCGAACTGCCCAAGGACCCCACCGTGATGAAGCCCAGCGACTACATGTCCATGCCGGAGCTGGTCTGCCGGTTTCAGGGACGGCTGCACGAGCTGATACAGAGGCGGCCGGCGCCCGCCTGCGTGTGAGGGCGCCGCGATCATGGAGCGAAAGGCATACGCCCTGGACAGTTCCGCCATCATCCACTTGGCAGCCAGGGAAAAGACACATACCAATTCCTTTCGGCTTTCCGTTACTCTGACGGAGCCGGTCTGTCCGTCCACGCTGCAAACCGCCCTGAACCACATTGCCCCGCGCTTTCCTGCCATTGTGGCCGGGATCCGGCGCGGAGCATGCCAATATACAGTGGTCCCAGCCGAAACTCCGCCGGAGGTCCAGCCGGACCGGGAGTACCTGGCGTATATGCCGGACCACATGATAGAAAATTGCGCCCTTCGGGTCCTCTATGGGGAGAGGCGTATTTCAGTTGAGATTTTTCACGCCCTGACAGACGGATACGGAGGGATGGCTTTTCTCAAAGCGCTGCTGAGGGAGTACCTTCTCCTGGCCCGCAGGATCGCTTGTCCACACAAAATACAAGCCCCCTCTGACCGGGAGCTGGCTGACGATTATATTACCTACGCGGAAGGAACTTCGGTCCCCATCCGCCCCCGTAAAATCTACCGGCTGCCCGGTAAGGCCCTGCCGGGCGAAACGGTCCGCATCACGACTGCCATTTATGATTTGCGGGAACTGCTGAATGCCGCCCACAGCTGCCACGTCAGCCTTACGGCCTTCCTGACCGCGGTCCTTGCCGCCTCCATGGCAGAGATGCAGGCCGAATCTGCCCCATCGGGAAAAAGATGGCCGGTCCAAATCATGGTGCCCGTTGACTTGCGCCGGAAGTTTAAGAGCGAATCCCTTCGGAATTTTTCCCTGTACGCCCTGCCCTGCGTGGAGCCGGAGCAGTTCGGCCTGCCTTTTCCGGCATTGGCGGCCGAGATCAGCCGGCAGATGGAGCGGCAGCTGACAAAGGAGCGTTTAGCCGGAATGATGGCTGCCAGCGTAAAGCTGCAAAATATGCCCCTGATCCGCAGCGCCCCCCTGGGGCTGAAGGAAGCGCTCCTCCATTGGGGGCACAGCTGCTGTGAGACATCCTGCCTGACGCTGTCCAATCTGGGAGAGATCACCTTTCCGCCTGAATTGCGGCCCTATATTGAGCGGGTCGAATGTATGCTTACGCCCCGAAAAAAGTCCCCCTATAACTGCGGCGCGGCCTCCTATCGGGGCAAGCTGTATTTCCATTTCATCCGACGGTGTGAAAACGCGGAACTGGAGCGGCGGTTCTTTCGCCGCCTTGCCGCCATGGGCTGCAAGGCTGTGTTTGAAGTGGACGGCCGCCCTGCGGGCCGGGGTTCGCACCCGGAGCCGTTCAGCCCATGGTCCGGTCCCCCTGACAAAAAGCGAGCCTTGTGCGGCGCTGTGTAACGGCCCCTGTACGGCCGGTGTGTTCCGGCGTCACATAGGAGACAGGCGGCGTCCGTCAGCACCTGACAGACGCCGCCTGTTTTCACGATCCATGGCTCTATAGGGAACGTATCCGCGCGAGCAGTTCCGGAAAGCCGCCGTTGGGATAGACCGAAATATCGTTTCCTTCGGCATTGATCAAACAATCGGTGAGCAGAAACACCTCCATGCCCAGCGCCTGCGCGGACATGTCCTCCGTCACGTCATTGCCCACCATCAGGCACTCCTCCGCTCTGAGGCCCAGCTGCGCCACGATGTCTCGATAGTAGTCGGGATTCGGCTTGCAGAACCGTGAATTTTCGTAAGTAGTATACAGCTCAAAGTCCTGCGGCACCAGTCCGGCCCAGCGAATACGGTTTTCGGTGGCGACGGCGGGGAAAATGGGGTTTGTGGCCAGGACCGGGCGCAGCCCCTTTTCCTGGACCAGCGCTACGGTTTCGGCGGCGGCCCGATTAAAACCGCAGACTGCCTTTGCGCCGTTGAACTCCTCCCGGTAGAACGCTTCAAACAGCGGCAGGTCCGTTCTCACTTTTTCGCCGAAAAACTCTGCGAACTTGTCCCAGAAGACCTCCTCGTTGCTTTTGCGGCCGTGGTTTTTGACCATTGCAGCCGTTCCCGCCCAGATGGCGTCGATCAGCTGTTTCGGCTCGTAGCCATGGGGCGCGAGCTTGACCGCGAGCAGCTGAAAATACGCCTTTACAAAATGATTCTGATCCATCGGCAGGAGAGTCCCGTCCAAATCGAATAAAACAGCCTTGATGCTCATGTGATGATCCTTTCGTGCCGCATGCGGCAGCCGTATTTGTCTGTGTTTGCTATCGTATCTCATTTCCGCGCGTACGTCAAATGATTTCCGCTGCAATGGCCGGCGTCGGCTGATCAGCGTGGCCGCTTTGTCTTGCATCCGAACAAAATATTATATATGATAAGATGTGCCAGGTGCCCGGGGCGAAATTAATAATTCGGAAACAAAACTCAAACATTCAGCAAACAAATGAGTGATATAGAAACGTTAACTGTTTTGCCCGGAACCTGGAGGTAACGCATGAAGCGGATATGGCCAAAATTAGAAAAACTGTTGTATCCCGGCTTGCCGTGGGTCATCGTACTGGCAATCTTGGGCGGTGTTCTGCTGTATGTTACATTTTCAAGGGAACTGAACGAGACTCCCTTTGCCTATGTGTCCTATGCTTTGTCCGCCTATGCGCTGGTCATTGCCGCGGCGGAGGCGGTCACCGGCGGGAAGACCATCCGGCGGAAACTGTACGACACCCCCATCACAAACCGCTATTTGACGGACGCCTTTTTCCGCGTCCGGGTAGGCCTGCACCTCTCCCTCCTGGTCAGTGTGGCCTATGCGGTGCTGAGGCTTGTGGGCGCGGTGCGGTTTTCATCCTTCTGGGACGGCGCCCTGGCGCTCTATTACATGCTGCTCTGCGGCGTCCGGGTCTATTTGATCCGCGGACTGCCGGCGTCCAGCGGCGCGGGGAATTATGGACGCCAGCTCCGCACATACCGGGTCACCGGCATTTTCCTGATCACGCTGAGCCTTGCCCTGGACATGATCGCGGTGCAGATCGTCCGGGAGGGCCAGAGCTATCACTATGAGGGGACGCTGATTTTCGCGGTTGGATTCTATGCCTTTTACTGTCTGATCCTATCCAGCGTCAATACCGTGAAGTACCGGAAATTCAAGAGCCCGGTCCTGTCAGCCGCCAAGGCAGTCAACCTGACCACTGCGCTGGTGTCCATTTTTTCCCTGGAGACCGCCATGGTCAACCGGTTCGGCGAGGACATGCAGTCCCGGGAATTCATGACCGCGGCAACGGCCTGCGCGGTCTGCGTTCTTGTCCTGGCTGTCGCCCTATGCATGGTGATACAGTCCGGACAAACATTAAAAAGGTATCAACAGGAGGAGAACAAATGATTCGGATTTTAGTTGTGGACGATGACGCGAAGCTGAACCAGAGCGTCTGCACCTATTTGGATGACAGCGGCTATGAGGCCAAGGGCTGCCTCAGCGCGGACAGCGCCTATGACGCCATGTACGGCACGCTGTACGATCTCATCATTTCCGATATTATGATGCCGGGGATCGACGGCTTTGAGTTTGCCAAGACGGTGCGGGGATTGAACAAGACCATTCCCATCCTGTTCATGAGCGCCCGGGACGACCTGCCTGCCAAGCAAAAGGGCTTTGATTTGGGTATTGACGATTATATGATCAAGCCCATTGATTTCAGTGAGCTGCTGATGCGGGTGCGGGCCCTGCTGCGCCGGGCCAATATCGAAGTCAGCCGTAAGCTGACGGTGGGGAATCTGACCCTGAACGCCGACGCCCTGAGCGCCGAGGTGGACGGGGACGAGGTGCCTGTCACCACCCGGGAGTTCAATATTCTGTATAAGCTGCTGTCCTATCCCAATCATACCTTCTCCCGCTCCCAGCTGATGGACGAGTTCTGGGGCGTGGAGAGCGAGACCAGCCTGCGGGCGGTGGACGTCTATATCACCAAGCTGCGGGACAAGTGTTCCATTTGCGACGGCTTCGAGATCAAAACAGTCCGGGGACTGGGATATAAGGCGGTGGTGAAAGCATGAGGCGCTTTGCCGGCCAGTACAGGCCGATCCGGTTGAATCAATTCCCGCTGGTCTTGTTTGCGATCGTCCTGAGCGGCCTGCTGCTGACCTCGGGCATCCACTATGGCTTGATCCTTCTGGGGGACCGTTTGGGGCTGAACTCAGTGCTCCAGACGGCCATTCCCATGCTGTACTGGATGGGGATGTCCCTGTTGGTGACGCTGCTCGTTGTAAAGATGACAAGGGACACCTATGAAAAGCCCATGAAGGAGATGGCCGAAGCCACAAAGAAGGTGGCGCAGGGGGATTTTTCTGTCTATGTCCCCACCATACACACGGCGGACAAGCTGGATTATCTGGACCTGATGATCCAGGATTTCAACAAGATGGTGGCGGAGCTGGGCGGTATCGAGACCATGAAGACGGATTTCATCTCCAACGTCTCCCACGAGATCAAGACCCCGCTGTCTGTGATCTCCAATTATGCCCAGATCCTGAAAAGCGGCTCCCTCACCGAGGAGGAGCGGAACGAGTATCTGGATACGATCCTGGACAATGTCAAGCGCCTGTCCGACCTGGTGATGAACATTCTGAAGCTGAACAAGATCGAAAACCAAGTCATTAAACCGATGTTGGAACCCTATGACCTGTGCGGCCAGCTCAGCGAGTGCGCCCTGTTGTACGAGAACGCCTGGGATGAAAAAAACATTGAACTGGAATTTGAGACGGAGGACCGGGCCGTGATCCGTGCGGACAAGGAGATGATGGAGATCGTCTGGAACAACCTGCTGTCCAACGCGGTGAAGTTCACGCCGGAGGGCGGGACGGTCCGCCTGCACCAGACAACGGAGGGGGATACGGTGGTGGTCACAGTATCGGATACCGGCTGCGGCATGACCCAGGAGACCATGGGCCGTATTTTTGAGAAATTCTATCAGGGAGATACCTCCCACGCCACGCCCGGGAATGGGCTTGGTTTGGCTCTGGCCCTGCGTATTCTGCAAATTTCCGGGGGAACGATCTCTGTCGCCAGCACGGTGGGAGAGGGTTCCACGTTCACGGTTCGCCTGCCGGCGGAAGGGAAGAATGAAGGATGAGTGAGATCATGAGAGACGCCCATGATTTTGTGGGCTACGAGTACAAGGAACTGTCCGCTCCCGCTGGCAGATTTTCTTTCTATCTGGACGGCTACCTGAATTTTGGCTGGGTGCCGGACAAAAACACGCCCCAGCGCAAACAGAACGGTATGGTGAGCATTACGCTGAAACGGGACCGCCGCATTGTCAACAAGGCGGAGCTGACCCGGCTCCAGCGCAATTTTGACGCCTGCGCCGAGGAGATCCACGCGCTGGAGCAGGCCAAGACCAGGGGACCTCTGATCATGGCCCTGACCGTGGGGGTGATCGGCACGGCTTTCATGGCGGCCTCCGTGTTCGCCGTTGCAGCCCAGCCGCCCCATATCCCGGCCTGTATTCTGTTCGCGGTCCCTGGATTTTTGGGATGGATCCTTCCGGTGTTTCTCTACCGGAGGAAGGTGCATCAGAAAAACCTCCAGTTGTCCCCCCTAATCGAGGAAAAACTGGAGGAGGCATACCGGCTCTGCGAGAGGGGCCACCAGCTTCTTCCCAAATAAAAAGCAGCCGTCGGTTCTGACGGCTGCTTTTTAATATTCCTCTAACAAAAATCAAACACTGCGCAAATATTGCGGTGTTATTCTCTCACCATCGGGAAAACAACAATCTTAAAAAGAATGGAGTGTCAGTATGATGGAAAAATCCAAGCTGGTAAAGGCAAATGAAAAAATTGCGGAAGGAGTGGTGGAAGGCTACAAAAAGATCGAAGAGAGCGTGGTCGGCGGCTACAAGAAAATTGAGACCGGGGCGGTGGAAGGCTTCGATAAAATCACGGATCAGTTTGTCGGGCGCTTCCTCACAAGAGACGGAGAATCCGTGGAGGAAGCGAGGGCCAGGCTGGAGAAGCAGCAGAAGAAAGAAAAATAAAGCTGGTTGCCGGAGATGGCAATTTTAATCTTCCGCAAACAAAATGCAAATAAAAGGCCAACAATTCTGAAGTAAAGTGAGGCCTGCGGACAGAGACAGCGGTCCAACATATAACATACAAGGAGAGGTCAATCATGAAAAAAAGTAATTTTGTCGCTTTGATCCTGGGCACCATCGGCGTTGTGTTTTTCGCGCTGGGCATGTGTATGTGCATGATTTCTGAGTGGGGCATGTTTCAGCAGGGCGTCGTCTGCGGCGTCATCGGCCTGGTGGTCCTGCTGATCACCCTGCTTGTCTGGCGCAGGATGGAGGGCAAGGCTCCCATCAAAATCAGCGCCAAGACCCTGGGGGCCGTCGCTGTGGGCGTGCTGGGTGCGCTGCTGCTTGGCGTCGGCATGTGCATGGTCATGGTGTTCGGCAAGATGGCTCTGGGCATCGTCATCGGTCTGGTGGGCATTGTGGTGCTGATGATGCTGATCCCGCTGACCAAGGGCATCCACGACTGAACGGGCAGACAGAATTCAAAAAACGGGGACTGGCCAACAGGACAGTCCCCGTTTTTAAGGAGGAACCATGAAAGCTGCGATTTACAACGGAAAAGAAAATGTGACCATCATCGAAAAGCCTACCCCTGTCTGCGGACCGAAGGACGTTCTGCTGAAAACCATCTGCGCCAGTATCTGTGGGACGGATGTGGCGGTGTACCGGCACGGGCCGGGCACCGGACACCGGATCACGCCCGGCGGAGAGTTTGGGCATGAGGCTGTGTGCAGGGTCGCCGCCGTGGGCGGACAGGTGACCGGTATTTCGGTCGGACAGCGGGTCTATCCCTATCCCCTTCTGGTCACGGGAGATCCCAAACGGGCCGGCACCATCGGAGCCTTTTCGGAGTATATTCTAGCCCCAAACCCCAGACTGGGCGTGGAGCTGTATCCCGTTCCAGAGGAGATCGACGACAAGACGGCGGCGCTGATTGAGCCCTTTACCGTGGGGACGCGGGCTGCGCGCCGGGCCCAGCCGAAAGCTGGTGAGAACGCCGTGGTGTTTGGAGCGGGCACCATCGGTATCGCGGCGGCCATCGCGCTGAACGAGTTCGGCTGTGAACAGGTGATGGTCTGCGACCTGTCGGAGCTGCGGCTGGAAAAGGCGCGCGATCTGGGCTTTGCCGTATGCAACATGCAAACAGATGAGTTTGCCGCAACAGCGGCCGAACTGTTTGGAGCAGCTCAGGGCCTGACTGGCCCTGCTCCCGATGTGGACATCTTCCTGGACGCGGCCGGCGCGCCCGATCTGCTGAAGCTGTTTCAGGAAACGGGAAAAATCGGGAGCCGCATGGTGGTGGTGGCCGTGCTGGCCGGGGAACGCCCGGTGGATATTCTGCACATGACCTACGCGCAGAAAGCGTTGATCGGTTCCGGCGGCTATTTCCCGGAGGATGTGCGGGACGTTCTGCGCATCATGTCCAGCGGGAAATATGATATTTCTTCCATTATCACCCATGAATTTCCCCACGCGGCGTTAAAGCAGGCCCTGGAGACGACAGGGCGCACGGATCAGGCGATGAACGTGTTGATCCGTTACGGGGACGGATGATCGACTGGAGATCACGTGACTTTTGAACGGCTGGGTGCCGCCGTTCGGAAGGCGCTTTTTTGCCCGCTGTTTGGAGATGTTTCCATAGAAAAGCATCCGGAAGTCTGGAGGACTTCCGGATGCCTTTTTACGCGCTGCCTGTCAGGAGCAGGATTGTTCCGGGGCGTCCCGTTCCACCGGACTGCTCAGCCGGCGGCAGTCCGGGAAGTGTGCCGGCGCAGCAGTCCGGGCTTTTTTGTGCCGTCCAGCTTCTCGCCGCGGATCAGCAGATAGAACGGAGGCATCAGGAACATGGTCAGGATGGTGGACGCCACAAGGCCGCCGATGATCACAAAACCCATCTCCCGCATCATGCTCATGCCGCCATTGGTGGTCAGGATCAGCGGGACCATGGAGAGCACCGTGGTAAGGGTGGTCATCAGGATGGGGCGCAGGCGGGTAACGCCGGCCTGGATCATGGCCTCGCCCAGCGGCATGGCTTGGCGCAGCTCATTGATGGCATCCACCAGCAGAATTCCGTTGTTGACCACAATGCCGAACAGCATCAAAAATCCCATGATACCCATGGTACTGATGGGGCTCCCGGTCAGGAACAAGCATCCGAAGGAACCAGCCAGACTGAATGGGATACATAGCATGACCATAATGGACAGTCTGGGCGAATCAAATTGGAGGGCCATGACCAGGAACACCAGGAAAATACCGGTCACCAGCGCTTTCAGAAGGTTCATGATCTCCGTTTTCATGCTGGAGTCCGCCGTACTCTCCCCCTGACCGACGCCGTCTGGAAACTCCAACTGGGCGACGGCGGCCTCAATCGCATCCTCCGCGTCGTATTTGGCTGCTTCCGTAACGGTCGCGGTAATCGTTGCGGTAAAGCTGCCGTCTTTGCGGGAGATGGAGGGAAGGGTGTTGGTATAGCTGAGAGAGGCAACGTCGCCCAATGTCAGTTTGGTTCCGGTGGGAGTGGTGAAGTGCTTATCCATCAAAGCGGACAAGCCGTCATAACGGCCCTCCGGATATTCCAGGACCACATCGTACTCTTTGTCCCCGTAGTCAATGGTGGCGGCGGTCATGCCGTTCAAGAGGTAGTTGACCTGTAATGCGATGGCGGACTGGCTCATTCCGGCAGCCAGAGCCTTTTGCTCGTCGATGACCAGCTGGCCCTGCAGGCGGCTCTGGGTAAAGGGATTCTCGATTTTCAGCACGCCGGGAACCGCGGCCATGGCTTCCGCCACCATATTGGCCCCCTCACCCAACAGGTTCATATCATCAGACATCAGGGTGATCTCCACGGCGCTGCCTTCCCCCAGGTCATTTTCGCCTGTGGGGGTCACTGAAATATCCATCCCAGCGACGGCTCCAAACCGCTGTAGGTATTTTTCCACCGCCTCCTCGCTGGAGCGCTTGCAGTTCTCCGAGGCATAGGCCGTAAAGCTGGCTGTGTTGTCAGAAATGTCGAGGGTGACGTCCGAAAACTCCTCATCGTGCAGCAAAGCGGCCTCCAGCACCTGGATTTGTTCATCCATCACCGACAGTTTGGTGCCGGAGCGGAAGGTGACCTCTACCTGGATGCTGCCGTCATAGTTGTTGGGGAACATGACGACCTTCAGCTGCATGGCCAGCAAAATGGCTCCTGCCAAGACCGCCATGGAGAAAACGACCACCCGCCCGGGATGCCTGAGGATCGAGGGCATGACCCGGCGGTAGAACCCCTGCATTTTGCTCAGCACCTGATTCACAGGCATCTCTTTTTTGGGAACAGGCTTTATGATGCTGAATACCAGCGGCACCACGGCCATAGCGCACAGAAACGAGGAGATCATGGTCAGAGCGATGGTCCAGCTCAGGGGCCCGGCGATCATGCCCGCCATGCCGTCTGCCAGTGCCAGCGGCAAATAAACCACCACCGTGGTGAGTGTCGAGGCAAAAATGGATTTCAAGACCGCACTGGTGCCTTGCAGCGCAGCCTCTTGGAACGCTAAACCGCTTTCCCTGGCACGCATGCAGCTCTCCAGCACGACAATGGAGTTGTCTACGATCATGCCAATGGCGATGATCAGCGAGGTCCCGGACATCAGATCCAGCCCAAAACCCGCCTGACTCAGCAAAATGAGAGCCAGCAGGATGGACAGGGGCATGCTGCATCCTACGATCAGGCTGGCGCGGATGTTTCCGAAGAAGAACAGCAGCACCGCCATGGTCAGCAGGACGCCGATGGCCAATGTCTTGACCACCTCGATCAAGGTTTCGGCAATGTTATCGGCCTCCGATGCGATGATGTGGAACTCTACGCTGCCCAGTGAGGAAAATTGATCCAAAACCTCCTCCACACTGCTGCAAACAGGGAAGGTGGAGGCGCTGGTTTTTTTCGTCACCTCCAGTAGGACGCTCTCCTGCCCGTTGTAGCGGCTGATACTCTCCGCGTCCTTTCGGTACAGATTGGAGAAGGCGGTCACGTCAGAAATCCGGATCAGCTGTCCGCTCCCGGTTTTAATCGGCACGCTTTGAAAGGCCGGGGTGTTTACTTCAATGGCTCCGTAAGCGGATACCGCGATCTCCTGGCTGCCGATGGATACTGTTCCGACCGGCATGTCAAAATCCGCCGCAGCGATGGCGGCGCCAATGTCGGAGATGGACAGCCCGTACTGTTCCATTTTGGCCTCGTCCAGGACGATCCGCATGTATTCCTCGCTGGCACCGGAAATATCCACCTTCGCCACGCCGCTCAGGCTTTCCAGAGCGGGGACCACGGTGTCCTCCACATAGCTCTGTACGTCGCTCCCGTCGGAGGAGGAGGCGGAGATGGAGAGCGTGGAGGAGGAGTCCATGCTGATCTCCATGATGGTGGGCGTATCACAGCCGTCGGGGAGGGAAACCATTAAATTGTCCATGGTCTCCTTCAGTTCCATGTACACGTCGTCCAGATCCGCGCTGTAATTGTAAGACAGCTGGATCATGGCGTAGTTGTCGGCGGTGGTGGAGGCGACGGAACTGATGTCAGTCAGCGTTTCACATTTTTCCTCCACCGGCTCGGTGACCAGCCGCTCGATGCTGTCCGCGTCCGCGCCGGGCCAAGTGATCATCACCAGCTCCATGGGCATGGACATGTCAGGCATATACTCCAGGGGCATGCCAGTCAGCGAAAAAATACCGAACAGGATCACCGTTAAAATCACGAGAAACGCGGATGCCGGACGGCTCAGAATCAGTTTGATTAGTTTCATTCCTGACCACCCTCACTACGCGATTTCATCAACGGTTTTTTCCGTCTCGGCAAAGCGGACCGGAACCCCGTCCTTGAGCGTGGATGACCAGGTCGTAATGACCTCGTCTCCCTGTTTCAATCCAGAGGATACCGCGGCCTGCTCCGTGGTATAGAGGGCCAGTTCCACCGCGGTCTGCACCGCGGTTCCGTCCCGGATGACGTAGACATAGGCGTCGCCGTTGTTAAAGTAGAGGGCGTCAGTGGGAATCAAGAACATATCTTCCGCACGGCGGGAGATGGTGGCCAATTCCACCGTGAGGCCGTCCGGCAGGTCCTGCGCCCCGTCGATCAGCGCTTTGATCTGGAACAATCCGGTGGCCGGATCCACCACGCCGGAAATTTCGCTGATGACTCCGGGGTAGAAATCATTGTGGGCGGACACGGTCACCACCTGGCCCTGGGATAAATTTTGTCGTGCTTCATCCGTCACATAAAAGGTGACGGTCTTGTTTTTGGCGTTTGATATGACAAAGGCCACGGTCCCGGCGGAAGAATAGTTGTTTACAACCACATTGACCGCTTCCACCACGCCGGAGATGGGGGCGGCGAGATGGTATAAAGAGAGCTGGTATTGGGCGGAATTGATACTGACCTGGGCGGACTGGATCCCTGCCCTGGAGTAGCTCAGACTGGATTCGGCCGCTTCCAGCTCCGCCTGAGCGGACAGCAGGGACTGCTGCGCCTGATCCACCTCCACCTGTGAGATCGTCCCTAACCCCAGAAGGGTCTGCATTGCGGCGAGATTCTCCTGGGCCATACGGACCTGCTCCTGCAAGAGGGGCAGGCCGCCGCCGCCGTATTTCGCCGCGGTACTCTGGTAGCTCTCCTGGGCGCTGTTGTAGGAGGCCTGGGCGCTTTCCAGATTGATCCTGGCGCTGGCGTCGTCAAAGCTGCACAGCAGGTCGCCGGCGTTCACCGTGTCTCCCACGGCGACAGCAACATTCTCCACCGTTCCGGAGACCTGGCTGACTACGCTGGCGGTCCCCTCGGCGGAAATCGTCCCGATGTATGTGTTCTCGGAAGTCAGTGTCCCGATCTGAACCGCCGCGGCATCCACCGTCACCGTGGGGTCCAGCAGCTCTGCCTGGGGCGCGGAGGAACAGCCGGTCATGACCAGTGCCAATGCTCCGCACACAAGGGGCAACAATCTTTTCTTCATGTCGAGCAAACCTCTTTCTTACAGAATTCCGAAGGTCACCGCGGTGTAATAATCGTTTCTGGCGGAAAACAGGTCGTACCAGGCGCTTTGTACCTCGGACCGGGCGGCGGCCACGTTATCTTCCGCCGTCAGCACGTCATAGTAAGAGGCGCGCCCCAGCTCATATTTCACGCAGACGGTATTCAGAAGCAATTCCTGATAGGATAGAGCGCTTTGCTTGGCGTTCCATACCTGTTCACATTGGTTCAGGGAGCGGTACAGTGTGTCAAAGGAGGACTCGAAGTCCTGCACAGCCGCCTGATAAGTAGCTTGGGCGGCGTTCCAGGTGTGTTCCGCCACCTCCAGCTGATAGTTGTTACGGAGCGCCGTGTAATCCTTTCTGGCATCCTTCCAGGTGTCCTCCGCATCCTCCAGGGTGATCCGGGCATTGCGCAGGGTCCAGCTCACCTCTTTGGCCGAGGCGAGACCCGCCTGGGGATCCAATGCGGTCCACTCCAGGCGCGTATCGTCCGGCAGGGGAGCTAGGGTCAGCACGCCGGTCCTCTCCGCGCCAAGCAGCGTCTGCAGCTGCCCCTTGTAAATGGAGATGGAATCATTCAGGGACTGAAGTTGGCTTTCCGCGGAAAGCCGGCTCTGCTGGAGGTCTGTGACAGCTTGCGCGGAGGCCAGTCCCAACTGCTGACGGACCTTCATTTCCTCCAGCTGGCGGTCAATGGCGGCAAGGTTTCGTGCGGCGTCCTGTACCGACAGCTCCATGCCGAGGATGCTGATATAGAGGTTCTCGCCGGCCACCACGATCTGATTGACGGCGTCCTTCAGCTGCCAGATCATATCAGCATGATCCGCCTGCAGCTCTCCGTCCTTGATGGAATCAAAGGTATCCCGCAGCGCGTCATAAGTGCTTTGCATGGAATCCGCCGCGGAGGAACTGCCCGCTTGTATCATGGCCCACTGCGCGCCTGCGATGGAGTTGAGCTGTTTGCGCAAATCGTCATACATCTTCTCATAATCAATTGCCTCGACGCTCTTGATGCTCTCCAGCAGGGAGGTGATATGCAAGCTGCCGGCTCGAATGCGCTGATCCAGATTTGCCCATGATACGGTGCCCTCCGGATCCTCCGGAAGGATCTCGTCGATTTGGGCATCGATGACCTCTGTGGACTCCTCTGCGAATGCTGTAGTAGACAAGCATCCCAAAACCAGCAGAACGGTCAAGATCAAAGATAACAGGTGTTTCACGTTCGCTTTTCCCGCCTTTCGTTTCCCGTACCCTTCATAGGGAGCAGCCATGGTACCGGCCTTGTGTGTGCCCTTGTTTCGACCTCCTGCATGTAAACGCAGAACCGCCAGGCTGACGGTTTATCCTACCGGGGAAAAGTTAAAGTGATGTTTAAATTTTGTTGGCGAAATATTAAAATGGCAAACCAGTGATCTTGGGTTTGGCGTGACCACGGAGAGGCAGACCGGAAAACCATGATGACCGGACCCCGGTTTGCATCCTGGCGGAGCGCGTGCGCGGCGGTTCCGGGTGTTTTACGGAGAAAACAAAACATGGGCCGATCCGCGCAAATGGGGACCGGTCCATGTTTTCCGTTCGGATTTGCTCTTGTTCACGTTACGCCTTGTCACACATGCCGCGTGCGCTGATTCATGGTTCCGGTGGGAGCGGCTTGGCACGTAAAGATCTGACCGCGGGACAAAAGAAATATGCGGAGAGCGCCGCGGAGGTGTGAAGCGCCCTGGATTTTAATATTTTCCAAACGCTTTTCCATTCAAACGCAAACATTGGAGGAGTAGCATACCAACATGGCCAGCAGCCGGACACAGGTTCCATTGCCGGCTTGGCTGAAAAAATTGTATCCGCGGGAGATGGCGGGAGGCCGTGCCGGCGGAAAACAAACGGATGCTCAAAGGAGGAGCGATGATATGACACAGGACAGCAACATGATGAGAGCATTGATTTACCGCGGCGTCCGGGACGTCCGGGTAGAAAGCCGCCCCATTCCCGCCTGCGGCCCGGACGATGTGATCGTCCGCACCGTCAGGGCGGGGATCTGCGGCTCAGACACCACCGCCTATCTCCATGGCGGTGAGAACATGATGATCCTGCCCGGACGGGAGTTTGGGCACGAGGTCGTGGGATATGTCTGGAAAAAGGGGGAGCGGGTCACCGGCGTTCAGGAGGGAGACCGGGTGTTTGCTGAGCCGATCCAGTCCGTGAAGGACCCGAGCGAAGCGAACATGGCCGGAGCCTTTTCCCAGTACATGAAGGTCAACCACGCCTGCGTGGGGAAAACCTCTATCTGCTTCCCGAGGGCTTGCCCTATGATGACGCCGTGCTGATCGAGCCCCTCAGCGTCAGCACCCACGCCAAGAACCGCGCCGCCGTCAAGTCGGATGAGAAGGTGCTGGTATGCGGCAGCGGCCCCATCGGCCTCGGGGTCGTTGCGGCACTGCTGGCCCAAGGGAACCAGTGTGTGGCCGTCGTGGACCGGGACGAGCACCGCCTGCGTTTCGCGGAGAAAATGGGCGCCCATACCTTCCTCAGCAAGAGTGACGATCTGGAGCAGATGGGCCAAGAAATGGAGGCCTACTTCGGGACGGCGTCCAATACCAATCACCGGGTCAAATTTGGCGAGGGCGGCGACGTGGAGGTCAGCGAAAACGTCGTCCTGGACGTGGACGTCATGTTCGACTGCGTGGGGATCCCGGCGTTTGTGGACGAGTTCGTGCGGCACGCCAAGCAGTATGCCCGCCTGTGCGACATCGCGGTGCACCGGGCGACCACGCCGGTCCGCTTTCATGAGATTATGAGTACCCAATGCGCGCTGATGGGCTCCCGGGGCTATGAACCGCCGGACATTGAGGAGGTCATTGCCCATCTGTCTGGGGGAAAGTCAAAGGCGCCTCTGATGGTCACCCACTGCTTCCCGTTGGAGCAGGCGGCGGAAGCGTTTGCCGCGGCGGTCGATCCGGCCAGATCGATCAAGGTCGTTTTGAATATGGAATAAACCGGACCGGAGCCGCATCCATCCAGCGGGTCCACCCATCCGTTCCGCGTTGTTCCGGGCAATGCTCAATGAAAAGTCCCCCGGCAGCCTATATGAGGCCGCCGGGGGGCTTGCCGTGGTTCACTTCATCTGTTTCAGAGTCTCCAGCAGCATGGCCCACAGGCGCTGGACCGAGGCGATATGGAGCCGCTCGCGGCAGGTGTGGATCTCGGTCAGGTCAGGCCCCAGGGAGACGCAGTCCAACCCCGGGAGCTTGCCGGCGAAGATGCCGCACTCCACGCCGGCGTGGATGGCCTCGATGTGCGGGGCGGAGCCGTACTGCCGGGTAAAGACTTCGGTCAGCAGCTCCCGCAGGGGGGAGTCCTTCCGGTACTCCCAGCCGGAGTAGTCCCCGGAGACAGACACGGTGCCGCCCAGCGCCGCGGTCAGGCACTCCAGCCGCTCCACCAGCATCCGCTTTTGGCTGTCCAGACTGCTGCGGACACAGAAGGAGGCGCTGACCGAGTCTCCGCCGGTGGTCAGGATGCCCAGATTCAGGGAGGTCTGGACCAGCCCGGGAATGTCGGCGCTCATGGCCTGGACGCCGTTGGGCGCGCAGGTGAGGAAGCAGAGCAAGCGGCGGGTGGCGTCCGCGTCCATGGGGGCGCCGTCCCCTGCCGCCGCCTGGACGGAGACAAACACACCGGGATCTGCGGCGCGGTACTCGTTTTTCAAAGCGGCGTCCAGCCTGGCGCACACGGCCATGACCTCCCGGGCGTCCGGCGCGGACACAAGGGCGGTCGCTTCCCGGGGGATGGCGTTGTCCTTCAGCCCGCCGTTGACAGACACGATGCGCAGCTCCGTCTCCCGGCTGCAGGCGTTCAGCACCCGGCCCAGCAGTTGGACGGCGTTGCCCAGGCCCTTGTTGATCTCGGCCCCGGAGTGGCCGCCCTGCAGGCCGCCCACGGTGATGGACAGGACCTCGCCGCCGGAGGCCTCCCGGCGGATGGGCAGAACGCACCGGGCCATGCAGCCGCCGGCGCAGCTGACGGTGAACACGCCCTCGGCCTCGGAGTCCAGATTGATCATCCGGCGGCCCCGGAGCATGGACACGTCCAATTCCGCCGCTCCCAGCATCCCGATCTCCTCGTCCACGGTGAAAACGGCCTCCAGCCGGGGATGGGGAATGTCCTGGGCGTCCAGAATGGCCAGGACCATGGCCACGGCAATGCCGTCGTCGCCCCCCAAAGTGGTGCCTTGGGCGTAGACGGTGTCACCCTCCACCGCCAGGTCCAGCCCTTCCCGGGCCATATCCTTGGCGCAGTCCGGCGCCTTCTCACAGACCATATCCATGTGGCCCTGGAGGATGACGGCGGGGGCGCTCTCATAGCCTGGGGTGGCTTCCTTGATGATTATAACGTTGTTCAGCCGGTCCTGACAGGCTTCCAGACCCCGTTCCCGGGCGAAATCCATCAGCCAGTCGCTGACCTGTTTGGTGTTGGAGGAGCCGTGGGGAATGGCGCACATCTCCTCAAAAAAACGGAATACGCCCTTGGGCTCCAAATGTTCCAGAACCGCCATGACATGGTCGCTCCTTTATTGCGTCAATTTTTACTGCAGATCTCAGAGGACTGCATACCCCAACAGTATACAGCCGGAGCGGAAGTTTCACAAGTAGGAATTGCCGCCCGGGCCGGACAGCCAGGCCTGCTTCCGGGCCAGGGGGTGTTCGTCCGGCCCCATTTTTGCCCGCTTTTCCGCTTTGTAAGACCAGGATACCAAAAGAAGGTGGGGGTGACAGGCCGGAATCAGAGGAAAAACGGGGAAAGAAAAGTTCGGCGGGCTTGACACGGTTGGGGAGAGATGATAATATAATATCCTGTAACGAGCGCGAGGAACGGAAAGAGTAGCGCCCAGCCAACGAACAGAGAGGGCCCTTCACCGGCTGAAAGGGGGCCTGCCGCGGCGAGGTGTGAAGTGCATCCGGGAGCGTGGGGCGTAATGGCCTCCGGTTCGGCCCCGATAGCGGCCGGAAAAGTGAGAAATGAGAGTGGAACCGCGATTTTGTCGCCTCTTATGCCCATGGTGTGGGTGTGAGAGGTTTTTTTCATGCCCGGACAGAAGGAGTAAAATATGTTCAAAGCCCTGAATGAAACACTGGAGGCATACCAGCGCCGGGACCCGGCGGCCCGGTCCAAGCTGGAGATCTTACTGCTGTATCAGGGGGTACACGCCACCCTGTATCACCGCCTGGCCCACTGGTTATACTGTCACAACTGGAGGTTCCTGGCCCGGTGCGTCTCCCAATGGAGCCGGTTCTGGACGGGAATTGAGATCCATCCCGGCGCCAAGATCGGCCGGCGCTTCGTCATCGACCACGGCATGGGCATCGTCATCGGAGAGACCGCCGAGGTGGGAGACGACTGCCTGCTCTACCACGGGGTCACCCTGGGCGGCACCGGCAAGGACCACGGCAAGCGCCACCCCACCATCGGCAACAATGTGCTCATCGGCTGCGGCGCCAAGATCCTGGGTCCCTTCAAGGTGGGGGACGGCGCCCGTATCGCCGCCAACTCCGTGGTGCTCAGCGAGGTGCCGGAGAACGCCACCGCCGTGGGCATTCCCGCCCAGATCGTCCGGATCGCCGGACGGGCTACCCACTACGCCGATGATGTGGACCAGACCAGCGTCAACAACCCCACGCTGGAAAAACTGGCTGCCCTATCGTCCCGGCTGGACCTGGTGGAAAAGCTGCTGGATGAACAGTATCTGGGACGCACCGGCAATGAGGCGCTGTCCAAGGAGAAAAAAGAGCAATAAAACGGCCTGAGGCCGGTCCCGGGGCGCGGAACGCGCCCCTACATAGAAGCCGATAAGGAGGAACCAACTATGCTGTTATACAATTCCGCTACCCATAAGAAAGAGCAGTTCCAGACCCATACCCCCGGCCATGTGGAGATGTACACCTGCGGCCCCACGGTGTACCACTTCGCCCACATCGGCAACCTGCGCTCCTACATCATGGAGGACGTGCTGGAGAAATTCCTGCGCTGGTCCGGCTATGACGTGAACCGGGTCATGAACATCACCGACGTGGGCCACCTGAGCTCCGACGCCGACACCGGCGAGGACAAGATGCTCAAGGGCGCCAAGCGGGAGCACAAGACCGTCATGGAGATCGCCCAATACTACACCGACGCCTTTTTCGAGGACTGCCGCAAGCTGAACATCAAGCGCCCCGACGTGGTGGAGCCCGCCACCAACCGCATCGAAGACTATATCAAGATCGTCTCCGGGCTGCTGGACAAGGGCTACGCCTATGTGGCGGGCGGCAACGTGTACTTCGACACCTCCAAGCTGGACCGCTACTATGTGTTCAACGACCACGACGAGGAGGACCTGGCCGTGGGCGTCCGGGAGGGCGTGGAGGAGGACACCAACAAGCGCAACAAGAACGACTTCGTCCTCTGGTTCACCAAGTCCAAGTTTGAGGACCAGGCCCTGAAATGGGACTCCCCCTGGGGCGTGGGCTATCCCGGCTGGCACATCGAGTGCTCCGGCATCTCCCTGAAATACAACGGCGAGTATCTGGACCTCCACTGCGGCGGCATCGACAACGCCTTCCCCCACCACACCAATGAGATCGCCCAGTCCGAGTCCTACCTGGGCCACCCCTGGTGCCAGCAGTGGTTCCATGTCCACCACCTGAACACCAGCACGGGCAAGATGTCCAAGTCCAAGGGCGAGTTCCTGACCGTCTCCCTGCTGGAGGAGAAGGGCTACGATCCCCTGGCCTACCGTTTCTTCTGCCTACAGTCCCACTACCGCAAGGGCCTGGTGTTCTCCTGGGAGAACCTGGACAACGCCCAGGGCGCCTACAACAAGCTCATCAAGCGCATCGCCGGCCTGAAGGAGAAGGACGGCCCCGTGGACGAGGCCGTGGTCAAGGAGTTCAAGGACAAGTTCGAGCAGCAGGTGGGCAACGACCTGAACACCTCCATGGGCGTCACCGCCCTGTACGACGTGCTGAAGGCCAAGGCTAACGACGCCACCAAGCTGGCTATTCTGGACAGCTTTGACCAGGTGCTGTCCCTGTCCCTGCTGGACAAGGCCGCCCAGGTCCGCGCCGAGCAGGCCAAGGCCCAGACCGCCCAGGCCGCCGGCGGCTACGCCATCACCGGCGAGGGCGACCCCGCTGTGGACGCACAGGTCCTGGCCCGGTATGAGGCCAAGAAGGCCAAGAACTTCGCCGAGGCGGACCGCATCCGGGACGAACTGAAGGCCCAGGGCATCGAGATCACCGACGTGCCCGGCGGCGCGAGCTGGAAGCGGGTTTAAGGGACCTGAGCAAATGGGGAGGGGGATGTATGAAGGCATACAACAGGCAAAATATCCCCCTCGCCAGGGAACTGCGGAAAAACATGACCCCGTGGGAACGGAAGCTGTGGTACGAATTTCTGAGGGGTTATCCCCTTCGGTTCCAGCGGCAGAAGGCCATTGGGGATTATATCGTGGACTTTTATTGTGCCAAGGCCGGGCTTGCCATTGAACTGGACGGCAGCGGACACTATAAAATGGAGCAGATCAAACGGGACGAGGCGCGGACAAAAGCGCTGGAAGCGATGAACGTGCATGTTGTGCGCTTTTGCAATTCCGACGTGGACCGCTCCTTTGAGCAGGTGTGCGAAACGATCGACCGGGCGGTGAAGGGTTCTCTCCCTCAGCCGGCTGCGCCGGCAGATCCCTCATCAGAGGGAGCCGAAGCGGTGGGTGACCTCCATGTCTCCCTCATCAGAGGGAGTCGAAGCGGTGGGTGACCTCCATGCCTCCCTCATCAGAGGGAGCCGAAGCGGTGGGTGACCTCCATGCCTCCCTCATCAGAGGGAGCCGAAGCGGTGGGTAACCTCCATGCCTCCCTCTGATGAGGGAGGTGGCGCGGCATGAGCCGCGCCGGAGGGAGAGACAAAGACCGCCGGGAACAGTATCAGGATCATCTGAATATGAGACAGGCCGTGAAGCGAGCGTATCGTTTCACGGTCTGTTTTTTTACAAAAATCCCCCGGACTGCAAGTCCGGGGGATTCGACCTATTCCGACAGGGTTTTCCATAAAAATATGCTATGGTTCAATCGTCCTCCAATAGCTTAGAAGGGGGAACATCCAATACCTCCGCCATTTTGAACAGAGTTTCCAGACTAACACCGCAAATCATGCCAGGTGCTTCGACTTGAGAAAGAAAATTAAGACTCTTTCCGATGAGTTCCGCAAATACCTCTTGGGTGTATCCGGCCTTTTTACGGTAATATGCAATTTTCAAACCGAGCAACCGATATTTTTCCGGATATTCCGTGTGCATGAAACCACATCCTTATTGATTCCATGCTACCAATTTTTGAAATAAATTATAACTTAATATAAACAGATATTTACTTAGTATAATTAAGTGATAAGATTCTGATGAGGTGACTGAAATGTTTGCGGATAAAAAACGGAATATTACCTGCTGTTTCACCGGGCATCGGAATATCCCAGCGGGGGAGGAGAAACGGGTGCAGCGTTGGCTTGAGGCGGTGGTATTGAATCTGTACCAAAGCCATGGCGTGCGATATTTTGGGGCTGGGGGCGCTTTGGGCTTTGATACCCTGGCGGCGGAGACCGTTTTGGAGCTGCGGGCGGACTGGCCCGCGCTGCGACTGATCCTGGTCCTGCCCTATCCGGGGCAGGAGGAACGGTGGGCGCGGGAGGAGCAGCGGCGCTATCAGGATATTCTGGAGCGGGCGGACAAGGTGGTCTATACCGCACCCCGCTATGCGCCGGGCTGTTTCCATGTGCGCAACCGCCACTTGGTGGACCACGCCGGATGGTGTGTGGCCTATCTGACCCGGGACCGGGGCGGCACGGCTTACACCGTGACCTATGCAAAAAGCCGGGGCCTCAGAGTGGTCTGCTGGCCCTGGGAGGACATGGGAATATTTTCGCTTTCCCATTGACAGAAGTATGGGAATCTGCTATACTAAAGTTGTCTCTAATAAGAATTGTTCTTAATAGAGGGAAGGAAAAGAAGAAAGTGAGGAATGAACCATGCCCGAACTGAAGGGAAGCAAAACTGAACAGAATCTGTGGATCGCCTTTGCCGGTGAGTCCCAGGCCCGCAACAAGTATACTTATTTCGCCTCCAAGGCCAAGAAGGACGGCTATGTCCAGATCGCCAACCTCTTTGAGGAGACCGCTGCCAACGAGAAAGAGCACGCCAAGATCTGGTTCAAGCTGCTGGAGGGCATCGGCACCACCGCCGAGAACCTGAAGGCCGCCGCCGCCGGCGAGAACGATGAGTGGACCGATATGTACCCCAACATGGCCAAGGTGGCCAAGGAGGAGGGCTTCGATCACATCGCCTACCTGTTTGAGGAGGTCGCCAAGATCGAGAAGGAGCATGAGGAGCGTTACCTGAAGTTGCTGGCCAACGTGGAGGGCGGCGTTGTCTTCTCCCGGGACGGCGACATGATCTGGCAGTGCAGCAACTGCGGCCACATCCATGTGGGCAAGCAGGCCCCCGAGGTCTGCCCCGTCTGTGCCCATCCCCAGGCCTATTTCCAGCTGAGAGCTGAGAACTACTAAGACAGATACGAAAAAGCCGGACACCTGAAGGTGCCCGGCTTTTTGTATATAGAAAACCACTGGCTAAGCCAGTGGTTCAAAAAAGCCTATGGCGATGAATAAAAAACCCTGTTAGGATAACAGTGCGGTCTGCCAACTGCACCAAGATACTAACAGGGGG
>Ga0129308_1001469_pt1 | contig 24421 bp, 17 predicted proteins | sample L827metagenome_FD_94440 | JGI IMG/M metagenome (GOLD analysis project Ga0129308, IMG submission 94440) | Ring-tailed lemur group fecal microbial communities from Wisconsin, USA - L827 metagenome | ecosystem: Host-associated > Mammals > Digestive system > Large intestine > Fecal | place: USA... | reverse complement strand
TGAACACTGAAATATGGGCGAGGCAGTGATCGGGGCCGGCCTAAAAAGGAAAGCATGCAGATCGTTTTACCCGATTTTTTCTTTTTGCTGAAAAAAGAGGCTCAAAAACGAAAAGAAAATGGATAATATATACTTTACATAGTAAATATAGAAAATATTTTTCGTTTTTAACGCAAAATCATATTGAAAAAGAAAAAAGCGACATAAAACGACAGGAGAAACAATTGAAACGCCGGTTGCGCCGCCCGTTTTTTTCTTTTTCAGGTGCTGGAAGCACGAAAAAAGAAAAAAAGTCCGCGCATATGTCCGGGCGATCCTCGTATTTACCAAAAAGCCTGCGCCTGCAGGCAGGTAAATAAGCAAGTATGATGAAAACCAGAGTATGCGCAGCCGTTATAATCGATCATGCGGGGATCTGCTGTTTACTTTGAACGAGGATAAAGGGGGATTTACATAACATAGGAAATATCGTTCGCTGATATTTCCGTATGTTTCAAAAAAGTTTACCTTGTGAAAGTGAGCCCGTAGAGCGGATAGGTTTCCGCAGGGAACTTTTTTATTTGCTGGGAGTATTTGCGGGGGGGCTGTTACTGAAACTTCTTCACCGCATCCATATATTTGCCCAGGATGCCGATGTTCACATAGTAGATAGAGAATTTATCATTTTTCTTCACCTGGATCAGCTGAGATTCCACCAGCTTTTTAATGTGCTGCGAGATGGTGGCCTGGGAGTAATTGAACGCGGCCACGACGTCTTTATTGCAGACGGTCTCCCGGTTTCTGTTTGCCACGTAGATAAAGCGGAATATTTTAACTCTGGCGGGGTGGGCCAGAGCGTCGGATACTCTGGCCACCAGCAGTATTTCTTCTTCTTGCATGTCGTCGGATTCTTTTCTCAGTCTCATGGAAGTCTCCTTTGTCAGTTACGGGCAGCGGCGGCGATCTGAAAGCCAACGGATGGGCTTGTCGCTCCGCATTGCCTTCAGCGGGCAGGGACGCGCACGTCTGGTCAGAGTCTGCATTTTTCAAAGCGTCCCGATGAACGGGATCCGTCTCTGATGACCGCGGGTGTTTTTGTCAACTGAAGGTATATAAGCAATAAACGATACTTTGTCCAGTATAACACAAAGATAACCATATTTCGACATTGAATTAAAATTTTTTTGTCCAAGACCCGTTACGAAAACGTAACAGAGGCAGTCAAAGTGTTACCTTTTAGAAACAATACAGATTCTAACTTTTCCTGGGAAAAGTATCCTTGGTTTTGCCTGCTGAAAAAATGAAATGTTCATATTGCAATGTCTGAGCTCTGAAAAAATTATTTTTTCAGACTATTTTATTTTTTGGCATTTTATTTGCGATTATATAGAGACGTGATCAAGCAGAGGAATGCGGCCGCGTTCTCAGTAAAATGACGGAGGTAGAAGATGAAACCGAAGGACAAATATGTAAACTTTTATTACGAGACGGTAACGGAGCATCAGGAGACGGTGCTGGATCCAAAGAAAACGGCCCTTTTGATCGTAGATATGCAGAATGAATTCGTGCTGCGGGATTTTGGAGAGGCGCTGGCGTTTCAGGAAGCGGGAGAGTGGGAACGGTGGATCCCATTCCACGACCGGCTGGACAACACCACGATCCCCAACAATCAAAAGCTGCTGAAGTATTTCAGGGACCACGGCATGACAGTCACATTCGGCAGGATCGCCTGTCTGCGTCCAGATGGAGAGGACCGCTCGCCGGTGCAGAAATCTGAGGGTTGGAACGGCATGCTGCTTCCTGTGGACAGCTTTGCAGCCCAGATGATCGATCAGCTGACGCCGCTGCCCGGGGAGATCGTGGTAAACAAGACGACGGACAGCGTGACCACAGGAACGAACTACCTGACCCTGCTGCGGTTTATGGGAATCGAGACCGTGGTTGTCACAGGCATCGTGACAGACCAGTGCGTGGCTTCTACTGTGAGAGGGCTGGCGGACGACGGGTTCAAGGTCATCTGCGTGGAGGACGCCTGCGCGGCGGGGAGCATGGAGCTGCATGATGCGGAGCTGAAGATCATGAGCGTTATCTACTGCGACGTGATGAGCACGGATGAGACCATTGAGCTGATCGAGAAATACTCGTAGGAGCGTATCATCGTCACATTAATAATAGGAGGTAAGTCATGCCTGAAAATACATTAAAACGAGAATTGAAGCTGACAAACCTGATCTCCATGGCGGCAGGCGGCATGATCGCCGCCTGGATGGTGGAGATCAAATTCTGGTTCGAGCTTTCCGGACCGGGCGCAATTTTTTCATTGATAACCTGTGGACTCTTGGTTTTGCCACTGTGTCTGATCTATTCGGAGATGACCAGCATGCTGCCCTACGCGGGCGGTGAAAATATCTGGGTATCCAACGCTTTTGGCTGGAATGCGGGCTGGTTCTCCTGCTGGGGGGTCATGCTCCTGTACGTCATGGCCATGCCCACCGTGGCTTACGGTATCGCAAGCATGATCGGCTATCTCTATCCGGTCACCTTCGTACAGACCAAGATCGTGGCGGCCGTCATTCTTGTGATCTGGTTTTTCCTGACGAATCGGGAATTAAAGCTGCTGGCCCGAATGCAGTCTATCTTCTTTTGGAGCACGCTGGTGGTCTCACTGGTCGCATCCTGCATCTTTATCTGCAGCAAGGAGTGGAGCTTTGACCATCTGAGCCCCTGGTTCCCCAACGGCTTTTCCGGATACGGCGCAGCGGTAGGTCTGCTGATCATGAAATTTGTAGGTTTCGATCTGATCCCTCAGCTCTCTGAAGAGTCTAATTTCCCCAAGAAGAAGCTGTGGATCGCTTTCGTGGGTTCGCTGTTCTTTACCGTACTGATCTACAGCATGGCTGTCATCGGAGTCGGCGGTATCGTATCCAACGAATGGGTGGCGGAGACAGACATCGTGGATCCCAGAGTGGCGGATATCATCGGCATGCACTGGCTGGGCATCGTCATCGTTGTCATGGGTACTTTGACCTGTCTGACGACCCTGTCTTCCTTCTGGCTGTGCGCCTCCAGAACGCTTTACGGCGCTTCCAAACAGAGACAGTTCACGCCGTTTTTCTCCGCGCTGAACGACGCGGGCCAGCCGTTCCGCGCCAACGTGGTGGTGGGCATCCTGTCGCTGTATTTCACCGTCTTCGCCCCGGAAGCCTGGATCAACTATATCTATGCGATCTACGGCGTAGCGGCGGGCGTCATCTATTTAATGGTCACACTGTCCTTTATGAAACTGCGTAAATCCAGGCCTGATTGGGAGAGACCATATGAGGTCAAGGCAGCCGGTCTGTTCGGCGTGATCTCGCTCATCTTTACGATCTGGGTCATTTATTCGTCCGTAATGGCTATGGACGCCGGCGCCTGGGTGGTGCTGGGCCTGTATCTGGCTCTGGGCTTGCCTTTCTGGATGTACGCCAGACATAAGCAGAAGACAGATCCTGAAAACTGGAGCGCATTGATCATTTCTCCGGACAATCAGAAATAAATTTAATTGAGAAAGGGGAGCGGGGCCACGGCGATGTCAGAAAAAGCGCAGACCCTTTCTCCCCTTTTCTTTTGATTCGGTACGCAGCGGACGCATGCGCGGATCATATCATGATGGCCTTAGGCCATCGTGAAGGAGCTGCCACAGGGCGGCAGCTCCATTGATTCGGTACGCAGCGGACGCATGCGCGGATTATACCACGATGGCCCATGGCCATCGTGAAGGAGCTGCCACAGGGCGGCTGCTCCTTTGATTCTGTGCGCAGCGGACGCACGCGCGGATTATATCATGATGGCCCATGGCCATCATGATATAATAAAGGGTAAAAGACATGGATAAAGATCTGAGGAATGAGCCGGTATGGAGAAGTGATATGAAGTATTTGGGCAGAAGCTCACTGGTCATTAATATTCTGGTCGTTTTTATACTCTTTAATCTGACATCCCTTTTCGTCTTTGCCGCGTACGTATTTTACCAGGACAGGGAGGCCGCCCAGAAAAGCACGGAGGCCAGCATCAAGGAGATCGCTTTTGAGAAAGCCAATGTCATCTCTCTAACGCTGACTACCTTTTCCTATGAGACTGAAAATCTGGCGTCGTGGGCCAGGTATTATCTGCTTGAGTCGGAGGACACGCTGGACGAACTGCCGGAGGAATATCAGCGTGCCGCCAATGGGATCCTGTATCGGATACAGCCCCAGGGCGGGGCCTCCGCGGGCAGCGGGATCTTTTTCCCCGCCAACGTTGAAGTGACGGAGCAGGTGATACACGAGATCAACTCCACCGCTCATCTGGATCCGCTGTTTGAGACGTTCAAGGAGCGGCAGCCTCTGACCCAGTGGGTGTACATCTCCACCGAGGAGGGCCTGCTGCGCTGTGCCCCTCACCCTTCCATGGAAGTGTTCGACCCGAACCACCAGCAGAAGACCGATACATTTTATGTGATGGCTGACGCGGAACACAATCCCCAGCGAAAGACGGTCTGGACCCGGCCTTATGTGGACTATCTGGGAACGGGCTGGACCATATCCTGCTCTCATCCCGTGTACGACAAAGACCGGCTTCTGGGCATCGTCAGCGCCGACATCAATATTGAGACGCTGCGCCAGAAGTTTTTTGTAGATTTTTCTCTGGGCGAGTCGGCAAAGATCTATCTGATCGAAAACACGGGGGATATCATCTATCATCCCGATTATGTGACAAAGACAGGCGCCGGCGGAGAGCTCTATATGGAAAATATATTTGACGACGACAAACTTTCCTCTGGGATGCGGACCGTCATGAAAGGTCTTCTGGACAAGGGCAGGGGGGTGGTCTCCTGCTATGATCAGGAAGACGGGCGGAACGTAACGAAAAAGACGCTGGCCTACGCGCCCATCGAGGGGCAGCCCTGGACGCTGGTGGTGGAGATCAACAACAGCGAATATCAGGCGGTAAACCGTCTGAAGACCAACAATATGATCACCTTCCTTCTGTCTACTACTCTGGCGCTGATCGTGTTCGCCGTGATCCTGTACCGCAGATACTCAAGGCCGATGAATGATCTGGTGGCCCAGGCTCAGGGCGTGGCGGAAGGCGATTTCAGCAAGACCAGCTTTATCGAGGGCTTCAGTGAGATCGAGATCCTCTCGGAGGCGTTTTGCCTTATGAGCGATAAGTTGAATACATACACCACGAGACTGCAGAAGAAGACCAATGAGATCGAGAGTATCTTTAACAGCATCTCAGGCGTGCTCATGATCATCGCCAAGGACGGAAGCATCCGCACGGTGAACCGGGAGGGACAGCTTCTCATAGACGGAATGGAAAAAAATGGCCGGCCCACAGAGAAATGTTATCAGATCTTCGGAGGCCGGGACCAGCGCTGCGCCGAATGTCCGCTGGACGCCATCGCGGAGGCCAGAGAGACAGGAGCCGCCAGACAGAAACTGGTGGGGGATGAGATCTACCGCAACACTTACTATCCGATCTTCGGCGAGGATAATAAGGTGGAGGGCGTCGTTCTCTTTGCGCAGCCTATCACGGAGAACATCCTCATCGAAAAGGAGCTGCAGCAGTCGGAAAAGCTGGCGGGGATCGGCCAGATATCCTCCGCCGTGGCGCACGAACTCAAGAATCCACTGGCGGTCATAGAAGGGGCGCTGTACCTGCTTCGCATTTATACGCAGCCGGATAGGGATGAAAATGTGGATGAGACTCTGGATACCATCTCGGAGGCTACAGCCAACGCAGAGCGCGTCATTACCAGTCTGCTGGATTTCTCCAGCCAGTCCGGAGACGAGGACTGCTCTGTGGATATCACCAAGATCATCAATCAGCTTTTGATCTTGACCAACCGCGACCGCATCCGCGACGAGATCAGCGTTGTAAAAGAATTCAGCCCGGATCCATTGATCTGGTACGGCGCGGCGGAACCGCTGAAAAATATCCTGCAGAACCTGATCAACAACGCTCTGGAAGCCATCTCACCGGGCGGTACGGTAAAGATAAAGGGGAGCTATCTCAAAAGACAGAATGGGGTCCGCCTTTTGCTTTCTGTGGAGGATGATGGAAGCGGTATACCGGAGGAAGATCTGGGAAAGATCTTCACGCCGTTTTTCTCCCGTGGGAAAGAGGAGAAGGGCACAGGGCTGGGGCTCTGGATCACAAAGATGCTGGCCGATAAAATAGGAGCGGAGATCCATGTGGAAAGCCGCGTCGGGCAGGGAACGACCTTTACCGTCTCCCTGCCGGTTAAAAAAGATTTGGAGAAATCGAAATGAATAATACAAATCCGATCTTGATCATAGACGACGACGTCAATCTGCTGAAGGTTTACAAAAAGATTTTCGAAGTAAATCATTTTAACGTGCTCGCCTATTCGGACAGCATGGAGGCGCTGCAGGCGATCCGCAGGAGCACGGTGGCGGTGGTCATCTCCGATATTATCATGCCCCGGATGGACGGTATGCAGCTCCTGCGGGAGATCAAAAATGAAAAGCCGGCTATCGAGGTCATCATGCTGACCGCCGAGGGTTCCGTCTCCGGAGCGGTGGACGCAGTCCATCAGGGGGCCTTCACCTATATGGTGAAACCCGTCAATATCGACGAGCTGTTGTTCAACGTCAGAAGGGCTTACGATATCTTTGCCATTCGGGAAGAAAATTCTCTGCTCAGGGAGCACATCAGCGAACTGTCTGAGCGGGAACCTCTGATCGGAAACAATATCAAGATGGAGGATATCCGCAATCAGGTTAGGATCGTGGCGCCTCTGGACAGCACCGTGCTGATCACAGGGGAGAGCGGCACGGGAAAAGAGATCCTGGCCAACATGATCCACTATCAGAGCCGGCGGGCGCCCCAGCCTTTTGTGAGGGTAAACTGCGCGGCTCTCAGCGAAAACCTGCTGGAAAGCGAGCTCTTCGGCCACGAAAAGGGAGCCTTTACAGGGGCTGACCGCACGCGGAAAGGCCGTTTTGAGATGGCCAACAGGGGAACGCTGCTTCTGGACGAGATCGGAGAGCTGCCGCCGGGCACTCAGGCCAAGCTGCTGCGGGTGCTGCAGGAAAAGGAATTTGAGCGGGTGGGAGGCTCTTCTACCATCAAGACGGATTTTCGTCTGATCGCGGCCACCAACCGGGACCTGCGCAGGGAGATCGAGACCCGAAGATTCAGGGAAGACCTGTTTTACAGGATCAATGTGGTGCCCATCCACATACCGCCGCTGAGGGAGAGAAAGGACGATATTCGTCTGCTGGCGGAGTATTTTATCATGAGGATCTGCAGCGACGTGAAAAAACCGCGGATACGCCTGAGCGAGAGGGCTCTGGAAAAACTCTGCCGCTACGACTGGCCGGGCAATGTGCGCGAACTGCGCAATATTATTGAACGGATCGTCGTGCTTACGGACAGAGATGTGATCGAGGAGGACATGATCCTGCTTGAGACCACCGGATCTCATTCCATGATCAACGCGGTGATGGATCCGGCCTCCGCGTGGCCGGGCTTCAAAGAAGCGGTCAGAGGGATGGAGGGCGCCGATCTGGCCACGGCCCGCAGAGAGTTTGAAAAGCAGTATATCCTCCGGGCTTTGGATCACAATGAGTGGAATGTGACGAGGACCGCCCTTGAGCTGAATCTGGCCCGGAAAAACCTATATAAAAAAATAAAAGATTATGGCATTGATTTAAAATGGTAAAACAATATAAAATGGAAGAAGATGATATTGTAAGAAACGAGAGAGAAGAAGAGAAAGTCGGCGGTGTTATGAAGAACAAGGAATACATATTAGTACTGCAAAGAATTTTGCAGATAATGGACGAAGGCGTTCACGTTGTCGATCCGGAAGGGAACAGTATCATATACAACAAGGCTATGGCCCGTTTGGAGAAAATGGAGAGCCAGGATGTACTGCGCAAACCCTTTACCGAGGTATTCAAAAACTTCGAGGACGGAGAGAGTACGCTGATGCAGGCTCTGGAATTCCGTAAGACCACGCTGAAAAAGGAGCAGACTTATCTGAACAAAGACGGCAGGGAGATCACTACGGTAAACACCACGGTCCCCGTGGTCAAGGACGGCGAACTGGTAGCGGCCATCGAGATCGCAAAAAACATCACGGATATCCAGAAGATGTCCAATACCATTCTGGAACTGCGCAAGGAGATCGACTGTCCGCAGGTAGCGAAGGAACACCGCATTAAGAAATACAATTTTGATAATCTGTTCGGCGAGAGTGAAAAGTTTCTGGATACGATCACGCTGGCAAGGCGCGCGGCCAGGAGCTCGGCCTCCGTTCTGATCTACGGCGAGACGGGAACGGGAAAGGAGCTGATCTCACAGAGCATCCACTTTGACAGCGACCGTCAGAGCAAGCCCTTTCTTGCGCAGAACTGCGCGGCGCTGCCCGGCAGCCTGCTGGAAGGCATCCTGTTCGGTACCAGCAAGGGCGGATTTACAGGTGCGGTGGACCGGGAAGGGCTGTTTGAGCAGGCCGACGGCGGCACGCTGCTTCTGGACGAGATCAATTCCATGCCCTACGAACTGCAGGGAAAGCTGCTGCGGGTCCTTCAGGAGGATTACATCCGGAGGGTGGGAGGAACCAAGGATATTCCCATCGACGTGCGGATCATCGCCACCATCAACGAGCCGGCGGAGGAGCTGATCCAGAGCGGGAAGCTGCGGAAGGACCTCTATTACCGTCTGAATATCATTCAGATCGACATACCGCCTCTGCGGGAACGGCCTGACGATATTTTGCTGCTGGCGGATAAGTTTCTGGAGAAGCACAACAAAAAGTACAATAAGGAAGTCTGGATGCTCTCGGAAAAGGCCAAGGAAAAACTGCTGGATTACGATTATCCGGGGAACGTGCGGGAACTGGAAAATATCATCATGTCCGCAGTGTCCATGGCCCTTGAGGACGAGCACGTGCTCACAGACAAGCACCTTATCGTCAACCGCCGGAAGGCTCTGCCGCAGCAGGACATCTATGAGCTGAAGGATGGGGGATTGGACGAATATTTAGAAAAGATAGAAAAAAGCATGATAGAAAACGCTTTGGTCGCTCAGGGGGGGAATATTTCAAAAGCCGCTGAAAGCTTGAAAATCAAGCGTCAGACCCTTCAGCACAAAATTAAGAAGTATAAAATGGAAACGGAAAAACAAGGGAAAAAATAAAATAAGCGCAAATATATTTGCGATTGATGCAAATATATTTGCTTCCAAGTGTCGAAATTAAGTGAAAAACATGATCGTTTTGTGACACGTTTCACCAACGAAAAAAAATACGCCGGAAGATCTCCGGCGTATTTTTGTATAAACAGAAGGAATACTCAGTAAAATGCCAAGATTGCCGTAATTGTCTGAAATATTGTGCGTTGGCACGGTACTTGCGTATATATTAAGACGTGCGCCGCAGGGCGCAGTTACTCAACAGGCGGATCTGGATCCGCACATAAAACAGTTTACACTTTATAAGTTATTTAAAGCGCCCGCCGGCTGGACTGTGAAAAGGACAGGCAGCGGGACAAGAAAATGGAGGAGAAAAAGATGGAAAATGTAAAAGTAATCGTTTGGGGACTTGGCGCAATGGGCGGCGGCATGGCTGATATGCTTCTGAAGAAAAAGGGCGTTGACATCGTGGGCGCAGTAGGCCGCGGAGCCAAGATCGGCAAAAGCATGTACGATTACATAAAGACCGAAAAAGGCGACAGACCGGAAGTCCTGATCGGCGCAGCCGAAGACGTGATCAAGCCGGGCGCTGCGGACATTGTTCTGCTCTGCACAGATTCCTTCACAAAGAACGCTTACGATAAATTAAAGTTCATCATGGAGCAGAAGCTGAACGTTATCACCTCCGCTGAGGAGATGGCTTATCCGCAGGCTCAGAACCCGGATCTGGCTGCGAAGCTGGACGAGATCGCGAAGGCCAACGGCGTATCCTGCCTGGGCACCGGCATCAACCCGGGTCTCATCATGGACCTGCTGGTACTGATCTGGACCGGCTGCATGGAAGACGTAGAGCACATCGTTTCCCGCCGTGTTAACTCCCTGTCCCCGTTCGGACCGGCTGTTATGGAAGAGCAGGGAATCGGCGTGACCGTTGATGAGTTCAAGAACGGCCACCTGGCTGGCCACGTTGGATTCGCAGAGTCCATGGGCATGATCGCGGACGGAATCGGCTGGGAGATCGACGAGTTCAAGCAGAGCATGGATCCCATCGTTACCGATGTTGACAGAAAATCCCCCTATGGCTTCGCAAAAGCTGGAAACGTTGCCGGCGTAGCGATGAAGGCCTTTGGATACAGAAAAGGCGAGCTGATGATCGAGATGGATCACCCGCAGCAGATCGAGCCGGAGCAGGTAGGCGTACAGACCGGCGACTATGTGATCATCAAGGGAACCCCCAACGTGAACATGGTCAACAGCCCTGAGATCGAAGGTGGAATCGGAACCATCGCAATGTGCGTAAACATGATCCCGCAGGTCATCAACGCTGAGCCGGGACTGCACACCATGCTGACCCTCCCCGTACCCCGGGCGATCATGGGCGACATGAGAGACCGCATCTGCCCCGACAAGAAGATCGTAAAATAGGGAGACCTATCCCAATTTGCGCAGCAAATTGATGGAAGGTCCCCCGTCAGGCCTGCCCATGAGAACGAGCCGAAGGCGAAGTTCGAATGGAAGCAGGCTACGGCGAGAGACCGGATCCCAATTTGCGCAGCAAATTGATGGAAGGTCCCCCGTCAGGCCCGCCCATGAGAACGAGCCGAAGGAGAAGTTCGAATGGAAGCAGGCTACGGCGAGAGACCGGATCCCAATTTGCGCAGCAAATTGATGGAAGGTCCCCCGTCAGGCCTGCCCATGAGAACGAGCCGAAGGCGAAGTTCGAATGGAAGCAGGCTACGGCGAGAGACCTATCCCCAATTGCGCAGAGGCATAAATAAGTTTTTCAGACGAGAGGGCGATTTTAATAAATCGTCCTCTCAAACAAGTTGGTATATCGTGTCATGTGAGTGTTAATGATAAATGATAGAGGAGTAGAAGAAATGGCTAAAAAAGGCGATTGGGTGCGCATTCACTCAATAGTACTTCACGCAGATGAGAGAACCGGCAAGATCCCGGAGGATACAAAAAAGTGCGATCTGGAAATGTGGACGAAGGGATTCCTGCAGGAAGACGCTGAGATCGGCGCCCAGGTCACCGTCCAGACTGCTTGCGGCCGCCTTGAAAAAGGCGAGCTGGTCGAGGTCAATCCGTATTGGAAGCACAGCTACGGCGAGTTTGTTCCCGAGCTGGTGCAGATCGACAAGCAGCTGAGAGAGATTATGAACTTTGGAGGTGACAAATAATGGCGCTGGCAAAAGATTATGATTCCGTAATGGGAAGATCCAACGATATTATGAAGGAAGCGCTGGGATTTGACTACAAACAGTTTGAATCCGGTTCCGTCGCCTTCGATTACGAAGCGCTCATGAGAGCAACGGGCTATACTCTGGAAGAGATCAACAGGATCCAGAGCAGAACAGGCGTGGGCAATACGCCGCTGTTAGAGCTGAGAAACCTCTCCGCTCTGTCCAGAAAATATGCGAAGCCGGGATACGGCGCAAGAATTTTTGCGAAGGACGAGATGGCCAACGCTTCCGGAAGTTTCAAAGCCAGAAGAGCGGCCTGCGCTGTAGCTCACGCCAAGAAGCTGGGCTATAAGGGCGTTATGGCGTCCACTTCCGGAAACTACGGCGCTGCGGTGGCGTCTCAGGCTGCTATGCAGGGCCTGCAGTGCATCATCGTTCAGGAGTGCTTCGACTCCCACGGCGTGGGCCAGCCGGAGATCATCGAGAAGGCTAGAGCCTGTGAAGCTTACGGTGCAGAAGTCCTTCAGCTGACCGTAGGACCCGAGCTGTTCTACACCTTCCTGTCCGTACTGGAAGATACGGGATACTTCAACGCTTCCCTGTACTCGCCTTTCGGCATCGCCGGAATCGAGACTCTGGGATATGAGATCGCGATGCAGTGCAGAGAGCTGCTGGGCAAAGACCCGGAGATGGTAGTCTGCACCAACGCCGGCGGCGGAATGATGACTGGTACTGCCCGCGGCCTGCTGAAGGCCGGAGCGACAGGCACCAAGATGGTGGCCGCCTCCATCGATCTGACCGGTCTGCACATGGCTTCCGACAAGCAGTTCAACCTGAAGGCCTGTACCACCGGACACACTGGCTTCGGCGTGCCTTACGCGACGGATCCGGATCACTCCGACGTTCCCAGAAGCGCTGCCAGACCGCTGCGCTACATGGACCGTTATGTGACCGTTACACAGGGCGAAGTCATGTACATGACGGAAGCTCTGGCGAATCTGGAAGGTCTGGAGAGAGGACCTGCAGGAAATACCGCTCTGGCGGCTGCTTTCTCTCTGGCTCAGGAGCTGCCCGAGGACGCGGTCATCGTTATCAGTGAGACCGAGTACACCGGCGCAGGAAAGCACGTTCAGCCGCAGCTGGCCTTTGCGAGAAAGAACGGCATCGACATCCACTTCGGCGATCCCGCCGCAGAAGATAAGCCGGGCGTAAACATCATCCTGCCCAAAGATCCGGGATACATCAAGTGCAAGAACGCTGATCTGGAGCACTTCAGAGCTTCTCTGATCAAGAAGTCCGTAAAGGCGCACTGCCCGGACAAGAGCAAGCTGACCGACGCCGACCTTCAGTTCCTGGCGGAAGAGACCAAGAGCGACATCGCTTTCGTACAGAAGGTATTAGAGACGCTGTAGATCTGAGAGCAGAGATACCGTCATAAAATCAAGACAATTTTCCGATCGGAGATTCCGGCCGGAAAATTGTCCGTTAGTGTGAAGCAATTAGATGGATGAAGGAGAAAAAGATGAAAAGAGCAGATGATTTTCAGGAAAGAAGAAAGCATATCGCGAATCTTTCCGACGAAGAGCTGTATGCAAGATTTTGGGAGCTCACCGATAAAGTTGTAGATCCCCTTCTCGACCTGGGAAAGAAAAATACTACCCCTTCTGTTGAACGTGCCGTTCTGCTGAGAATGGGAATTTCCTCTCTGGAAACGCAGAAAATCGTAAATAACTGCATGGACCACGGTCTCATGGGAAAAGGCTGCGGCCACTGCGTGTACAAATTATCGAAGGCCAAGAACATCAGCATTCCCGAAGCCGGCACCATGCTGGCTAACGGCGAGGGCTGGGATGTGGTCGTAGACGCGTTCAAGGGAGGTAAATAAAAATGACAGATGTATTGAAGCCCAATGAAAAGCTGGATATAGTAGAGCTGCTGAAAGACCTTGACAAATATGCTCCCAGACGCAGAGGCTGGACCTGGAGAAAGCCGGCGCCCGGACTGAAGATGGGGCCCTTTGAGTACAAAGACGCGTCCGAGCCCATGAAGAACGGCGTGCCCCTTCCGCCGGCAAAATACTTCGAGAATATCGACCCGCAGCCGACGCCGACCATCACCACTGAGATCGCTTCCGGCCGGTTCGAGGACGATATCCGCAGAATGAGAATGGCCGCATGGCACGGCGCAGACCACATCATGGTAATCCGTCACATGGGACAGTCCCACATCGACGGCCTGATGGAAGGTACTCCTCAGGGTATCGGCGGCGTTCCGGTAACCAGAAAACAGGTTCGCGCTCAGAGAAAGGCTCTGGACATGATCGAGGATGAGGTTGGCCGTCCGATCAACTATCATTCCTATGTTTCCGGCGTTGCCGGCCCTGACGTAGCCGTTATGTTTGCCGAGGAAGGCATCAACGGAGCGCATCAGGATCCCCAGTACAACGTACTTTACAGAGATATCAACTGCGTACGTTCTTTTGTAGACGCCTGCGAATCCAAGAAGATTCTGCAGTGGGCTGAAATTCTGCAGATCGACGGCGCGCACAATGCCAACGCTACCGCCAGAGAAGCGTGGAAGGTCATGCCTGAGCTGATCGTACAGCACGCGATCAACTCCAGATTCTCCGAGAGAGTGGGAATCAAGCCGGAGAATATCAGCCTTTCCACCGTACCGCCTACCGCTACGCCGGCTCCGTGTATGTACATGGACCTGCCCTATGCCGTGGCGCTGCGTGAGATGCTGAATCGCTACAAGATGAGAGCTCAGATGAACACCAAGTACATCGACTCCTCCGCCCGTGAAGCGACGGTGACCCACGTAATGAACATGTTCATTTCCAAGCTCACCAGCGCGGATATCCAGTCCACCATCACGCCGGACGAGGGAAGAAACGTTCCCTGGCACATCTACAACATGGAAGCCTGCGACACCGCGAAGCAGACGCTGATCGGTCTGGACGGCCTCATGGAGATGGTCGAGCTGAAGAAGGACGGCCCGCTGAGAGACAAGGTCAGAGAGCTGAAGGAGAAGGCCTGCCTGTTTATGGAAGAGATCGTTGAAGTAGGCGGTTACTTCCAGGCTGTTCAGGAAGGATTCTTCGTTGACTCCGCTGAATATCCCGAGAGAAACGGCGACGGTATCGCCCGTAAGATCGAGGGCGGCATCGGCTACGGCATGATCTTCCCCAGAGATGAGGATTACATGGCTCCTGTTACCGCTCACTACGGCTACAACAATGTTGAGCAGTACGGCGGAGATCCGGAAAATCCGTCGGCTCTGATCGGCGGCTGTACCTTCGAGGACAGAAGCAAGATCGTCTTCATCGACGAGCTGGACGACTTCGACAACGTGGCCAACAGACTTGCCGAGGTTGCCAAGTACAGAGACGGACACACCATCAAGCCTGAGATGGAATGGTGCGGAGACGGTACCATCATGCTCACCATGTGCCTGCCCACCTACAAGAGAGCTGCGGAGGCTGCCGCTGTTGAGATCGGCAAGCGTCTGGGCCTGGTGGATCCCGAGGTCATCAGCCGCGAGATCATGCAGGAGGCTGAGGGCACGAGAATCGAGCTGAAGGGCAAGGTGGCCTTCGATATCGATATCGACAAGCTGGAGATTCCGCCCGAACCGCATTATCTGAGCAACGACGAGCTGTATCACGAGTTCGAGCAGGTGAAGCACATGAAGGTCGTGTGCGCTACCGTGGGCGAGGATGAGCACTCCGTGGGTCTGCGTGAGATCATGAACATCAAGCACGGCGGCATCGAGAAGTGGGGCATTGAATGCGTCTATCTCGGCACCTCCGTTCCCGTTGAAAAGCTGGTGGACGCGGCCATCGAGGAGGACGCTGAGGCGATCCTGGCTTCCACCATCATTTCTCACGACAACATCCATTATAAGAATATGAAGCGTATCAATGATCTCTGCGTAGAGAAGGGTATCCGCGACAAGGTGATCATCTGTGCCGGCGGAACGCAGGTCATTCCCGAGGAAGCGGTGAAGACCGGTATCGACATGGGCTTCGGAAGAAACTCTCACGGTATCGACGTTGCCACCTTCCTGGCTGAGGAGAGACAGCGCAGAAGAGGCGAGCGCGAGTAAAAAGAAGCTGCTGACCGCAGATTGAAAAATAAAGAGGGCTAGGGCGTATGCCCGGCCCTCTTTTTGATCGGCAAAGGGGTTTGGCAGAGGAAAGGAATAACTATATGAAAGTTGACGTATTAGTTGCCGAGATCGGTTCCACTACGACTGTAGTGAATGCGTTTCAGGACATCAACACGGATCATCCGGTGTTCTGGGCGCAGGGGCAGGCTCCCACTTCTGTCATGGACGGAGATGTGCGCATCGGTCTGCAGGGCGCCATCGACGACCTGTGCCAAAAGATGGGCATCGAGTCTTTGGAGTACAACGAGATGCTGGCCACCTCATCGGCGGCGGGCGGTCTGAAGATGACGGTGCACGGACTGGTCTATGATATGACCGCGAAGGCCGCGAAGGAAGCGGCGCTGGGCGCCGGCGGCATCATCCACTACATCACTGCCGGCAGACTTCGCCGCACCGATCTGCAGAAGATCAAAGATATCAGGCCCAATCTGATCCTCATCGCGGGAGGCGTTGATTTCGGCGAGAGGGACACGGCCATTTACAATGCGGAGATGATCCGCTCCCTGAATCTGGGCGTACCTGTCATCTATGCGGGAAATGTGGAAAATCAGGATGAGATGAAGCTGATCTTCGACGAGGAGAGCGGCAGCAGGCTCTATCTGGTGGAGAACGTCTATCCCAAGATCGACGATCTGAACGTAGAGCCGGCCCGTGAAGTGATCCAGGGCGCTTTTGAAGACCATATTATCCACGCGCCGGGGATGGAACACGTCCGCGACATGGTAAACGGACCTATTATTCCCACGCCTGGCGCGGTGATGGAGTGTACGAAACTCCTCAACGACTGCATCGGAGACGTGGTGACCATCGACGTGGGCGGCGCGACCACAGACGTGCATTCCGTATGCGAGGAATCCGATCTGGTGGCACGGATCATGACCAGCCCCGAACCGAAGGCAAAGCGTACCGTTGAAGGGGATCTGGGCGTCTACGTCAACCAGAAAAATATAGTCGAGATCATCGGCAGAGAAGAACTGGAGGAAGATCTGCCCGGCGTGGATCTGGATAAGGTGATGGCTGAGTACAAGGCGATCCCCAAGAACGATCAGGAGCGGGCCTATGTGGAACGTCTCACAAAGGAAGCCGTCATCCGTTCGGTGGAACGCCACGCGGGTCAGATCCGCTATATCTATGGTCCCTCGGGCCGCAGCACTGTGGCTGAGGGCAAGGACCTGACACAGGTAAAATACATCATCGGCACGGGCGGAGCGCTCACGAGACTTCCTCATCGGGTGGAGATCATGGAGGAGATCGCAAAGCACAACGAGACCGGTCTGCTGCTCTTCCCCAGCGAAAGCGCGCAGATCCTGGTGGACAACGATTATATTATGGCGTCCCTGGGCGTGCTTTCCCGTAAATACAGGGAAGGCGCCATCCGCCTGCTGGAACAGAGCCTGAATTTCAAGTTTCCCAGCGAGGAGGAGAGGGCCAACAGAGGAAAGCCCGCTTATCTGGCGGAGCTGGAGCGTCTGGAAGCGGAACGTCTGGAAAAGGAACGGATCGAAGAAGAGCACAGAAAGCACCTGGAAGAAGAGGGCTGGGAGTGCGTGGACGGCCAGTACCGCAAAAAGCTGACAGAGGAAGAGAAGCAGCTGGAAGAGGCCGACGATAAGCCGGTCAAGTGCGCGTTTGAGAGAGAACGCTGCTAGCGCGCCGGCGGCAAGAAGCCGGCTCCAGCCGCATCATAGTTAAGAGAGGAAACACGATGTATCCAAGAGTAAATGTAGACCTGAGCAAGGTAAATCAGAACCTGGACGCGGTGAGCAGGATCACCCACGGCGGGAACTGCTCCATGATGATCGTCACCAAGGGCTTCTGCGCCGACGAGAAGATCGTGGCGGAGATCGCCAAACATCCCGGCGTGGACTTTCTGGCCGACTCCAGAATCAAGAATATAGCTGCCTACGCCGACCTGGCTCACCAGAACGGCAAGGAGACCGTCCTCCTGCGCCTGCCCATGGGAACAGAAGTGGACGAGGTGGTAAAATACGTAGACCTGAGCTTCAACTCTGAGCTTGCGACCATCCGTCTGCTGGACGAAGCCGCCGGAAAGGCCGGCAAAAAGCACAATATCCTGCTGATGATCGACCTGGGCGATCTGAGGGAGGGGATCTTCTTTCAGGAAGAGGACACCATCATGGAGACGGTGGCCGAGATCCTGAAGCTAGCTAATATCAACCTGTACGGCATCGGCGTAAACCTGACCTGCTACGGCGCGGTGATCCCCAAGAACGACAATCTGTCTATTCTTGTGGACATTGCCAAAAAGATCGAGGCAAAATTCGGCGTGAAGCTGGCCATGGTGTCGGGAGGAAACTCCAGCTCCATCTATCTGCTGGGCGGCAACGACGTGCTGAAGAGCAGAGAGCTGCCGGAGGGGATCAACAATCTGCGTCTGGGCGAGTGCTTCATTCTGGGCAATGACACGGCTTACGGGACAAAGATCCCCGGGACCTGTTCCGACGCCCTTATTCTGGAGGCGGAGATCATCGAGCTGAAGAGCAAACAGTCCCTGCCCATCGGCGAGACCGGCGTGGACGCCTTCGGACAGAAGCCGGTCTACGAGGACAGAGGCATCCGCAGGCGGGCCATCGTGGCTGTGGGACAGCAGGATATTACCCTGGACAGCATGACGCCGGTGGACGAACGACTGGTGATCCTGGGCGGAAGCTCCGACCACACCATCGTGGACGTCACCGAAGCCGGAGACCAGTACAAGGTGGGAGACACCATCTCCTTTGAGCTGGGCTACGGCGGTATGCTGAAGGCCTTTACCAGCGCCTATGTGGACCGGGCTTACCGTAAATAGACGATGCGAGGCGGCGCAGAAAGAAGCGTCTCCGGCATGATGCAGCCTGTCCGATTCCATACTTATAACGAACGCAACGCAGAGAAGCTGCCTGAAATCCAGGCGGTTTTTCTGTTTTTTTGATTACCCCCGGCTTTCTTTCGCCGCGTAGGCAAAACGGACGGTGAATATTCAGATTATTCCGATAAGAATTCAATTTAGTTTAGTAAATGGGCAGTTTAGTTCATATTGGAGAAAAAATGAACCCGATATAATCGAGATAGAAGCCGTCACTATGGAGATGAAAGAAGGAGGTACATTATGGAAAAGAAAGACACTGGCCAGGGCGTTGCGGCGCCGGAGGAGGAAAACAAGGGTAAGCGGCTGGAATTTCACATCGGCCCCATCGGGTCCGCCGTCCCGATCCTGTTTTTTATCGTGTGGGCGATCGGGTGCAGTTTTATCAACATTTCTACGGAACAGAGCCTGATCGTCGGCGCGGTGATCGGGCTCGCCATCGGACTCTTTCTCTGTAAAAATTCTGCGGACGAATATCTGGAAGCGCTGACGAAGGGGATGACCCAGTCCATTGCGGCCATCGCGATCGTGGCCTGGTTCTGGGCGGGCACCTTCGCTTCTATTCTTCAAGTGGGAGGACTGGTCCAGGGGCTTGTCTGGCTGGGCGTTTCCACGGGAGTAAGCGGCGCGCTGTTCACCACCATCACCTTTATTTTATCAGCGGTGTTCGGCACGGCAGTGGGGACGGGCTACGGGACGCTGGTGGCGTTCAGCATGCTCATGTATCCCGCCGGCGTCCTTATGGGAGCCCATCCGGTGGTATTGCTGGGAGCCATCCTCAGCGGCTCGGCTTTTGGAGACAATCTGGCGCCGGTATCGGATACGACGATCATCTCCGCCGCCACCCAGGAGACGGATATCATGGGCGTGGTGCGGTCCAGGTTCAAGTATTGTATCATTGCTGCGATCCCGGCCTGCGTGCTGTTTATGGTGTTTGGAGGAACCGGGGTCGATGTGACCAACTCGGCGGAATCCATGGCGCTGATCGATGCCTATGTCAATCCGAAGGGGCTGATATTGCTGATCCCCTTTGTCCTGGTTCTGGTCCTGGCTTTCCGGGGCAAGAACCTGATCTACTCGATCTCGTGGGGGATCATCACGGCTATTGCAGTGATCCTCATCGCAGGGCTGGGCACGGTGAAGGATATTCTGTATTTCAATGTGGAAGAAGGCGTGCTGGAAGGCGCTGTGGTAAACGGCATCGGAGGGTATCTGAACATGGCGGTGCTGATCATGCTGATCATGGCGGGAGGATATCTCATAACCGTTGGAAATCTGATGGCCATGCTGGAAAACGCCATCCTCAGCAGGGTGGGAAGCTCTGTGAAGAAGGCGGAGCTGGCGATCTGGGGTCTCGTGGCCCTGCTCAACTCCATGATGAGCGTCAACGCGGCGGCGGAGATCACGGCGGCGCCCTTTGTCAACAGCATCGGAAAGACCTTCAATATCCATCCCTACAGGAGAGCGAATATGTTGGACGCCATCACGGCTGCCGGCGGCTTCGTCCTTCCCTGGAGCGGCGGCATTTTGCTGGGCGTCTCGACGATCAACGGACTGACCTCCACCTACGATTTTATTCCCAAAATGACCACCGGAGAAGTGTGGTTTACCGCTTTCCACGGCTGGATGCTGGTGATCGTCATGCTGGTGGCTGCGCTGACCAGCTGGGGGCTGCAGTATAAAGGACCGGACGGGAAACCTTGCAGGACCAATCAATTGATAAGCGGGAAAGGAAGGTAAGCAAATGGATGGCAAGATGAAGGCACTGGTAAAGTACGACGCCGCGCCCGGCTGCGTGCGGATCGAGGAAGTGGATATACCAAAGCCGGGGAAAAATGAGATACTGGTCAAAATCACCGCCGCTTCGATCTGCGGCTCAGACTACCATGTCTACAGCTGGGACGTCTGGTCCCAGCAGCGGGTAAAACCGCCTGTAATCATGGGCCACGAGTTTGCCGGAGAGATCGTGGAGATCGGGGAAGAGGTCAGGGCTTTTCAGGTAGGAGATCACGTTTCCTCTGAAACACATTTTGTCTGCGGCAGATGCGATCAGTGCAAGACGGGAAACGGGCACATATGTGAGAACACTGTGATCCTGGGGATCAACGTAAACGGAGCCTTTGCGGAATACGCAGTCATTCCCGAGGCCAGCGCCTGGCTGAATGACAGGAATGTGGATCCAGCTCTGCTGGCCATACAGGAGCCTCTGGGAAACGCCGTGCACACGCTGATGGCGGGCGAGGTGACGGGAAAGACCGTGGCGGTGGTGGGCTGCGGCCCTATCGGCATTCTCGGCGTGGCGGTGGCCAGGGCGATGAGCCCTGCCAGACTCATTGCCGTAGAGCCGAACGCCTACCGCGGTTCGCTGGCCCGCAGGCTGGGAGCTCACGTGGTGATCGACCCTTCAAAGGAAGACACGATCAGCCGGATCATGGAAGAGACGGATGGCAAAGGCGTGGAGGTAGTGGCCGAGATGAGCGGAAATGTATCCGCGACACAGCAGGCGTTTAAATATATCCGACCCGGCGGAAGGATCTCTCTTCTGGGACTTTCTTCAAAGGAAGTGACCCTCGATCTGGACAACGACGTGATCGGCAAGGGGATCACCATCAAAGGGATCACAGGCAGAAGGCTGTTTGAAACGTGGTACGCGGCAAAGGGACTCCTTCAGTCCGGCAGCCTCGACCTGGCGCCGGCGGTGACTCACCGGTTCGCAATGGAGGATTTTCAGCAGGCCTTTGAGCTGATGAAGGAGGGAAACAGCGGGAAGATCGTGCTGTACCCGGACGAAACGATGATGAGGGAGGAGCAGCTATGACCCAGGCGCAGGCAAAGTCCTTATTTGCAGAGAAAATAGCGGCGGAGAAAGGGAAGGGCACGTACAGGGAACTGATCCGTCTGGAGGGCGCCAACAGCGCGGTGGTCAGTATCGGAGGCAGGAAAATGATCAACCTGTGCTCTAATAATTATCTGGGACTGGTCGACCATCCGGCGCTGAAAAAGGCTGCGGCCGAAGCTTTAGAAAAATATGGAGTGGGAGCCGGATCGGCTCGAAATATCATTGGGAATACAAGGCTGTACGAAGAGCTGGAACAGTTGATCGCAGAATTTAAAAACGAGGAAGCCGCTGTAGTGTCCCAGTCCGGATATAACTGCAACCTGGGAGCTATCCCAGCCATCATGGGCGAAGGAGATCTCATCTTTTCCGACGAGCTGAACCATGCCAGCATTATCGACGGAATGAGGCAGAGCAGAGCGGAAAAAAGGATCTACCGCCATCTGGACATGAGCAGCCTGGAGGAGGCGCTGAAGGAGCGCCGAGGAAGCTGCCGCAGGGCCATGATCGTGACGGATACCGTTTTCAGCATGGATGGGGATATCGCGCCGCTGCCCGATATGGTGGGGCTGGCCCGGAAGTATGAGGCCATGGTCTACGCCGATGACGCCCACGGCACAGGAATTCTTGGCCGCGGCGGCCGGGGAACGGTGGATCATTTCGGACTGACCGGACAGGTGGATTTTACGCTGGGAACACTGTCGAAGGCCATTCCCGCCGTTGGAGCCTATCTTTCCGGCAGCAGCGAGATGCGGGACTGGGTCGTGCGAAACGCCCGGCCCATCCTGTTCAGCACCAGCCTGCCCCCGGCAGCGCTGGGCGCAGCTGCGGCGGCCATTCGGCTGTTGATGGAGTCCACTCAGCTGGTAGACCGGCTGTGGGAGAATACGATCTATTTCAAGGAAAAGCTCCGTGAGCTGGGATTTTCCACAGGACGCAGCAAGACCCCCATCGTGCCCGTTATCCTGGGAGCGGAGGAAAAGGCGGTCCGTTTCAGCCAGGAGCTTCAGAAAAAAGGCGTGCTGGCATCCTCCATTACCTTCCCCGTAGTGCCGCGAGGGCAGGCTCGGGTCCGCTGCATCGTAACCGCCGGCCACACTGCGGACCAGCTGGATCAATGCCTGGACGCCTTCAGGACCATCGGACAGGAGCTGGGTGTATAGAGATAGAGTCGCTGGCTGAGCGATCACACGCGTGACGAAAAGGGGGACCGGATCCATCCGGTCCCCCTAAATGTGATCCGACGTATGGCCCCGGCAAGATCACTATTCAGCCGAAGATCTGACGGGCAGGCTCATGCTAACTGTGGTTCCGGAGCCCGGCGCGCTGTCGATGTCGAACTGAAAATCTTTTCCATAATACAGACTGAGCTTGGAACAGATCATCATCAGACCGCTGGAATAATTGATATCCAGCAGATGGTGGTCTGTTTTGTAGTGGTCCATCAGACTGCGGAGCTCGTTCAGCTTCTCCGGAGAAACGCCGCGTCCTCTGTCGCGCACGGTGATTTTCACATAATTTCCGCATTTCCGCGCACACAGAGAGAGCATGACCGGCAGGTCCGGTCTGTTGGAATAGCCGTGGATAAAAACGTTCTCAACGATGGGCTGCAGACAGTTGAAGGGGACGAAGCTCTCCCGGGCCTCCGGCTGAATGTCGATATGAAAACATGGGATCTCTTCCAGTTTCAGCATTTCCAGATCGAGATAGTTTTTAACCGATGAGATCTCCTCGCTGAGCTTGACAAATTTCGTGTTGACCTTCAGATTGTGGCGCAGAAGATTGGCGAGGTTCAGGATCGCGCCATAGGTCTGTCCGGCGTTTTCGCGCAGCGCCAGAGAGCCGATCGAGTTCAGTGTGTTGAAGAGGAAATGCGTGTTGATGCGGCTGCTGAGATAAAAATCCTGACTGAATTTCAGAGTTCGCTCCAGAGCGGTATTGCTGCGGGACAGGCTGCTGGTCAGCGCTTTGTTCTTCTGAAGCTCCAGATTGTTCTTCTGCAGGATCAGATAATCTACGATGTTTTTAGACAGCTTTTCCAGATTGTAAAAAATGGCGTTGACACGGCTGTCGGGAAGGTCGCCGCCGCTTCCGACGGGACCGCCCTGGATCTTGCCGATCTCGCGGTCTTCAAAGCGCACAGGCACGGAAAAGACCGTGTATCCGTAACGGCACACGGAAAGACAGAAACCATGATCGTACTTTCGATCGCAGCGGCACTGCTTTGCATAGATCTCACAGGCGTAGGGATCCGTCTGAAACGCGCATTTCTCCATGCAGAACTTGGGAAAATTCCCTCCCCGGACTACGACATTCTCCTCCAGATCGAAAACGGTGACAGGCATCTGATAGGAGCTTCCCAGCCGTTCAAAGATAAGATCCATCTCCTCGCCGGGCCGCAGCAGTTTGTCGATGCTGATATCCTCCGCGGCGTCCACAAAATCGGAGATGGAGTCTGAGCGGACCTCTTCCGGAATAGAGACGATAATATACTCAAAGACCTCCGGGCTGCAGTTTACGATCTTATGGGTGATGCCGGCCTTCAGCACGTAGGTGTTCTGGGGGATGAGGTAGGTCACCGTATCGTTGACATACTGTTTGCCGCGGCCGGAAAGGATGTAAAGAAGCTGATCATCGCCGATGTGGAGATGTTCCTCCATCACTTTGCCGGGAAACAGTCTGCCGATGCCCACGCTGATTATATTTTCGGTCCTGGGCTCGTAGATCCACTCCGTCTCGCCCCACTCCAGATATTGTTTTTTCGGATGTTCCATTGCGGCCTCTTTTCTTCCGGCGGCGTCAATACCAGTTATCGCGGTTTCGGTATTGAGCGGGCGTTTTTCCCGTGGCCTCTTTGAATTTTTTATAGAAGTAATTGGGGTTGTTGTATCCGACCTTCTCCGCGATCTGGTCGGCGGGCAGGTCCGTCAGCAGGAGGAGCTCCTCCGCCTTGCGGATCCGCGTCTGGTTGACGTACTGTGTAAATGTGGTGCGGCAGTGCTGGCGGAACAGGTGCGCCACATTGCTGGGGCTGGTAAAGAAGGATTCCGCGCACTGATTCAGGCTGATATTTTCCATGTAATGTTCGCCGATGTACCGGAGGATCTTGTTGAAAAGAATATTTCGCGTGTAATTCTGTCCCAGAAGCTTCTCGGTGGCCTCCACGAACTGAGTGGGGTCGACAGGTTTCAGAAGGAT
>Ga0129308_1001467_pt1 | contig 24436 bp, 24 predicted proteins | sample L827metagenome_FD_94440 | JGI IMG/M metagenome (GOLD analysis project Ga0129308, IMG submission 94440) | Ring-tailed lemur group fecal microbial communities from Wisconsin, USA - L827 metagenome | ecosystem: Host-associated > Mammals > Digestive system > Large intestine > Fecal | place: USA... | reverse complement strand
GGTGACCTTCTGGCCCTGGGCGTTGGTCATGGCGCGGACACGGCCCACGGCGGTGCCGGCGATGATCACGTCGCCCTGGCGCAGGGTGCCGTTCTGGACCAGCAGGGTGGCCACGGGGCCGCGGCCCTTGTCCAGCCGGGCCTCGATGACGGCGCCGTGGGCGGAGCGGTTGGGGTTGGCCTTCAATTCCCGCATCTCGGCGGTGAGGACAACCATGTCCAGCAGGTTGTCGATGCCCATACCGGTCTTGGCGGAGATGGGGCAGATGATGGTCTCGCCGCCCCACTCCTCGGGCACCAGCTCGTACTCGGTGAGCTGCTGCATGATGCGGTCGGGGTTGGCGGTGGGTTTATCCATCTTGTTGATGGCTACGATAATGGGGATCTCGGCAGCCTTGGCGTGGTTGATGGACTCCACGGTCTGAGGCATGATGCCGTCGTCGGCGGCCACCACCAGGATGGCCACGTCGGTGATCATGGCGCCCCGGGCGCGCATGGCGGTAAAGGCCTCGTGGCCGGGGGTGTCCAGGAAGGTGACGGGGTTGCCCTTCACGTCCACCTGGTAGGCGCCGATGTGCTGGGTGATGCCGCCGGCCTCGCCGGAGACCACGTTGGCGTGGCGGATATAGTCCAGCAGGGAGGTCTTGCCGTGGTCCACGTGGCCCATGACCACCACCACGGGGGCGCGGGACACCAGGTCCTCCTCCTTGTCCTCGGTGGTATCGATGAGCTTTTCCTCGATGGTGACCACAACTTCCTTCTCCACCTTGCAGCCCATCTCCTCAGCGATAATGGCTGCGGTGTCGAAGTCGATGATCTGGCTGAGGGAGGCCATGACGCCGTTCTTCATCAGGCACTTGACCACCTCGGCGCCGGTCTTCTTCATCCGGCTGGCCAGCTCGCCCACGGCGATCTCGTCGGGGATCATGACCTTGACGGGGGCCTTCTTGGCGATCTCCAGCTGGAGGCGGCGCAGACGGTCCTGCTCCTCCTGCTTGCGCTTGTTGCCGAAAGTGCCGGCCTGCTTGCCGCCCCGCTGGCGCTGGGCGTTGCGGCCCTGGAATTTCTGCTTGCCGCCCCGGTCCTGCTGCTTCTCAGAGGTGAAGGACTCCAGACGCTCGTCATATTTGTCCAGGTTGACATTGCCGCCGCCCCGGGTGTCGACCACCTTCTTTTCGGGGACGCGGGTGGCGGGCCGGCTGACCTGGCTCTGCTGCTGCGCCTGAGACTGAGTCTTGGGAGCCTGGCCCTGCTGGGCGGGCTGCTGCTTGGGCTGGGGCCGGTTCTGCTGCTGGACAGCGGCCTTGGGAGCCTCAGCCTTGGGCGCGGCGGGCTGGCTCTGGGGCTTCTGGGCGGGAGCCTGGGCCTTGGCGGCGTTGGGGTCGTGGTAGACGTCGGCGTATACCGACTCAATGGAGTCGATCTGGTTGTTTTGGGTCAGATACTCAAAAACAATGGACAACTCCTGGTCGGTCAGGGGCTGCATGTGGTTTTTGGGAGGATGGTTGTACTTGGTCAGAATGTCCATGATCTCCTTGGAGGGGAGCTCTTTGGCACCCTTTTTAAAATCCTTGGCAACCTTGTGGATGGGATATTTGATCATCATGTGGGGTAGCCACCTCGTTTCTTAGGGATTGTGCCGGACAGTCGACGGCCGCCGGGACCGGGCTTTTGGAAGCGGCCAGGACGGGCGGAGCCGTCCTTGGCGAAATGGGCCGATCCGCCCGCTCCGGGAGGCTTCGGCTTGCGCTGTGTTTTCGGGGGACCGGCGGGGGAGGCGGGCCTGTGCCGCTCCTCGGGGGCCTTGGGCGGCGAGGGCGGAGGCGCCCAGGGCTTCCGCTTGCCCTCCCGCAGGTTTTTTTCGTGCTGGCGCTTTTCCCGCTGGCGCTGGAGCATCCGGTCGGCCTTTTCCCGCAGCTGCCGGGCGGCGGGACCGTACCGGTCCGGGTCACGGACGGCCAGCTTTTCCAGAATGGAAGCGGCAAAGCCGGCGTCGGTCAGGGCCAGCATGGCGCAGGAGCCGCGGCCCAGGAGGAAGCCCAGCTCCGCCTTGGTGAAGGGCAGCTCCAGAAAGAGCACGTTTCCGGCCTCTCCGAAGTGGGCGGCCCGGCGGCGGGTGTTGGGGGCGGCGTCGGAGGCCAGGAGGACCAGCCGGGCATGGTGGGCCCGGCAGACGGCGCCCACCGGCTCCTCGCCGATCTCCAGCCGTCCGGCCTTTTTGGCCAGCCCCAGGAGATGGAGCACGGGATCGTTAGCCATCCTGCTCCCCTCCCTTCATCTGGGCCTCCAGGGCCTCCCAGACCTCGGAGGGGAGGGCGGTCTCAAAGGCCCGCTCCAGCCCCTTGGACTTACGGGCCTTGGCCAGACAGGCCGGGTCGGGGCACACATAGGCTCCACGGCCGGGCAGTTTGCCCTTGAAATCCAGGCTCACCGCCCCCTCGGGGGAGCGTACCACCCGGATCAGCTCTTTTTTTGGTTTCATTTCCCGGCAGCCAACACATTGGCGCAGAGGGATCTTTTTGGGCACCTGGGTCACCCCCGAGTTGAAATTAGAAAGGAAACATGAGAAATGAGCCGCAGGGACACGGCGGTCAGCGGAGCATTACTCCTCCGCGGGAGCGGCCTCGTCCTCCACAAACAGGTCCTCGCTGGCGTCCTCGATGGGCTCCAGGGGGGCGGAGGCGGGCTTGATGTCGATCTTGTATCCGGTGAGCTTGGCGGCCAGACGGGCGTTCTGGCCCTCCTTGCCGATGGCCAGGGACAGCTGGTCGTCGGGGACCACCACCCGGCAGCTCTTGCCGTCGGGCAGCTCCTCCACGCTGATGACGTCAGCGGGGGACAGGGCGGCGGCGATGTACTCGGCGGGGTCCTCGGAGTACTTGATGATGTCCATTTTCTCGCCCTTCAGCTCTTCCACAATGGTGTTGACCCGCTGGCCCCGGGGGCCGACGCAGGCGCCGATGGGGTCCACGTTGGGATCGGCGGACCAGACGGCCAGCTTGGTGCGGGAACCGGCCTCCCGGGCCACGGACTTGATCTCCACGGTGCCGTCGTAGATCTCGGGCACTTCCAGCTCGAACAGCCGCTTGACCAGACCGGGGTGGGTGCGGGAGATGAGGACCTGGGGGCCCTTGGTGGCACGGCGGACCTCCACCACATAGACCTTCAGCCGCTGGCCCTCCACATAGCTCTCGCCCTTCACCTGCTCGTTGGTGCCCAGATAGGCGTCGGTGAACTCGGAGCCGGAGTGGATGCGCAGGGCCACGGAGCCGTTTCGGGGGTCGATGCGGGTGACCACGCCGGTGAGCAGCTCATGCTCCTTGGAGGAGAACTCGTCATAGACCATGCCCTGCTCCGCCTCGCGGATGCCCTGGATAATGACCTGACGGGCGGTCTGGGCGGCGATACGACCGAAGTTGCGGGGCTTCAGCTCGATGCGGACCACGTCGCCCAGCTGCGCCTGGGGCAGAACGGTGCGGGCCTCGTCCAGACTGATCTCGGTGGCGGGATTATCCACCACTTCCACGATGTCCTTCTTCAGGAACATCCGGACGGTGGCGGTCTCCTTGTTGGCCTCGATGACCAGGTTGTCGCCCACGCCCTCGTGGTCCCGGCGGTAGGCGGACAGCAGGGCCTGGGTGATTTTCTCCATCATGTAGCCGGGCTTGATGCCCTTTTCCTGCTCGATCTGGGCGATGGCGGCGAAAAACTCCTCGCCGTCCAGCTCGTTATTGTTGACTTTCTTTGTCGTTCTCTTAGCCACGGTCTTTTCCTCCTAAATCAGAAGCGGGGGTACAGCCGTACCAGCGCGATCTCTTTTTTTTCAAAACGGGCGGGGGTCTCGTTGATCTCCAGGGTCACGTCTCCATCCTCCCAGGATTGGAGCAGGCCCACAAATTCCTTCCGGCCCTCCCGGGGGCGGTAGAGCTTGACCTCCACCTCCTGGCCCTGGAACCGGGCGAAATGTTCCGGCTTCTTCAGCACCCGGTCCGCCCCGGCGGAGGACACCTCAAAGGTGTAGCTGCCCTCAATGGGGTCGGCCTCGTCCAGCTTGTCGGACAGGGGGCGGGAGACAGCCTCGCAGTCGTCAATAGACACGCCGCCCTCCTTGTCGATATAGACCCGGAGGAACCACGTCCCGGCCTCCTTCACATACTCCACGTCCCACAGGGAGCAGCCCGCTCCCTCCACGATGGGGGCGGCCAAAGCGGCCACGGTGTCTGTTACTTTTGCCATGGAATTCCTCCTGAAAAGCTGCCCGGAGGGCCGGGTCAGCCGGATTTGGTCAATCAAAAAGAGCGGAGCCTTGACCCCACTCTTACCAATACTACCTTAATTACAATGAAACTATACCATATTGCCGCCCGGATTGCAAGGGGGCGGGGAGAAGTTTTTTCCAAAAAGGGCGGCAAAGAAATCGCAAAAATGGAAGTGGGTCCCAGAACGGGCAGCCATTTCCGGGTGTTCCGGCGAAAAAACGGCATATACTAGCCGGCGGATGGGACTTCCGTTGGAAAAAAGAGCGGGAGGATGCAGCGAATGAACAAAAAATGGATGGTTCCTGCCCTGGCCGTGGCGCTGACCATGTCGCTGACGGCCTGCGGCGGCAACAGAGACGGAAACAACGGCGCCGTCAATGGAAACGGCAGCGCGGGCAGCGGCAGTGTGGGCAACGGCAGCGTCAGCGGCAGCGCCGGCAACGGCTATGCCGGCAGCGGCAGCCTGAACGACCCCTACGCCGGCAGCGGCAGTCTGGAAAACGGCAGCATGGGCGGCGGCAACCCCACCACCGCGCCGAACGGTTCGGCGGCGGGCAGCGGCGCGGCCAGCGGCAGCCAGACCCGGAACAGCCGGACCTCCTATAACGGCTACACCGCCACCCGGCGTACCGCCTATGACTATCTCAATGACGGCCGGTATGCCGCCGACGGCAACGGCCAGGTCAACGGCCGGTGGAATACTGCCGGACAGGACCTGACCCAGGGCGCCCGGGACCTGGTCCGGGGCGCCGGGAACGCCATCGGCGACGTGGGCCGGGGCGTGGGCAACGCCGTGGGTGATGTTGGCCGCGGGGTGCAGAACGCGGCCCGGAGCGCCACGAACTATTAAAGTGTCCGGAGACGAAACGGGGGCAGGCCTGGGCCTGCCCCCGTTTTCCTATCCTCTTTTTTTGACGCCCTTTTTGGCGGGAGCCTTGGCCTTGGCCCAGCCCGCCTTCCGGACGGGCTTTCCGCCCTGGGCGGCGGAGTCCTTCTTTTCCACCCGGCGGCGGCCGTCGAAGCGGCTGCTGTCCTGCTGGGAGCGGGAGGGGGCTTTGCCCTTTTCCTGGGAACGGGCATGACCGCCCTGCTCCCCGGGGGCCTGCCCCTTGTCCGGGCGAACCAGGCACCGCTTGCCGTAGCCGATCAGGTCCTCCCGGCCCGTCTTGTGGAGGGCCTCCAGCACCAGCTTCCGGTTCTGGGGCTTGCGCCACTGCATCAGGGCCCGCTGAAGGGCCTTGTCGTGGGGCGACTTGGGCACGAAAACAGGCTTCATGGTCCGGGGGTCGATGCCGGTGTACCACATGCAGGTGGCCAGGGTGCCGGGGGTGGGGTAGAAGTCCTGGACCTGCTCGGGCATATGGCCCTCCTTGTTCAGCCACTCGGCCAGGCGGACCGCGTCCTCCAGGGTGCAGCCCGGGTGGGAGGAAATGAGGTAGGGCACCAGATACTGGTCCTTGCCGTACCGGCGGTTGAGCTTGAAATACTTCTCCCGGAACTTTTCGTAGACCTCGATGTGGGGCTTGCCCATATAGTCCAGGGTGTGGTTGACACAGTGCTCCGGGGCCACCTTCAGCTGGCCGGAGATGTGGTGCTGGACCAGGTCGGTGAAAAACTCCCCGCTGGGGTCCTTCATCAGGTAGTCAAACCGGATGCCCGACCGGATGAACACCTTTTTTACCCCGGGGATGGCCCGCAGCTTGCGCAGCAGCATCATATAGTCGGTATGGTCGGCGTCCAGGTTGGGGCAGGGCTCGGGGGCCAGACAGGCCCGGTTTTTGCACATGCCGTATTTCAGCTGCTTCTGGCAGGAGGGACGGCGGAAGGTGGCGGAGGGACCGCCCACGTCGTGGATATAGCCCTTGAAGCCGGGGTGCTTGGTGAGGGCGGTGACCTCCCGGATGACGCTCTCGTGGCTGCGGCAGGAGATGGTCCGGCCCTGGTGAAAGGCCAGGGAGCAGAAATTGCAGGCGCCGAAGCAGCCCCGGTTGTGGGTGACGGAGAACCGGACCTCCTCAATGGCGGGGACGCCGCCCATCTCGTCATACATGGGGTGGGGCTCCCGGACGTAGGGCAGCTCGGCCACCCAGTCCATCTCCTCGGTGGTCAGAGGCGGGGCGGGGGGATTGACGATCAGAAACTGATTGCCGTGCTTCTGGATGATGGCCTTGCCCACCACCGGGTCGTGCTCCTGGTACTCCGCCATGTTGGCCCGGGCGTAGGCCTCCTTGGAGGCGGCTACCTCCTCGAAGGAGGGCACCTCCACCCTGGGATAGGCGCACAGACCGGGATATTTCGCCGCCACGCAGGTGCCCCGCACGTCGGTGATCTCGCCCACCGGGGTGCCGGAGGCCAGACGGGCGGCGATCTCCAGGGAGGCCTTCTCCCCCATGCCGTAGGTCAGAATATCGGCCTGGGCGTCAAAGAGGATGGAGCGGCGCACCTTGTCCTCCCAGTAGTCGTAGTGAGCGAAGCGGCGCAGGCTGGCCTCCAGGCCGCCGATGATGATGGGAATGTCCCCAAAGACCTCCCGCACCCGGTTGGAGTAGACCACCGTGGCGTGGTCGGGCCGCAGACCCGCCCGCCGTCCGGGGGAGTAGGCGTCGTCGTGGCGTCGCTTTTTGGCGGCGGTATAGTGGGCCACCATGGAGTCGATGTTGCCCGCCGAGATCAGGACCCCCAGACGGGGCCGGCCCAGGACGGTGAAAGCAGCCGGGTCCTTCCAGTCGGGCTGGGACAGGATGGCCACCCGGTAGCCCCTGGCCTCCAGCACCCGGCCGATGATGGTGGGACCGAAGGAGGGATGGTCCACATAGGCGTCGCCGGTGATCAGCAGAAAATCATAAAAGTCCCAGCCCCGGCGGGCCATGTCCTCTTTTGAGACGGGGAGAAACAGGTCGCGGTCAAAGCTCATGATGTGCCTCGTTTCATAGTAGTGTCAGGAAAAAGGGTACGGCGCTCAGCGCTCGTACCCGATGTACTTTTCCATGATGTCCAGGGGGACCCGGCTGCCCTGCTCCTCGCCCACCTTGACGAAGCCGTACTTTTTGTAGAAGTGCTGGGCCCGGTCGTTGTAGGGGGCGCACCGCAGACGCAGCTTGTCCCGGCCCAGGGGCCGGAAGAAGGACACCGCCTGGCCGATGAGCTGGACGCCCAGCTCCTGGTCCCGGCGCTCCGGCATGATGTAGCAGAAGGCGATGTACCCGGCGCCCTCCTCCCGGTAGCGCTCCGTGTTCACCTGGAGGACGCCTGCCGCCGTGTCTCCGGCCATGGCCACCGTGACGCCCCAGGGGGAGCGGGACAGGTCCTGTTCCGCGGCGGCCAGGAAGCCGTCGCCGTCAAAGGAGATGTCAGGGCCGTGGGTGGACACCCAGGCCTCCCGGCGGGCCTCCAGGTAGAGGGCTTTCTCCTCCTCCCAGCGGATGGGGCGGTACCAGAGGTTGACGTCCTCCGCCTTCCGGTCCTTCCGCCACCAGGACTGCCGACTCAGGGTGGAGATGGAGGGGTCCAGGTGGGAGGCGTCCGCCTCATAGTCGATGTGAAACTCTGCGCCGTCCCAGGTCAGCTTGGAGACGGCGGTGTTGTCGCTGTGGCCCAGGGTGCACCAGTCCTGGGGCGCCACGCCCCTGAACTGGGCCAGAGCCTGACGGATGGCGGTACCGTGGCAGAAAATGGCCACGGTCTGGTCCGGATGGGCCTGGGCGATGCGGCGGATGGCTTGGGCGACCCGGCTGCCCACGCCGGCCAGGTCCTCCCCGTTGGGGGCGCGCCAGGTGGGGTCGCTCCGGTTGAAGCGGGTGATGCCCTCCAGGTCAAAATGGCGGATCTCCCCCCAGGTCCTGTCCTCCCAGTCCCCCATGTGGAGCTCCCGGAGCTGGGGGTCGGTGCGCAACTCCAGGTTTTTAGGGAGATAGACCGCCCGGGCGGTGGTCTTGGTGCGGTACAGGTCGCTGGAGTATACCGCGTCCACGGGAATGTCCCGGAAGCGCTCCTCCAGGGCGGCGATCTGCCGGAAGCCGTTGTCGGTGATCAGGGCGTCGTACCAGCCGTGGATGCGGCGGTACAGGTTGCCCTCGGCCTCGGCGTGGCGGATGAGGTAGATGGTAGTCATAGCTTCAGTCCTTTGCTGTGGAGTAACGCGCGGTCATTCCTGCCCCTTCATCTCAAAGTGGATCAGGAGGGAGAGCAGGGCGCGCAGAAGGATCACGGCCCCCAGGACCAGCAGCTCGTTCAGGTCCCGGACCATGACGGTCTTCAAGATCTCGGCGGCCATTTTGAACTCCAGGCTGGTGGCAAGGCCGTTGGCCAGATCAAACTTGATGTTGCAGGGGTGGCGGGTGACCAGCCCCTTGCAATAGCGCCAGAAGGCGATCAGGGCGGACACCGTCACCACGAAAATGCCCATCAGCTCGCAGGCCGAGATGATGGTGGGCAGGATCAACTCAATGAGATGTTCCAGCATGGCGCCTCCTTATAAGCGCTGCAGAGCAGGGATACAGCGGGCTGTGTCCCTGCTCCTGATTTACCAGGGCTTCACTCCGCCGGTCAGTTCCCGGAGGCTGGACAGGCCCTGCTTTTCCGCAATGGCGGCCAGACCCTCCCGGACCTTGATAGGGGTGAAGGGGTCGGCGAACAGGGCGGTGCCCACCGCCACGGCGGAGGCGCCCGCCAGCATCAGCTGGGCCGCGTCCTCCCCCTTGGCCACGCCGCCCATGCCCAGAATGGGGATGTTCACGGCCTGGGCCACCTCCCACACCATCCGTACCGCCACGGGCAGGACGGCGGGACCGGACAGGCCGCCGGTGTTCATTTTCAGCACGGGCCGGCAGGTGTTCACGTCGATGCGCATGCCCCGGATGGTGTTGATCAGGGACACCGCGTCGGCCCCGGCGTCCTCCACCGCCTTGGCGATCTGGGTGATGTCGGTGACGTTGGGGGACAGCTTTACCATCACGGGCACCCTGCCCGCGTGGGCCTTGGCCACCTCCGTCACCTCGGCGGCCAGCTCAGGCCGGGTGCCGTAGGCCAAGCCCCCCGCCTTCACGTTGGGGCAGGAGATGTTGACCTCGATCATGTCCACCCCGGCCCCGGCCAGCTTTTCGCACATGATGCCGTACTCCTCGGGGGTGTTGCCCGAGATGTTGGCGATGACCCGGGTGTCGAACTGCCGCAGGAAGGGCAGCTCCTCCGCAATAAAGGCGTCCACGCCGGGGTTTTGCAGGCCCACGGAGTTTAGGATGCCCATGGGAGTCTCGGCAATACGGGGGGCGGGATTGCCTTCCCGGCGGTGGAGGGTCAGGCCCTTGGCGCAGATGCCCCCCAACTCGGACAGGTCGAAGAACTGGTTATACTCCCGGCCGAAGCCGAAGGTGCCGGAGGCCACCACCACGGGGTTCTTCATGGTCATCCCCGCCAGAGTGACGGAAAGGTCGATGTCAGACATTCCAGTCCACCTCCTTGGAATCAAAGACGGGGCCGTCTTTGCACACGTGCTTCCGGCTGCCGTCCTTCATGTCGCAGGCGCACACCAGGCAGGCGCCGATGCCGCAGCCCATCCGTTCCTCCATGGACACCTGGCAGGGCACGCCCAGCTCCTCAGCCACCTTGGCCACGTTCCGGAGCATGGGCTTGGGGCCGCAGGCCAGCACGGCGTCATAGTTCTTGTCCTGCTCCAGCTCCCGGCGGACCAGAGCGTCCACAAAGCCGTGGTAGCCCACGGAGCCGTCATCGGTGGCGATGAGCACCTTGGCGCACTCCTCGGTAAAGCAGTCCAGGAGAATGAGCTTGTCGGCGGACCGCCCCCCCAGAATGGCGGTGGACCGGCCCTGGGTGTACTGGGCGCAGCCCCGCATGGGAGGGATGCCGATGCCGCCGCCCACCAGCAGGTAGCGGCCCTCGGGCTTGATCTGAAAGCCGTTGCCCAGCAGGCCCATCACGTCCACGCTGTGGCCCACCGGCCGGTTGGCCAGCCACGCGGTGCCCTCGCCCCGGACCTCAAAGACGATGGCCAGCAGGTCGCTGGGGTCATCCTCCTGGCAGGAGCACACGGAGATGGGGCGGCGCAGCAGCAGGCCGTCGCCGCATTTGATGTGGACAAACTGGCCGGGACCCTTGCAGGAGGTACGCACCATGTCGCCCACCTCCAGGACCATATAGACGGCGTCTCCCATCTGCTGCTTGGAGACGATCTTACACTTGCGTTCTACTTTCATGACAGCACTACTTTCATTGGCCCCCGAAAAAGGGACCTTGATGGGGAGAACTTAAAGAGACTCTTTCACACAGGCGGGGTCAAAGAACTTGATCTGTCCGCAGCGCTCACAGCGGAACAGGGCCAGCTCCAGGGAGCCGGAGAGCAGGTTGTCCAGGTCGCCCAGAAGAAAGGTGTGCTCGCCTAACTGGAAGGTGGACACCCCCATGGAAGTCATCTCCTGCCCGCAGCAGGTGAGAATGGCCCGCTGCCGCTCCCGGCGCTCCTGAGTCTGCCGCTCCTGCTCCAGCCGGGCTTCCTCCTCCGCGCGCTTCTTTTCATGGTCCGCCTCGTAGTTGCGGCGGACCACATCCCGGTTTTCCAGAGAGCGGGAGGTCAGGATACGCCGGTCCAGTGCGTCCCGCTCCGGCCCCTCCGCCTTTTCGTAGCGGTCCTGGCATTTGGAGCAGACGATCTGGGTGGTGCGGTAAAAGTTGATGGAGCAGCGGCCAAAGATACTGGTCTCCTGTCCGCACAGGACGCAGCAGGGCTTTTCCTTTGCCATGATGATCTCCTTTCTGTGGTCGGGCTGAAATCTTAAACGATGGTCACAAACTGCTTGACTTTTTCCCGCTATATGCGAGATGGCTTACACGTGGAGCAGGAAACTTAGTTTACACGATGGTTACAAACTGCTTGATATCGTCCCGCATGGCGATGGCGGCGCTGCGGGCGGCTTCGGCAAAATCGTGGCCGTCCCCGCCGGTCTTCTTCCAGGCACACATGATGCCCCGGGAGGAGTTGACGATGGCGCCGTGGCCGTACTTGTCAAAGGCGTACTGCACGTCGTCGGCGGTACCGCCCTGGGCGCCGTAGCCGGGGACCAGGAAGAAGGTGTGCTCCAGGCGTTTGCGGAGGGCCCGGATGTCGGAGGGGTAGGTGGCCCCGGTGACGGCGCCGGCCATGGTGTAGCCGTACTTGCCCTCGGTGCCCTTGGCGATGCGCTCGTTCAAATCGCCCATCACCTGGTAGACCAGCCTGTCCCCGGCGATGATGTCCTGGAGCTCCCCGGAACCGGGATTGGAGGTCTTGACCAGGACGAAGGCGCACTTGTCCTCCTCCTTGGCGGCCTCCAGGAAGGGCTTGATGGAGTCAGAGCCCATGTAGCCGTTGAGGGTCACACAGTCCACGTCGAAGGACTTGAAGGTCTGGCCCTCAATCTTGGCACCGGACAGCCAGCCCTCGGCATAGGCGGTGGCGGTGGAGCCGATGTCACCGCGCTTGATGTCGGCGATGACGAACATCCCCTTGGACTTGGCGTACCGGATGGTGCGCTCCAGCATCTCCATGCCCTGCCAGCCCAGGTTCTCGTAGTAGGCGGACTGGGGCTTGACGGCGGGGACGATGTCGCACAGCGCGTCGATGAGGCCCACGTTGAACTGGTAGATGGCCTCGGCGGCCCCTTTCAGACCCACGCCGTACTCCTCAAAGGCGGCCTGGCGGAGATACGCGGGGACATACTCGATGCGGGCGTCCAGCCCGGCCACGGTGGGGTTTTTCATGGCGCGGATCTTGTCCTGTAAAACGTCAAAAGACATATGATTCAAATCCTTTCTTCTCCGGTGAGCTATGTTGAGGGGGAATTACTGGTCCTGATAGATGACCTTTCCCTGCACGATGGTGTATTTGACCCGGCCCTTGACCCGGCGTCCGGCGAAGGGGGTGTTCCGGGCCTTGGAGGCGAACTGCTCGGGATCGATGGTCCACTCCTCGTCGGGGTCGAAGATGGTCAGGTCGGCGTCCACGCCCAGGGACATGCGGCCCTTGGGCAGGTGGAGGATGTCGGCGGGATTGGTGGTCATCCGCCGGATGATGACGGGCAGCTCCATCTTCTTGGTGTGGTACAGCTCGGTGAGGGTGATGGCTAGGGAGGTCTCCAGGCCGATCATGCCGCTGGGGGCCCGGGTGAGGGGACGGGCCTTCTCCTCGGCGGAGTGGGGGGCGTGGTCGGTGGCAATGACGTCAATGGTGCCGTCCTTCAGTCCGGCGATGATGCCCTTCACGTCCTGGGCGGTGCGCAGGGGCGGATTGACCCGGGCCATGGAGCCCTTGGTGAGCACCTCGTCCTCGGTGAGGGTGAAGTACTGGGGGCAGGTCTCGCAGGTGATGGGGACGCCCTTCTTTTTCATCTTCCGGATGATGTCCACGCTGCGGGCGGTGGAGACGTGGCAGATATGGACGTGGGCGCCGGTCTCCTCGGCCAGCATGGCGTCCCGCATGACCACGATCTCCTCGGCGATGGCGGGACGGCCCTCCAGCCACAGTTGGCGGGAGACGCTGCCCTCGTTCACCGCCCGGCCCGCCACCATAGAGGTGTCCTCACAGTGGCACAGGACGGGGAGGTCCAGCCGCCGGGCGCGGATGAGCACGTCCCGCATCAGGTTGGCGTTGTCCACATTGTTGCCGTCATCGGACAGGGCGATGGCCCCGGCCTTTTTCAGCGCCTCCGCGTCGGTGGGCTCCTCCCCACGCAGGCCTTTGGACAGGGCGGCGATGGGGTAGATCTGGACCCCGGAGCCCAGCTTGGCCTTTTCCAGAATGTAGGACACCTGTTCCGGACAGTCCACAGTGGGATCGGTGTTGGCCATGCAGGCCATGGAGGTGACGCCGCCCCGGGCGGCGGCGGCGGAGCCGGTGAGGATGTCCTCCTTGTAGGTCAGGCCGGGATCACGCAGATGGACGTGCATGTCCACCAGACCGGGGCAGACCACCAGCCCGGAAGCGTTGATGACTTGGTCGGCTTCCACGTCCAGGCCGCGTTCCAACAGGGATACCTTGCCGTCTTCCACCAGCAGGTCCTGAAGGAGGACCGCGCTGGTGACCGGGTGGACCACCCGTCCGTTTTTGATGAGAAGTTTCATGGGATCAAATTCCTCCGGATATTTCGGGCCAAAGCCGTATTCAATGAAAAATCAGCCAAAACATTCTGGGAATGGGAGAGAATTCCACATTTCTCCGGAAGGAGAAAGGGGAAAACTGCCCATACCAGTGGCATGATAAATTATAGCGGAACAGACAGGATTTAGCAACGGATTTTTCCGGATTTCCGGAAAGAATAATGGCGGGCGTGAGAGCGGACAGTCCGCCCTTTCGCCGGAAGGAGTGACGAGCGTGAGCGGGAATACCTGTTCGGGCAGCGGGAAGTTCTTCATGGGAATGGCCGCGGGGATGGCGGCCGGGACGGTGCTGGGCATGAGCATGGCGCCCTCCCAGCGGCAGATCCGCCGGGCGGCTCACATGGCCGCCAAGCGGGTCAACGAGGCCGTGGACAGCCTGGCCGACGCCCTGGACCTGTAAGCGGAGGAACGCCGGACGGCAAGGCCGTCCGGCGTTCCGAAGTATTTTGAGAACAGCGCTTAAAGGATGTCCACCAGTTCCCCATTCAGGGCCTTGTTCATGCTGCGCACCGCGCAGAACTTGCCGCACATGGAGCAGGTGTCATCGTGCTCCGGGGAGCGGTCGGCCCGAATGGCCTTGGCGGTTTCCGGGTCCAGGGCGCAGGCCCACTGGGCCTCCCAGTCCAGGGCGCGGCGGGCGTCGCCCATCTTGTCGTCGATGTCCCGGGCGCCCCGGACGCCCTTGGCGATGTCGGCGGCGTGGGCGGCGATCTTGCTGGCGATGATGCCCTGCTTTACATCCTCCAGATTGGGGAGGGCCAGATGCTCGGCGGGGGTGACGTAGCACAGGAAGGCGGCTCCGTTCATGGCGGCGATGGCCCCGCCGATGGCGGCGGTGATGTGGTCATAGCCGGGGGCGATGTCGGTGACCAGGGGGCCCAGTACATAGAAGGGAGCGCCCATGCAGATGGTCTGCTGGACCTTCATGTTGGCGGCGATCTGGTCCATGGGCACGTGGCCGGGTCCCTCCACCATGACCTGGACGTCCTTCTCCCAGGCCCGCTTGGTCAGCTCGCCCAGGCGCACCAGCTCCTCGATCTGGCACACGTCGGTGGCGTCGGCCAGACAGCCGGGGCGGCAGGCGTCGCCCAGGGAGATGGTCACGTCGTACTCCCGGCAGATGTCCAGGATCTGGTCGTAATATTCATAGAAGGGATTCTCCTCTCCGGTCATGCACATCCAGGCGAAAACCAGGGAGCCGCCCCGGGAGACGATGTTCATCTTCCGCTTGTGGGTGCGGATCTGGTCGATGGTCTTGCGGGTGATGCCGCAGTGGAGGGTGACGAAGTCCACCCCGTCCTGGGCGTGGAGGCGGATCACGTCGATAAAGTCCTGGGCGGTGAGGGTGTTCAGGTCCCGCTGGTAGTGGATGACGCTGTCATAGACGGGGACAGTGCCGATCATGGCGGGGCACTCGGCGGTGAGCTTGCGGCGGAAGGGCTGGGTGTTGCCGTGGCTGGACAGGTCCATGATGGCCTCGGCCCCCATGTTGACGGCGGACAGGACCTTCTGCATCTCGATGTCGTAGTCCTTACAGTCCCGGGAGACCCCCAGGTTCACGTTGATCTTGGTACGGAGCATGGAGCCGATGCCCTCGGCGTCCAGGCAGGTGTGGAGGCGGTTGGCGGGGATGGCCACCTTGCCGGAGGCCACCAGGGGCATCAGCTCCTCCACGGTCATCTTTTCTTTCTTGGCTACGGTTTGAAGCTCGGGGGTAACAATGCCCCGGCGGGCGGCGTCCATCTGGGTGGCGTAATTGCGTTCCATCTATCGTACACTCCTTGTCATCTCAAATGTCGGTCCGGGGTTTGGCGCTCATCTCCCAGAAGTGGTATTCATGCTGGGAGCAGGCCCGGAAGATCTCCATGCACCGCTGCCGGCGCTCCGGGGACAGGTCCCGGCAGACCTTGTCGGTGAACTGGGACCAGGCCCTGCAGATGGCGTCATAGCGGTTGCCGGCGTAGTCGCTGACCAGGGGCCAGTAGGGCGTGCGCTCCACCTGGGGGGCGCGGCGGATCATCTCACCGAAGATCCAGCCGTAGCTGAGCATACAGGGCAGGCAGGCCATCATACATTCGGCGGCGCCCTGCCCCTCCCGGGCGGCGGTGAGCATGGTGTCCACATAGGCTTGATTCTCCGGACGGAGGGGGAGGGGCTGGATCTCCTCGTCGGTGATGTGGTAGCGCTTGAGATAGTAGCGGCGGGTGGCGTCCTCGCTCTCGTTGACGAAGGAGAGCAGGGAGTAGTAGTTGCGGATCTCCTCCATGTCGTGGGAGTTGATCATGCCCCAGGCGAAGACCTTGGAGTACTCCCGGAGATAGAGGCTGTCATCCACAATGTAGCCCTTGAAGCAGTCCTCGGGCAGGGAGCCGTCGGCGATCCCTTTTAGAAACGCCGTGTCCAGGCAGGACTCCCAGATGGGCATGCTGTCCTGAATACATTCTTCCAGAAAGGTCATTTGCGGTCCCCTCCGATCGCTTTCTTGATGGTCTGGAGAGGCAGGGCCAGCATGATGAGGGCGGTGACGGTGCCCTCGGGGATCTTGGAGGACAGGTGGTAGGTGATGCTGTAGGCCCAAGCTCCCCAGCCGTCCCAGGCGTTGTCGGAGAAGAAAATGACGCCGGACAGCACCTGGCCGATGAAGCGCAGGAGGATGGCCAGCAGGACCCCGGCCAGCACTTTCCACTTTTTGTCGCTGCCGAACAATCCGGCGTAGCCCAGACAGGAGAAGGCCACCAGGTGTTCCACAAAGATCTGGGCCCAGTGGACGGGCGCCCAGAGGGGGAGAAGGAACAGGGCCAGGATACCGGTGACCCAGCCGGCCACGAAGGCCAGACGGCGGTCATAGGTCAGGGCCAGCAGCATCAGGGGGATCCAGGAGCCGGCGGTGATGGCGGAGCCGGTGGGCAGGGGGATGTAGATGGAGGCCAGAGCCAGGGTGATGGCGCAGGTGATGCCCCCCAGGGCCAGGGCCTTGGCGTCCAGCTTCAGTCCGCGGCACAGCCAGAGGGTGACAAGGAGGTAGCCGACGGTAAAGACGGCGGTGATGATGGGAGAGATCATTGGACAAACTCCCCCTTCAGGTCAAAGAGGTGGTTCATGGGCCCGCTGCCCGCTCCCAGATCCAGCATGGCCCCCAGCGCCCCGGAGATATAGGCCTTGGCCCGCTCCACAGCCTCGTCCAGACCGTAGCCCTTGGCCAGATTGGAGGCGATGGCGGAGGACAGGGTGCAGCCGGTTCCGTGGGTGTTGGGGTTGTTGATCCGCTTGCCCCGGAACCACTTGCCCGCGCCGTCCCGCCACAGCAGGTCGTCGGCGTCGTTGATCTGGTGTCCGCCCTTGCACAGCACGGCGCAGCCGTAGGCCTCGCTGATGGCCCGGGCGGCGGCCTCCATGTCGGCGGCGTTCCGGATGGTCAGCCCGGACAGGACCTCGGCCTCGGGGATGTTGGGCGTGAGGACCGTGGCCAGGGGGAGCAGCCGCTCCTTCAAAGCGTCCACCGCCTCCTCGGAGATGAGCCGGGAGCCGCTGGTGGCCACCATCACCGGGTCCACCACGATGTTTTTCGCCTGATACTGGGTCAGCTTGTCCGCAATGACCTGAATCAGGGCGGTGGAGGAGACCATGCCCGTCTTCACCGCGTCGGGATAGATGTCGGTGAAGATGCAGTCCAGCTGGTTGGCCAGAAAATCCGGGGTGGCCTCCAGAATTCCGTAGACGCCGGTGGTGTTCTGGGCCGTCAGGGCCGTGATGGCGCTCATGGCGTATACGCCGTTGGCGCTCATGGTCTTGATGTCGGCCTGGATCCCGGCGCCTCCGCTGGAGTCGCTTCCAGCGATCGTCAATGCTGTTTTCATAAACATTCTCCTTTCCTTCTTGAAACGCATTGAAGTTTTATAACGCGGCGGAAGGTGGTGCCCCCGATCCACCGCGGCGGGGATATGAAGTTGTAATGGAAAACTTTGGTTTATCTGCCCAATTCATCCATAAAGCATGGCACGTCCAGCCGGGGCAGGTACCAGTCGCAGAGCTGTTTCAGTTCCTCCTGGTCCGCTTCCGCTGAGGCGTCGTACACCCCGGCCACCAGGAATCCGGCCCGTTTGGCGCACTGGGCGGCGTGAAGGGCGTCCTCAAAGACCAAGGTGCGTTCCGGAGCGCTGCCCAGCCGCCGGGCCGCCTCCAAATAGATGTCCGGGGACGTCTTGGACCCGTACTGGCTGGAACTGACGGCGAAGCGGAAGTAGTTCCACATCCCCAGCCGCTCCATGGCGGCCCGGGCCTGGAAGTCCTCGCTGGCGGTGGCGATGCCGCAGGGGACCCCCAGGTCGGCCAGCCGCTCCAGCAGCCGGTCCGCGCCCGGCTTCATGGGCACCGTGTCCCGGTACTGGGCGGTGACCAGGCTGTTGACCCCCTCCATCACCTGCTCCGGGGTGCAGTCCAGGCGGAAGGTCCGGATCAGATACTCCGAGGCGTCCCGGAGGCTCATCGTCTCGAAGTCCCGGGCCAGGTCCTCCGGGGGCGTGCCGCCGAACCGGCGGACCAGGGCCTTGGGGACCTCGTTCCAGATGTCCATGGAGTCCACAAGGGTGCCGTCCAGGTCGAAAATGGCGCCTTCCAGCCTCATTTGGCCACCATCTCCACCGCCAGGGCTTTCAGGCGCCGGGCGGCGGCCCGCACGTCGGGCTGGGCATAGATGGCGGAGACTACTGCCACCCCGGCGACGCCGCTGCCGGCCAGCCGGAGGATATTGTGTTCACCGATGCCCCCAATGGCCACCACCGGGATGTCCACGGCGGCGCAGATGCCTTTCAGCCGTTCGTAGGGGAGGACGGACACATCATCCTTGGTGCCCGTGGGAAATACCGCGCCTGCGCCCAGATAGTCGGCTCCGGCGGCCTGCGCCCGGAGGGCCTCCTCCACAGAGTGGGCGGAGACGCCCAGGAGCTTGTCCGGCCCCAGCAGGGCCCGGGCGCGGCCCGCCTCCAGGTCCTCCTGGCCCACGTGGACGCCGTCGGCCCCGATCTCCAGGGCCAGCTCCACGTCATCGTTGATGATGAGAGGGACGGCGTATGTCCGGCACAGGTCCTTCAGCTCCAGGGCCTCCGCCTTGAAGGCGGCCCGATCCAGGTGCTTTTCCCGGAGCTGGATCATGGTGGCCCCGCCTTGTAAGGACTCCTCCACCTGCTGGACCAGGGTCTTGTCCCCCAGCCAGGCCCGGTCGGTGACGGCGTAGAGCAGCAGATCGTTCTTATCGCAGTTCATAGTTGGCTCCCTTCTCCAAGACCTCTCCGTCCATGCGGAAGATGGCGTCGATAATGCGGTTGCGGTAGGTGGCGTTGCCCTCGTAGGGGGCCAGATGGCTCCAGCCGGTCTCCCCGGCCAGCCCCATGGAGGCCACGGCGGCGGCGGCGGCCTCCAGCTCATTGTCCCGGTTGGCGGCCAGGTAGGCGGCGGTGAGGCCGGACAGCTGGCAGCCGGTGCCGGTGATCCGGCCCATCTCGGGCCTGCCGTTGCGGATCACGTAGCAGCGCGTCCCGTCGGATACTAGGTCGATGGCGCCGGTGATGGATACGATGGTCCCAAACCGGAGGGCGGCGTCCTTGGCGAAGGCCACGCCCGCCTCCAGGGTCCCCTCCGTCACCCCGTCCCCTGTGTCGGCGTCCACACCGCGGGAGGAGATGGACAGCTGGGAGAGGGCCTTGATCTCGGACATGTTGCCCCGGATGAGGGTGAGGGGGATGGCTTCCATCAGGGACCGGGCGGACTGGGTGCGCAGGGGGCTGGCGCCGGCCCCCACCGGGTCCAGTACCACCGGGTGGCCCAGTGCGGCGGCCCGCTTACCCGCCGCCAGCATGGAGGGGAGGGTGCGCTGGTTCAGGGTGCCGATGTTCAGGGTCAGTCCGGCGCACAGGGCGGTGATGTCCTCCACCTCCTGGATGTCGTCGGACATGATGGGACTGCCTCCGCAGGCCAGCAGGATGTTGGCCACGTCGTTGACAGTGACGTAATTGGTGATGCAGTGGATGAGGGGAGCGGCCTTGCGGACGTTCTCCAGACAAGTACCCAGCACGGTGGGATTCCTCCTTTTCGGTGCAAATAAGAACGCCGCGGGGCGTCCTGACGTTCAGAAGACGTTCCCGCGGCGGTTTGGCCAAAAACTATCTCCCTACGTTGGCATTACCCAAATCAGGTCACAGGTCGAAGCGCACAGCTTCCTCTCAGCCCGTTTGCGAGCTCCCTTGTTATGCCGCGCCGTCCTGAGAGGCGCAGCCTGAGGCTTGTTCAGCATGCATTATTATAATCCGGATAAAAGAAGATTGCAAGTTTTTTTCTTATGCGCTATGCTAAAGAAAACGGTCCAAGTAAGGAGGATTTTTCATGAGTGACGAAGAATTGGTGAAGCGTGCCTTCGCCATGCACCGGTTTTCTTATGTGCCCTACTCCAAATTCCCGGTGGGGGCGGCTCTGCTGTGCGCCGACGGGACGGTGTTCACCGGCTGCAACGTGGAGAACGCCGCCTTCGGCTCCACCATCTGCGCCGAGCGCACCGCCCTGCTCAAGGCCGTCAGCGAGGGACACCGGGAGGACTGGACGGCCATCGCCATCGCGGGACAGGGAGAGGACTACTGCTGGCCCTGCGGCGCCTGCCGCCAGATGCTCTATGAGTTCGCGCCCGGCCTGCGGGTGATCGCCGCCCGGGGGGATGGGGACTTTCAGACGGTCCCCCTGGCTGACCTGCTGCCCCACGGCTTTGGACCCAAGTCCCTGGTCCGGTGAGAGGGCGAAAGGGAAGCGTGCAGGGAAACGGCATGAAAAGGCTTGGGAATGTTCTTTCTTGGCTGCCCGCCCTTCTCTGGTACCGGGTCATCTGGGGCTTTTCCGCCCAGACGGCCGCTGTGTCCGGAGACCTGTCGGACCGGCTTCTGTGGCGGCTGATGGATGCCCTGTCCCCGGCCTTCGGGGCGGTGGACGCGGCGGCGCAGAACGCCGCGGTGGAACTGCTGTCCTATTTCGAGCGGAAAGCCGCCCACATGTTTTTGTATTTTGTCCTGACGCTGCTGGTTTATTTCGCTGCCGCCCGGCTGGCCAGGGAGAAGAATCTAAAAATGGCCCTGACGCTGCTGGCGTGTGCCGCTCTGGCGGGGCTGGACGAACTCCACCAGCGGTATGTGCCCGGGCGCAGCGGACAGCTGAAGGACGTGGCCATTGACCTGGCGGGGGCGGGGGCGGCGCTGCTGCTGTTGGGCGTGATATTCTGGATCGCCCGCTGCCGGGCCGGGGGACGAAGGGGACCCTGGGTCTGGATCCCGGCGGCGCTGTGCGTCATATTGGCGGCGCTGACTGCGTTTTATCCGGGGGACCTGACTGGCCTGCCTCCTTTTGCCTGGGCGGCGGAGCGGTTTATTCCCGGGTTTACGGAGCTTGACCCCGGCGGACAGGCGGAGCTGCTGGCCGGTCTGGCCCCTATTTTGCGGGAGGTCCTCTATTTGGCCTGCTGCGCCCTGGCGGGCTGCGGAGCCGTGATGACGGCGGCGCTGGCGGGACTATCCCTGCCCCGTTCCCTCTGGGCCTGTCCGGCGGCTGGCGGCCTGTTGGGCGGCGGTCTGGCTGTGCTGAGCGGGATCCCGGCGGCGGGCTGGGGCCTGGGCTTTGCCGCGCTGGGGGCCCTCGGGGCCCTGGCGCTGTGGCTGGCATGCCTGATATGGACGGTTTGGGCAGGGCGGAAAGATGGAACAGGTCCTGCTTGATGTGGAAAAAGGCCTCGGGGACATCCCCGAGGCCTTTTTATTGCATTTTGGGTTGCTTCCGGCACTCAGCGCAGGACGGCGCCGCACTCTTTCTCCAGCGTCTCCAGAATGCTCTTTACGTCGGCGTCCGCCGCCTCCCATTTGGATGCCGGCATCCAAATGGGCCCCCAAGGGCCTTTCAAATGCTCGGCGGAACTCAATTCCGCCTGCGCCAATGTTTTGCGTCAATATTTTGTCCCCAAAACATTGTACGCGCTGACGCGCGCCCCGCTGCGCGGGGCCCCCGAGGAGGCGGAACAGAGGTTCAACGCAGGACGGCGCCGCACTCTTTCTCCAGCGTCTCCAGAATATTCTTTACGTCGGCGTCCGCCTCCTCGCTGGTGAGGGAGCGGTCATCGGAGCGGAGGACCAGGTTGAAGGCCACGGACTTCTTGCCTTCCTCCACGCCCTTGCCGCGGTAGATGTCGAAGAGCTTGACCTCCTTGAGCAGGCCCTTGGCCCCCTTGCGGATGGCGTTCTCCAGCGCGCCCACGGTGACGGCTTCCTGGCAGACCACGGCGATGTCCCGGGTGACGGAGGGGAACTTGGGCAGGGGCTTGTAAATGGGGGCGGCCCCCATGGCGGCGAACAGGGCGTCGAAGGACAGCTCGGCGCAGTACAGCTCCAAGTCCACCCCGTAATTCTGGGCCACCAGGGGGTGGATCTGGCCGAACACGCCCACATGCTTGCCGCCCACCAGCACCTGGGCGCAGCGGCCGGGGTGGTAGGAGGGGTTGTCCGTCACAGCCTCGAAGGTCACGTCCTCCGCCCGGATGGAGCTGAGGATGGCCTCCACCGCGCCCTTCAGGGCGAAGAAGTCCATGCCGCCGCCGTAGGCGCCCAGGGACAGCACCTTGGGCTCGTCGGCCAGGCCGTCCTCCCGCTCGAAGTAGGTCCGGCCCAGCTCGTACAGGCGGGCGGACTTGTTGCGGAAGTTGCAGTTCCGGGTCAGGATCTCCAGCATGGAGGGCAGAACGGTGGTGCGCATGATGGAGGTGTCCTCCCCCAGGGGGTTCATGATCTTCATGGACTTCCGGCGGGGATCGCCGGCGTCCCAGCGGATCTTGTCATAGTAGGTGGGGGAGATGAAGGAGTAGGTGATGATCTCGTCATAGCCCATGGACCGGCAGACGGAGCCCAGAGACCGCTCCAGCTTCTGGACGTCGGAGTAGCCGCCCTGGGTGGTCTCGCCCCGCTGGAGGGTGCAGGGGATGTTGTTGTAGCCGTGGAATCGGGCCACTTCCTCGGCCAGGTCGGCCATGCCCACCACGTCAGAGCGCCAGGAGGGGATGGTGACGTCGTCTCCGCTGACGCCGAAGCCCAGCTTCTCCAGGATGCGGACCATCTCGGGGGCCTCCACGTCGGTGCCCAGCAGGGCGTTGATCCGCTGGGGGTTCAGCTTCAGGGTGGTGGGCTGGGGAACATAGTTGAGAATATCGATGACGCCGTCCAGCACCTCGCCGGCCCCCAGCAGCTCCACCAGCTCGCAGGCGCGGTTGACGGCGGGCAGGGTGTTGAGAATGTCCAGGCCCTTCTCAAACTTGGCGGAGGCCTCGGTGCGCATGCCCAGGGCCAGGGCGGTCTTGCGGATGGTGGTGCCGTCGAAGTTGGCGGACTCGAAGACCACGTCCACGGTGTCGGCCACGATCTCGCTGTTCAAACCGCCCATGATGCCCGCCAGGCCCACGGCCCGGGTGTCGTCGGCGATGACCAGCATGTTGGAGTTCAGCTTCCGGACGTTGCCGTCCAGGGTGGTCAGCTCCTCCCCGTCCTCCGCCCGGCGGACCACGATCTTGCCGCCCTTCACATAGCGGTAGTCAAAGGCGTGCATAGGCTGGCCATACTCCAGCATGACGTAGTTGGTGATGTCCACGATGTTGTTGATGGGGCGCACGCCCATGGCGCGCAGCCGCTCTCGCATCCACTTGGGGGAGGGGCCGATCTTCACGTTCCGGACCATCCGGGCGGTGTACCGGGGGCACAGGTCGGCGGCGGGGGTCTCCACGTCCAGCAGCTCCATCAGGTCGCCCTGGCCGCCGCCCTTGACCACGGGCTCGTGGAGCCGCAGGCCGGCGTGGAAGGTGGCTGCCGCCTCCCGGGCCAGACCGATGACGGACAGGCAGTCGGGGCGGTTGGGGGTGATCTCAAACTCCACCACGTGGTCGTCGGCGCCGATGACGGGCTTGATGTCGTCGCCGGGCTTGACGCCGTCCTCGTGGAGGATGAAGATGCCGTCGGGGATGCAGTGGGGGAACTCCTTCGGGTCGGCGTGGAGGTCGGCCAGGGTGCAGATGGCGCCGGTCTTGGTGTTGTAGGCCACCATATCGCCCTCATGGATGTTCTGGCAGGAGGTGGTGACGACAGCGGCGCTGGGGCCGTCCTTTTCCGCATAGGACAGCGTGCACTTCCACAGGTTCACGCCGGCGTTTTCCACCGCAGTGACCTGGGCGGCCACTACGGGGCCGTAGATCTTGTGGCCGGGCTGAACGTCCGCGGGGATGGAGGGCTTGTCCTTGTCCAGGGGCTTGTAGTCGTTCAGCAGGGCGGCGGCGGTGATGACGGCGTAGGGGAAGTCCCGCTCGTCCAGCTTCAGCTCGCTGAGGGAGCACAGCATGCCGTTGGACAGCACGCCCCGCAGCTTCCCCTTTTCAATCTTCTTGCCGCCGGGGAGGGTGGACTTGTGGAGGGCGGCGGGGACCAGGTCGCCGGCGTGGATGTTCCAGGCGCCGGTGACGATCTGGACAGGCTCATCCTTGCCCACGTCCATCTGGCAGACCCACATGTGGTCGGAATCGGGGTGGCGCTCCATGGAGAGGATTCTGCCCACCACCACGTTGGAGATCTCGGCCCCCAGGTCCTCGGTGACCTCCACCTTGGAGCCGGACAGGGTCATGGCCTCGGCAAATTCTTTGTCATTGGACTCAACGGTGACGAACTCGTTGAGCCACTTACGGGATAGATTCATATCTCAAAACTCCTTAATATGTCGGATGTAGGGGCACATATAATGCGCCTGCGGGCGGCTGACACCGCCCCTACAAATGCGGGGCGCGGCCTCAGAACTGCTCCAGGAAGCGGATGTCGTTCTCAAAGATCAGACGCAGGTCGGTGATCTTGAACTGGCGCATGGCCAGACGCTCCAGGCCCATGCCGAAGGCCCAGCCGGAGTAGACCTCGGGGTCGATGCCGGACATCTCCAGCACCTTGGGGTGGATCATGCCGGCGCCCAGCACCTCGATCCAGC
>Ga0129308_1001464_pt1 | contig 24506 bp, 22 predicted proteins | sample L827metagenome_FD_94440 | JGI IMG/M metagenome (GOLD analysis project Ga0129308, IMG submission 94440) | Ring-tailed lemur group fecal microbial communities from Wisconsin, USA - L827 metagenome | ecosystem: Host-associated > Mammals > Digestive system > Large intestine > Fecal | place: USA... | reverse complement strand
AGGGAAAGAAGGATCTCTATATCGCCTGTGCGGACCGCTGGGTGCCGGATCACATGGAATATGAATATGAGGATTACAGAAAATTTTATGAAAGGCTGTTCGATCCGGATTGCGTAAAAAAGCCGGAGAACCGGTTCGGGGATGACGGAAAAAGAAACACGTCCATTGCGGATTATGTGTGGCTGCCCCTGCGCTTTGACGGGGAGATGGTATACATTGACTGGAAGGACGAGTGGAAGATAGAAGATTATGACTGAAGTGGAGTGAGCTATGAAAAAGAAATATATGGATGTTACATTGAGTCCGAAGGAGCGCGCACGGGCGCTGCTTGCGGAAATGAGCGTGGAAGAAAAAATGGGGCAGGTGGTCTGCCATCTGCCTGCGAAGCTGTCAGAGTATGATGATCTGGAAAAAAATTATCCCCACGGCGTGGGGCAGATCAGTTGTCTGGAAATGCGCGGACTGGATTCTTTGGAGGATGCGGTGCGCCTGCAGAGGGAGGTGCAGGAGATGGTGATGGCGCTTGGCGAGCATCACATTCCGGCGATCTTTCATATGGAAGGGCTGTGCGGCGCCTTTATTCAGGATGCGGTCAGCTTCCCGTCCGGCATCGGCCGCGCATCCACCTGGGATCCGGCACTGGAGGAAAAGGTCGGAGAAATCGTGGGCAGACAGGAGCGTGCGGTGGGCATCACCCACACCTTTGCCCCTGTTCTGGACATCTCCAGGGATTCCCGGATGGGACGGCAGGGGGAAACCTACGGCGAGGACCCGACCCTTGCTTCTGCCATGGGCGTTGCATTTACAAAGGGCATGCAGGAGGAAAAAACGGACGGACGCGCTACCGAAGCGGTAGCAAAGCACTTTTTGGGCTTCCATGCGTCTGCGGGCGGCATTCACGGAACGGATGCGAAGCTGCCGGAAAGAGAGCTTGTGGAAATATATGGGAAGCCCTTTCAGGCTGCGATCACGGAAGCGGGCTTAAAGGGGATCATGCCCTGTTACTGCTCTATAAACGGAGAGCCGGTTTCCGCATCAGAGGAGATTATGACAGAGCTGCTGCGGGAAAAAATGGGCTTTGAGGGCGTTACCGTATCGGATTACTGCGCGGTTTCCAACATCCATAACGTGCAGAAGGTATGCGAAAGCGAAACAGAGGCAGGGCTGCGCGCCATGGAAGCCGGGATGGATATGGAGCTGCACTTCAAAAAATGCTTCAATGAGGAGCTGGGAGAATGGTTTCAGAGCGGCAGGGCCGACATCGCGATTCTGGATCGTGCGGTGGAACGGATTCTGGAGGCGAAATTCAGGATGGGCCTGTTTGAGCATCCCTTTGCGCTGACCGGAGAAGCGCTTAAGAAGGAATACTACCGGGAAGCGGACAGGAAAATCTCTCTGCAGTCGGCGGAAGAATCACTGGTGCTTTTGAAAAACGACGGAGCCCTGCCCATATCCGGACAGGTAAAAAGGATTGCGGTCATCGGTTATCACGCTTCCACGGCACGGATTTTCTATGGCGGATATACGCATTTTTCCATGGCGGAGGGACAGCTTGCGGCGATCGCCACCATGGCGGGACTTCAGACCGAAAAAGGGCAGGAAACCGAGATGAAAACCATTCCCGGAACGCCGATTCAGGAGGATGAGCCGAAGTTTGAAGAATTGTTAAAGAAGCAGAATTCGCGGGCGAAAAGCCTGTATGAGCAGTTAAAGGAAAGCATGCCGGAGGCTGAGGTGACCTATAGCTTTGGCTATCATTTCGCAGGAAACGATAGCCGGGGACATGCAGAGGCGCTGGAAGCGGCAAAGAGTGCGGATCTGGTCCTTGTGACGCTGGGCGGCAAGCACGGCACAAGCTCCATCGCTTCCATGGGAGAGGGGATCGACAGCAGCGAAATCAATCTGCCGCCCTGTCAGGAAGAGTTTCTGGATAAACTGGCGCAGCTTAAAAAGCCCGTTGTGGGCGTGCATTTCAACGGCAGACCCCTTTCCAGCGATGCGGCGCACCGCTGCTGCAATGCGATTCTGGAAGCCTGGAACCCTTCGGAGATGGGCGCGGAGGCGATCGTGAACGCGCTTCTTGGCCGGTACAATCCGGGCGGGAAACTGCCGCTTTCGGTGGCGTATACATCCGGACAGATTCCGGTATATTACAACCATCCCAACGGTTCCTGTTATCATCAGGGGGAAAGCATCGCATTTTCAAATTATGTGGATATGCCCCATACTCCCCGGTATTACTTCGGGCACGGACTGTCTTACACCGAATTTGCCTATTCCAATCTGGTTCCGGACAAAAAAGAGGCGGAGGGCAGCGGAGAGATCACATTTTCAGCGGATGTGGAAAATGTCGGAGAGGTGGCAGGTGATGAAGTGGTACAGCTCTACATCAGGGACCGCTATGCATCCATGACCAGACCTGTCATGGAGCTGGCAGGTTTTCGCAGGATCAGACTGCAGCCGGGAGAGAAAAAAGAAGTCCGCTTTACAGTGCGGCTGAGCCAGCTTGCATTTCTGGACCGCCGGATGCGCTGGAAGGTGGAGGCAGGAGACATGGATGTGTTTGTGGGAAGCTCCAGTGCGGATATCCGCTTACAGGACAGCTTCCGGATCACTTCAGATTATTACTGCGACGGAAAGAACAGAGGATTTTTCGCTAAAACAGAAGAGAAATAAGGTTTGTTGGGGTACAGCAGCCAGCAATTATGAGGGATAGCGGCTATTTTACAGAGCGCTATCCCTCAGGTTTTGTTAAAGCATTCTATTTTTTCATCAGCTTCATACCGGCATTCCAGGCAGTGGCAACTCTTTCCCCTGTGGAGTAGTAACCATTCTGGAATTGATCAAACATCAGTGCCTGAAGTTTTTTCGGATCGACCTTACCGTTTTCAGAAAGCACGGTTTCTTCTGCCTTGACATTTACAATCTTCCCAACGATTCCGGATACATGCTCTGTTTCCAGAAATTCCAGTAATTCGCATTCCATAACGACAGGAAATTCTTCAATAATCGGGGCGTTTACTTTATCGCTTTTTACAGCATGGTAACCGGTACGTTCGAACTTATCGCCGATTTTATTTCCGGAAGCGATACCAAAGAAATCAGCAGCATCCACATGTGCCTCATCAGCCAAAGCTACAGTAAATGCTTTACTTTCCTGAATGTTCAGCCAGGTCTTTTTGCCCTCGCCGATAAACAGAATGATTTTATCCATATCGCAAATCTGTCCCCAGGCGACATTCATTACATTTACTTTTTCGTTTGCGTCATATGCAGCTACCATCAGAACTGGCATTGGATAGACAGCCGGAACAACACCTATGTTTTTTTTCATATTGCAGATACCTCCGTATAATGATTTGATTGCATTTTTTCATGAATCTATTTATAATTATATTGGTTTGAGAAAGAATAACAAGTACCATCTTTTGCGTTAGGTACTTACTTTGGAGAAAGTATATGATAAAAAATTATATTGAAAATGCGAATTTTGAAGATACAGGATTCAACTATACGTTATCTCTGATTTCGGGCAAATATAAAATGGTTATTCTTTATTGTTTAATGGAATATCAGCCGGTACGTTTTAATGAACTGCAGCGATACCTGAAGAAAATATCGGATAAGACACTGAGTCAAAATTTGAGAGAACTGGAAAATGATGATTTGATTCACAGAGAGGTATATCCGCAGATTCCGCCGAAGGTTGAGTATTCTTTAACAGAGAGAGGCGCATCGCTCATGAAGGTTTTGGATCAATTATGCGTATGGGGCGAAGAGAATCGGAGATGAGATGAAAATAACCGGTTTTACTATCGGGCTGCCACCGGCTACCTCGTAAATCAAAGTTAATTGGACATTATCAATAAAAATATACCAGAAAAGAACAGGAGAACACGGAATGCAGTATCGTTTGGACAGATATGGAAATAAAATATCCATCCTCGGTTATGGATGTATGCGTTTCACCCAGAAAGCGGGAAAAATCGATCTCGCCAAAGCGGAGAAGGAGATTCTGGCGGCATATGAGGCGGGCGTCAATTATTATGATACCGCTTATGTGTACGGCGGCAGTGAGGCCGCCCTGGGCGGGATTTTAGAGAAAAACGGGATTCGCGATAGCGTGAACATTGCGACAAAGCTGCCCCACTACATGATCAGAAAGGCGGACAGCATGGAAAAGATTTTTTCCGAGGAATTGAAGCGGCTTCGCACGGATCATGTAGACTATTATCTGATGCATATGCTTACGGATGTTGGAACATGGGAACGGCTCAAGTCGTTGGGGATTGAGGAATGGCTTGAAGAAAAGAAAAAGAGCGGCGCGGTCAGGCGGGTCGGTTTTTCCTATCATGGAAATTCGGATATGTTTTGCCGGCTGGTGGATGCGTATGACTGGGATTTTTGCCAGATTCAGTATAATTACCTGGATGAAAATTCTCAGGCAGGGCGAACCGGACTGAAATATGCAGCGTCCAAAGGTATTCCGGTCATCATCATGGAACCCTTAAGAGGAGGAAAACTGGTGAACAATCTGCCGTCAAAAGCGGCAAAGCTTTTTAAGGAGTATCCTGTCAGGCGCAGCCCTGCGGAATGGGCGCTGCGCTGGCTCTGGAATCAGCCGGAAGTAACCTGTGTCCTTTCCGGAATGAACTCTGTTGAAATGGTGAAGGAAAATGTCAAAACCGCTTCAGAGGCGGCGGGAGAATTTACTGCCGCAGAAGAGGAACTTCTGGAAAACGTTGTGCGGGAGATCAATGCCAAAATGAAAGTGGGCTGTACCGGATGCCGTTACTGCATGCCCTGTCCTGCAAAGGTGGATATTCCGGGGACGTTTGCTGCCTACAACCGTCTTGCCACGGACGGGAAGTTTACGGGACTGAGGGAATATTTTATGTGTACGGCGCTGAGAAAAGAGTCAACCTCTGCCTCCAACTGTGTGGAATGCGGCAAATGTGAGCTGCACTGTCCGCAGCATATTGAGATCCGCAAAGAGCTGAAAAATGCAAGAAAAGAGCTGGAGGGACCGATCTATCAGGCGGCGAAAAGGATCGCAGGAATGATTGTGCGGTATTGACATGCTTTTCATGACCGGCTTGCGAAGAACCCCGTTTGATGTTACAGTCAAAATTACGACATCGGTCAGAAAGGTAGGAGAGTATTACCAATGGAAAGCAGACAATACAAAACAAGCGAGCTGTTTGGGCGTTTTATGCCTTATTTTAAGCCATATTGGAAGACGATGGCATTTGACTTATTCTGCGCGGGACTTACTACGCTGTGCGAGCTGGTGCTGCCGATGATCATGCGTTTTATCACCAACGAGGGAATCAAAGATGTGGCATCCCTTTCCATGCGCACCATCGGCATGATGGTGGGGCTGTATCTTTTGCTTCGCGTGGTGGATTGTATTGCGGCCTGATTCCAGCGTGGGGGCGAGGGTATATGCCCTGATGAACGTGTTAAAGGGCGTGGCGGAGATCGAGATGCTGTGCTTAAACAGCCGGGAGAACTTTGAGGAAAACAAAAGCTTTTTGCGGAGCAGGGCAGAGGAAGAAAAGAACCCTGTGGTGCGCAGGCTCCTGGAGAGGGACCAGAACTTTTTAGACCGCATCCAGGTGCAGATGGCAACGGCAAGGGAGTTTCTCATCATCATCCGGCTGCACAATGAAAGAAGCAATGAGGTGTTTCCTTATCTGGACAGGATTGAAAAATCCTTAAAAGAGCAGGGATTTCACACAAAGCGCGCTGGGAGTGAAGACATCAAGCGGATCATGGCTGTTTACTATGAGCAGAACGTGACCAGCGAGAAGTTTGAGGACTTTGGCGGGGAGCGGTGGATCATTCCGGATGACTGAGGTATGTGGGGGTGACCAAATTGGTGGCCGGTACAGGATCGCAGGTTCAGCAGATCGTATGCAGAGTGTACAGGAAAAAAGAGGGATACCCTTTGTTGGCATCCCTCCGGATAGTACGCCAGGGAAATATGGCAATGTACTATCGTATTATTCCATTGCGAGAAACTCCGCAGCCGTCAGGATCATCGGGTGTTTCACACCGGATTCCAGAAAATCCTTGTCGCCGGTCAGCAGGACATCCGCATTGGCATGGATGGCGGCGCGCAGGATGGGACGGTCTTTTATGTCCCGAATCTGCAGTTCGGATTCGTGTTCATCCATCGGTGTAGGGACAAGCTCAAGTGTCATCAGCGCCAGGGACAAAAACGACTCCAATGCCTGGATGCGGGCAGGAAATTTTTTATTGAAGATCCGGCGCATTTCATCGATGTTCTGTTCACAGACCATCGCATGGTTTGGATAGGTTGCAGCCTTCACATAGGCTAAAAACGGAGTTCCTTTGGAACTGAGCGCAGCGGAAATGAGGATATTAGTATCGATCAGGACTCTCATTCGCCCTCGCTTTCTGAGCGCAGCTCCTTCACAAGATCCATGACATCCTCATCCGTGGTAAGTCCTGTGCGCTCCGCTTCCCCCTGCATTTGTGCTTGCAGCATCTGCATGGCATAAACAGCAGAGTTGACCATGCGGACCATGTTGCCCTCAACAATAAAAGTAACCCTGTCGCCGCTGGAAACACCAAGTGCGTCGCGGACATCCTTTGGGATAGTAATCTGCCCTTTGGACATGACCTTTGCATTATCGACAAATGTGTTTGCTGACATGTAATCACCTCCATAAACAAAAAAGTAGGGAAATCCCTACTTTTATTATACGCAGGTGGAAGGATTATATCAAGGAAAATGAAAAATTTAATAATTGTTTTATATGATAACAGCCCGGATATATAGCACAGGCTGTTCTTTTTTACTGCTGGATGCGCAAAAAGCATCGGGCAAGACAGGAGGAAAAGAGAATTGAACCAGGCAAAAAACTTCCGTTTTGAGCAGCCGGAGGATGTGCGTGTGCAGGAATTTCTGGACATGGTCGCACCCTGTGTGGTCAAGTTCAATACGGATTTCGATTGTAAGAAAAGCCCTGGAGCGAAAGAATAGAGATTTACTGAAAAGTCTTTGATAATTTTAATAAGGAAGAAATCAAGGAAAGGCATGCAAAAAGCGTGCCTCTTGATCGTTGGAAAAGAATACATATCCTGTGTAGGGGCAGAATGATGTGGAGCTGCTTCAAACAGGATGAATATATATGCTACCCCTTATGATGCAAGAAAGTACATGAAATGTTCAAAAGCTGCTATTTTATCTATGGAAAAAGGAATACTTTTATGTTAAACTATTTTAACCATCGCGCACAAGACCGTGCTTTAGGTGAAAATATTATGAAAACAGGTAGGATGAAATGGAAACAAAAGCAATGAAAACAAGCACATTGTTAAAACGGTTTGTCCCATATTACAGAAAGTATATAGGGATTATGATCATGGATCTGTTCTGCGCTTCGCTCACCACAGTATGTGAATTGGTGCTGCCGATGATTATTCGTTATCTGACGAATATCGGAATGAACAATCTGTCTGCACTCACCGTAAAAACTGTGGTCACAATCGGTATGGTATATTTGGTGATGCGCCTGATTGACGTTGCTGCGAACTTCTATATGGCTTATAACGGACATATCATGGGCGCTGCCATAGAAACGGATATGCGAAGGGACGCATATGCGCACCTGCAGAAGCTCTCTGACAATTATTTTAACAATACAAAAGTGGGACAGATCATGTCCCGGATTACCAGTGACTTATTTGATGTAACCGAATTCGCACATCACTGTCCGGAGGAATTTTTTATCGCATTCATAAAAGCAGTTGCATCCTTTGTGATCCTGGCGCGTGTGAATCTGCTGTTGACTGTTATCATCTTTGTGCTGATCCCGATCATGGTGATATCCTGTACCTATTTTAACCTGAAAGTCAGGAAAGCATTTAAGCTTCAGAGAAACCAGATCGGTGAACTGAATGCGAGAATCGAGGATAGCCTGCTGGGAAATAAAGTGGTCCGTGCCTTTGCCAATGAGGAACTGGAGCGGGAAAAGTTTGAAAAGGATAATCAGCAGTTTTTGGTAATCAAGCGTCTGAGCTATAAGTATATGGCAGCTTTCCAGAATACGGTGCGGCTGTTTGATGGAATAATGTATGTTGTTGTGATTATTGCCGGCGGTATTTTCATGGTGAAGGGACTGATTACTGCAGCAGATCTGGTAGCTTATACGATGTATGTGACTACGCTTCTGACAACGATCCGCCGTATCATTGAATTCGCGGAGCAGTTCCAGAGAGGAATGACAGGCATTGAACGCTTTGTGGAACTGATGGATGCGAATGTGGATATCTTTGACGAAGACGATGCGGTTCCGCTTAAGAATGTGGAAGGGGAGATTACCTTTAAACATGTATCCTTTGAGTATCCGGATGACCATACGCCGGTGCTGTCAGATATTAACCTTACCATCCATCCAGGTGAGAAGGTTGCGCTGGTGGGGCCGTCCGGCGGCGGAAAGACAACACTGTGCAACTTGATTCCCCGTTTCTATGATACAACGGAGGGTGAGATTCTGCTGGATGGTCAGAATATCAAACATGCCACATTGCAGAGCCTGAGAAGTAATGTGGGTGTAGTACAACAGGATGTTTATCTGTTCTCCGGCACTGTTTATGAGAACATCGCTTACGGAAAGCCGGGGGCTTCGAAAGAGGAAGTTATCAATGCTGCGAAAATGGCGGGCGCTCATGAGTTCATCATGGAATTGAAAAATGGCTATGATACCTATGTGGGTGAGAGAGGTGTGAAGCTGTCCGGAGGACAGAAGCAGAGGATCAGCATTGCGCGAATCATGCTGCGTGCTCCCAAGGTGGTTTTGCTCGATGAGGCAACGGCTAGTCTTGACAATGAAAGTGAGCATCTCGTGTCGGAATCTTTGGATAAATTGGCGGAGGGAAGAACTACTCTGACGATCGCCCACCGTCTGACAACCATCCATGGTGCTGACAGAATATTGGTTCTCTCCGGGAACCGAATTGTTGAGGAAGGAAATCATGCGACGCTGATGGAGAAAAAGGGCATCTATTATCAGCTGTATACCTCGGCAAATCTGGTCGAAAAGCCGCCAAAAGGAACGCAAAACACAAAAGTGTCTGCTGTAGAAGGCTGATTTTATGCGGGGTTGCGGGCACGGGGTACATTTTATTGACGAACGGAAGAGGGCATTGTGGAAGAGGGCAGTCACGATGAGCTGATCTCAAAACAGGGAATGTACTATCAGCTTTACAATCTTGCAAATAAACTGAAATGAAACAGGGCGATGAGCCAAAAAGCTCATCGCCTTGTTTATTGCCAAAATCGGGAAGATGATATTTCAAAATAAATGGTCATTTTTGCTTGTTTTTTTGCCGCAACTGCTTAGACGGCGCTGGCAATTTATATGATAATATAATAAAATGGAAACAAAATTGATGCAAAACCGACAAAAGGAGGGGCATTTATTATGAAACTGGAGTACAATAAGGAGCAAATTGCTGAAACGATCGACCGAATTGTGGAGAAAACCATGCAGATGGATCTTTCCTGGGACTGGCCCTGCGGCGTTGCTTATTATGGAATCAGTACGGCGTATGAGAGGAACGGCAATGAGAAGTACTTAAAGCTGCTGAAGGATCGCGTGGATGAGCTGATCAGCCTGGGACTTCCCAAGGTGTGGACGGTGAATGCCTGTGCCATGGGACACTGCCTGATCACCTTATACCAGGCTACGGGGGAGCAGCAGTATTGGGATCTGGTGATGAGCAAGGTGAAGTATCTTCGGACAGAAGCGCTGCGTTTCGGAGACAATGTGCTGCAGCATACCGTTTCCGCCAACAATGATTTCCCGGAGCAGGCATGGGCAGATACGCTCTTCATGGCGGCATATTTTCTGCTTCGCGTGGGCGTGATCAGCAAGGATGAGGATATCATTCACGATGCGCTGAATCAGTGGTACTGGCATATCAATTATCTGCAGGACCAGGAGACGGGCTTCTATTATCATGGTTACAATAACATAAACAAAGACCATATGTCCGGAATTTACTGGGGACGTGCAAACGCCTGGGCGGCATATACGATGTCCAGGGTTGGCTCGATTTTGCCGGAATGCTATCTGTATCCGGAGTATCTGGACGTGGCAGGCTCCCTGAACGAGCAGCTGTCCGCGCTCAAGACCGTGCAGACTGAAAACGGGCTGTGGAGAACCGTATTGAATGACGAAGAGTCTTATGAGGAGGTCTCCGCTTCCGCAGGCATTGCAGCTGCGATGCTGGAAAGAGGAAACCCGTTACATACCCGTTATCTCAACAAGGCGATCGAAGGAATTCTGGCAAATGTGAGCAGGGACGGCAAGGTAATGAATGTGTCCGGCGGCACAGCAGTCATGAAGGATGTGGACGGCTACAGAGGTATTTCCAGAAGATGGATCCAGGGCTGGGGACAGGGACTGGCGCTCGCTTTCTTAAGCGGAGTCCTGATTTCCGATACCATTCAGAAGGACGGCGCTTTGTAAAATGATGAAATTTACTTTTGCTGCTGCCGCAGGAGAAAATCCCGGTACTGTGGCGGTGTCACCGTCGGATTTGTACGATCCCGGGAAGGGATATGGATTTGTGACGGAAAAAAACTTCGAAGATCAGGAATTGCTTCGGTATGCGGAGATCAATTCCGGCTTCGAGCCTGCTCCCTGGTACCGGGGCAGCGATCTGACCTGCATCGGTCAGAATGAACTGGGATGTTATATTGTGCAGGAGCGGGATGAACAGGAACTGAGACAGATTCCTCTCCGGTTTAAATGCAGCCTTCCTGCTCCCGGCAGTTACCGGGTGAAGGTGGAGATATGTCCGAAGGAGAATATGAAAGACATCCGCGTTTTTGCGGGAAGAAGGCTACTGCATGAATATGCAGCTTCCTGCAGGGCAGGAGAAAAGCTGACGTATGAGCTGGCGGTCAATGTGTGTGACATCATTCCCAGAGGTCAGGAGGAGGCGTTTGATGACAGGACGCTGGATCTGACGGTGACGGCGGATCATCCCTGTATCAGCAGCATTGAGGTTTGGCCCGTTGAATGCCCGGTGCTGTATATCGCAGGTGATTCCACGGTGACGGATCAGCCTGCTCAATACCCTTACGCGCCGGAGGACAGCTATGCGGGCTGGGGACAGATGATGCCCTGCTTTTTGAAGAACGGCATTGCAGTGTCAAACCATTCCCATTCCGGTCTGACTACGGAAAGCTTCCGGCAGGAGGGCCATTATCAGATTGTGGAGAAGTATGCAAAGGCGGGCGATTATCTGTTTGTACAGTTCGGACACAATGACCAGAAGCTGGATCGGTTAAAGGCAGAGGAAGGCTACCGGGACAATCTGGCGCTCTACGTGAAGGAATGCAGGGAAAGAGGCATTCATCCGCTGATTGTGACACCGGTGGCGAGAAACAGCTGGAAGGGCAGCGACGGCAGCTATAACGATCTGCTGGCGGAATATGCGCAGGCATGTCTGAAGCTTGGAAGCGAACTGAATGTCCCTGTGCTGGATCTGCACGGACTGAGCATGGAATTTGTGACCGGGAAGGGAAAGGAAGCGGCGAAGGCTTACTTTTTCCCCTCTGATTTCACTCATCATAACGATTTCGGAGCCCTGAAGATGGCTGAGTTTGTTTGCCGCCAGATCGAAAGAACCTGTGCAGCCCATGAGGATGAGGCGTACCGAAGGCTGGCCGGTTTTTTGAAGAAGCGGGCTCAAGAGTGGGGAGAACCGCGGCAGATAGAGCCGCTTGAGAAGCCGGAAGGCTATGTGGTGCTTTCGGCGGCGGAAACGCTGTTTGAACAGCTGGAGCGTCCGGAGGAAATGCTTCTTCGGGCGGAAGCGATGGATATGGTGATCCGCAGCGCAGGCTTTTTCCAGACAAATGTATATAATGATTTCTTTGACGATGTGGTGGGGCATGAGTGGTATGCGGGAACGGTGGAATGTGCGCTGCAAAACGGCATCCTGATTCCTGAAACCTGTGACGGAAAGCTCTGCCGTCCCAAAGAAGAGATTACGCTCGAGCATTTCCTGGTATTTGCCATAAACGGATATTTGAGCAGGAAGGCGGCCGTGCCTGAAGAAGCATGTCCTTATGACAGTTCCTGTAAGGCCTGGGCACGAAGCTATGTGCGCATGGCCTGCAGTCTGGGTGTCCTGGCAAAGGACGGATCGGACCGCCTGGAGGGCACGCTGACGCGCAGGCGCGGCGCGGAAATTTTAAAGGGTCTGAGGATCTTATAAGTTTACAGCGGTTAATCATTTTTATTCAGCATATAAAAGGGAGGACAAGAGCAATGAGCAAGAAAAAGGGCGGATTTACCCTGCCCGGCGAATCAGGCTATGAAGCATTGACGCTGAAGCTGGCAGAAAAATGGGGAGCGGACGTGATCCGTGACAGCGACGGTACGGAGCTGTCCGAGGACATCATCCATGCGGGCTACGGAATTTATTCCACCATCTGTGTCATCCGGGATCACAACGCCTGGGCGAAGGAGAATACCGACAAGCTGCAGCAGACGTTTCTGTGCACGGAGCCGGTTGTGGCGGTAAAAGGCGAAGACGGAACATGCAGCGTGACTGTCAGGCTGATGGAAGGATTTTTTGAAGAACAGTTTACGGTCAACGACAGGGAAAACGCCATGAAATACTGGCAGGTTTACGACAGAACCTCCAACAGGCTTGTTGAACCCGAAAGCTGGACATATGACAAAGCGGCAGGTACGGTTACGATCGGCAATGCTGTCTGCTGGCATAAGTATACAGTCAGCTTCCTGGCTTACCGTATCTGGGAAGAAATTTCCATGTACAACCACACGACCAACAACTGGGACAAGGAACATCTGATGCAGATCGATCCCCGCTATCCTGAGGTTCAGGCATATCTGACAGACTGGATGAGAAAATGGTGTGAGAGCCATCCCGATACCACGGTTGTGCGCTTCACCTCCCTTTTCTACAATTTCGTCTGGATCTGGGGCAGCGATCCGGCATGCCGGAATCTGTTCACCGACTGGGGGTCCTATGACTTCACGGTCAGCGATCTTGCGCTGGATGAGTTCTATGAGGAATATGGTTACTCCATGACGGCGGAGGATTTTATCAATCAGGGCAAACGTCATGTGACCCATATGCCCGGCGATGCGCATAAGAAGGACTGGATGAAATTCATCAACGATTTTGTGATCCGTTTCGGAAAGCAGCTGGTGGACATTGTGCATGAGTACGGGAAAAAGGCTTATGTTTTCTATGATGACAGCTGGGTTGGCGTGGAGCCTTATAATGGTAGATTTACGGAGTTCGGCTTTGACGGTCTGATCAAGTGCGTGTTCTCCGGATATGAAGCGAGACTGTGTGCGGGCGCTGACGTGCCGGTACATGAGCTGAGGCTCCATCCTTATCTGTTCCCGGTAGGTCTGGGCGGCGCGCCTACCTTCATGGAGGGTGGTGATCCCACGGCGGAGGCGAAGCGGTTCTGGAACAATATCAGAAGAGCGCTGCTGCGCTGTCCCGTGGACCGGATCGGTCTGGGCGGTTATCTGCATCTGACGGAGAATTTCCCGGATTTCTGTGATTATATCGAGCAGGTGACGGATGAGTTTAGGATGATTAAGGAGTTCCATGCGGCAGGAAAGCCCTATGCGATTAAGACCCGTGTGGGTGTACTGCATGCCTGGGGAAGCCTGCGTTCCTGGACGCTGTCCGGTCACTTCCATGAGACCTGGCAGCATGACCTGATCCATGTAAACGAAGCGCTGGCGGGACTTCCGGTGGATGTGTCCTTCCTTTCCTTTGAAGACGTGAAAGCAGGAAAGCTTGCGGATGTGGATGTTCTGATCAATGCGGGCTATGCGGGAAGCGCATGGAGCGGCGGCGATGCGTGGAAGGATGATGAACTGGTGGAGAAGCTGACCGAATGGGTATACGGAGGCGGCGCCTTTATCGGCATCAATGAGCCTTCCGCAGTGGAGGGATATGATACATATTTCCGCATGGCGCATGTGCTGGGCGTGGATGAGGATACCGGAGCGAGAATCTGCCATGGCAAATGGAGCTTTGCGGCAGAGGATACCGAAGGGCTTGTGCCGGAGGGTGCGAAGCTTCAGATGAAAGAAAACCGCTTCCTGACGGACGGCAGGGCGAAAGTGCTGCTTGCTGAGGGGGAGAATCCGGTGCTGAGCGTGAATGCGTTCGGAGCGGGCATGGGCATTTATCTTTCCTCGTTCCAGGTGGATGCGGCGAATACAAGACTGTTGTATCAGTTGATCCGTTATGCGGGCAGGGAAGGCGTGACAGGGAACTATATGACTGATAACCTCTATACGGAATGCGCATATTATCCCGGAAGCCATAAGCTGGCGGTGATCAACAACAGCGACCGCAGGCAGAGCACGGCGGTGGAGACAGAGGACGGAAGGAAAGAAGTCACATTGAGCCCTTACGAGACGCTGTTCCTCGATCTGTGAATTTTTGGCGGGAAGCGCAGGAGAGAGGTATGAGATGAAGATCGGTGTGAGGGCGCACGATTACGGGCGCCATGAAATAGAAGAATATGCGCAGCTTCTGGCACGGGAGGGATATGAGACCGTGCAGCTGACGCTGCCTAAGGCATTCGTGGGAGTGGAGTCCTATGCGGACATTACTCCCGGTATGCCGGTACGGATTCGGGAAGCTTTTGAAAAATACCATGTGGAAATTGCAGTGCAGGGGTGCTATCAGGATTTGGCCAATCCGGATGAGGAGGGCAGGCTGGCAGCGGTGGATACGCTGAAAAAATGTCTTGCTTACGGCAAAGAGATGGGCGCAAAGATGACTGGTACGGAGACCTCGTGGCCTCATCTTTCCAGAATGGAAAAGGTGCGGCGGTTTCCTTTGATGATGGACAGCTTAAAGCGCCTGGCAGAAGAAGCCTGCCGTCTGGATACATGGCTGGCGATAGAACCTGTGGCATGGCATCCGCTGGAGGATGCAGACACGGCGGCTGAAGTTCTTCATGAGCTTAACTGCGATCATGTGAAAATCATTTTCGATCCTGCAAATGTGCTGCCCATTCCCGGTCTCATCCGTCAGGATGCATATTGGAAGCACTGCTTTGAAGTGCTTCGGCCCTGGATCGAGGCGATCCATATCAAGGATTTTACGCTGGATGAAAAGGGGCAGTATGTGCCTAAGCTTCTGGGAGAAGGGGACATGGAATATGAGGGGCTTTCGCAGTTTTTAAAGACCCGGCCGGACATGCCGGTGCTGCGGGAGGAAATGGACCCGAAAGCTGCGGGGGCAGACCTGGCGTTTTTGAGAAAGCTGAAAGAAGCAGCTGTATGAGTTTATGACGGCAGGAAGGCTGCCAGGCATGCCGCCTGCTGTAAGTTGGAAGAAAAAGGAGTGTTCATAAAAATGATCAAAGGATTTAAAATGAAGCTGTATCCCGGCATGGAAGCCGAGTACGAGAAACGTCATAATGAGCTTTGGCCTGAAATGCAGGATATGATTCACGAGCACGGCGGGAAAAATTATTCCATCTTTCTGGACCGGGAGACCCTGACACTGTTTGGCTATATTGAGATCGAGGATGAAGCGCTCTGGAACGCGGGCGCAGATACACAGATCAACCGCAAATGGTGGGACTTCATGGCGGATATCATGGAAACAAATCCGGACAACAGCCCGGTTTCTGTGGATCTGCATCCTGTATTCCATCTGGACTGAGAAATCCGGTCTTCATTCCGGATACATCCAGCCGGAGTATTCCAGAATGGATTGATTTTCCATCTTCTGATCGGACTGGATCATTTGCTTGCGGTATTCCCTGGGCGTGGTCTGCATGATGCGGAAGAAATAGCGGTTATAGCTGGAAACGGACTGGAAACCCACCATTTCCGAGATGTTTAAAATGGACTCTTCCGTGCTGCACAGCAGATTGCAGGATTTCATGATGCGGGTATTGTTCACGAAATCCAGCGGGGAGGTGCCCATCACCTCGTGAAAAACGCGCCGGAAATGAGTGGGGCTCCAGTGACACAGATCTGCGAGGAATTCCACCGAAAACTGCTGCATGTAGTTGTTTTCGATATAATCCAGGGCAGGCGAAATCGCCATGGTGCTGGATGAGTTTATGGTACCGATGGAGGATTCGCCGGCGTTATTGCCTTCAAGGGAATTCTGAATGCGGTAAAGCTCAATATAAAGGGACAAAAGCAGTCCCCGGGCGCTGATCTGGTATCCGGGACGCTGATTATTCAGTTCACGGATGGTATTGGTGACCATCTCATAGATGAAAGGATCTTCTTCTTTATTAAAAATGTATTTGTAATTCGGAAGTCCATAGCTTAACAGATCATGGTTTTTCCAGTTCCCGGGGAGAAGATTGCGGAACAGCTCTTTCGGGTCCAGAAAGATGTAGGACCAGTGACTGGCGGTTCCTGGGGCAGAGTAAGTGGTATGAGGAACATTTCTGGGGATGATGGTAATGTCACCGGCCTTGAATGGCGTAGGTTCGCCATACAGCTCCAGTGTCCCGCTGTCGGAATGGCAGATGCCGATTTCCAGGCAGTTGTGAAAATGCAGCCGCCCGCTGGAAATATCCGAGATTTTCCAGTAGTCTCCTGAAAGGAGCAGAACGGGAAAATGGAGGGGCAGATAGTAGTTTCTGTATTCAGTTATCACATTTTTGCGTTTTGACATATTGTTTATCCTTTTTAGTAAATACCTGAAAACTGTTGACAATGTGTACAAAAAAATGAGGGCATTTGGAATTTAACAGGGCTTATTGCCTTGAAAAATGTTATCTATTTTATTTATAACAAGTGTCAGGCATAAAATCAACTATTAAATGGTTGTTTTTGCAATGTTTTTCTCCTAAGTTGATTAGAAAAGCCTGACAATATATACGATAATATAATCAGAAGAGATAAAAAAATATGCAATGTGACCATAAAAAGTGTTTCGTTGCGGAAAAGGGAGGTTATGTAATGGCGAAAAGTATATCTTCGACGCCGAAGGTCAGAACAAGGACGACCTGGAGAAACGCCTTTAAAAGGGACTGGCAGCTGTATTAGCTCCTGCTCATTCCTGTAGCGCTGGTTATCATTTTCAACTACGCTGCATTCCCCGGTTTGCGGATGGTCTTTATGGACTATAAGCCGGCAAAGGGCTATGACGGAAGCAAATGGGTTGGTTGGGCTACCTTCGCAAAGGTGTTCAAGGATGCGGACTTTATCAGATCTCTGCGCAATTCCCTGGTGTTCAACATCATGGATTTGCTGGTAGGGTTCCCGATGCCGATCATTCTGGCGCTGATCTTAAACGAGCTGCGCTATCCCAGATTTAAGAAGGTAACACAGACGATCCTGTATCTGCCCCACTTCCTGTCCTGGGCGATCATCGGCAGCGTGGCGTATCAGATGTTCAAACCCAGCACGGGTATGATCAATATTGTCCTGCAGAATCTGGGCCTGATCGAAACGGGTATCCCGTTTTTGACGGAGAAGTATCACTGGGCTGTGACCTATCTGCTCATCGGCGTATGGCAGGGCATGGGATGGGGAACCATCATCTATCTGGCAGCGATTACCGGTATCAGCGGGGAACTGTATGAGGCGGCCATGATCGACGGCGCAGGAAGATGGAAGCGCATGTGGTATATCACGCTGCCCGGCATTAAAGGCACGGTTGTGACCCTGTTGATCATGAACCTCGGACGTATCATGGGCAGTAACTTCGAACGTCTGGATATTTTCGGAAATACGCAGGTTAGAGAGTTCCAGTATCAGCTGGCAATCTACATATATGAAAAGGGTCTTGGAAACGCGCAGTTCTCCATGTCCACGGCGGTGGGTCTGTTCCAGTCCCTGGTAGGACTGATCCTGGTATTGCTGGCGGACAGGGTTGCTAAGGCGCTCGGTGAAGACGGGCTGTTGTAAGGGGGTGAATGAAATGGCAAAGAAAAAAGATGAAGTGGTTCGGGGCGCGGAAGTTTCTTCGGACGGCAACAGAGCGATTAATAAGTTCCGGTTCGGCGATGCGGTCATGATGCTTGTGCTCGTGATTCTGTGTCTGACCTGTGTTCTGCCGTTCGTTCATCTGGCGGCAAAGTCCATATCCAGCAACTCGGCAGTTCTTGCAAAATCCGTATTCTTATGGCCGAAGGATGTTACGCTGGATGCATATACCTCTCTTTTCAAGGATGGTTCCATGGTCTATTCCATGGGCTACAGCGTGGTGGTGACGGCGATTTTCACCCTTTTGGGAATGATTGCCTGTACCTGTGCGGCATATCCTCTTTCCAAAAAGAGGTTAAAGGGAAGAACGTTTTTTACCTTCCTGCTGATGTTTCCCATGTATTTCAGCGCAGGTCTGATTCCTTCCTATTTGCTGGTAAAGAGCCTGCATCTGCTGGACACCATGTGGGTATTGATTCTTCCGTTGATTTACTCTCCGTATAACATGCTGATCATGAAGACCTTCTTCCAGTCCAGCATACCGGACAGCCTGGAAGAATCCGCATTCCTGGATGGTGCGACCAACATCCAGATCCTGACCAAAATCGTGATCCCGCTGTCCAAGCCGATCATGGCGACGCTGTCTTTGTTCTATGCGGTAGGACGCTGGAATGCTTATGCGGATAACAAATACTATATCAAAACAGATACCTTAAAGATGGTTCAGTACAAGCTCTATCAGATGGTGGCATCCGCAACGGAAGCGCAGACTACCACACTGTCGGAGGCGGCGGCTGTTACCAGCACGCCGGAAGTACTGCAGGCAGCTTCGGTTATGTTTGTTACGATTCCGATCATCTGCATTTATCCTTTCCTGCAGAAGTATTTCGTAAAGGGCGTTATGGTCGGTGCGGTAAAGGGCTGATACGGAAACGGCAGACTTTATGCGCAGACGGTTACATATTTTGTTGGTAGTTTTTCCGGGAGACCGGATGGAATAAACTATACATAATTTAAAGGAGGATTCATTATGAAGAAGAACACTCTTCAGAAAACACTTGCACTGGCATTGGCAGGTGTGATGACACTGGGCCTTGCAGCATGCGGCAGCGAAGCATCTACAAGCGCACCGGCTGCAAGCGAACCTGCAGCAGCCACAGAAGCAGCTGCGGACAACAGCGAAGCAGCGGCAGCAACCACGGAAGCAGCTCCTGCAGAAGCTGCAGCAGGAATGGAAGGCTGGACTGCTTTTGCAGAGAACGTAACCTTAAGAGTTCCTGTTTATGACAGAGGCGTGGAAGGCGTTCCCACTGTTAATGACAACTACTGGACAAAGTGGATTCAGGAGAACTTCGGTGACAAGTACAATGTTACTGTAGAGTTTGTGCCGATCACAAGATCTGACGTTATGACAGACTATGCGCTGCTTGCAGCATCTGACAGCCTGCCGACCATCCTGATGGAGTATGACTATCCGAAGGTTTCCCAGTGGGCAAACGACGGCTATCTGACCACCTTCAACATGGATGATTTTGCACAGGTTGCTCCCACCTATTATCAGCAGATGGTGGACAACGGACAGCTCACCTATTCCGTAATGAACGGTGAGACCTATTTCGCACTGGCATACCGCCCTTATTATAACTGCGGTTATACCTTCCAGACCTTCGTTCGTATGGACTGGTTAAGACAGGTTGGCTATGATCATGTGCCTGCAAACCGTGAAGAAGTAGTTGACGCTATGACTAAGATTCAGGAAGCAGGACTTTCTGAGCATCCTCTCGGCGGCGCCATGATCCCCAGTGTTGGTGCAGACCAGAACTATGCTTACAGAACCTATCCTCAGGATGAAGAAGAGTGGGCTGTATACGGCGACGTTTCCATCCCTGCTCTTGGCTGGGAGCCCAACCGCCTGATCCTGAAGAGAACAAACGAGGATTACAACCTTGGTTTCACCAATCCGGAATATTACATCACAGATGAAGAGACCAACAAGGCTGCATTCGTAAACGGCGATATCTATCAGTACGGCGGATATATTTCCGGCAACATGGACTGGCTGAATGCTTTCTATGAGAATAATCCGGATGCTGAACTGGCGATTGCACCTGCAGGTGTGGTTGACGAAGCAGGCGGCACTGTTCCCGCATGGCGTGCAGATAACCCGTTCGGTATGATCGTTGGCTTCTCTTCCTTCGCAACAGAAGATGAGATTAAGGCAGCCTGGATGTACATGGAATGGATGTCTCAGGAAGATGTCCTCTTCACAATGCAGTGGGGTATCGAAGGCGAGAACTTCAACTATGATGAAAACGGACTTCCTGTAAGCGTTGGCGACTATAGCGGCGATTGCAAGCAGGGTTACAACAACTCCAAGGACTACTGGTGCATCACCATCGAAGCAAGAAATGCAGGTACCATCGAGGATCAGGTAAGACAGAACGCTCCTCAGAACCTTCCTCAGAACTTCAACGATCAGATCGTTGATTTCTACAACACACGTGTAGAGTACTCCAAAGAAGGATATGCAGTAAACGATGCGATCTATGCAGTTGTTGTTGAGGCAGAAGGCGAATACAGCGGAACGCTGCAGGAGCTGTACAAAGAATACCGCGATCAGCTGGTAATGTGCGCACCGGAAGAGTTCGACGCTCTGTATGAAGAACTGTCCCAGAAATATCTGGATGCTGGCTATCAGGCAATCGCAGACGGAAGAAGAGAAGCTTATCAGGCTGGCAACACCACAAAGCTGCCCGAATGAGTTGAATAAGGCTTGTGCCTTATCGAAGTGTGATAGAGAAATCTGATTCCGAATCGGATGGAACATATTGACGCTTAAAAGGAGCGGATGTGTCATTGCGGCACATCCGCTTTTTGATGCGGCAATTTTCTCTCCTCTTGACCGTATACTTACGGCTGTTTATAATTAGGTATTGACCGAATAAAAAAGAATATTTCCGAAACCGGCAGGTGAAGTCCGGCGTTTTACATAAAAGAAAGCCTGACTTGAAATACTACCATAATAAGGCTGATAAAGGGTGCGAGAAGGAGGAGAATTTTATGAAGAAAAAAGGATTGACTGGTGTGCTGCTTGCGCTGTGCATTGCTGCGCTGGCAGGCTGCGGGAGCGCCGGGCAGGATCAGACGGAAACGGAAGGCAGCGGTTACAGGGATGATGTGGCGACGTCAGATCTGCAGGCGGCGGTTGCAGATGAGCTGGGAGAGGACTACTGGCCGGATACGGATATTCCTGCAGAATATCTGAGCGAAGCCTATGGGGTAACAGAGGATCTGTATGAAGAGGTATCTGCACAGATGCCAATGATCTCCGGCAATGTGGATACGCTCATCATCGTGAAGGCGAAGGAGGGCAGCGGGCAGAAGGTGGAAGATGCGCTGAATGCCTATAAGGAGTACAATACTACAGAGGCGCTGCAATACCCCTCAAACATCGGAAAGGTACAGGCAGCGCAGATCAAAACCTTCGGCCGGTATGTCTGCTTTGTGCAGTTGGGCGCTGATATGGACGGCCTTGCGGATGAGGGAACGGAAGAAGGAGACGCAGCGGCGATTAAGCACTGTGAGCAGGTGAATGCGAATGCGCTGTCCGTCATTGAGGGCATGCTGACGAGGTAACACATGGTATTTTCCAGTTTGATGTTTTTGTTCCGGTTTATGCCGGCATTCTTTCTGATCTATTTTCTGACTCCCCGGAGGGCAAAGAACCTTGTCCTCTTTTTGGGGAGTCTTGTATTCTACGCCTGGGGAGAGCCGATATATGTGCTGTTGATGCTGTTCTCAACAGGTTCGGATTATCTTCATGGACTGATCATTGAAAAGGCGCGTAAGCAGGGGCAGGAGAAGCGGGCAAAAGCTTTTTTGATTTCCTCGGTGGTGATCAATCTGGCAATGCTGGGTTTCTTTAAGTATACGGATTTTCTGATCGGAACGGTAAACGGCCTGACAGGTCTTGCCATTCCGCTGCTGAAGCTGCCTCTGCCCATCGGTATTTCCTTTTATACCTTTCAGACCATGTCCTACACGATTGATGTATACCGGAGGAAAGTGCCGGCTCAGAGGAATCTCATCACATTTGGCACCTTTGTCACCATGTTTCCTCAGCTGATCGCGGGACCTGTGGTACAGTATAAGGATGTTCAGAGAAAACTGCAGGAGCGCAGCCTTACGGCAGAGGGACTGACGGAAGGGCTTCGGCGCTTCATCCTGGGGCTGGGCAAAAAGGTGCTGCTGGCCAATCAGGCAGGAGCGCTTTATGCGCAGATTTCAGGATGGGGAGAGGCGCAGATGACTTTCGCTGCGGCCTGGAGCGCGATGCTGTGCTTTGCTTTTCAGATTTATTTTGATTTTAGCGGATATTCCGATATGGCGGCAGGACTGGGAAAAATGCTGGGCTTCGTTTTTCCGGAGAACTTCAATTATCCGTACATGGCGCGCAGCGTGACGGATTTCTGGAGACGCTGGCATATGTCGCTGTCGGGGTGGTTTCGGGAATATGTCTATATTCCGCTGGGAGGGAACCAAAAAGGCCTCCGCCGCCAGATTTTTAATATTCTTGTGGTGTGGGCACTGACCGGAATCTGGCACGGGGCTTCCTGGAATTTCCTGTTATGGGGGCTGTGGTTCGGAGGATTTCTGATTTTGGAAAAGACATGGCTGTTGAAGGTCATTTCCACAAAGCCGGCTGTCCTGGGGCGCATCTATACGCTGCTTGTAGTGCTTGGCGGATGGGTATTGTTTTCCTGTACCAAGCTTGCTGGTCTTGGCAGCTGGCTGAAGGCTCTGGTTGGGCTTGGCAGCGCGGGGGCGGTCAACCGGGCCATTTTGTATGAGCTGGGCAGCAATGCAGCGCTGTTTGTGCTTCTGGCGGCGGGATCTACACCGTTTCCGGCAGAAATCGGCAGAAGGCTCGCCGGATTCGGGAAGGAAATGCCCAAGGTGCAGCGCGTATGGGGAAAGGCTTTGGAAGCGGCATGGCTGCTTTTCGTATTGGGAGTGTCCGTCGCCTTTCTGGTGGATGCCAGCTATAATCCGTTTTTGTATTTTCGGTTTTAATATTATTGTGCACTGAGGGGAAGGAGGATTTATGAGGAAAAACTGGATATTGCCGGCTGCAGTGCTCCTTTGCACGGCGGGGATTCTGGCTGCAGATCTCATGACGCCTGACCGCTTTTTTTCTGCGCTGGAAAACCGGAAGCTGGCACAGAAGCCGGAAATTTCTGTAAGTTCGCTGTTGGACGGAAGCTTTATGAAAAGCTACGAGGACTATGTGGCCGATCAGTTCCCGGGGAGAAATGCCTTTATTACCGTGAAGACGGGCATTCTGCGCCTGATGGGAAAAAAGGATATAAACGGCGTATATTTTGCGGCGGACAACACGCTGATGGAACGTCATGCGCCGGAGTCGGTGGATATGGAAAGGGCCGCGCAGAAAAGGGAGCGGATGCTGAAACAGGCCGCAGAGATCCGGGAACTGATACCGGGGCGGACAGCGCTGATGCTGGTTCCTTCTGCGGATGCGGTGCAGGCTAAACGACTGCCCGCCTATGCGGAAAGCTTTGACCAGGCCTCCTGGATCGGAGAGACCGCTGCTTGTGCGGAAGCGGCGGGAATCACAGCAGTGGATGTGATGGGCGCGCTGCTTGACCACAGTGCGGAAAAAATCTACTATGGCACGGACCACCACTGGACGACGCTTGGAGCTTTTTACGGTTATCAGGCTATGGCAAAGGCATATGGACTGCAAAAGCCAGAGCTTTCGGAATTTGAGAGAACTGTGGTGAAGACAGATTTTTTCGGCACGCTGCAGGCCAAAGTGAATCTGCCTGTGGCGCCGGATGAAATGGAAATTTTTGAAAGGCAGGGGGAGAAAAAGCATCCAACCACCTTTGTTTATGAAGAAAAAGAAGCGGATAGCTGTTATTTTTATGAGAGACTTCAGACGAGGGATGCCTATGCATTTTTCATGGACGGAAATTATCCGGTGGTGAGAATGCAGGGAGATGGCCCGGCGGAAAAAACCATCCTTCTGATCAAGGATTCCTATGCAAACTGCTTTGTGCCCTTTTTGAGCCGGGATTACGGCATGATATGGCTTGTGGACCCCAGATATTACCGGGACGATTTGACAGAACTTGTGCGGGAGTATGAGCCTGTTGATGTGATGTATTTATTCAATGTGTTTCAGTTTATGGAAAATTTTTAGGAAGGAAAAGGCAAACCGGAAATTCAGGAACATGGATTTCCGGTTTTTTCGCCGGGGCGAAACTCTTTTTTATCCGATAGGAAACTTCGTTTCCGATCGGATAAAAAAGCCCTCCGGGGGATGCGCATGCGCGTGGAAAGGAAAATTTGCCTGATGGCAACCGCGCGCAGCGCGAGAATCCTGCAAAGCAGGATTCTTTTGTACGATAGGAAACTTCGTTTCCGATCGGATAAAAAAGCCCTCCGGGGGATGCGCATGCGCGCGGAAAGGAAAATTTGCCTGATGGCAACCGCGCGCAGCGCGAGAATCCTGCAAAGCAGGATTCT
>Ga0129308_1001463_pt1 | contig 24535 bp, 24 predicted proteins | sample L827metagenome_FD_94440 | JGI IMG/M metagenome (GOLD analysis project Ga0129308, IMG submission 94440) | Ring-tailed lemur group fecal microbial communities from Wisconsin, USA - L827 metagenome | ecosystem: Host-associated > Mammals > Digestive system > Large intestine > Fecal | place: USA... | reverse complement strand
TTTTCCAGAATAGAAAATCAGGGCACGATAAAATCCGCATTTTTTTGAATTTCTGTTACTTATTGAGGTTAATTTAAACATTAAAAATGCCCCTCTCTGTTGTGCCTCTAATTAAATTGCACATAAAAAATAATAATAGCATAAAAATCAGGTTTCTCTCAATGCGGCAGGAGTAATTGAACTAAAATGCGGCAGACTGACCTTGATTCACATAGATTTCTCTTCTTTTTTACCAAATAAAAACACATTCATCATATTTTCTGTTATAATAAAGTCATGAAAAGAAAGGGGTTACGAAAATGGCTTTTTCAAAGAATTTTTTATGGGGCGGGGCAACTGCGGCTAATCAGTTTGAAGGTGCCTGGGATGTAGACGGTAAAGGCATGAGCGTTGACGACGTTATGTCTGCCGGTGCGCATAAAGTTGCCCGTCAGATTACGGATGGCATCGTTGACGGCGTTTATTACCCAAACCATGACGGTATTGATTTCTATCACCATTACAAAGAAGATATTGCTTTATTTGCGAAAATGGGATTTAAATGTTTCCGTCTGTCCATTGCCTGGACAAGAATCTTCCCAAATGGGGATGACGCAGAACCTAATGAAGCAGGCCTTGCTTTCTATGACAAAGTGTTCGATGAATTACATAAATATGGCATTGAACCTTTAGTAACGATTTCTCATTATGAAATGCCTTACCATTTAGCGATGGCTTATGACGGCTGGAGAGACAGACGTTTGATTGGTTTCTTTGAAAAATATTGTGAAACAATTTTCAAAAGATACAAAGGCAAAGTCAGATATTGGCTGACATTTAACGAAATTAACGCCTTAACACCAACGCACGATCCATGGTTATGTGCCGGCATTCGTTTTAGAGAAGGTGAAGATAAATGGCAGACCTTTGCCAATGCTGCTCACTATCAGTTAGTCGCCAGTGCTAAGGCTGTGAAAATGGCACATGAAATTGATCCTGAAAACAAAGTCGGCTGTATGATTATTTATCCATTAAGTTATGCGGCAACATGTGCGCCAGAAGATTACATAGCGGCAAAAGAAGCGATGGAAACAACCTATTATTTTGGTGATGTACATGCCCGCGGCTATTACACCAACACATGTTACTCACTGCTGGGAAAACATGGAGCAACAATTCCTTTTGCCGAAGGTGATGAAGAGATTTTAAGAGAAGGCGCTGTTGACTTTGTTTCCTTCAGCTACTACTTCTCTGGTATTTCTTCCGCAAAACCAATCGAGGAAACAGAAGGCAATGTTTTTGCGGCTGGCAAGAACCCATATTTAAAACAGACAGACTGGGGATGGACCATCGACCCAATCGGTTTACGTGTTTCTTTAAACAATCTCTATGATCGTTATCAGAAGCCAGTATTTGTTGTAGAAAATGGCATGGGTGCTGTTGATAAGGTTGAAGCGGACGGTTCAATCAATGACGATTACCGTATCGAATACTTAAAGGCACATATCGAAGCAATGAAAGCTGCCGTTGAAATTGATAAAGTTGACCTCATGGGCTATACACCTTGGGGCTGCATCGACTTAGTTTCTGCAGGAACCGGCGAAATGAAAAAACGTTATGGTTTCATTTATGTTGATCGTGATGATCGTGGCAATGGATCCCTGGCAAGAAGCGAAAAGAAATCATTCAACTGGTATAAAAAAGTGATCGCTACAAATGGCGAAGATTTAGAAAATAATTAAGGAGGATTATAAACATGGGATTTCCTAAAGGATTTTTATGGGGCGGCGCAACTGCTGCCAATCAGTATGAAGGCGGTTATTTAAGCGGCGGCAAAGGCCTTGCAACTGCCGATGTTATTACAGATGGTGATATGCATACACCTAGACGTATTTCTATTATGCTCCCTGACGGCACAAAGAAAATGATTGCCCGCCAGGAAGAAGTTCCTGCTGGTGCTGTGGCTTATGTCGATGAAAACATTTATTACCCTAGCCACGTCGCTACCGATTTCTATCATCACTATAAAGAAGACATTGCCTTATTTGCCGAAATGGGCTTCAAATGCTTCCGTATGTCTATTAACTGGTCCAGAATTTTCCCTCATGGTGACGAAGAAACACCTAATGAAGAAGGTTTAAAATTCTACGATGATGTTTTTGATGAATGCTTAAAGTACGGTATCGAGCCAGTCGTTACTATGATTCACTTTGACATTCCTTTATACTTAGCCGAAAAATATGATGGCTGGGCTAATCGTAAAGTCATTGATTTCTTCTTAAAATACAGCGAAACAATCTTCACTCGCTATAAAGATAAAGTAAAATACTGGATGACTTTCAATGAAATCAATTTCTGCAAGGATTTCTCCAATATCGGTATTACAGAGGCCAAGTCAAATCCTCAAAAGCAGGCTCAGGCTATCCACCACGTTTTAGTAGGTTCTGCCAAGGCAGTTCAATTAGGTCATCAAATCAACCCTGATTTCAAGATTGGTATGATGATTGCCTATATTGTCACTTATCCTCATACATGCAATCCTGCAGATGTTCAGGCCGAAATCGATTTTGGCAGAAACTTTAAAAACTTCTGGATTGATGTTCAATGCCGCGGTTACTATCCTTCATATAAATTAAAAGAATATGAAAGAAATGGCATCGTTATCGAAAAAGCACCTACAGATGATGAAGATTTAAGAAAAGGTGTCGTTGATTACATTGGCTTTAGTTATTATAATTCGACAACGGTTCAGGCTGTTAAAGAAGGCGAACAGACTGGCGGCAATCAGATGGGCGGCGCTAAGAACCCTTATTTAACTGAAAGTGAATGGGGCTGGCCAATCGATCCAATCGGTATCCGTGTCGCTTTAAATCAGTTATGGGATAAATATCAGAAACCGATGATGATCGTTGAAAACGGCTTAGGCGCAATGGATACTGTCGAAGAAGATGGATCAATCAATGATGATTATCGCATTGATTACATGGCTAAACATATCGCTGAAATGAAAAAAGCCATTGATTTAGATGGCGTTGAACTCTGGGGATATACGCCTTGGGGCTGCATTGACTTAGTTTCTGCAGGTACTGGCGAAATGAAAAAACGTTATGGTATGATCTATGTAGATATGGATGATAAAGGCAACGGTACATTAAAACGTTCAAAGAAAAAATCATTTGACTGGTATGGCAAAGTCTGCCGTTCCAATGGCGAAGATTTATCTAACGATTAATCATACGCATGCAAACTGTCACAGAAAAACTGTGGCAGTTTTTTTGTCCTATCATTGCCCAATTCCCGAATAATAAGAGCCATTCCCGGATTTCAGGAGTGTATTTTAGCTGAAAAACTGTTACAATGAAATCAAGGAGGGAAACCTATGACTAAAGAACTATTCTCAAAAAAAATAATTGCCTTACGAAAAAAGCACCATCTGACCCAGCAGGAACTGGCAGATAAATTAAACATTTCCAATAAAACTGTATCACGCTGGGAAACAGCGGAGAGTTATCCGGATATTGAACTGCTGCCTGAGATTGCAGAAATCTTTCATGTATCTATTGACTATCTCTTAACCGATCGAGAAAATATCCATGATCTTGAAAAAACTGATATTGTTCGCTATATCCCATTTATCATTGGCTTAGCTGCCATGATACTCTACTATTTGCTTCAGAAAATTGGGATGCCGGTTATTTTCTGCTTTTTGATTTATATCTTAATGATCAGATTCAGCTATCGTTTCTATCAACAGTATACAGATCATAAAAATGGTGAAATGCTTGTCAATTTAACGACTCTCACGGGATTTTTTTCCGTACAATCTATCGTCTCCCAGTTGATATTATTCCTGGTTGTCGCAAATCAGATTGGCCTGGGCTTTATATTTATTGCCAACGGCAGCATCTCTCTTGATGGATATTCAGAAGAATTAGCCTCCGGTGTGATCTCATCCTATATGATCAGTTATATCGCTGCTGGGATTTATGCTTATTTCCATTATCAAAAATATATCAAAAAAACAGAAATATAATCAAACACCCCTATAAAGAGACAGTACTCTTTACAGGGGTGTCTTTTAGTAACTACTGTCTTCTTGCCTGCTATTTCATCTTTCAGACTTAAAGGTAACGTTTTATTCACCGATGTGTCTTATCAGCGTGTGTATCTGTGACAGGAAGTATACATTTCATAATAATGCCGGCGATAACATTAATTGGATCTGAGCAGTCCTGCTTGAGCCATTCGCCAACAATACCCATGATTCCTCTAATGTAAAAAGATAAAATATAGTTTCTTTCACTTTGCGGAATATGCAACCGTTCCATAATAGGATTAAATATATGCTCAAACATTTTCTGAAAAGAGATGTTTGATTGAAAGGTATCCGGTTTTTTTAAGGCTGAAGCAAAGACTTTCTTATGATCTCTAATGAATGCCAGATATGGGGTTAAGTACTCGGGAGTAATTAAAACAAGATCATCCAAACTTCCGCTTTTTATCTTATCAATCGCTTTACTAGCATCTATTTGGAAATAACCCAAAAACTGAGCATCGATATATTCCAGCGTTTCCATCAAGAGATCTCTTGTCGTTTCATAGTGGAGGTAGAAAGTAGAGCGATTCACGCCTGCCTGTTCACAAATCTCCTTTACAGTAATATATTCAAAATCTTTCTTTTCTAAAAGAGTAAGGAGCGCTTCATCCATTTTGACTGCTGTATTAAAATATTTGCTTTCTGCCTTATTCATGTCCATCGCTCCTTTCCTTATTTATGTTTGTTATTGATGCTCACTGATTTGCTTAGCCAGCTCAATGATTTCAAAGGCATATTTCTGTTTGCCTTTTTCTAAAATTTTTTGGTAAAGCCAATAGTTGACGCCCATCCCGGCAAAACCTATCACGCCAATCAGCGCACCAAATACCACGATGCCTGTCGTCCCCTGACCAATCACTTTCATCGACAGGCACATCCCGATGCCAGTGATTAGTGCCGTTATAATGCCAAATGTATAAGCGAATACCGTTGCCGGCATTTTGGCCTTTTTATCCAATTTTTTAAGTGCCACTACCTTGGATGTATCCTTTGGTGCATATTCATTGGCAAGTGATTCTGCATAAATTTTATCTGTGTTCATAGCTTTTTAGCCTCCTTCATTTTGATGCTTTTATTATAAAGGAGTTGAAAAGCTGACAGAACATCACAAAACAGCAAATGTGTTGCATTAAAAATATTTTATCTTACCATCCTTTTAGACTTTGTTTATCATAGATAAAATAAACAAAGCCTTACTGATCACTAATGATAAATCAAACCAGCAAGACTCTGTTAAGTTTTTCATGCAATATGGCTTTAAACCTAAAGCATATATGCACTCAATTTCCTGATGCTTGTAAATTACACAAGCATTAATAAAGTAGAAGCAGTAATCAGCACTAAACCAACCGCTGATTTTTTATTCAGTTTTTCTTTAAATACAACATATGAAAAAGCAATTGTGACAAGAATGCTTAACTTATCAATTGGGACAACAACACTGGCAAGGCCATCCTGCAGTGCCCGATAGTAACATAGCCAGCTTGCACCGGTCGCAATGCCTGACAGACCAATATAGATGAGTTCTTTTTTGGGCACGCTTTTAAGCGTATGCTGCTTGCCGCTGACAAAAACCATGATCCAGGCCATGATCAAGACGACAATAGTACGAATAGCTGTGCCCAGATTGGACTCAACACCACTAATCCCAATCTTCCCTAAAATCGATGTCAGACTGGCAAAAATAGCAGATAAAAATGCATAAATCAACCAGCTTTTGCCTTTCGTATTTGTGTTTGATTCCTCTTTTTTGCCAATCATTAAATAGGTTCCAACGGCAATGCCCACAATGGCAATGCCCTTAACAGGCGTGATTGTTTCCCCCAAAAACAGCGCCGCCAGAATAATCGTCAGAACAATGCTTGATTTATCGATAGGTACAACTTTATTGACAGGCCCTAACTGCAGCGCCCTAAAATAACAAAGCCAGCTGCCTCCGGTCGCTATACCGGAAAGCACTAAAAAGGATAATGTTTTTAAACTGATATCCCCTATTTGTGAAAAAGACCCTACCACAAAAACCATCAGCCATGAAAAAATAAGGACAACCACTGTTCTTAATGCAGTGGCAACATTGGAATCTGTTTCTCGGATTCCACATTTTGCCAGAATAGATGTCACACCAGCAAAAAACGCTGATCCTAACGCATATAAGATCCACATAGATATTCCCCCTTTATTTGCCCTCTATTATAGCACCTTAGATGATAAGTAAACACCTATTTCTGTCATTTTACAGAAAAACAGGGCAAATGCCCTGTTATCTAAATTGTTAATGCTTTTTTCACAAATCCCTTAGCTCTGGATAATCGCTGCTCCGCTTGTTCCCTGTCGCACTCAAGCAGCACCATGACGATTGCCGTTTTTGCGCAGCGGCCGCTTTCATCGTAAATAGTCGAGGCTTCCTCATAATTACAGCCAGTTGCTTCCATAATGATGTGCCGGCCTCTTTCCAGTAACTTTTCATTTGTCACTTTCATATCGACCATTAAATTACTGTAAGTTTTTCCAATACCTACCATCGCTGCTGTGGAAATCATGTTTAATACCATTTTCTGTGCAGTCCCGGCACGAAGCCTTGTTGATCCGGTAATAACCTCTGGCCCTGTGGGAATATCAATTGCCAGTCCGGCAATTTGTCCGCTTTCACTATTTGGATTGCAGGCAATACTGATAGTATAAGCCCCCAGCTCATTTGCCATTTTTAATGCCCCTATCGTATGCGGCGTTCTGCCGCTGGCGGCAATGCCAATGAGTAAATCTTTTTGTGTAAATCCCGCTTTTTTTAAATCATTAAAGCCGTTGCTTTCATTATCTTCCGCACCCTCTTTGGCTTTGACAAAAGCACTGCTCCCGCCAGCAATAATCCCATTGATTTCATCTGTCGTCCCAAATGTTGGCGGACATTCTACCGCATCCATAACACCTAACCGTCCACTTGTACCGCTGCCAACATAGAAAATTCTGCCGCCCTGATTTAAAGTATGAATCACCTGATATACGGCTTCTTCGATTTCTGGCAGAACCGTTTTTATTTTATCGGCAATCGTGGCATCTTCCTCATTCATCACTTTCAAAAATTCCCTGACCGACATATCATCCAAATCCATTGTTTTAGGATTTCTGCTTTCAGTCAGTAAATGGGACAGATCTACTTTACTCATTTTATAATGTTTCAAATACAATGATTGTTTCCGGATCAATCATTTCCAAAAGATCAAGATACTCCGGATGAATAAAGCCAATCACATTTGATCGTGATTCGTAAGAAAGGTCCTTTTTGATAAGCTGCAGTTCTCCGCTGTAACGACCGGCTAATTTATTCTTCATTACAATATAGCCCCTTTTTCTGGCAATATGAGCCTGAACAGGCACTTCTTTTGTGCGGGCCGTTAAAAGACGAATCACTGTATCTGACTGATCTTTTCGGATTTTTAATTTCTGATGATAAAGACACTGATAGCTTTTATCCAGATGACAAGGAATATGCAAGATTTTTTCCTGCATATAGTCATGGATATACTGTAGTGTTTCAATACGCGCCTGACTGTCCCCAATCAGCACATCTTTAACACCACATGCCTGCAATAATTCAACAGCTGCGGCTAAAGGCGGTATACAACGGTGCTTTTCTAACGTTGGCAACCCCTCATAAAGAGGGAAACGGCGCTTTTCATCACCGCAAACAAAAGCCTGAATCGTTAAACCAAAATCCTGAAACATCTTGTTTTTAATAAGCAGTGATGCTTTGGATAATCCCGTTTCTGTCAGCGGATAAAAATTATGCGTTACGGCAATGCGGCTAAAATCAATACCGGCATCTTTGGCTTTTTGAAGGTAAGAGGCATCAATAACACTGGCATTCAGCATCAGATAAAAATCCTTCTGCAGTTGCTTAATGACTTCAAAATCATCAAAGCCGTAATCCAAACGCAACGCCTCAAAGCCCATTTCTTTTAATTGATGATAATTGCCAGGTGATATATTTAATTTTTGAAATGTTACAGGGGAGACATCAGGAACAACTTTCAATCCCAGTTCAGTACATGTTTTTAAAAACAATGGTAATTTTTTATCAAGATCTGAATAATCTTCTTCAGGAATATGCAGTGAAGTAAATACATAAACAGCCCCATTTTCACTTGCCTGTTTCAGATATGCAAGATCAAGATCCTGAAAATAAACTGATATACCTAACATAATAACACGCTCTCTACTCAGCCTGATCCAAGCCTTCTTTTAAATCGTTTTTCTCAATGGCTTTAATAAATGGATAGAATACGAATGCCAGTACCGCCCAGCTGATCAGTACAAACAGAAGTGCAGGGATATTTCCGGCTGTCGCCAGGAAAGTTTTAATAGGCGCAGGCGTAATCCAGGGAATAGAAAGCACCGGTACAGGCAGAATGCCTGTCATTGTTAAAACAATGGCAATCAACGCAATAACAACATAGCTAATTACAAATGGAATCATCATTAATGGATTTAAGACGATTGGAAGACCAAACATCAGCGGTTCCCCTATATTGAATAAAGCTGCTGGCAGGGCAAGCGCACCTAATGTTTTAATACGTTTTGACTTAGAAAACGTCATGACTAAAGCTAATGGGAAAAGTCCCGTCCAGACATAATTATCATAGAAAACGCCCGAGAACATATAAGGCAGTGAACTGCCCGCCTCCATTGCCGCCTGGTTGGCTGCGGTCATCTGTGTCCATACAGGGTTAGCTACCGCACCCACAACATTTCCGCCATGAATACCGACAGCCCATAAAATACGATTCAGAAAAGTTGCGGTTACTACTGTCGTTGGCGTATCAGAGGCACTGATTAATGGAGTGAAAAGTCCTATGATAATATTTGGTATATCAATAGATAATACAACGATAACAATCCACCAGAATAAAATAACAAAAACACTTGGAATTAATGCCGTAAAAGCATTGGCAACCATTGGCGGTACCCCTTCAGGCATGTTAATGGTCCACTTTTTATTTAAGAAAAAGCGGTAAATTTCAATAGAAACAATGCCCACAATCAGGGCGACAAAAACCCCTTTTGCACCTAGAAAATCAGTTGGTACCCCCGTAAACGATCCAGGCACATCAGATCCTTCGACAACAGTGGCTACTGTTTTGGCAGGAACAACCAATAAAAATGATGCAACAGAGAGAATCAGAGGCGCCAGAAAATCAATGTGCTCATCTCTATGCTTGTTGTAATACTCAATCGTCGCATAAGCAGCTGCCACAGTAACATATAAACCGATAAAACTTGTCCCAACACCGGATGCGGCTGCGAATTTTCCCGCAAAATCCCCAATTAAGTTTTGCCATGGCTCAAATGGCAATGCCGCAAGCAGTAAAAATAATGAGCCAATAATCAGTAACGCCGTAAAACTGATAAATGTTCTTTGCATAATCTGCACATATCTTAAATTAGAAAATTTAATTAATGGCGGTGCAATCTTTTCTTCAATCAGGTTTGTCAATTTATCCATCTCTATTCTCCTCTCATTGACATGATTGCTTTCTTCCGGAAGAGCTAATAACATTATATAGTAGATGAATTATTATTTCAATATTTATTTAATTATTTTGTAATATTTTTTCAATTATAAATGTATGCATTTCCCTTCTCCAGGAAATGATTCTGGTATTTTCACGTGTTGGATGCACACGATTAGAAAGGACAACAACAGCCAGATCCAAATCAATATCGACAAGAATTGAGGTTCCGGTAAAACCAGTGTGCATAAAGGATTTTTCGGTATTCATTGCCGCAAACGGACTGCCTGCATCTTTAACCAAAAAGCCGATACCCCGGCCAGTCTCTCCAACAGGCGTCAGGCAGCGATATAAATCTGCAATCTGCCAGCTTTCCAGAAAACGCTCTTTTCCTGCCCAGCCGTCATTTAATAACATATTTGCATATTTTGCCATATCTTCAATTGTTGAAAAGACACCGGCATGCCCGGCAACACCATTCATCATGCTGGCTTTATGATCATGCACTTCACCTTTTAAAAGATAATGATAATGCGGACTGATTTCCGTTGCTGCACAGAGATATTTTAGCGCAGCATCGGGACAATAACCGGTTTTAGCCATATGCAAAGGCTTAAAAACATAGTGTTCTGCCGCCTGATCAAGCCTTAAATGAGTCACTCTTTCAATCATTTCCCCTAACAGAATAAATCCAAGATCTGAATAAAGCACATGACTGCCAGGTAAAAAAACAAGCGATGCCCGATTAATCTCACGCATGATTTCCTTTTTGCCGGTTTGCGGTGCCCAGGCAAAATCAGCCGGCAGTCCGGAAGTATGCGTTAACAGATGCCTGATCGTAATCTCTGCATTGGCAAATTCCGGTATTATCTGATTAACTGCCGTATCATAACCTAATCGGCCTTCCTTGATCAGCCGCAAGACAATCATTGTCGTAGAAACAACTTTAGTTAAACTGGCCAGATCATAGCGGGTCATCAGATCATTGGGGACTGGGCTAGGCAGTATTTCTCTTTTGCCGACACAATAATAATCCGTCTTTCCCTGATGAATAACTGCCGCACAGCAGCCAGGGAAAACGCCATCTTCAACACTTTTTTGAAAGAATATTTCAATATCTCTGTTCATTTTTACTCTCCCTCATTTAAAATTTTATTTCAAAATTATTATATTATGACTGATATATTTTCACAAATCATTTTATCAAATAAAAAAGCCGCTTCAACAAAACGGCATGCATTATATTTATAGTTTCATATCTTTGACACGTTGATGAGACGCTCTGACTTTTTCCATATTCCCCTGAAAGTCCAATTTAAGTACACCATAATAAAGCAAATCAGTCATCACCAGCGAAGCTGTTCTGGAAGAAATGGCGCCAATACGGATTTCTTTTTCCTCCACAGGGACATAAAGCGGTGCATCGGCAAGCTTTGCCACCGGATTTTTGGACATCTGAGTAATTGAGATGATGGGAATGCCCTGCCCTTTGATTTTTTTGGACATCTGGGCAATACCCCGGGTTTTACCAGAATAGGTGATAAATACCGCAGCATCTTTCTCTGTCATGCTTTCTGAAAAAGTTGCCTGCAGATGAAGGTCCGGGTGATATGCAACTTTCTTGCCTATTCTTGCCAATTTCTGAGCAAAGTCATCCGCAACAACTGCAGAAGCGCCAACACCAAATAAATAAACCGTGTCGGCATGATTAATCAGATCAATCGCATGCTGTAAAATATTCAGGTTAATCATCTGGTAAGTCTTCTCTACTGTATCAATATTAATCTGACAGCATTTACTGACAAGCGTATCAAGACTGTCGCTTTCCTCTAAAATAACACTGATATCTTTAGGGTCCTCTGGCTTCGACTGGGCAAGACTGACTTTGAACTCGCTGAAACCTTTGAATCCAAGTTTCTGTGAAAAACGGATGATAGCGGCGGCAGAAGTACCGGTTTTTTTCCCCAATGTTAAAGCCGAACAAGTTAAAACATCCTGACTATGATTAAGGATGTATTGAGCAATCACTTTTTCTGTGGCAGTATAGCTTTTCTCGGCTTCTCTGATTTGCGTAAAACAGTTCATGAAATCACCTCTTTTTTATTTTACAATCAAACTTGCCTTTTTTCAATATTATTTGATTTCAAAACAGGTTTCAAATAAGAATCCCCTGACAGTGATCTATTTCATGTTGGATAATCTGGGCAGTAAATCCCTGATAAGTTTTAATTTTAACTTTCATCTGCTCATCCTGATAGCGAACTTTAATTTTTGCATAACGTTTGGTTTTTCGCGTTCCCTGATGACACATACAGCCTTCATCAGCTTCATATAATGGTCCCATTGTCTTGATAATCTCCGGATTTAACATAACCAATAGATCACCGTCGTCATCAACGATGATTATACGCTTCAGTACGCCAATCATATTTGCCGCCATTCCTACACAGCGTTCCCGGTGAGCAGCCAGCGTATCGCGCAAATCCTCACATACACTTAAATCAGCTTCAGTCGCCGGCAGCGAAACTCGAGATAAAAACAGCGGATCTTTGATCACTTCTTTTAACATAAACATTCAGCTCCTTTTCCTAAAACAAGTATAATAGAAGTCTTCTGATGTGTCAAAACAAGAGCATCACGAAAGCCATTTCATGAAAAAAAAGACTTGACTTTTTTCAGGAAAATTTGTTAACATACTTTCACAGCGTGTAGCAGTCCTGCGTAAATCCGGTTGCATTGCAGCGCTGTTTTTTTAATGAGAAAATTTATATTTCTCTATTAAAAAGCAAAATAAATTTAATGATTGAGCGGTCTTAAGGCCGTCTAAAAAGCGTGTAGCCATGTGCATAAATCCAGCTGGCTGCACGATTATTTTTTTCAGGAGGTAAATTTATATGAATCAAAAATCAAATGCTTTTTTAGAGACAGAATCCATTGGTTCTCTAATGAAAAAATATGCAGTTCCCTGCATTATTTCCCTGCTTGTTGCCGCTTTGTACAACATCGTTGACCAGATTTTTATTGCCAATGCCAGCTATCTTGGCTCTTATGGTAATGCGGCTAACACCGTTGTCTTCCCATTAACTGTTGTAGCTTTATCTATTGCCGTCATGATCGGTGATGGCTGCTGTGCTTTTGTCAGCTTATGCTTAGGTGCCGGCAAAAAAGAAGAGGCCCATAAAAGCATTGGCAGTGCCACTTTAATGTGTATTATCTCAAGTTTAATTGTAACTGCCATTTATCTGATTTTCCAGGAACAAATTCTGACTGTTTTTGGCGGAAAAGTCAATGAAGAAACATATTTCCATGCACAGCAGTATTTCTTCTGGATCACATTAGGCGTTCCTTTCTATATGTTTGGTCAGGCCTTAAATCCAATTATCCGTTCTGACGGAAGTCCTAAATTTGCCATGGCCGCAACACTTGCCGGTGCTTTCACTAACATTATTCTTGATCCAATCTTTATTTTCATTTTCAAATGGGGCATGATGGGGGCTGCTGTTGCAACCGTCATCGGTCAGATCCTGACTGCTGTTTTATCTGTATGGTATATGTGCCATATGAAAGCAGTTAAATTGGAAAAATCAAGTTTCCGTCCTCATTTCAAATTAATCAGAAAATATATTCCATTAGGTATTTGCAGTTTCCTTTCTCAGATTTCTTTAGTTGTATCTATGGCCGCAATTCAGAATATGATCTTAAAATATGGAGCCCTGGATCCTATCTTCGGACAGACTGAATATGCTCAGATTCCAATGGCTGTATTAGGTATCGTTATGAAATTTTTCCAGATTGTTATTTCTATTGCCGTTGGTATGGCCGCAGGATGTATTCCTATTGTCGGATATAACATGGGGGCAGGACGTAAAGACCGTGCCAGACAATTATTCTCCCGTCTTCTGATTTGTGAAGCTGCTGTTGGTGCTGTTGCTTTAGTTATCGTTGAGGTTTTCCCACGTCAGTTAATCGGTATCTTCGGTGCTTCTAACGAAAGTGTTTACTATACTGATTTCGCAGTCAAATCCTTCAGAGTTTATCTTTGCATGATGGTTTTTGCCACTGTCAATAAAGCAACTTTCATCTATTTACAGTCACTTGGCAAAGCGCTTGTTTCTACTTTGCTTTCAATGATTCGTGAAGTACTCTTCGGTGTTGGATTCGCCTTAATTCTGCCTTTATTCTTCGGACTTGACGGCGTTCTTTATTCAATGCCAGTATCAGATATTCTGACATTCGTTATTTCTTTAATTGTCATTGTTTACACTTACAAAACTTTAAAAGTTGAAAATACAGAAAATGTTTCTGTATCAGAGAAGCTGGCTGTTGAACGCAGTTAATCTAGAACCGCTGTTAAGCGGTTCTTTTTTTATGAAGTTATCTTATATCGGATACTATATGATGTTGCTTTCCCATTAATCACCATGATATTCCCAGCCATCATCCCCGTGATAAATCATTAATTTTGTCATTCCGCCATCAACTGTTATGCACTGCCCATTAATAAAACCGGCATCTTCACTGCATAAAAAGAGTGTCATCTTTGCAATATCCTCTGGTCTGCCAATACGCTTGACTGTATGTTGCCGGTAATCTGCAGCACCAAAATCAGCCACATAATCAGGGTCATGCTGAAGCCCCTGACAATCAATCCAGCCCGGCGCAATCGCATTAACTCTTGCTTTACCTGCAAGTGTGATACTCATTGCATGGGTTAAAGCCGTAATCGCACCTTTGGCAGCCGAATAACTTTCTGTATTTCTCTGTGACATAAATGCCCGTGTGGAAGAAATATTAATAATACTTGCCCCTTCGTTCAAATAAGGAACTAACAATTGCGTCAAATAAAATGGCGCACTGACGCCTAAGCGCAGTACATAATTAAAATCCTCATAACTGCAGTTGTCTAACCCGCCTTTGCTTAGACAGGCATTATTGACAAGCACATCCACATGCCCAAACTTCTGCACAATCTCTCCAACAAACTGATCCAATACCGCTTTTTCTGTAATATCTCCTAAAAAAGTATATAATTCAGGATATTTTTCCTGCATCATTGTTAAAGAAACAGAATCAGTATCAATCATTGCAGCCTGATAGCCAGCTTTTATCAGAGTTTCCGTAATACAGCGGCCAATACCATTAGCTCCACCAGTAACAATACATACTTTTTTCATTTTGATCCCCTGCCTTTTTTAAAGTATATCACATCTATGCCCAGCACTGGAAAAAATCATGGGAAAATCATTGTTGATTTTCCCATATTTCCTATTCCTTTCTTTCAAATACTGCCGCAACTTCTTCCAAATGTTTTCTGATTGGCAGGTGCTGCGGACAAACATGTTCACATTTTCCGCACTTAATACATGCGCTGGCTTTACCATTATTTTGCGTATTAACATTATAATAGAAATCACTGTTCCAATCCCCGTATTGCTTTTTAGCGTTATAGCAGCCAAATAAATCTGGAATCAGAATTTTCTTAGGACAGCCATCCACGCAATAACGGCAGGCTGTACATGGAATAGTCTCCTGATGCTTTAAGATATCTCTAACTTGATCGACTGCTTTGTACTCTTCCTCACTAAATGGTACAAAGTCTTTCATATAGCTGACATTATCTTTCATCATTTCCATATTGCCCATGCCGCTTAATACCATGAAAATCTGCGGGAAAGAAGCCGCATAACGAATCGCATAGCTGGCATAACTGCCGCCGTTTAGTCCATCTAAAACAGCTTTTGCCTCCTCTGGCAAATTAATCAGTCCGCCGCCCTTCACAGGTTCCATCACAATCACTGGCTTATGGTATTTTTCACATACCTGATAACATGCATAAGACATAATACTTGGATTATCATAATCCGCATAGTTAAACTGAAGCTGTACTACTTCAATATCAGGCTGCTCCTTTAAAATCATCTCGAGAATTTCCGGTTTATCATGAAAAGACATACCAACATGCCTGATTTTTCCTTCCTTTTTTAAATCTGCGGCAATCTTAAAGGCATTGCATCTTTGATATTTAGGATAATATTCCGCAGTCATTGCATGCATTAAATAATAATCAAAGTATTCAACACCGCAGGCCGCAAGCTGGGACTCGAATAATGGACGAATATCTTCTTCCTTGTTAAAGTAACTCTGTGTTAGCTTATCGGTCAAAATATACTGACTTCTGTCATATCGTTTTGCCAGACATTCTCTAATCGCTATCTCACTGGCCCCGCCAAGATAGCCGTGCGCTGTATCAAAATAATTAAATCCATTTTCAATAAAATAATCAACCATCTCATTGACTTGAGAATAATCAACTTCTTTTCCATTCATTGGCAGACGCATACAGCCAAATCCAAATTTCTTCATGAAATCTTCCTCCTTTTTCCTGATTATTCTATCATTTTAAGCTGACTCCAAGTCAATAGAAAAAAACGCATTTCTGCGTCTTTAGCCAATACTCATCTGAATGATTTTCAACACTTCTTTAATCGGCAAATCATGGGCTAAGGCTATTCTTTTGGCATCTTCATATTCTGGATAAGTATAGATATTGCCTTCATGTTCCACTTGTTTTGCATGCACATTGCCATAAGGCGTCGTGACTTCTATGATTTTCCTTTTTAATACCGCTCGTTTTTCTTTGCGATAGCGCATGCCAATCGTTGTCGTATGCTTAAAAATCAGATGCTGCATAGTTTGTAGGTCTTGTTCCTGGCAAACAACTGTTAACCGGTAAGCAGGGCGGTTCTTCTTCATAAAAATAGGTGTGAAAAAGACATCCCTGGCACCTTCAGACATCAGTTTTTCCATCGTGAATCCTAAGATTTCTGCACTGCAGTCATCAATATTCGTTTCTATCACAATAACCTCTTGACTGACATCTTCAGCGATCCCCATTGAAACTTTTAATATATTCGGGATTTTCAAATCCTTACTGCCGCATCCCCAGCCTATTTTTGTCACATTCATGGCCGGCATCACCCCATAGCTTTCTGCCAGTTCAGCGATGATGGCTGCGCCTGTTGGAGTGACTAACTCCGTATCTATATCAATCTGTCGACTGATCACTTTGCTTGATGCAAAGATTTCGCTGGTTGCTGGTACAGGAACAGAAATCATGCCATGGGCGCAATGGATAAAACCATAGCCATCATTGACAACACTGCTGTAAATTTTATCCGGTTGGATATGGGTAATTAAAATTGCTGTACCTACAATATCTACAATCGAATCAATCGCTCCGACTTCATGAAAATGCACATTTTCCAATGTTTCATGATGTACCTTGCTTTCAGCTAATGCAACACGCATAAAAATCTTCTTTGCCAGCTCTTTGGCCTTTTCATCAATATCACTTTGCTCAATGATTTGATTCACATCGAACAAATTGCGATGTTCATGATGATGGCTATGGTCATGGTCGTGATGATGATGGCTGTGTTCATGATCATGTTCCAAATGCACGTCGACATAAGTCCCTGTAATACCGTTCTTTTTAGCTTTGGAGATATGTATATGATAGCCTTCTACCTTCAGTTTGGCTAATTCTTTTTCCAGATATGCTGGATCATCACACAATTCCAGCAATGCACCTAAAGTCATATTGCCGCTGATTCCGCTGCTGCAGTCAAAATATAATACTTTCATCTTAAAAATCCTCCTCATTACCTATATTTTAATCTATTTTTTTCTGATTGGCTACCCTTATATTGTGATGAGAGCGTCCAATAATCTTCGGGCAGCAGGATGTTTGGCTTTAAATAACTCATTAGCCTTTAAATATTCGATGGGATACCCCTGGTCCATAACCAGAATTTCATCACAAAAATGGCTGACTATTGATAAATCATGTGAAATGAAAATCAGTGTTAAATCTTCTTCCTCTTGAAGCTTTTTCAATAAATCCATAATTTCATTCTGAACGATGACATCCAGTGCACTTGTTATCTCGTCACAAATCATTAATTGCGGATGTGTTGCAAGAGCCCTGGCGATGACAATTCTTTGCAGCTGTCCGCCACTCAGCTGATGGGGATAACGTTCAAGCACCGATGCATCAAGACCCGTTTTCCCCAGCAATTTTTGAATTTCTATGCTTATTGCTTTCTTTTTACAAAGGCGGAAATTAATAAAGGGTTCCTCAAGAAATCTTTTTATTTTCATTCTTGGCGGAAAAGCACTGACGGGATCCTGAAAAACATATTGAATTTCCTGACGATGCCGGACAATATCTGCCGGTTCACCTTTGAAAATCACTTGTCCTGTGGCCGGCAAATCTATCAGAGCCATCATTCTTGCCAGTGTACTTTTGCCGCACCCGCTTTCTCCGACAATTCCCAGGCACTGCCCCTGACAAATGGTCAGATCAAGAGGATGCAAAGCTATAAATCCTGAATAGTTTTGAGAAACCTGCACTAAGCGCATTAATTCAGTCATCCTGTCTCACTCCCCATTTTTTTGCTGCCTGCAGCAGATCCTGTGTATATTTGTTAACTGGATCATTTAAAATCTGATCCCGGGAATTAACCTCAATGATTTCGCCATTCTTCATGACGGCAATATCGTCTGCCAGATAAGCCGCCACAGCCATATTATGCGTGACCATTACCATCGTCAATGAGGTATTTTTCTTTAAAGCTGCCAGTTCATCCAGCAGCTGTTTTTGGCTGGTCACATCTAAAGCACTGGTTGGCTCATCGGCCAGTAACAATAAAGGATGCAAATCAAGGGCCATCGCTATTGCCGTTCGCTGAGCCATTCCCCCAGATAACTCAAAGGGATACTTGGCCAACACTTCTTCCGGGTGCTGCAGGGTTACTCTTTTTAAAGACTGGCACATCTGTGTATAGACATCTTTATTTGCCAGGCCATGTTTAGCGAGCATCCGTTGATATTGCCTGCCAATTGTCTGGTAATCATCGAAATACTGAGCGGCATTCTGAAAAATCATGCCTATCTGAGTTCCGCGAATATTTAACCATTCTTTTTTCTTCAACGATAACAGGTTTCTGCCTTGAAAAATAATGCTTCCACTGACGCTGTCTGTATTCATATCCAGAAGTCCCATTGTCAGTTTCAACAACGTTGACTTTCCGCTTCCGCTTTCTCCTACAATAACTAAAAATCTTCCTTCTTTGACCCGCAAATCGATGTGTTTTAAAACCTTTTTGTCAGAATAGGAAAAATGAACATCCTGATACACCAGTAAATCAGCCATTGTCGATTGAAATATCCTTTGTCATCATATAGTAATCGACAGGATGCTGCACTGCACCTTTGACCTTGCTTAAGCAAATCGTATTGAGCGGAAGATAGGATACATAAAGATTCACAGCATCTTCAAGCAGCATTTCACTGACTGTTTTAGCCAGTGCCTGACGTTTTTCATTGTCAAAAGTGACAGACAGTTCATTAATCAGGGCGTCAATCTGAGCATTCTTATACCGTGAAATATTCCCGCTGGCATCACTTAAATAATGCAGCTGCAAGAAGATTTCCGGATCACCTGTTGGTGCTGTGGAATCATTGGCCGAACACATATCAAACGTGCCGGAAGCTTTGATATCGGAAAGATTTTCGACTGCTTTTATCTCAATTGAGAGGCCAATCTTTGCCGCGTCACTCTGAATGGACTGAGCTATAATATTAGCGTCACTGGACCCATGATCAGCACTTTCATAATATTGCAAAACAATGTTTTGACCATTCATTTCCCGAATGCCATCCTGATCAGTATCGATATACCCGGCTTTATCTAATATCTGATTGGCTTTATCAAGATCCAATGGATAACCGTTTTTGACATCATTGCCATAAGGCAGCGCCGTGGAATAGAGGCCAACAGCGGGATCTCCGCCTGTCAGCGCAACAATACTATTGCGATCAACTGCATAAGATAAAGCTTTGCGAATATGCACGTCTTGCAAAAAAGGACTTTCATGATTCAGATATACAACATTACATCGCGGTCCTAAGACTTCAGAAACGCTGTACTTCTCGGGATCACTAAACAGGGAAACATTTGAATAATCAATCGTCGTGACCATATCTACCTCCCCATTTTGCAAAGCCAGCACACGGGCATCGGCATCCGCAACCTGTACAAAATGTACACTTGCTAACTGCACTTCACCATCCCAATAATTTTCATTAGCCACACAGTCAACACTGATTTCCGGTTTAAAATCGGTAATAACAAATGGCCCCGTGCAGCTTGGCTGCCGGCTAATAACATCATCTGATTGAGAGGCATCATAGATGGTAAATAAAGGTTCGCATAAATTGTTTAAAACAGCCCCGCTTGGTGTGTTCAGATAAAGCATCACATCCTGGCCCTCTGCTTCTACAGCAGCCAAATCAAAATATTCTTTAGCCCGGCTATTTTTCGCAAAAGCACGTTCCAGACAGGCTTTAACATCTTCACCGTCTACAGCCTTGCCATTTGAAAAATTGAGGTGTTCACGAATATGTAAATGCCAGGTTGTTGCATTAATCTGTTCGTATGTATCCGCAAGTCCGGGAACAACCTCATAATTTTCATTTAACTTCACCAGGGTTTCACCTACACCAATCCGGCTTAAAACCCAGCCGTCATAATTGCTGGCAGGATCCAGTGTTGTACTGATCCAAAACATCGCCGCATTCAAATGATTCCTGCGCTCTTCTGGCGTATCACCGCACGCCACTAAAGTTCCGCCCAGAAAAAAGCAGAGCATCAGTTTCCATAATTTTTTCATTTTATCCTCCTATTCACTTTTGGGATCTAATTTATCACGCAGACAATCTCCCAAAAGATTAAAAATCATCACCGTCATTAACAGCACACAGCCGGGATAAAACATCATCCACGGCGCTGTCTGCATAAACTGCTTGCTTTCATAAAGCATATAACCCCATTCTGGAGACGGCGGCTGACTAGCCAGGCCTAAAAAGCTAAGTCCCGCCAGCGAAAGCATCATACTTCCTGTATCCAATGCCGCATTTACCAATATTTTAGGCAATATTTCAGGCAAAATATAAACAAACAAAATTTTAATATGACCAGCTCCGGCAAGACGCGCAGCACAAATATAATCTTTTTTGGAAAGATCTATCACTAGCGAACGTGTCAGTCTGGCATATTTTGTCCACCAGACCAGTGCCAAAGCAAAAACAGTATGGAAAACACCTGCACCTAAAATACCAGCCACGGCAATCGCAAAAATCGTATCCGGAAAAGCCAGGAGAATATCTGCTATGCGCATTATGATATGGTCGGTCCATCCTTTGACATACCCACAGACTAAGCCTATGACTAAACCAACCACAACAATAACTGCCAGCATCATTAATGTTAATGAAAATGATGTTTTCGCACCACAAAGCACTCTGGATAAAATATCTCTGCCCAGTTTATCCGTTCCAAACCAATGCGTATTGTCCGGTGGTTTCAAAGAGAGAGCATAATTTACCTCTAAAGGGTCATATGGTGCCAGCCATTCCCCCAAAATCGCCAGAACAAACAGTAAAACTGCTAAGCCCGAAATTATCAAAAGTCTCAAATCACTCCGCTGCCATTTTTTCATTGTTTCACACCCCGTCTGGTTCTGGGATTTTGCCAATAACAGAAAATATCTGCCAGCAAATTAACCAGGACATAAATAACCGCCATCCAAATAACATATCCCTGAATGACAGGATAATCTCTGACACGGATAGCATCGACAACCATACTGCCGATTCCCTGATAAGAAAAGATCGTTTCCACAATCGCGGTTCCTCCTAAAAGATGACCAATGGACATCCCTAAAAGCGTTATGATGGGCGCAATGCAATGCGGAAGAATGTATTCAAGCAAAATCTCTTTGTCGTTCATGCCTCTTGCTCTGGCTCCAATCACATAAGATTGATGCATTTCCTCAAGCACGGCAGTTCTAATTTGCCGGATATAAGCACTTGCCAGCGGAATAACCAGTGTCATCATAGGCAAAATCATGCCCTTAAAACTGTTATCACTGATGACATTTAACCAGCCTAATTTGACAGCAAATACATACGTTAATAATAATCCTAACCAGAAATTAGGCATCGAAATACCGCCAAATGTCAGGAAGCGAATCAAATAATCCGGCCAGCGATGATGATAGAGTGCGCTTAAAACACCTAGGGGCAAAGAAATGACGATAACCAATGCCAATGAACCAAAAGCCAGTTTTAAAGTGTTCGGCAATTTTCTTGTCAGCTGTCTCATCACCGGTTCCCCATCATGAAAAGACATCCCTAAATCTCCATGCAAAGCATTTTTCAGCCAGTCAAAATAGCGAACAATCACCGGCTGATTTAACCCCATTTCTTCTCGTTTTTCTTCCAAAGCAGCCTCAGAAGGCGTGATGCCCCGGGAAAGATAATACATCTCGGCACCATCACTAGGCGCTAAATCCGTCACCAGAAAAGTCAGAAAAGTGACACCTAACAAAACCAAAAGCAGCGAAACTAAACGCTTGATTATAAATTGACGCATCATTTATTTCACCGCATGAATGATAAAACTGCGAATAATATTTTTACCATTTGTACTTTCTTCCTGATCAACGATATCATATTCAACGCTGCTAGCCCCTAATGAACGAAGTGTTTTTTCATCCCAAAAAGGCCGTAACTGGTAAGACAAAGGCAAATATCTGGCAATATGATCGATGATGGAAACATCAATGCCTTCCATATGCCGGTGTTCACTCTGGGAGGCCCTTTGATAAGCGGAATTATGATATTGATAATAATAATTACCATCATAATTTAACAAGTGACCATTGGGCTTTAATACTCTTAATATTTCCTGGTAGGCTAATTTGGGCTGTTCTAAATTCCAGGTAACATTCCGGCTGATCACTAAATCAAAGCAGGCATCCTCAAAATCCAGATGCTGAGCATCCATGCGTGTAAAATGAACAGATACGCCATATTTTTCTGCGTTGCTTTGCGCCTGTAAAAGCATTGCTTCACTATAATCAATGCCTTCCACAAAACAGCCTAAACGGCTTAAAAGAATAGAAAAGAAACCCGGTCCACACCCTAAATCCAGCACCCTCATGCCCTTTTTTATATCTATATAATGATTGATTAATTTCTGCCAGGCTTCAGCCTGCTTGCCATCCAGCTCTTCCTGATTATCCAGTGAATAACCGTCCGCCCGGGTATTCCAGTAATTAGATATATCCTTTAAATATTCACTCAACTTCACTCAATCCTTTCAAATAAAAACGGCATAGCAGTAAGCCATGCCAAAACACATTACTGCCAGTAAGTATATGAAATAATGAATGCTTTTCATAAGACCATTTCAATACAGTCCTTCATACACTTCCTGTGTCAGAATGATTTTTATTTTATTACTTTTGCTTTTTTTAAATAGCTAACCAGCATTGGGATAATGATTAGCTGCAAAACAATGCCCGCAGCAGCATTGACAAATGCACCGCTGATAAACATTGCCATTGCAAAACTATTGCCCATCATACCATAAATGATAAGACTTGCCAGTCCCCAGACCAGACGTCCTGCCAGCATTGCCACAATCAGTGAACGGTAAATCCCCCAAAGATTTTTAGATGATTTCTCATAAAGCATACCTGAAACAAAGCCATATGTCGCCAGTTCAAAAGCCATACATACCGCTGTTGGCATAAATGTCGGCATGCCAAACATCACACTTCTTAATAGTGGTGTAATAATACCCACCAATAAGCCATATTTACCTCCCAAAACAAAACCTGCCAGCAGTACCGGAAAATGCATTGGACATAACTGACTGCTGATGGCGGGGATTTGTCCGGTAATAAAAGGCATAATCAGTCCAAGCGCAATAAACATCGCACTGAGAGTCATATCTCTTGTTTTATTCAATTTAATCTCCCCTTCAAAATATTGAAAGACTATTTCTATAGCCTTGTACACTCCTATGTGTCAGAATAATTTATTCTCTTTAATGTTTAAACTAACACAAATTATTTCAGATCTTCTGATCTTCATTCGTCTTTCCTTAGACGCTCCCCTATTCTAACACATGGAGTTAGCTCTAAGTCAATACTTTTCATTGAATTTTAAGTGAATGAAGTTTTAGCAGCTGCAATGCATTTCATAATTTGCTTCTTAAAACTGCGAAATGTATTTGTAAATTATAATCCTGGGTATCTCAAATTCTATAATGAAAAAATTTAATTTTTTTTGAAGACACTCCTTTATTTCCCCTGGATATATAGAGTGAGGGGAGAAAATTGCAATTTTTCACCTATCAATATATGATCACAGGAGGAATTTAAATGGACAGAACTAAATTAGAAGCTGGTGTTATTTCTCACTTGCGCAATGCAAACAAGAAACAGAGAAAAGTAATAAAGATTATGGGAAACCGATTAAATCCTTTATATAATGACCCCATGGAAATGACTCAGGCAGAAGATGAATTTTTCTATCAGCTGGATCTAATTGAAAGGGAAAGATTAGGCAAAGAAGAAGGAAAAAGACAGCTGATGGTTAAAATATTAGCTGCTAAATTTGGTAGCCTTTCTATTAATGCTGAAAAAGCAGTGATGGAAGCTTCTGCAGAGGTCATTGATCAGTTATCAAAGAAAATATTTGATCTAAAAGATGAGCATGAATTAATGACAGTTATTTATTCACAACAAAACTATGAATAACATGAACTGCTTGAAAATTCGGTTTTAAAAGTGACTTGTATTACTAAAAAAATATTTAATTTTTTTGAAGTCAATACTTCATTTCCCCTTGATATATAGAGTGAGGAAACAAAATTGCAATTTTTCACCTACTAATATATGATCACAGGAGGAAAATAAATGAACAGAACTAAATTAGAAGTTGATACTTTTTTTCACTTGCGTAATGATTATATTTTTAAAAGAGTCTTCAAAACAGAAGATACTGAAATTTTACAATTTTTAATAAACAGCATCGTTCG
>Ga0129308_1001461_pt1 | contig 24544 bp, 14 predicted proteins | sample L827metagenome_FD_94440 | JGI IMG/M metagenome (GOLD analysis project Ga0129308, IMG submission 94440) | Ring-tailed lemur group fecal microbial communities from Wisconsin, USA - L827 metagenome | ecosystem: Host-associated > Mammals > Digestive system > Large intestine > Fecal | place: USA... | reverse complement strand
CACGCGAGGAGCCGTGTACGCACTCATCCACCGCTGCATTGAGAAGCGCGCAATTGAGCGAGAGGACCCTGGCTTTGTCTGCCGCAGCATCGTCGACCCCGACGAGATGCGTCTTGGGGAGACAAAGAAGCTGATAAACACGGTATTTGATGGTTCTGCCTCAAAACTCGTCTCTGCCCTGGTCTCCCATGGTGAGATAACCCCGGAGGACATCGCCGAACTGCGGCGGATGATTGACGAGATTGAGTAAGCCTCATCACCGTTACACTCCGGCTCCTTACACTCACGCATTCAGAGGGAAGACAGGCACGATCAAGAAAAGTTACTTTTTTAAAAGTTTACCTTTTCTAATAATACCGTATACTACAGATGCGGCGCCGGCGTTTCTATTCGATAGATGGATGAATATAAGCCCATCTCAACTGAGCAGAAGGACGTCATGGATTCACCGAAACGAACCGATAGCACACCCTTCTCCAGAAGGCAGTTCGTCATTGCCTCAGCCACATTCGGACTCGGTCTGGCAGGCGTCGCCCTTCCCGACCTCGCTCGTGCCGACGAGGATTCCCTGGGATATCATGAAACCCTCTAGCCTTGAAACACGAATTGCAGTCCTTGGACTCCTGGTATTCTTAATCGTGGGAGGCCTCGTTCTCTTCCACGCGTTCTCGCAAAGCTCCGAATTTCCCGACTCGGTTGTCTATGAGGGGCAGCACTATGGGCGCGCCGCATATCCAGACGCAAGCAATACCGGCATCGACCTGCAGAAAGTAATCTTCTCCGATAAAGGCAAACGCATCGGACATCTTGACGGGCAGACGGTGGTTGCAGAATCCTCCGATGAAAACACCCCTGAGTCTAAGCCAGGCGTCTATGAGCTTGACGGAACCAATCTCATACTCATTGGCGATGAGAACAAGAACGCAGCTTACGTCAATCTCTCCAACGCTTCGGAGTAGCTTGCACTCCCTCGTTCGAAAGACCCCGTTCGAAAGCCACTCCATGCAAGCCCCGCCTGTTCCGATAATGAACCGGGACAGGCGGGGCTTATCCTTTATTAGGCGGTCTTTTCCAACGTCCATCTCCAGGCAGGGACGACGCGGATATCGCCGTGGGGAGTGGCTTCAGTGCCATATTCGTCGAGGGTGACGATTGTTGCGCGAGCGTCGGGGAAAAGGGACATCGCCTCTTCGAGGGCGGAGATTTCACGCACCTTTGTACGCTCGTCGTCCATGCTAAGGCAGACTTGCACGAGGTCAAAGACCGTGCCGAACGCCTCATCACCCCAGATGAAGTCGACCTTTTTGCCGCTGGGAAGCTTGAGCATGGAAACTTCCCCGCGCCTCCCCGTTTGCCTGCGGCGACGTAACTCGAGGTAGACCGACGTCTCCAAGGCACGCGTGAGGCCATCCGTGGTTGCGGGGCTCATGGCATAGAAGAGGCCCGTATCCACGGCATATTCCTTGAACCCGCGCAGGCGGCTGCGCTGAAGTGAGCGAGAGAAGTCGTAGACGCCGTAAGACAGATGCGCGTCCTCCATGGCATCGAGCATCTCGGCGATCTTCTCGCGTCCCGGCGAATAGCCCGAAGATGTCCCCTGGTTGTGGGCGCGACTGATGGAAAAATCTCGGGCAGAAGACGCAACAACGCTGCGGGCGAGGTTTCGCACAAAAGCGGCATTTGCGTAACCATGGCGCTCGACAAGATCGCGGGCAACAGTGAATTGGACATACCCCTGAAGCACCTGCACGCGTTCCATCTCATCGAGGTCACATACGGCGGGAAAGCCGCCTTCCAGCAGAAATGCCTGGTAGAAGCCTTTCATCTGCGAGGCGACAGTTTTGGAATCCAGCTCAGCTCCCCTTGGTACGTCCAATCCTCTTGATTGGAGGTATTCCGAAAACCCGTAGGGCAGAAGCTCATAGGCAATGGAGCGCCCCCTGAACTCCGTCGCAATGTCATCGGAAAGCAAACGAGACGATGAGCCCGTGAAGTACATCGTCACCTTCTCAGTGTCAACAATCCTGCGTGCCGCGAGTTCCCACCCGGGGACATCCTGAACCTCGTCGAAGAAAATATATGCCCCTTCGGAACGTGCCTCAGGATTCAGCTCATAGAACGTCTCCAACACCTGCGAGACGATGTCGGCGGGATAGGGCTCGAGCCTCTCGTCGTCAAAGTTGAAGTAACAGATGCGCCCCGCAGGAACACCGCTATCGAGCAACTCGACAATGGCTTGATAGAGACGAAACGTCTTGCCACTGCGACGCATGCCCGTGACGACCTTCACGAGGTTGCCGATTTTAGGCTGCAGAGGTTTGCCCAACGACAGCTCTCGGCAAACGAGACCCTCTCGAACCGACGGCAAGACCGATTGGTGAAAATCGTGGATAAGCAGGCGAATCGTCGGTTTGAGTTGAGTCATGCACATACATCCTCTCGATGAAAATCTTCCGTGCGAGACAAATGGATAAAGGCAGTATAGCTTGAACTGTCATTCTGAGTGACAGATTTAGGCAAAAACTGTCATTCTGAGTGACAGTTCAGGCTACATACTTGTCTGCTAACAAAAGGAAGCGCCGCCTGTCCGGGCGAAGGGGGACAGGCGGCGCTTGGGGATTGCGATTGATGGTGGCCGGAGGTTACTCTCGGGTCACCTTGACGGGCTGGCCGAAACCGGCCTCAAGGAGTTTGGAAAGCCAGGCGGTTGAATCCTCGCCGGGCGCAGGCTGGGCGGGAGAACCGAAGGTCGCACCGGGCGCCAGGGCTGCAGACTGGGCAGCGGGCGCCGGGGCCGCGGGCTGGGCCGGGGCAGCGGGGCGGACAGCAAACGCAGGCTGCGCGGTAGGGGCCGAGACAGCCGGTTGAGCCGGAGCGGCAAACGCAGGGGCAGCGGAGCGCGCGGCGGGAGCCGAGCCGAAACCGGCGGGCTGCTGGGGTGCGGCAGGCCCAGACGCAGGCGCAGGTGCTGCGGGACGAGGGGCCGGCGCAGGCGCTGCGGGCTGGGCCTCGGCGGGCACAGGCTCGTCCCAGGGAGCGCCATAGCCATCGGCAGGAACGTCGGCAGAGACATCCTGGTAGCCGTCGTACATGTCGTCGGGCACAAACTCAAAGGCAGGCGCATCGTCAACGGGGGCCACAGGCTGAGACACTGGAGCAGCGGGCTGAGATGCCGGCGCAGCGGGCATGGGAACCGGAGCAGCAGGCCTATTCCCAGCAGCAGGGGCTGAAGCGGTAGAGGCGGCCTGCGGCATACGCGCGAATGCAGGAAGGGCGGCATCTCGGGCAGCAGGCGCAGCGGGGCTGCTTGCGGCAGCAGGCGCGGCCTGGCCGGCTTGCGGCATGCGGGCAAATGTTGGCAAAACAGCGTTCTGCGCCGACGCGGCAGGGGCAGCAGGCTGAGCAGCGGGCGCGGACTGCTGGGGCATGCGCGCAAAGGTGGGCAGGGCGGCATCACGCGCGGGCGCGGCAGCAGCTGCGGCCGGGGCAGCGGCAGACTGCCTGGGCTGGGCGCCAAACGAGGGGCGTGCGGTCGGGGCCGCCTGCGCAGGCGCAGCAGGTCGCACAGAGCGACCGGGAGCAGCACCGGCGCCCTCGACACGGATGGCGACCGCGTGCCCCATGACCTTCTCGGCCGCCTGCTTGATGGCGTTCATCGAGTTGGGCGTCTGCAGCTGCTTGCCAATGAAGTCGCCGCCGGGATTGACGATGACGAGAGAGCCGTCGGTGTCGAAGTGGCCCGTGACCTTGTTGAGCAGGGCAATGACCGGCCTGAAGATGGCGCATGCCTCCTGGCAGATCTGCCCCCAGTGGGCATCAGGCGCCTGCGGGGCAACCGCTGCAGAAGCAGCAGGTGCAGCCGAAGCGGCACCCTGTTGCGGCATGCGTGCAAACGAGGGCAGTTGCGAGGCACCGGCCTGAGCAGGGGCGCTCGGGGCCTGAGGAACCGCGCGCTGCGCCGCGGGTGCGGGAGCCGCCGTTGCCTGAGCAACCTGAGCAGCCTGGGCAGCGGGCTGCCCAGCAGGCGCTGAGGGAGCAGCAGGGCGCGCCGCAGGCGCAGGAGCCGCCGGAGCAGCAGGGCGAACCATGGGTGCAGGAGCCGCCGGAGCAGCTTGTGTCGCCGCCGACTGCTGCGGCATGCGGGCAAACGAGGGAAGCTTGCTTCCGGCTGCCTGCGCAGCAGCTCCGCCGCCAGGCTGTCCTACACCAGCAGCCTGCGCACCAGCCGCAGGCGCGCTTGCCAGCGCGACCCCGCCCGCCTTCACAGCCGCAAGCTCGGCCTCGAGCGCCTCCACGCGGGCCGCAAGCGCCTCGAGCGACAGGTCGGCCTTGGGGCGAGCCATCCTCGTGAGCGCCACCTCGAAGTCAAGGCGCTGGTCAGTGGAGGTGCGCAGGGTGTCCTCGAGGCCGCCGAGCAAATCAAGGATGTACGCAAGGCGATCGGCCCCGCCGAACTTGGCGGCCTGGGCCACGAACTCCTCGGGCTTCGCCGCGTCGCGCAGCGCACCCTTGCCGGCCACGGCGGCCACGTAGACGTTGCGCATGTGGCGCGTGAAATCGCGCACGTACTGCTCGATGTCCATGCCGCGCGAGCTCATCTCGTCCACGCGGGCGAAGCACCCGGCCACATCGCGGGCGGCCACAAGCTCGGCCATGCCCGAAAGCGTGTCGTCGGCCACCTCGCCGAGCAGCTCGCGGGCGTCTTCCACGCGCACGGTGCCGCGGCCGTGCACCGAGAGCGTCTCGAGCGTCGACAGGGCATCGCGCAGGCCGCCGCGCGCATGGCGGGCGACGAGGGCCAGCGCCTCGCTGTCGTACTCGAAGCCCTCGGAGGTGCACACGAACTCAAGGCGCTCGGCGATGTCGGCGTCGGAGATGCGGTGGAACTCCAGGCGCTGGCAGCGCGACAGCACCGTCTCGGGAATCTTCTGCGGGTCGGTGGTGCACAGCACGAACACTACGTGCGCCGGAGGCTCCTCCAGCGTCTTGAGCAGCGCATTGAACGCCGCCGTGGTGAGCATGTGGACCTCGTCGATCACATAGACCTTGTAGCGGCCCTGCGTGGGGGCAAAGGCGACGCGGTTGATGATCTCGTCGCGCACGTTGTCGACGCCGGTGCGCGACGCGGCGTCGAGCTCGTACACATCGGGATGCGTGCCGCGCGCAATCTCCTGGCACTGCTCGCACGTACCGTCGGGGTGGGCCGTGGCAGCACCGCCGCCCGCCTCGCACATGAGAGCCTTGGCCAAAAGGCGCGCCGTAGTGGTCTTGCCGGTACCGCGCGGGCCCGTGAAGAGGTAGGCATGAGCCATGCGCCCGTCCGTCAGGGCGTTCTGCAGGGTCGAGATGATATGCTTCTGTCCCACCATGCTCTCAAACGTCTGCGGGCGGTACTTGCGATACAACGACTCCATGCGAGCTCCTTGGGCGTGCGGTGCGCGGTCTTGGCGCCCACAAGTGTACGGCATTCGGCCCCAAACAGTGTAGAGAACAGGTGGTATGCAGCTGCGTCGGCTTGCCCGCCAGCTCTCTTGTCGTCGCATAAAAAAGCCCCGCCAGCACCAAGTGCCAGCGGGGCGCGAAAAGCCATGGGGCCAGACTTACCTCGTGCGCTTGTCCGTCTTGCGGGCGATGACGTCGCCGACCGACTGGATGACCTGGACGAGGATGACGCACAGCACGACGGAGACGATCATGACGTCGACCTTGTAGCGCTGGTAGCCGTAGCGGATGGCAATGTCGCCCAGACCGCCGGCGCCCACGCAGCCCGCCATGGCGGCATAGCCGAAGAGCGTGATGAAGGTGATGGCCGCACCGCGAATGAGCGACGGCAGGCTCTCCTTGAGATAGACCTTCGTCACAAGCTGCCAGGTGTTGGCGCCAAACGACTGACCGGCCTCCACCAGGCCGCCGTCGATGTCGGCCAGGCTCTGCTCAACCATGCGCGCAACAAAGGGGATGGCGCACACCGTAAGCGGCACGATGGCGCCGGGAACGCCCAGCGAGGTACCGGCGACCAGGCGCGTGAACGGGATGATGCACACAAGCAAGATGATGAAGGGGATGGAACGCAGCACGTTCACGACCCAGCCGAGCACGGCGTTGAGGACGGGCTTGGGATGCAGGCCGTTCTTGGCCGTAATCACGAGAATGACGCCCAACGGCACGCCCACGAGGTAGGCAAGGAGCACCGAGACGCCCGTCATCACGATGGAGTCGCACACGCCCTTGGCCATGAGGTTACCGTAGGTGTCGATAAAGGTTTGGGCAACGGATACGATCTCGTCCATGGCTTAGGCCTCCTTCACGTCGTCGAGCACGACGTCGCCGCCGGTCACGATGGAGTCGTAGGCGAGCAGGGCCTTCGTGACCTTGCTGCGCGGGTTGCGGAAGACCTCCTGCGTGGGGCCCTCCTCCACGATGCGGCCGCCGTCGATGACGGCGATGCGGTTGCAGGCCTTTTGCGCCACCGCGAGGGAGTGGGTGATCATGATCATCGTGACGCCGAGTTCCTTGTTGATGTTGCCAAGCAGCTCGAGCACGCCCACCGTGGTGCGGGTGTCCAGGGCGCTCGTCGCCTCGTCGCACAGCATGATCTTGGGGTTGTTGGCCAACGCGCGGGCAATGGCGACGCGCTGCTGCTGACCGCCGGAAAGCTGGCTGGGATAGTGGCCCTCTTTGTCGGCCAGGCCCACCAGCTCAAGAAGCTCGCGCGCACGCTTGGCGCGGTCGGCCTTAGACATACCGCCATGCACCTCGAGGGGGAACATGACGTTGGCCAGCACTGTGCGCTGTTGGAACAGGCTGAAGTTCTGGAAAATCATGCCGATGGAAGAACGCAAGTCGAGCAGCTTCTTGCCGCTGTAACCCGTGATGTCCTGACCGTTGATGACGATGCGACCCGACGTGGGGCGCTCCAGCAGGTTGACGCAGCGCACGAGCGTGGACTTGCCCGCGCCCGACGAACCGATGATGCCGAAGACGTCGCCGTCGTTGATGGTGAGGTCTATGTCATGCAGGACATGGTGAGGGTTGTCGGTGCCCTCCCCAAAGACCTTGTTAAGGTGTTCGATTTGAATCATGGCTCTCTCTTCCCCTATGTGCTCGAACGCTTTACAAGCCCCGAGCTGCAGCGGGGCAACTATACGCGAAAAGGGGCACGGCGATGTACGCCGCGCCCCATGAGCTGAAACGAACCATCAATGCAAGGTGCCGAGTCGAAGAACCTCGCTAAGACGGCAGGTCAACCTCTTTCTTACTTTGCCTGCTCAAGAGCCTCGTCGACGGCCGTGAAGATGGCCTTGGAGGTGACGGTGGCGCCGGAGACGGCGTCGACGCCCTCGGTGCCGCCGGCCTCGACGATGGCGGCGGGCAGCTGCTCGATGGCCTTGGAGCCGATGCCCTGGGTCTCGGAGTTGTCGCCCACGGTGACCTCGGCGACCTTGCCGCCCTCGACCTTGACGGTCACGGGCACCTTGCCGCCGATGCCCTTGCCCTCGGCGGTGTACTCGCCGTCCTTGAGGCCGGCAGCCTCGGCGCCGTCGGCGGCCTCAGCCTCGTCGCCCTCGCCATCAAGCGTGAAGGCAGGCTGGACGGCACCCTTGAAGGTGTCGAGGATGAAGTTGTAGGTCTTCTCGGAAAGCAGGGCGTCCTTCAGGGCCTGGATCTTGGCGACCTCCTCGTTGCCGGCATGCACAACCAGGACGTTTGCATAGGTCTTGGCGGCCAGGCCGTCAGCGGCCTCGATGGCCAGGGCGTCCTCCACCGTGTAGCCGGCGTCAAGGGCGTAGTTGCCGTTGATGCAGGCGATGGCCACATCGGGCAGGGCGTTGGGGATGTTGGCGGCCTCAAGCTCGACGAACTCCAGGTTCTTGGGGTTCTCGGCGATGTCGTTGGTCGTGGCGGTGACGCCGGCGCCGTCCTTGAGCTTCAGCAGGCCCTCCTGCTCGAGAAGAAGCAGGGCGCGAGCCTCGTTGGTGGTGTCGTTGGGCACAGCGACCTTGGCGCCGTCGGAGACCTCCTCGAGCGTGGCGACGTTGCCGGGATAGATGCCGAAGGGCTCGTAGTGCACGGCGCACACGGGCACGAGGTGGGTGCCGTTCTCCTCGTTGAAGCTCTTGAGGTAGGGCTCGTGCTGGAAGTAGTTGGCGTCGACCTCGCCCTGCTCGGTGGCGGTGTTGGGCAGGATGTAATCGGTGAACTCGGTGACGACGAGCTCATAGCCCTGCTCGGCGAGGACCTCCTTGACCGGGCCGTTGAGGATCTCGGCGTGGGGCGTGGGGGAAGCGCCGACAGTGATCTTCTTGTCGTCGGCCAACGTGACCTCGTCGGCGTTGTCGAACTTGTAGGCGTCCTCGGCCTTCTCCTCGTCGGCGATGGCGAAGTTGACGCCCACGGCGGCCAGGGCGGCCAGGGCAGCGGCGGAGGTGATGAAGTTGCGGCGGGTAAGCTTGCTCATGGTGCATGTCCTTTCAGATCATGAATGCGTCATTGGGGGATGTCGGCGCATCGTGTTCGACTGATTTCAACACGGCTTGTGTGTGCGATGCGGTATATAACCACGTCGACTGCACCTGTTCAAGGCTTTGGGTCATTCATAGATTTTGACTTTGGTTATCGGTATAATTGATACCATCGTCTCACCTCGTGAGACCACAAACGAAAAAAGCGACCTGCATAGGTCCGGGTACCCGCCAGAGGCCGCTTATGGCTGCTACCTCCCGGTCCTGACCAGGTTCGCGGTGTGACGCCACCCGAACCCATGCAGATCGCTCGTGAGGGATAAGTATAGGGCAAGGCGCATCCGACGCCCGTCAAAAAATCCCTCTTCGGCAAATCTGTAAAAGTCCACCATGTGCGGGATGCATTACGGAATCTGGCGCCATCACAGTCCGTACATCGTATGTGGCAGAAATGTGAGCATCAGCCGCGTCGAAAGTTTATCCTTGACCTACGCCATGTGACTGAGGCAATATATCCCCTGCACTTGCGCGGCGTTACCTCAGCTGGATAGAGGGTCTGACTACGAATCAGAACGTCACAGGTTCGAATCCTGTACGCCGCACCACTTGAAATCAAAGGCTGGTTCCTTCGGGAGCCAGCCTTTTTTCGTTTATCGCTCCTTTTTGCAACACGCTGCAACATGCGCACCTCCAAGCACCCCACTTCACCCATTGCTGACCATAAACCGCACCGGGCCCCAATGTCGCCCTTTTCAAAGATGGTCAACGCGTGGCGACCTTCGCCGTTTCACGGGGTATAACTGCTTGAATGTGCATAATTGTGCGTTCAGCCAGAAACGGGCACGGAGTGTGGGAGAGGCATGGCTCAGATAGAAAACGTGCAGGTCAATCAGGATAACGGACTGTTCCTCGGCCTCGATGTGGGATCGACCACGGTCAAGGCCGCCGTATGGGATTCGCGCAGCGACGAGGTGGTGTACACCGACTACCGCCGCCACGGCGCCAACCAGGCCGCATGCCTCAAAGAGGTCCTGAGTGCCCTCGCCCAAAGCCTACCCGAGATGCCCGCTCGCGCCGCCATCTGCGGCTCGGGCGGCAAGGTGCTTGCCGAGGAGCTCAATCTGCCCTTCGTGCAGGAGGTCGTGGCCAACTCCGTCGCCATCCGCAAACTCTACCCCCAGGTGCGCTGCGCCATCGAGCTAGGCGGTCAGGACGCCAAGGTCGTCTTCTTCCAGGAAGACCCCAAGACGGGCGAGACCAGCGTCTCGGACATGCGCATGAACGGCACGTGCGCGGGCGGCACCGGCGCCTTTATCGACGAGATCGCCTCGCTTCTCGACACGCAATCCTGTGACTTCAACGCGCTTGCCGAGCGCGGCACCTGCGTCCACGACATCTCGGGTCGCTGTGGCGTATACGCCAAGACCGACATCCAGCCCCTGCTCAACCGCGGTGTGCCCAAGGAGGACCTGGCACTTTCGTGCTTCCATGCCATCGCCAAGCAAACCATCGGCGGTCTGGCACAGGGCCGTGAGCTCGAGCCCCCGGTCATCTTCGAGGGCGGCCCGTGCACGTTCAACCCCGTGCTTGTGCGCGTCTTCCAGGAACGCCTGGGCCTCACCGACGAGCAGACTGTCGTGCCCGAGCACCCCGAGACGATCGTCGCGTTCGGCGCGGCGCTGTCGCTGACCACGCTCTTCGCCGACGACACCCGCATCTTCGACGCCGCCTCGTGCATCGAGACGCTCGCCACCTTCAAGGGCCGTCGCACCGACTCCCTTGCCGAGCTGGAGCCCCTCTTCGCCGACGAGGCGCAGCTGCAGCGCTTCCGGGCCCGTCACCGCCTGGCACAGCGCCCCCACGCCGATCCCGTGCCGGGATCTACCACCTATGCCTACCTGGGCATCGACTGCGGATCCACCACCACCAAGCTCGTCTTGATGGACGATGACGCCCATCTCATCCACTCCTTCTACGCCTCGAACGAGGGCGAACCGCTCGAGGTCGTGCGCCGCGCCTTGCTTGAGGCGCGCGAGATCTTTGAGAAGGCCGATGCCAAGCTCGTCATCCGCGCCGTGGGTACCACCGGCTACGGCGAGCAGCTGTGCGCCCGCGCCCTGGGTGCCGACTGCCACGTGGTCGAGACCGTGGCACATGCGCAGGCAGCCAAGCTTTACTCCCCCGAGGTGTCGTTCATCCTCGACATCGGCGGCCAAGACATGAAGGCCATCTGGCTCGACCACGGCATCGTCACGAACATCACCGTGAACGAGGCGTGCTCGAGCGGCTGCGGCAGCTTCCTGGAGAGCTTCGGCGCCACGCTGCACATTCCCGTGGAGCAGATCTCCGCCCATGCCTTCGCCTCCAAGAGCCCGGCAAACCTGGGCTCGCGCTGCACCGTCTTCATGAACAGCTCCATCGTCAGCGAGCAGCAGGCGGGCAAGACCGCCGACGACATCATGGCGGGCCTGTGCCGCTCCATCGTGGAGAACGTCTTCACCAAGGTCATCCGCATGTCCAACATGGACAAGCTCGGCGAGCACATCGTGGTGCAGGGCGGCACGTTCCGCAACGACGCCGTGCTGCGCAGCTTTGAGAAGTACGTGGGCCGCGAGGTCACCCGCGCCCCCTATCCCGAGCTCATGGGCGCGCTCGGCGCCGCCCTGCTCACGCGCGACCATGTGGAGCGCCAGGTGGGCCACGACGGCGCCATCAGCGGCGAGTGGAAGACCGGCTTCGTCGGCATCGACGCCCTCGACGACGGCACGATACCGACGGGCGCCGCTCCGCGTGCGACTTCTCCCTGGTACACCCGCACGGCGAACAACGTGTGCCCCCACTGCGCCAACCACTGCGCGCGCACGATCGTGGAGTTCTCCAACGGCACCTCCTGGGTCACCGGCAACCGCTGCTCGCGCGGCGCCGACCTCGACGGCACGGCGGCCAGCGCCAAGCGCAAGGACGCCCCGAACCTCTTCGACGAGCGCCTGAAGCTTCTCTGCCGCGACTACGAGGTCAGACCCTTGCGCGAGGCTCAGGGCAAGGTCGTGGGCATCCCGCTCGTGCTCAGCTACTGGGACACGCTGCCCTTCTGGAAGACGTTCTGGCGGGCGCTGGGATTTGAGGTCCGCATGAGCGGCACCTCCACACGTCGCATGTACGAGGAGGGCCTGCCCGCCGTCACCTCCGACACCGTGTGCTTCCCCGCCAAGCTTGTGCACGGCCACATCCGCAAGCTCGAGGCAGCCGGCGTCGACTTCATCTTCATGCCCACGATCACCACGGTCGAACCCCAGAACCCCCATGCCACAAGCGAGAGCATGTGCGCGGTGGTGAAGGGCTACCCCATGGTGGTGCGCAACTCCGACAACCCCCAGGAACGCGGCACGCGCTACGAGAACCCGCTGTTCCACTGGCACACCGAGGCCGACCGCAAACGCCAACTCTGCACGTACATGGCCCAGACCTGGGGCGTCGACGAGGCGACCTGCCTGGCCGCCATGGCCCAGGGCGACGCCGCGCAGAAGAGCTTCTCGGCAGCCCTGCAGGCACGCGGCGCCGTGGTGATCGAGCAGGCAAAGAAGGCCGGCACCTACGCCGTGGTGCTCGCCGCGCGCCCCTATCACAACGACCCGCTCGTCCACCACGGCCTGCCCGAGCTCTTCAGCCACGAGGGAATCCCCGTGGTGTGCGCCGACGCGGTGCCGGGCGTGGACGAGGTGGACCTGTCGCACTCCATCATCGACATCGTGAACAACTACCACGCGCGCATGCTCTCCTGCGCCACGATCGCGGCGCGTGACGAGAACCTCGAGTACGTGCAGCTCGTGAGCTTCGGCTGCGGCCACGACGCCTACCTCACCGACGAGATCTGCAGGCTCATGCACGAGATTTCAGGCAAGGTGCCGCTCGTGGTGAAGCTCGACGAGTCGGACGTGTCGGGCCCCTTGCGCATCCGCGTGCAGTCGTTCATCCAGACCACGGCCATGCGCCGCGCGGCCGGCATCCCGCTTGAGGTGCATGAGCTGGGCGATCCCTATCCGCGCAAGTTCACGCGCGAGGACTCCGACAAGACCATCCTCGTGCCCAACACCTCGCATGCGTTCTCGCGCATCATGGCGGCCGCCATGGCAGGCACCAAGTTCAAGGCGGCGCCTCTGGAGGTGGGCCGCGAGGAGGCCATTCGCCTGGGCAAGAAGTACGTGCACAACGACATCTGCTTCCCGGCGCAGATCGTGATCGGCGAGGCGCTGGCGGCCGTGGAATCGGGCAAGTACGACACGCATAAAATTGCCATCGCCATGGCCAAGTACGTGGGCGACTGCCGCCTCACGCACTACGTGGCGCTCCTGCGCCGGGCGCTTGACGACGCAGGCTACGACTACATCCCCATCGTGAGCAACGACGACGAGGACTCGCACAACATCCAGCCCGGCTACACCTTCGGTCTGGGCGGCTCGGTGCGCATCGTGACCATGCTCCCCATGATCGACGCCCTCGAGGAGCTGCTGCGCAAGATCCGCCCCTACGAGCTGGCGGCAGGCACCGCCGACGCGGCGTTCGAGCGCGGCATGGACTACATCATCGACGGCATGCGCACAGGCGGTGTGCCGGGCTGCGAGCGAGGCTTCAAGCGCGCAATTGCCGAGATGAACAAGGTGCCCTACGACCGCTCGCACCCCCGCCCGCGCGTGCTTATCGTGGGCGAGTACCTGCTCAACTTCCACCCCGGCGCCAACCGCGACATCGAGCTCTATCTGGAGCGCAACGGCATGGAGATTGTCGAGGCCAAGATGAGCGACGTCATCCAGAAGACCTACTTCTACATGGACGCCCAGGTGCGCGAGTACAAGCTCGACGAGCCCGTGCTGCAAAAGGCCTGGTGGCGCGTGGCAAACAAGATCTTCGACCTGGCGCACGACGCCTGTGACCGCATTGCCTGCGCACATCCCCTCTACGAGTGCCCGCCGCGCCTGCGCGACGTGACGCGTGCCAGCGACCAGGTGATCCACCACACCTTCGACGCCGGCGAGGGCGTGCTCATCCCCGCCGAGATCATGCACCACGCGGCGCACGGCGTGAACAACTTCATCATCCTGCAGCCCTTCGGATGCCTGCCCAACCATGTGGTGGGCCGCGGCATCGTGAAGCGCCTGAAGGAGCTGTACCCCCAGGCAAACATCCTTGCCCTGGACTACGACCCCGACACGAGCTTTGCCAACGTGGAGAACAGGTTGCAAATGCTGATCATGGAGGCCCAGCGGAAGGGGTAGTCCTCGGTGCGGTCGGGGGTATGGTTCGGTGCTCAGACAGTCCTCGCGGCTGCGCCGCTGCGGAACTGCGCCCGAACCACACCCCCGACCTCGGACGATTACACCCTCACGCAAAGTGGGCCGTTGGAGCGTTTCAGACCATCGGGGCGCTGCGGAACTGCGCCTGGGCCAAGTGACGGCCTGCACGCGATACCCGCTTGGGCTGGGACATGCTCTGGCGGAAAACATGGCGGAACCATACCCCTGACCTCGGACGATTATGGCCTCACGAATGGTGGGACGTTGGGGCGCTTCAAACCATCGGGGTGTTGCGAAGCTGCGCCTGAACCAAACCCAAGGCTGCACGCGATACCTGCTTGGGCTGGGACATGCTCTGGCGGATGGGGGTTTGGGGAGCGGGGTGGTATGACGGGCGCGATGTGGGTATGATTGTAGGCGGACGGAAACCCGTAGAGGAAAGCGGGCGACGCCGTTACTGTGTAAAGCCGCTAGGGGTTGCAGCCCTTACTAGCGGCTTTTCTTTTGCGTCGTCCCGCCGCGCCGAGGAGCGAGATGGCGGGGATGGTACATATCCCGTCTACGCGACTCGTGCGTTTCGATGATTACCCTCATCAAGTCAATGAGCGACCGGATGAGGTCGAGCAGACCAGCGAAAAACATGGCAACCACCTCCTGCCGTTTTAGGAGGCATCGCCCGCGACTGGGCTCCCGTCCATGCACAATCATACATGAGCGCTATACTGCGGGGTTTATTAAACGAAGGCTCGGCGTAGATTGGCTCGGGGTATGGGACAGAGTGACGAAGGTTGCGCGCAGGTCGCACAACGTTGCGATAATGGCAGGTCGCAGGCAGATAGCGTGGCATCGACGAAGCACTATCCCTGGCAGGTTCTCTCAGGGTCGGCGCTCAAGTGGATCGCCATCGTGTGCATGGTGGTGGACCACATCTCGGCCGTGTTCGTGTACAACTACTACCGCGCCTCGCTGGTCGATCCCACCGTCGTTTCTTCCACCGTATACCAGGTGTATTACTGGATGCGCGTTGTTGGGCGCATCACGTTTCCCATCTTTTGCTTCGAGCTGGTGGAAGGGTCGCAGCACACGCGCAGCTTTCCCAAATACGCGCTGCGCCTGTTCCTGTTTGCCCTGGTAAGCGAGATTCCCTATGACCTGGCTCTGCACTCAGACGACGCCAGCTGGACCGACCACCTCAACATCATGGTAACGCTGCTTGTGGCGCTCCTTCCCATGTGGGCAGGGGAAGCAAGCCAAAAGCGTCTGCGCCTGCCCTGGTGGGCCGGCAAAATTGTGGCGATCGTCGTCTTGGCCGGTTGCTATTGGACCTGTCAGAACCTCATTCATCCCAGCTACGAGGGGTATGGCATCTTGCTTGCAGGGGCCATGTACCTGGGCAAGGAGTCGCGCATAGCGCAGTTTGTGCTGGCATCGCTCGTCACCATACTGCACGGAAGTCAGATTCAGATGTGGTGCATCGTCGGCATCGCACTCGCCTGCCTTCTCTACAACGGCAAGAAGGGCCATATGAACAAGTGGATCTCCTACACGTTCTACCCCGGCCATTTGCTCATCATCGCCATTGTCGCCGGCACATTCACCTGGCCGCTGTTTGCAAAGCTGTTCCTGTAGACGCAACCGAAAGGACACCATGCTCAACGTCGTGCTTTTCCAGCCCGAGATTCCCTCCAACACCGGCAACATCGGGCGGACCTGCGTGGTGACGGGAGCGCGGCTGCATCTCATCAAGCCCTACGGCTTCAGTCTCACCGACGCCGCCCTCAAGCGCGCCGGCATGAACTACTGGCACAACCTCGACGTGTGCGAATACGAGGGCTGGGACGACTTCATCGCTCGCAACCCCGAGCTCGAGGTGCATCCCGAGCGACTTCACCTGCTTACCAAGCGTGCAAGCCGCGTGTACACGCAGGCGACGTATCGTGACGGCGACTATCTGGTGTTCGGCCGCGAGAGCACAGGCATCGACCAGGAAATTCTCGCCAGCCTGCCTCAGTGCTGCGAGCGCATTCCGATGCTGCCCGACGCCATGGCACTCGACGACGGCCCCGCCTGGCACGCTCATCACGAGGAGCTGGCCGGCCAAGACGCCCCCGCCGCTCAGACGCGACCCGACATCTGCGGCAACTTCGTGCGCACGGGATTTGCGGGCATCTCCTCGCTCAACCTCTCAAACTCGGTGGCCATCGTACTCTACGAGGCTCTCAGGCAAACGGGCTACCCGGGGATGGAGTAAACAGCCCTCCACATCCATCCACCCGTATCGTGCAACACGCGAAACGCGAGCCACAGGTTGCAAATGGGAACGGTTTGAGGCCCGAACGCCTGGAAAAACGTCTCGATTCTCAACCCGTAGCTCGCAGAAGCAGTATGTTATGCCGGTTTTTGGGACCGTTCCAATCTCAGGTCAAATGCAGAGCCGAGTACGTCCTCGAAAGGCTCACCCTCCAAAATAAGGGCAAGGAGGGCGTCTTTTTGGGCCCGGGAAAGTTGCTTGAAGTGCCATTCGGCGCTCATGGCCTCGTGTTTTGTCTCGAAGGCGGCACTCGCCACAAGCTCGACGGGACGGCGCGTCTTGGTGTATTTGGCTCCCTTGCCGGCGTTGTGCGCCGCCACGCGCGCCTCCACGTCGGGCGAGTATCCGGTATAGAGGGTGCCGTCGGCACATTTGACCACATACATGCAGTGCACGAGACAACCCCCATTCCTTGCCGGACACATACTCATCCCGCTCACCGCACCTTGCGCTGAGGAACAATCCCCAAGAACACCACCGCGTCTTGCTCATCCAGCCGCTCATACAGCACGTCATAGCCGGCGGCGCTCAACTTCAAACACGTGCTTCCATATGAGCGCCGTAGTGACAACTCGACCAGGGCCGACCCAACACCGGGAAATTCCTCGGCCATGGCGCACTTTGCCCGTACCTCAGCCAGGGCATAATCCGGCAATCCAGCCGCATCATCGAGAAACGGGCCAGTGAACAGCGCCCTAGCCACGACGGTCCCTGCGTCGAGCAATCTCTGCAAACGCCGCGTCCGTACCCTCGACGTAGTCTCCCGCAGCAAACGCGGCACGCCCGCGCGCAATCGACCCCTCTACGCTTGCGCAATACAGCGCACGCTCCACAGCATCGTCTATCTGCTGTTGAAAGACCTCGTCGGAGCAAAACACGAACGCCCCGGCACCGTTTTCGGTGATGCGGACAAGGCCTTCCCTCGCGGCTTTTTTGACCTCTGCCTGGCGATCGCGCAGCGCCGTGCTCGAAAAAATGGCGTCCATGATTCCTCCGATACAGTGTACGTAATTCTGTACAGGATTATATCTATCGCCAGACAGACCTGTAAACCCACGCTAAGCGCATGCAGTCAAAGAACGCTTAGAAAACCAATGGACAAGTGGGCCGTGCGACACTTGTCCATTGCAGCATCGCAGGCAGAAAACGCGTTCGACAAGGCTGATCGGACTTAATCATCGCCTAGCCAAGAACAAAGGCCGACCCCGAGACACCCTCGAGGTCGGCCTTGCAGTCAAAAGCTGTTGTCGTTCAGTTCAAACCCTGAGACCCTACTCCTCGACCTGCTCGAAGTAGGTGGAGTCTTTGCCGCACAGGGGGCAGACGAAGTCGGCGGGGAGCTCCTCGCCCTCGCACTCGTAGATGTAGCCGCACACGGTGCACTTCCAGGTGGTCACCACGTCGGAGGCCTTCTCGGCGGCCTCGACGGTGCCGGCTGCGGGTTCGGCGTTGTCGGACGTCGCGACGGCGGTGCCGACGGACTCGTCACCCGACAGGGAGGCTGCGATGGCGCCGGCGAGCTCGGTGAGCTCCTCGACGTTGGCGGCGTTGGGCGTAGAGCGGATGGTGACGAGGTCGCCCACCTGCACCATGTCGGGCATGGTGGCCACAATGTCCTGCATGAGCTGGCCGGATGCCGGGCTCCAGGTGCCGTTCTCAACGAAGGAGACCTTGCGGTTCTGCATGTTGTGGGCCACGAGGTCGTTGAGGAAGTTCTTCATGGGCGTGAAGATGCCCATGTTGTACGTGGCGCTGCAGAAGACCAGGTGGCTGGCGCGGAAAGCCTCGCCGATGAGGTAGCTGCCGTGGGCCTTGGACACGTCGTAGACCTTGACGTCGTTGACGCCGGCCTGGGAAAGCTGCGAGGCGAGGATGTTCGCCGCGTTCTCGGTGCCACCGTAGATGGAGCCGTAGAAGACAACGACGGCCTCGTCCTCGGGCGTGTAGCTCGACCACTTGTCATACTTGTCGATGATCCAACCCAGGTCCTCACGCCAGATGGGGCCGTGCGTGGAGCACAGCATGGAAATGTCGAGCGTGGAGGCCTTGGCCAGCACGTCCTGGACCTGCGGGCCGTACTTGCCCACGATGTTGCAATAGTAACGGCGAGCCTCGTCAAGCCACTTCTCCTTGAAGTTGACCTGGTCGGCGTACATGTTGCCGTCGAGGGCACCGAAGCAGCCGAAGGCGTCGGCGCTGAAGAGGATGCCGGTGGTGGCGTCGAAGGTCACCATGACCTCGGGCCAGTGCACCATGGGGGCCTCAACGAAGGCGAGGGTATGCGCGCCCACCGTGAGGGTGTCGCCCTCAGCTGCGGTGATGACACGGTCGGAGATGTCGACGCCCTCGAAGAACTGGCCAATCATGGCCTGGGCGAGCGCCGTGGTCACCAGGGTGCACTCGGGATAGCGCGTGAGGACCTGCGCCACGCCGGAAGCATGGTCGGGCTCCATGTGGTCGACGATGAGGTAGTCAAGCGTGCGACCATCGAGCACGGCCTCAACGTTCTCGAAGTACTGGCCGATGACGGAGCGGTCGACCGTGTCGATAAGGACGGTCTGCTCGTCAAGCAGCAGGTAGGAGTTGTAGGCCACGCCGTGGTCGAGCGGATAGACGTTCTCGAACAGGGCAAGGCGCTTGTCGCAGGCGCCGACCCACCACAGGTCGTCGTTGATCTGGCGGGCGTTTGCCTTGCCGGCAAAGTACTCGGTCTTGGTCTCGGTCGTGGCGGCCTGGGCCTGGGGAACGCGAAGCGATGCAAGTGCGGCAAGGGCGGCTGCTCCGCCTGCGGTTGCCTTCACGAAGTTACGGCGGCTGGTGGTGGTGTCCATGGCGCTTCCTCTCTCCTTTTGAGAAACACTCCTGGTAGAAACGAACAGACTAGCCAAAGTAACGCTTGAGCAGGCCCTCGAACGCACGGCCGTGGCGCGCCTCGTCGCGAGCCATCTCATGCACCATGTCGTGGATGGCGTCGAGGTTGGCGGCCTTGGCACGGCGGGCCAGGTCGGTCTTGCCGGAAGTGGCTCCCCTCTCGGCGGCAACGCGCATCTCGAGGTTCTTCTTGGTGGAGTCGGTCAGGACCTCACCGAGAAGCTCGGCAAACTTGGCGGCGTGCTCGGCCTCCTCAAGGGCGGCCTTCTTCCAGTACTCGCCGATCTCGGGATACCCCTCGCGCTCGGCAACACGGCTCATTGCAAGGTACATACCCACTTCGGAGCACTCGCCCTCGAAATTAGCACGAAGGTCGGCCACGATGTCGGCCGGGACGTTCTCGAGCTTGCCCACACCCACAACGTGCTCGGCAGCCCAGCCCTCCTCGACGGGCTCGCTGGCGCCGCCGAGCTTCTCAAAGCGCTCGCCGGGGCACTTGCACTGGGGGCATACGTAGTCGGCGGGCATCTCGCCCTCGAACTCGGCGATGTAACCGCAGATGGGGCACCTGTACTGGTTCATTCGTACCGTCCTCTCCAAAATCCCCTTCGAAGCAAGCATGGCTTCGACAGTCAGTAAAAAAGTCCCATACCGCCTTGCGATGCGGTATGGGACTCATATTATTAGGATTTATTACTAATTGCAAGTATAGTTCAAAAAATATTTACCCGTCAGAACGTGAGAACGCGTTCTTCATGAGCATGCTCGAGGCAAAGAGGACCTTGTCGAGCACGTCGGTCGTCTCTTCCTGCAGCTTGCGGGCCATGTCCTCGTTTGCCTGGCGCAGCACCGGCTCGGCCGCCTTGTAGTCGAGCCCCTCCTGAGTGACCTTCTTGTCGGTGGCGTTGAGCATCGCATGGCCCATGCCGCCCACTTTGAGCTGGTAGCGCTCGATGTGCGGGGCGCACACGGCAAAGTGCGGGTCGGCAATGGCCGCGATGAGGCGGTTTGCCCAGTAGAAGCTCTCAGTCGAGGGCTTGTCGGGCGTCACCGACATGTACGCAGGCACCTCGTCCACCGCAGGGTAGAACGGTACGAGGGCGTTGAAGGGGTTCGAGCCGAAGGCGATCCACTGCACGGCCGTGATGGCCTCGGGCTTGCCGGGACGCAGCTGCACCACGGAGAGCTGGCAGTTGCGGTTGATGCCGATGGCACGGTACTTGCCGCGCTGGTCGGGGCAACCGGCATGACCGTAAGGATCGTAGGGCGTGCCCTGGTAGTGCAGGGAGAGGGCGTACTTCACGTCCTCCACGGTCACCTTTCGCTCGGGCACGCAGTCCCACGGCAGGGCGTCGCTCTCTGGGCCCATGGCTGCCTCGGGGCCGTCCCACACACACGTCGTGGGGTTGAGGAAGCGCTGGATAGCCCAGGTACGAGGCGTGTTGTACACATGGTCGGAGTCGCTGGCCGAGCCAAAGGCCTCACGGGGGTTGAACGTGCCCAGAGGCGTGACGTCGTCGCCCTCGGCCTCGAAGCGCATGGTGAGGTCGAGGTGGTTCTCGGCCATCCACTCGCGCAGGTCGGCGCTGCACAGATGCTCGGCCTGCTCGCCAAAGGCGTCGTCGAGGTCGAACGAGTCGATAGAGAGCTGGTTGGGCACCACGACGTAGGCGTCGTCGGGCACGCGCTTGGCAATCCAATGGTGACCGCCCACCGTCTCGAGCCACCAGATCTCGTCGACGTCCTGGAAGGCGATGCCGTTCATCTCATACGTGCCATAGCGCTCAAGCAGGCCACCCAGACGCAGCACGCCCTCACGGGCCGAGCGGATGTAGGGAAGCACGAGCGTGAGCATGTCCTCCTCGCCGATGCCACCGGGCACCTCGGGCAGGGCACTGCAGGCGGGCTGCAAGCGCACAAGCGGGTCGGCACCGAGCACGCGCTCGTTGGTGGTGAGCGTCTCGGTCTCGCTCATGGAAACGTTGGCCTCGTTGACGCCCGCCTCGCCCCAAATGCCTTCCTTAAGGTCGGCGTTGGGCACGCTGGAGTAGCGCATGGGCTCCTCGGGCAAGTCGATCTCGAGATGGGAGATGACACAGCGGTAATGACGCGGCTGGTCGGCGGGCTTCACGATGTTGTAGCGCTTGGCCGTGAACTCGCCGCTGGGCGCGTCCTCGTTGCGCGCGACAATGGTGGACCCATCGTAGCTGGCGTTCTTGCCGACGAGCAAAGTAGTGCAGGGCATATGTGTGCTCCTTTAACCTCAAAGGGGCGCGGACATACATCCGCACCCCCTGTGAATAGGACGTTTATTTGTTCTTAGGCGCCGCGTGCTTGCCTATGGGCTCGTCGTCTTCGGCGCGGCGGCGCTTGGAGACGACGAACGCGACGGCCGCAACAAAGGCGGCACCCAAGCCCGCCAAGGTCGCAATCACCCATGCGGGCAACCCGGCCTGCTGGCGCTCCTCGGAAGACGTGGCGTCGGTCACATCGGACTTCTCGGGGGCGGCGGGTTGCGGGGCGGTCGCGGCCTGGTCGGCCTTGCCGTCCTTGCCGTCCTGCGTAGCCGCGGCATCGGGTTTCGACGCGGAGTCGCCCTGATCAGCCTTGCCGTCCTGCGCGGCCGCAGCGTCGGGCTTCGGTGTGGAGTCGACCTGGTCGGCCTTGCTATCCTGCGCGACCGCGGCATCGGGCTTCGTTGTGGGATCGCCCTGGTCGGCCTTGCCGGACTGCTCGGCTGTGGCGTCGGGCTTCGTCGGGGAGGCAGCAGTCTGCGACTCAGCATCGCCTTCGCCAGCCTTGGTGTCGGTCGCGGTGGCCGCATCCTTGTCAGAATCGGACTCGGTCTGCGGCGCGGGGGCCGGCTCCTCGTCCTTTACATGCACGGTGACCTCGACGCTTTGCTGGGTCGCCTCGACCTCGCCGGAAATCTTGACGTCGGTGCCAGCCACGAACTCCTCGGCGCTGGGAACATCCCACGCCACGGACTCCTCGCTCGTCTGGCCGTCAGACCAGCTCACCTGGACGGTCGCGGGCAAATCGGGCACCGCGCCGGGCTCAACCTCAAGAGTCTGGGCCTCGACATCAGACAGCTCAGCCGACACGGCCTCGGGGGCCTTGACCTCGACCGTCGCCACGACGGGGTCGGCCAGGCCCTCGACGGAGCCCTCCACCTCGATGGTTCCGGGCCGGGAGGTGTCGGCCGCGCCCCAGGAGACGGGCTCGTCGGTCACGTCGCCGTTGGACCAGGTGACGGCCACCGTCCCGGGGAGCTCGGGGGCGCCGCCCACCCAGACCTCCTGGGCTGCGGGGCCCTGGGCGGAGACGGGCTCCGCGGGGGCGACCTCGACGGTGGCGCTCACGGCCTGGCCCGTGTCTCCCACGGCCCCCTGCACCTCGACCGTGCCGCCCTCGCGGGCGGACAGGGCGGCGAGCCGGGCCTCGTCGGGCTCGGCCCAGGCGACGGGCTCCTCGGTCACCGAGCCGTCCGACCAGGAGACGGGCACGGTCTGGGGAAGGGCCGCCAGGGCGTCTGCGGCCCCGGCGCCGCTGGGCACGGACGCGGCGAGGGGCCCGCCGTCGCCGGCCGACACCGCCTCGGGCGCCCTGACCTCGACCGCCGCCACGACGGGGTCGGCCAGGCCCTCGACGGTTCCCTGGACCTCGACGGTGCCGGGCTGGGAGGTGTCGGCCGCGCCCCAGGAGACGGGCTCGTCGGTCACGTCGCCGTTGGACCAGGTGACGGACACGGTCTCGGGGAGCTCGGGGGCGCCGCCCACCCAGACCTCCTGGGCCTGGGGCGCCTGGGCGGAGACGGGCTCGGCGGGGGCGACCTCGACGGTGGCGCTCACGGACTGGCCCGTTTCGCCCACGGCCCCCTGCACCTCGACCGTTCCGCCCTCGCGGCTGGACAGGGCCGCGAGCTGCCCCGCGTCGGGCTCGGCCCAGGCGACGGGCTCCTCGGTCACCGATCCGTCCGACCAGGAGACGGGCACGGTCTGGGGCAGGGCCGCCAGGGCGTCGGTGGCCCCGGCGCCGCTGGGCACGGACGCGGCGAGGGGCCCGCCGTCGCCTGCCGACACGGCCTCGGGCGCCCTGACCTCGACCGTCGCCGCGACGGGGTCGGCCAGGCCCTCGACCGAGCCCTGGACCTCGAGGGCGCCGGGCCGGGAGGTGTCGGCCGCGCCCCAGGAGACGGGCTCGTCGGTCACGTCGCCGTTGGACCAGGTGACGGACACGGTCTCGGGCAGGGCGGGCTCGCCGCCCACCCAGACCTCCTGGGCAGACACCGCTTCGGCGGACACCATTGCCGCCGCTTCAACCTTGATCTGTGCACTGGCCGCAACGCCCGTCTCTCCAACCACACCGCTCAACGTGAACGCAGCACCCCCGCGGCTGGAAAGCGCGGCCTCCTGCTCGCCGGGAAGCGCGCTCCATGCGATGGGCTCCTCGGTCACGCTGCCATCAGACCAGCTTACCGAGGCAGTGGCCGGCAATGCCGCAAAAAGCGCGTCGGCATTCATCTCGCCGCTCGCGATATCGAGCTCCACATCCTGCCCCTCGACGCTTGCGACCTCGAGCGGCTTGACCGTCACTTGCGCCGTCACAGGGCTGGAAAGGCCCTCGATCGTACCCGTGGCCGTAAGCGTCCCGGCAGCGGAGGTGTCGAGCTCGTCCCAGGCCACAGGCTCATCGCTCACGTCGCCGTTGGACCAGGTGACGGCCAGGGTTTCAGGAAGCTCGGGGGTGCCGCCCACCCAGATTTCCTGAGCAGAAGGCATATCGGCATACACGGGCACGGCAGGCAGGACGGTCACCTTCACCGTGACGTCCTCGCCCAGGGTCTCCACGGTACCTGCGACCTCGAACGAACCGCCCTCGCGACTCTTCAGCATGGCAAGCTGCTCGTCGGTCAGGGGCTCCCACGTCACCGGCTCGTCGGTCGTCGCGCCGCCCGTCCACAGGACGCTCATCGTCTGGGGAAGCTCAAGCGTGTCACCGCTGGGGACCATCGAGATGATGGTGGCGCTCTCGCCCAAGGCCGTGGGCACCGCGACGACCTCGACTTCGGCGCTGGCTACGACCTCGCCGGCCATAACAACCTGCAACGTCGCAGGTCCGGACACAAATCCGCCCAAGGCCCGAAGCTTGCCACCTGCGATTTCGCCGACGACCTTGCCGTCTTGGACGACTTGCACCGTTGCCTGCTCAAACAGCTCGGTCGGGTCGATGGCAACGCCCGCGGCACGACCCACGGCATTGCCCGTGAGCGTCGTGGAGGCGTTGATGCCCAGCTCGACCGGCTCGCCGACCGTCAGGGTCTCAGGGGCGACGAGCTCGAAAATGAGCTTGTCCTTCTGCACGTTCACGCCCTGGTAGATGGCACCGCCCGTCGTGGGGGCATACGTGGTGCCGTCCGCCCCCTCGGGAGCCGCGTCGCCAAAGAGGCAGACCGTGTAGACTTCCTGGTTGGAAAGCATGACAGACGCCATGCCCACGGCCTTGGCCTCATTGGACACGGCGTTGGCATAGTCGCCCGTGGTGTAGTACACCGTGCTCTGGGGGCCATACCAGTATGCCTCCGACTGCACGTACCAGGCGTCAAGCGT
>Ga0129308_1001459_pt1 | contig 24558 bp, 18 predicted proteins | sample L827metagenome_FD_94440 | JGI IMG/M metagenome (GOLD analysis project Ga0129308, IMG submission 94440) | Ring-tailed lemur group fecal microbial communities from Wisconsin, USA - L827 metagenome | ecosystem: Host-associated > Mammals > Digestive system > Large intestine > Fecal | place: USA... | reverse complement strand
GGACTTTCCTGCGTCCTCATATTCGCCGGCAATCTCATAATCGTTGTAATCTGCGTAGGCTTTCACCTTGGCCTTTTGCGCATCCAGAGAATAGCCGTCCACCTGCATAGTAGTGGAAACTCTGGTATATGTGTAAACTTTTATCTTTTCTTTCTTCATCTGCCTGCTCTCCATGGGACAACTACAGCCTTTCATTTTTCTCTGTCTTCTGTTCCAATACCTTAATGGAATCCAGATAGTCTTTTTCCACTTCACTAAGCGTTCTGGTCTTGTATTTCTTGTATTCGGTGGTTGCTTTCTCAACAGCCTGCTTATGGCTCACGCTTCCATTCCCTTGTAATAGCTGCTCACCACTCATGGTGAGAATCCGATCCAGATGTTCCGCCCAGTCTTTCATGGTCATAACCTGTTCCCGTTCCGCCTGGCGTTCTGCAAAGTCCAAATAGCCAGATACAAGCTGCCCCATTGCCCGGAGTTCCTTTTCATCCAGATAATTCTTAGCAATCACCGCCTCCCGGAGAGTCGGCTGGGTTCCCGCAAAGGTGGTAAGCCCCATAAAGTCTTTTTCTGCGTCGGCTCTTGTGTAAATAACCTCTGCCGCAGTTTGACCATGAACCGCATAATGAATCTTGTTCTGAACTTTTTTGAAAAATTGAATGGAAATTTCAGCTTTGGGGTCATAATCAATGCTCGTAGCGTAAATCTCCAGGACCTGCCGGTAGAACACCTTTTCCGATGCACGGATGTCTCTGATCCGTTCCAGCAGTTCCTTGAAGTATCCGCCTCCGCCCAGATTTTTCAAGCGTTCATCATCCAGGGCAAAACCTTTTCTCATGTATTCTTTCAAAATTCCAGTTGCCCAAATACGGAACTGAGTGCCTCGTTTGGACTTCACACGATAGCCAACCGAGATAATAACATCGAGATTGTAATAATCAACCTGATAAGTTTTTCCGTCTGCCGCAGTTGTTGCAAAATTTGCAACAACTGAATCGCGCACAAGTTCACCTTCTGAAAAAATATTCTTGATATGCCTTGAAATCGTGGATTTATCCCGCTGGAACAGTTCGGCCATCTGATCCATTGACAGCCACACTGTATCGCCATCGAAGGTGGTTTCAATTTTTGCCAATCCATCTTCTGTTGTATAAATAATTATATCTGACTTCTTGTTTGGTGCATCGTTACCGTTCATATCGTTCACCCCGTCAATCTTATGTATCTCAGTTCAAAAAGGTTTTTCCCTTCCCGAGCTGAGTTTGGACACTTTTTTCACGATTATTATATCATGCAGCTTTTCTGTCCGCAATACATGGTTCAATTATTTTTTCTGACATGCTGACATCATCTTGTTGATTCCGCACAGTCTTTGGATCGGGCAGATTATCCAAGTCTAAGTCTGCGGCATATTTTTCAATCAGACTTGCCATCAAATCCGCAAAACCGCTCCATTCATCTATCATAGGCATTTACCTCCATAAATTGATCTCTTTTTATAACTGAACTCTAAAAGCCCCTGCTCATCCTGCTCACCCTGCACCGCTCTGCGCACAATGAGCAGAATGAGCAGGCCATTTTCACTTTAGCGCCAGCTTTTAGTCCCAGGGGCAGGGTGCATCTACCGGCACAAATGGATTCAAGTCCACGTTGTGAAAACCACGGTTTGTTCCAATACATTTGTCATCATAGATGATTCCCAGTGACTTCTGGTGATCCCTCAGATGGTGGATAAACGTAGCTGCCGCAAACGGCTTTTCCAGATTGTCCTGACACCAGCGCACATAGACCTTATAAAAATCCGTGGATTTGCATTTGGTTCCTGTTTTGACCTCAAAATATCCTTCGGATTTCAAAAACGCCAGAATATTATTTCCCTGTTCCATAGCTGCTTCCAGGTTATCCGCCGTCCTCTGACTGATGGTAAACTGATAGTTATTCTTTATCAGCCGGTGCAATCCCTCCAAAGCCCACAGGAAAATGCCGTCACGCTCCGTTCTCATTTTGTCAATCAGAAACGGATCATCCTTTCTGTCTGCCGGTTGTTCTCTGGTTGTCAGAAGCAGCTGTCTGCGGTAAAATCCATTGGATTTATCATGAAGTGCGTGCAGGCTGCCGTTGCCAAAGCAGGCGAACCGGGAATACAGTGTTCCCTGAACGCTCTGCACGCCTTTCCGCTCAATGTCAATCTTGTCCTCCAGCGTAACAATGGTCTTGATGTTGTTGGTCTGCGGCAGCGCCTCCGTTTTCATATCGTCATCCACAAAAACCAGCTTGTACTCCAGATCGGCTCTGGCAAAGCGGTTCGTCTCTACCTTCTGCAAGCTGCCGGTATACATACTGCTGCCGAACAGCTCCCGCATCACCAGTCCGATTCTGGATTTCCCCTCGCCGCCTTTGCCGATCATAAGAAGCATTTTCTGCGCCTTTGTAACCGGAATCATGCAGTAGCCGATATATTCCTGTAAAGCGGGAATATCCTCGGCATAAAGCAATTCCTCCAAAAATTGCAGCCAGCGTGCCGGTCTGGCAGCATCCGGCTGATAGACCACCGGCAGACGGTTCATGCAATACTCTTTATCCGGCGTAAAACTGCCCTCCAGAAAATAAGTGCCATTTGCCACATGAATCCGGTCGGTCTGAATCTCCGGCGGTTCTGAAGCGCAGGAGAGCTTGATTGTCTGAAGAAGCTGGTCGATCTTCCGGGCAACATTGGACTGCACATAGGCACGAACCAGTTCGTAGATTTCCTTCTTGATCGCAGCTTCATCATCAATCATGCCGTCCACCGTAAAGAGCCGTTCATGAAAGCAGCGCATAGGATGCCGCTCCAGAAAGTAATCAGCAAACAGCGGTTCTATTACCCGGCCTTTTTCATCCAGCCAATTCACGGCTTCCATCTCCCCGCCTGCACTCGTTTTGTTGATCTCTGGCTTTGAAGCCTGACACTCGCCGCTCAAGCGCCGCCACCTCCTTCCTTGTGCCAGACACAACCGCCGCCTTTTCTTCCTCTGTGCCGGTCAGCAGCGTGTCCAGCAGATATTCCACATAATCCTGTTTTTGCAGCGCCTCCACGAACAGCGGGTGCCGGTCGGCATCCTCCGGTTTGGGGGCATACCGCTCTTTCCAGTCCTCCAGCAGATGAAGATAACCGGCGTAGACACGGAAGCATCTCTGCTCTGCCTGCCGCTGCCGCAGCTCCTCCCTGATCTTTGGTTTGACAGGTTTTTTCACCGGTGGGTCATACCCTCTAGCATCATAGCTGACACCAAAATCCGCCGCCAGCTTCAATGCGGCCTCCTTCACACTTAGCCCGAACAGCTTCGCCGTGAAGTCGATCACATCACCGTCAGTCTGGCAGCCGAAGCAATGAAACCGCTGATCCACCTTCATGCTGGGATTTTTGTCGTTATGGAGCGGGCAGCGGCACATCCCGTTGCGCCTGACTGAAATCCCATAGGCTTCCGCCGCCTGCCGGGTGGTCACGGCCTCCTTGACCGCTTCAAATACATTCATACAATCGCTCCCTTCCAAAGAAAAAGGCACCGCCATTCCACAACGGAGATGGTGATGCCTCTCATAATTCCTGTTCGTGTTTTTTCATTGGCCGCTGTTTTCGCTCCGCATCCCTCCGGGCAACGTCCTCCTGGCCTTGTTTCAGTTTGACTATAATGGACGTTCTGGCCCGCTCTTTGATCTGCTCCGTGACCGGTTGCTTTACCTCCGGCTGCAACAGCTTCTTTTTGAGCTTATCCAGCGTGGTCTGCATAGCATTTTTGATTTTTCCAATCACTCCGTCCAGCCTTGCCAGTGCATAGTCCCGTTCCTTTTGAGATGCTTTCCGCTCCGGGGAACGCAGCCAGCTTTTCGTTCCCTCGATCAATTTGATATCCTCCTGATGGGTCTGCACCTTGACCTCAGCCGCCACCAGCTCCACCGCCTTGTCATAGGCGAGATCGGCAACATCATCCAGCAGCGTCTCTACATCCTCGATTTTCAGGGTCAACGCCTCCAGCTTTTGCCCCTGCGCCTCAATGACATCGGCCTGCTCCCGGATTGCTTCATCCTTTTGCCGGATTGTTTCTGCCTGGGTGCTGATGGTTTCCTGCTGGTCAGAAATCGTTTGCGATTGGCGCTCCATCTGCTCTTTCTGCTTCATCAGGATGTAGTCCTGCTTTTCCAGATACTCACGCCCGCCATAGGACGGTTCCTGCTCCAGATGCAGCCCATGCCGCCGGGTGATATCAAAGAGCATCGTCCGGCAGATGGCGTCAAAGGTCTGTTTCCGGTTGTTGTTCCGTCCCTTCGGCTTGTCGGGATTGGGAAGCGGTATCTCCAATTCCTCCAGCGCCTTTTCCTGCTGGGGGCAAAGTTCCCCATATCGGTTCTGACAGTCAAACACATGACGCTCGTGGATATGGGGCGTACCTTCATCCAGATGGATCGCCCAATCCAGAATGTGAACATGAGAACCGAACCGGCACTCGAATTCTTCAAAAAATTCAGCGGCAACCTGTGCCAGAACCTCCGGCGGAACGGATTCATCCATAGTGCCAATCTGGTAGATGCTTTCCTCCGGGCAAGTCTTGCTGTTTTTCAGCAAATCCGCCACGGAGCGGTTGCGTTCGGTGTGCCGGGTCTTTTCATTCCGGGCATTCTGCGCGTCTATATGATCGCCGTAATGCTCGGTGTAATAGGCCAGTTCGATTTCCTCAAAGCTGAAATCCAGCTTCGTTGCATCCTCCCGACTTTCGCCGGTAGTATAGCCACGGTAACAATCCCAGTACACATTTTGTTTTGCCCGTTTGGCGTCAATGTGTTCGCTGTTTTCCACATTGAACCGGCGGTCATTATGCCGGGGATTATAGGTGCCGTGTCTGCCGGAGCGCCCGTTATGCCTTGTCAGTTTCAAATGCAATTCCTCCATTTCCTCAAGATTTTCCGGCGGGAGAGGGGGCAGCGAAGCTGCCGAACCTGCGAAGTCCTGCGTCAGGTAATACCCAGTATAAGTTGACGCACACATCAACTTTCCCTGGGCCGAGGTTTTCCACCTCTGGACACTGGAGTAAAGGCTCGCCGCCTCTACACTCTGCACAGGCGCTGCCGCCCTGTACCCGCCCAAGGCGCTTCGCCCTTAACCAGATGGGGCTGCCGCCCTCAACCCGCACAGGGTGCTTCGCCCCTGTACCCCGATAAGAGCTGTCTGCCCTTAACCCGACAATGGCTCGCCGCCCTTGACCTGCACAGAGGGCTTGCAGTCCTCTGTACTCCCGCAAAGCATCACAGAAAGCGCTCCCAGACACGGTATTTCTCCGGTTTGCGCTCCCTGTGATACTTGATGCCCCGGAATGATTTGCCCCACAAAACAGCGGCTCCAGAGCTGTCCTTTTGCGCTCAAACCGCCCCGAAATCATGCAGATTCCTGCTCCGGTATCAGAATCTGAAAACCGTGTTCTTTTGCGTAGGCACTGGCAGCGGCTTTTCGTTCCTCACTGTACGGCGGGAGAAACCGGATGGACAGTCTCGACTTATCCATGACATAGGTCACGCTCCCCTCGGCGGTGCCGCATTTCAGCCTGCACAGCGCCGGATACTTGCGAGCAAACTCCGCCAGCCGCCGTTTCAGACTGGCATTGAAAGTGTAGATGCTGGCTTCCTTCTCGCCTTCGTTGAAATTGATAATGGTTTCCTTCTCGTATTTGGTCAGCTTCATTACAGATTCCCTCCATTCTGCGTCTCGGTTCCTCTTGCCATCCAGTCAAAGAACGCCTGCTTGCTGACCTTAATCAGCTGACCGCTTCGGAACGCCGGGAACCCCGGCATATGAACCAGCTCATAGGCGCTCACTCTGGAAATTCCCATAATGCGCTGGATGTCTGCCACATCCAGCACCAGCGGAAGATCGTCATAGCTTTTCAGTTTCCTGTTGTCGTTCATTTGCTTACCTCCATAATCTAAATTGAATTAAAGTTCTCTTTTGCATCGTTCCTTTTGCCGTTCTTCCTGCCAGCCATTATCCTCAAAGCTGCATCCCTGCAGCGCCCCATTCCTGCGGCGTCTCCCGGCATTGGTGCGCTGGATGCGTCACTTTTCCTGCCGGTCATATCCCTGTCAGACGGTCATTCAGTTGTCAAGGTACTCGTTTGTATGTAATTACCACGCAAAATCATCATACAGATTTTCCCTTGACAGAACAATACTTCTGCGATAGTATGAGTGTAACTGATATCATTAGATTATAGAATTACCATAATGGAAGGCGGGAGAACGGCAATGGAAATGGAATTTGTGCGGCATGAGCCGTGTTATGACCAGATTCTATTCGTCCTGACGCTTGACAGGAAGAAAATGAAAGAGAGAATTCTGATTGGAGCAGAATCTCAAATCCGTCTGCGTTTGGCCGGAATAGAAGAAACGGACATGCTTTTCGATGAAACACGCCCGTTGGGAAAATTGATTGTTGACTTTGAACACGATGAGCAGGGCGCGTGGAATGAATTTGGCTTGATGCCTCTTTACAATGCCCTGCACACTAACCGCTGGCAGCAGCCCGGACTGGAGCAGACCTCCAGTGCCTTCCTTGCGGAGAAATACGCAACCGGCGATCCGGTGCGGATGTATGCCGCTGTCCGCATCTGGAACGAATATTTGAAAGCAAGGCTGCCCAGAGATCGGAACACCGCCAGTGAGCGGTTCCTGCAAAAAACGTCTGCCCTGACCATCGCTTTTCACACAGACAGCCCGTTGGATTTTGATAAAAATACCGGTAAAGCTATCCGCTTTGATCTGACCCGGAGGATGTGGGGCAGGATACCGGAGCAGGCGCTCCGGCTTGACCTCTGGTATCCTGACCGGAAGAATATGACCGAATGTGTCTCCGCCTATCACTCGTTTTATCCGCTGCTGATCTACTACATGAACCGGCTTTCCGAGTGGGGGCTGAACTTCTGCAAGTGCAAAGTCTGTGGCAAGGTTTTTCTCGCCCAGAGCCTGCGCTATGAATTGTGCAGTGAAAAGTGCCGGAAGCAGCAGGCCCTCCAGAACAAGAGGGATTTTGACAAGAGGGCAAGAAAAAACAACTATGACCTGCTCTATAAAAACGAGTGTCAAAGCTGGCGTAATAAGATCAACAAGGCGAAAAAAACAGCTGGTTTCCCGGCTGATCGGCTAGAAGAAATGCTGACTGCTTTTGAGTCGTTCAAGAAGGAAGCGTTGCAAAGGAAACGAGCTGTAAAAGAAAAAACAGCCAGCCCGAAAGAATTTACGGACTGGCTGTACCAGCAAAATCATATTATTGTGGAATTGATGAAATGAAAATTTCATCAATGTATAATAATCTTATTCTTTTAGAATGCTTGCGATTGCATTCGCTATTTTCTGCGCATCGCTTTCATGATTATCCCTGCCAAAAGAAATGCGAATTGTTCCTGCTGCATAATCTTCTGGCACGGCAATCGCTTGAATTACATGGGAAATCTGTGTGCTAACGGAGTCACATGCCGAGCCCGTCGATATACAAATTCCCTTTAAATCCAGCCTGTGCAGCAGCATTTCACCACTAGCATTTTTGATAGATATACTTACATTTCCCGGAACATGGTTATCGGCTCCGTTTCGGATAAAATCAATTCCAGCCTCGTCCAGTGCTTGAATAAGGCTGTTTTCCATTTTACGAAGCCTGCTTTCTGTTGTATCTATATGAGCGCAGTTTTTGCGAAGCGCCTCTGCCATCGCCACGATGGCTGCGACATTTTCTGTTCCTGCCCTCATCCCAAATTCCTGTGAACCGCCGTCAAAGAAAGAATAAATATCCGTACCCTTCTTGACATAAAGAAATCCAATACCCTTGGGACCATTAAATTTATGCGCAGATGCTGAAAGCATATCAATACCCAAAGCATCCACATTTACCGGGATATGTCCTATGGCCTGTACAGCATCCGTATGAAATAACGCTCCATGTTTATGAGCTATCTCTGCAAGCTCCTTTATTGGCTCAATTGTACCTATCTCATTATTCACCAGCATAATGGACACCAACTTGGTATTGTCAGTGATGACCTTATTAAGCGTGGAAGGTGTGACAACTCCTTCTTTATCCACCCAGAGATAGGTAACTGGATACCCCAGACGCTCCACAGCGGCACAGGCATTCAGTATTGCATGATGTTCAATTTGACTGGTTAGAATAGAGCGACCATCGCCGTATTGCAATGTACCTTTAATGGCCCAATTGTCGCTCTCGGTACCTCCGGAGGTGAAAAAGATTTCCTCCGGCTGTGCACCGATGCAGTCAGCAATGGTTTTTCTGGCAGCGGCCAGCGCTTTTTTTGCCGGTCTTGCAAACGAATATGGCTGAGATGCATTCCCATATTCTTTGAGCAAGTAAGGTTTCATTGCCTCGAATGCATCAATATCTAAAGCTGTCGTAGCAGCATTATCCGCATATATCACAGGCTCCGCCTCCCTTCATTATTCAAAGAGCTTACAGCCATCTTCCTTAAATTCTTCAATCTTATCTAAAATATCCTGCGGTGTCACCTCAAGGTATTCTGCAAGGCAGTCAAGGCAATAAAATTTTTCTATATCCTCGCCTAACAGCTTTTTATTAATTCCTATCTCGTTGCGTACCAGACTCGTTTTTCCGCAGGAAACACATGTTATCGTATTCATTCATCAATGTCCTTTACGCTTAATTCCGGTACTGTCTTCCCGCCAAACTCCTCCGGGTCAAGAATTCCAAGCTGAATCTTGATAATGGAGCGCATTTCGATAGCTGGCTTCAGACAGAACAAGTTAAAATCGTGGGAAGAAATATCCTCCGGGTGCTGTACATTCGGAAACAATAGCTTCAAATAGGCTGTGCAAATACGCTTGATCGCCTCCGTATCTCTCGTATCAGATTTCTCCGGGACAGCTACTCGTGCATCAACAACAGCGCGGTATGTCGGGTCGTCTCTCAGTTCGTGCATAATAGAAGAGAAATACTCTGAATTCAGAGCCCAACCACAAATCTTCAGGTCGTCGTTCATTCGAGGCAGTTCCCAGCCCTTTAAGAATCCGTGGAAGCGGTCTATCAAAGCACTTTCATGAAACACTTTCGGCAAGTCACTGAACATATTCAAGTATTCATTCATGGAAGCCGCGGGAATATTGCCAAGAAGAATAATGCCAGAATCAGCAGCCCCCTCGTGATTGCCGACCGTGTACTTGCCGTTTTCCATATAGCCCTTGAGAGCACCACGCATTTCATCTATATCGGTAAAGTTAATAGTCTGCACCTCATCTAACGCCACATAATCATGACCAAATACCAGGCCTTCAGTTCTCCGAGCAACGTCATAAAACATCTTTGCTCTGGACATAGTACCGCCAGAAGAAAGCCAACCATAGCGGCTGACCGAGCCGAACAGATAGGACTTGCCGGTACCTTTGGGGGCTAGTTCAATCAAATTCAGTCGCTTCTCTACAAAAGGAAGCAATCTCGTAATCATGGCCAGCTTCTGCTGACGGGATTCGTAGCCAGCTGCATTATAATCGATGGCGCCAAGGATAATGTCAATCCACTCATCAAGGGTGAAAGATTCACGGGCATACTTATACTCATCCAAGTCAATAATATACGGACAGAAATCTTGGAAACTCACCAACTTAATTTTTCCGGCATCCCTGTCGCTCTCCGGGAACTGATACCCAAGCTCTACGATTCCCCAATTCTCTTCAGCCTTCAACAATGCTGCGCTGCAATTTTCCCAAACATCTCTCGGAATCACAGTATCTTTAGTGGTCAGGCCGAAATCAGGAAGCGAGAAAGACAGACCCTGCGTCTTGATATCAATATCAACCGATACCTTGGCCAAAAATTTCATCTGCTCCTGATAGTTGACAATACGGTTCTTGATGGATTTCCAGTCCTCTTTTTTCGGAATAAACTCACGAATAAAAGCTGTAGCCCCATCAAAATCGATTTCGCCATCGTCATCCTGAAAGCGCTTTAACACCCAATCCCGCATGAACGATGGCATCTTGAAGGAGGTAATAAAATTGCTCTTCTTCAGGTCTTTATAGACAACCATCTCATCAAAGTTGTCCTTTAACTTTTCCACCATATCGGCGGACTGTAACTCGCTCATATTTACCTCCTTCGACTAGAACAAATCTACTTCACGGGTCTGCTTTTGTGCCTTAAACTCCAGTTTCACTGACATATTTTTTTCGCCATCATAAACATCCGCAGAGTAATTGCCCTTCCTTTTAATTTTCGGAATTTCAAATCTTGCATGCTTCTTATCCGCTACGAATTCACCGTCATAAAAATCTCCATCAATGAGCAGGCGAGGCTTGCTGAGCGGAATATTGGAATACAGAACCAATTCCGGAGTAATACGTGGTTTTAGTGCAATGACAGGATTTACAAAGCAAAGTTCAATATTGTCTGGACGCTTTGTCAGGGTGATGATAGGCACCACTACTTCCTCAAGGGAAGCTCCGCCATGCACTTCTACGTTTGCCCGACGGCCACCCTTAAAACGCTCATAGTTTGCAAGAACGGCGAATCCATCTTCATAAGCAACAAACGACAGATTCGGGTCTTCTGCAGCCGGACAGCATCGTCCGCTGTGTTCACCAGACTCCTCTAGCTCAATGCTGGAATTCAACTCATGACCATAACGCACTGCCAATCTGCTGGCACCGTGATCGGCTACAATCAACGCTTTCTCCAGCGTCCCTTGCACAAGCATGGACTGAATCATCCGTAGTTGCTCATCGATTATATCCAGTTCCTCAAATAAATGGAGCGGGTACTCACATTTCCGATAATCGTAAACCTGACTGTGATGCTTTATCTCATCAAGGTCATCAATTTTTCTCCAGTCTCCGTCCGCAAAATGCTGCAAAAACTCTTTGTTTTTAACTGTGATGGAAGGCAGCTCGCAGCGGCCTATAGCTACTTCTGATACCAGACCATATTCCTCGCACTTTGCCATGATAAAAGCAAGGTACTCCACACCAAGTGCATCGAAAAAGAAGCATTGTACTTTCTTCTTATCCATGTGGGAAATGATGCTGCTCCTCGGCTGCAATTTATTATATGACCGAGGTGATTGGGCGTAAGCATTGACCCTTTTCAGAAACTCCGGAAAGATACGATTTGTGAGCTTTTGGAGTTTATAATCCCGGAAATATGTCGTCAAATCACTCCGGAAGCTACTGTCGGATTCCGGCAGCTTAGTGTTCACGGCATCAAAGACGAAATCCTGCATATATAAATTCAAAGGCTTAGACATACTACGTGTTGCGCAGGAAATTTCCGTCGGTGTAAAATCATAAAGACTGAGGCACCGTACAAATTCGTACTTTTCCTGTGTGCTGCTGTCAGTCAGATAGAACACCTCGTCCTTTTGGTGACGGCCCAGTTTATCACAATATTTTTTAATAAGCGGCAGATTCTCCGGCAACTGCTCCAACAGCCTCTTTCGTTCTGTATAATACCGTTCAAACTCCGGATGCGAAATATCTACATCTGCAAAATCCAGATATGCGTGCATCTCAAAAGAATCAACATTATCACAATTTTCAAGTATCAACGTCAGATAGTGGTTATTGACCTCACCGAAAGACTTCAATGACAGCCACAAGAGCCACTGCATCTTCTTATCGCCGGATTCCCAAATATCTGATAGATGCGCCGACAGATTTGCTGTAGCGCCAAATTCATCACAAACTAATGCCGAAAAGCTGCTCTTGCCAGACATTTTAGAAGCAAGCCAGCTCCACTGCACATCTGTTCCGTATGCTTTTTCCGTAGCTCCTGCAATATCTGAATATTTTGTGGTCAACGCCTCATAAATACCTTCGAAAGCTGTAACGGAATAAACAGCGTTTCGGAACATATCAACGGGGAGCGAGCTAAGTGTCGTCACAGCAGGGTGATTCTGACGCTGCATATCCGTCAATCTTTCAAGGTAGGTGAGAAGTCCCGGAATATCAGGAAGTGGCTTAAATCCAATACACTCTTCTTCAGTTTTCGCAAACTTTATCTGTGGCAACGGCGAAACCTCTCCGTCAACCAGAACGACTCTATTTTTCATCCGGATATCACGATTCATAAATTTCTGAAGCGTCTGTTCACAATGGTCAAGAAGAACAATGCCATATCCGCTGATAGAGTGATTAAGCACCTCATCCAGTTTTTCGGCCAATGCACTACCGCTGCGAAGCATCTGAGCCTGCGACAGCCCAACTAAGGCATAGTTTCCACTGCCGCTTGCAACAGACATCGCTTTATCGACATCAGGCAGACCGTTGGGCAGGCAATTTTGGGAAACGTAAACACATCTCTTGCAGCTATCGGCCTCAAGGCGTTGGAGGATTTCCTGATAAACATCGTAATTCTCCGTATTCACCAACAAGAAATAGCCGGTCTTTTTTCCGTTAAAATAGGCACTTATTTGCTCGAAACATTCACTTGTGTTATTGCAACGCATAAATGCCCTCCTTATTCATTCTTCAGAATTTCCATACCCACCGTAAGATTGTCAGCAATGAGCTCATTCAAATAGCGACGCAGCTCAGCAGCATCCATCTTATCGATAACAGCCTGCGCACGCTCACAACCGCTGAGTTTATATTGCTTTTCTGCTAGTACTTTCAGACGGTTCTTCACTGCGGAATTATCCATCCAGTTATACGTCTTGTCTGGGATACTTCCAATTAGGCTCTTCCGAATAGAATCCGCATTCTTTAGCATAATGGCGTAATCGCCGACAACACGCTCCATAAAGCAACGGTCTCGCTCCTGCGGGTCATTCAAACGATCATAAAACGTAGCCGCCTCAAGATAATTGATGGCCTTGGTAATATCTGCATCCGAAGCAGAATATGCAAGAATGGTGGCAAAGATAGTTCTTGCCTCTCCGCGCTCTGTGTCATCAAACATACAAAGAATCGGTGTATCATACCGGTCAGACCAATCGGACGGGTCTTTTGTTCCGGTCTTCTCTAGCCAGAGATTCTTCAGCTGAGTCTTCCGAATGCTCTTTTTGTAGTTGCTTACAGCATTCTCAATGTATTGATAATACTCCGTGCTGGACTTGGTAAACTGACCAGCTGGAATGGTGCTGCAGAATCCGGCAACATCCTGCTCATCCAGTTCTTCTACAAACGTGCCTGCAACCTGTTTAAAATACGGCAACTGGTCTTTATAGAAGTGCTCAAATGCCTCACGTTGCGTTATCAGCGCATCATAAAATTGTTGCTTATACTGTTCCTGCAGTTGGCCGCTCTGCTTCATGTAATAAAGCTGGACTAAAAGCTGGCTCAGTTCTCCGGCATATTTGCGCAGGACATCATATGGCATACGGATGTTGTTGGAGCGCTTGTTCCACTCCAATACCATCTCCCGGAGGTTGGTGCATTTCGGCAGGCTCTTATTGCTTTCGGCTATGATGCGATACTCCAAAATGACGTCCGAAATCTTCTCGTCCGCAGTAACAGAGCTCCATACCCAGTTCGCGGCATCCGCATTAAATTTCAGTTTTACCTGGTCAAGATAGGCTCCACCATCGCCAATTTCATTTGCCAGCTGTCGGAGCACACCACCCTGATAAATATCAATATAAGCCAGCATACCCTTGCGACACATCTCATTGGTCAGGAGGCTTTCCATGTCCCGCGTGATGGCGACATTGTCATGGACAAGGGAACCAATCTGGTCTGCAAGAGCACTCTCCGTAGCCTTGTTGCTGTTTGCAGTGTTGGCAATGCCACAGTAGGCATCAATTACGGTGGTAATCTGATCAGCAGTCGTCTCCAGCTGCACCGTGTTCAGAATATATTTCAGGCACCAAATAGGGAAGGTAAGGCCTTTCATCTTGATACGAATTTGATCACGGGCGCTTTCAATAGAGCCACACTGCGACATCGGAATGTGGAACGCAGTCGATGTGCACTGAAGGAAGCAGCGTTGGCTTGCGCTCATAGCAACGATGTATTCTTCTTTATATTTCGAGGACGGAGAAAATTTCTGATTGATTGCGTTGGCAATCATCTGCTTCATTTTCCCCGGTGTCATACTTTCACTGGAAGAGCCATTGCTCCAGAAATAATCAGCGGTGGCATATTCCTTCAGCACAAAACCCATAACAAAAGCGGTCACATTGCTGGGCATAAATCCGTAAGGTGCCTCTTCTAGCGCCTCATAAATGGAAAGAATGCTGATACGACCGGAAGCCTTCTCGAATCCAACTTTTACGACCTTCTCTACTTCCTGCTTGATGCGGACAATTGGCAGGCTCTTTTTCGTGGGGTCTTCCCAATAGCGCCCAACCTTCCATGCACCTTCCAGTGCAGTCGCAAGGCTGGTCTTCACATTGGAAGATTTAAAGGTGGACTTTAACTCCTCTGCGATACCGCATTCAGCGCCCTGAGCCAGAGGGCCTTTTAGGAACATGTTATCAATCAGATTGAACTGCTCAAGGCCGCAGAAATAAATCTGGTGGTTGAGCTTCTGCAGCTCCTCCTGCAATGCGGCGAGATTGGCCACGCGAGTGCCGCTCTTACGCTCAGGCGTATACAGGATAAAAGCACCGGCAGAAATTCTCTGTTTCCATTCAGTCAGGCACTTTTTTGCCTGCGTTTCAAATCCCATCGCACGCTGACGGTCGTTCTGAGCATAATTCTTGCTGTATGCCATATTCTCTACATACTGGCTCAAAAGATCATCGCCCATAGGTGTCAGGCATTCGATATAGAAAAGCTCGTTAGAAGGCTGAACGATTGCTTTCAAAATGGCATTTTTGATAGTAGTAGCCTCTGTATCATTCAGGGCAAAAGCCACCACAGCCTTAAAACGATTCGGCTTGCTCTGTCCGCTCAGCTTGCTGCTGACCGGTGTTAAATTAGAGGGAGCTGCGCCCTCCATCACAAAACGGGGACGGATTGCGACAGGAAGCTGCACTGCAGACATCAGGTCGGCAGAAACAATCAAATCCTGTGTTTTTGTGCTGTTACGGATATCGACCTTTAGCTTGTTAATCTTGCCGATATCGCCGTCACGATTCGCAACAGTGTATTCCTTTAGACCATTGCCCACGGGCTTTTCAAAGAGCAGTCCCTGCTGACACAGACCAGCAGCAATGTTGCGAGCTTTACCCTTCGACCAGTCAGTACCTGCAAAGGCCAAGTCAATATTTTGCTCGTTGGGGCGTAGAAGTTCCACGTCGCCCACGCGCAAGGAAATGGCTTCCAGCAGCAGAACAGTTTTAAACACTCGCTCCTGGTCTGGAGTTAGGCTTCCCTTTTTCAGCAGACCGAAGGAATCCAGAATCACGCGAACATCGTCATTCAATCCGTTCTGGTCTTTTCCGGTGAAGAAATCCCAGAGCATATCGATGGTGAGCAAGTTTATACTCTCTTCAGGACCATACTCGTCAATAAACCACTTGAAGCCTTTTGCATCCGTCATGTCATTGCTGATAATGAAATCAAACATGCTACGGGCATTGGAATTGAATGCCACTGACATGTGCTTCAACAGCAGCGCTGCATACGGATGAATTGGAACGATAGACTGTAGCTCTGCATCAGAGATGATCGTCTTCTGACCCATCCTGGAGTGCTTTTTTGCACTGGCAATAATGGTATTGCGGACACTGGTTAGCCCTTCATTTAGGTCACCCTTGTATTCAGTCCACTCCGGGAGGAGCACAGGGTCATCGGTGGTTTTCATGGCCTGCGCCATCAACCGGAATGCCATATTTTCCGGCATCTCAATACGGACAGTTACATCGCCCACAAAACGATTTAAAATCTTCTTACGCATATCCTTATCCTGAATGAGAGAACTACTTTCGTGAGTCACGATAAGAAAATAAAACGGGTGGGACTCGCTGATTTCTGCAAGGGTCTGAAAACCAGTCAAAGCATTCTGATTGTTCTGAAAATACTCCGTAAACTCGTCCCACACGAAGAGAATAGCGGAGATGTCGTTCTCGTCAATGATGCTTTTAATCCATTCGCACATAGCAGAAATATCCAGACGCAGGGCCGTAATGCCATTGTCCTCGGCAACCTTTAGGATATTGCGCATCATTTTAGAAACAGCGTCCTCGTCCTCGGCGTTCTTCAGCACAGAGATGACCTCATTCACATGCTTGCCGCCAAAATCCCACATGTACTTATCTTCCTGAATCAGGCTGTCAAAGTAGACTCGGTTTGCCTCTTTGTCTTCCAGCCAGTGCAGGGCGGCTTCCTTCAGGGATGCTTCACCACGATTGGTAATGCCATGCTCCTGCAGCGCAGCTGTGATGCTATCCTGTAAGGCTAGGATCAGGTCTTGGTCAGAACGAATAGACGCAGAGCCAATCCGGTGAATGGTAATCAATCTGCCGTTGCTCTTGTCCGTAATGAGCTGCTGGCAAAGGTCATCCCGGAGGCCATAATCCTTGAAGTAAGCACGGATTTCGTCATCACTGGCCTCCAGCATAGATTTTACTGTCAGGGCTGCATGGGATTTACCGGTACCGTAGGCACCTTCCACCCACAGGGAACGGGAGTCCTTGCCTGAGAGCATAATGTGGGTTTTCTCCAACAGCTTTACAAAAGTCTCATGAGGATAGAAAGAAGTCCATTTGACTTCACCGGATTTTATCAGGTCAGCCGTAACTGCTGCATAATACTTTGGATCAATGTTAAAATAATCCTTGTAAGTTTTCTTGCTCATTGTTTTTTCTCCTCCTATCTCAGAATATTGTCAACACATCCTGAGAGGATTTGTCTTCACGTAAGCTAATGGTATCCAATCCCAAAGAGAAGCTGGCCGAAATGAAGTCTGAATAGTTTACAGACAGACCATTCAGAATTGGAACCATCGTATCGTTATTGAGGCCAAAGATTCTGGTCGGGCTGATGCCGTCACGCTCAATGTAATCATCCAGTAGCGTGGACAGCGAGAACTGGTAGTATCCACCACATTTCTCTGCAAACTTGTAGAGTGAGTAGAGAATGACACGGGCATCTGGTTCAGCCCAACTACATCTCATCAAAGAGTTAAGTGTTACCGTCTCCCTACCAGAAGCGGATGTTTTTTCAACCACATCGCAGTCGGCAAAGATTCTATCTTTACCCAGAGGTGTCTTGGCCATTATGATTTTAAGGGCATCAATAACATTCCGCTTACCCTTTCCTTTGGTATCATTCTCCATCACGTCTGTCAACATCAAATTCAACAGGTCAGGTGTATATGATGTCCCAAACTCAAGTGAAGTGACGAACCAATTAAACGCAGGTGTGTAGACCAGATTGCAAAGAATCAAGGCCCATGAGGTCTGACTGTATGCGCCCTCTCTGATAATTACATCCGCAAACGGTGTCGGCACGCATTTAGTGTACTTGTCTCCATCCGCAGTTTTATCGTAGACTGTAAGACCTGCATCATCCGCAAAATTCTTGAATGCATCCTTTTTCTTATTAGCGACCTGACCATCACCATCAGAAAGCCAGAATTCTTTTCCACCCTCATATCGAATGAATGAATCCAGCCACTCATCCCGCGTTCCAAAGGTAAAATACCTGTCAATCCCTGCCATTTTCCTTCCCTCCGTTATCTTGTTTCGTATTGATGCATATCTCAAACAATGCTCCTTAACATCGTGGCACCTGTAGCAGTGTGCACAGTTATCTCTAATCACTATCCCGTTCTTCATGTCGATGCAATTATATTTGCATTCTGCTTCGCATTCTCCACATCCTACGCAGTACAGGCTTTTAATGATTACACTTCTCATTAGCGATTGGAATTTAATATCCGGCTTCGTGCTCTCACAGTTTTCCAATATAAAGGTTGTTTTGCTTTCGCCTTGTATCGTTCTAACAGTATAGGATTTACCTTCAAACTGAATCGTATATTCATTTTCTGCTACCTGTGTTATATCGCCAATCGTCTTTCCCCAATGTTGCCATTTGAGATGCGTCACAAAAGTATCTATCATAGGCGGATTGCTTCCACCGATAACTTCAAATTTATCCTGGCCTAAATTAAGCTCACGTCCAGATTTACGGGTTCTCCAAAATCCGCCATCAATAAACTCTTGCATATCGGCCTCTGAGTAATTGGTTTTTCCGCTCGTAGAAGCTATTTTCCCAAGAAAAAAATCCACTTCAGGCTTATATGAACAGCGCTTTATATACTCGTGCTTTCCAGTTGAGTTGGGGCAAACCAGACATCCCACCCTCATATTTCCCTTTTTATAAGCTTCATTTAAGTGCAAATGCCGTGCATAGATATAGCAATATAACTCTGCAGAAGTCCAATCAAGTATTGTATGGCAACTCATTTGACCACTGTGCTTCTGGCCATCGCTTACTGGGTCATAAGTGCTTCGTGCCAAGCTTTCTTCAGCACGCACTCCGGTAAAGGCCATTCCCGTAAAATCTCGCTTGCCTGTTATCTCCCTGAGCAAATTAATCTGTGGTGACGTTTTATGTACGCTACAACACCAGCGATTGCTCGTTGATGGTGGTCCAAAGCAAGACCATGTATTCTGTGGAAGCAGCTTAGATTCTGCTTGATAGAACCGGATGCCTTCACTTATGCAGTCTGCTTTAATTTGCTTCACTAACTCATACGTATCAGGAAATTCCATACGGGTGTTTCCAAACAAAACCATAAAATCATCATGGGGAAGCGTACGCTGTACAATGTCTAACGCTACAACACTGTCCTTTCCACCACTGAATGCTACATAAAAAACATCAATTTTGTCTTTATATTTCCTATAAGTATTGTAAACTGTCTGAATCGTTTCTTGAACAAGAGTTTCCAAAATGGCTTCGTTTTTCTTCGTCATTGTTTCAACATCAACGAATTGTAATGGTATTCCATCTGGCTCAGGTGTATCCAAAAGAACTATCTCTGGTTTGGAATAGTATGAACCACCTTTAGTTCTGGCAACCGTTCTTCCGCGATATATGTAATTGTTTGTTTCTGCCCACATGAGTGGAGCGCAGTCGTCTTTGGGATACAACCAGTATTGGTCAAATCCCAGTATTGTTAATTCTGAGGCATAAACGGGGCGCGGTTCCTTGCTGAACTTCGATTGCTCTGTGGTTAGAAGCAATCCTCCCGTCTCCTCATCCCATAAATACTGGTACATCAGGGTTTCCTCATTTCTCCTGTTTTTCTCTCTGTCCTTTTACCAGCTTTGCCTCCTGAATCACCGTCTCGATGCCTTCATAACGTCTTCGCTGCTGGTATCCCTTATCGACAATATATTGCAGAGCCTCCTTGGTGGAGTCCAGTGCATTGGATTTTGACAGCACATCCACCAATAAGGATCGGTAATCTGGAAAATCTGCATCCTTGCGCACCATTGCACCGTATACACCGGTTTTGATGAAAGAGGAGTGCAGCAAACGGAATTTCCTGCTGAAGCCAAACAGATAGCTCTCCAGCAGGTAGCTATTCCACGGATAGCCGATATTCGGGAAGTATAGGAAAAGATTTACTTCCGGAAGAGGAACATAATCTCCCGGACACATTCCTTCCAAAATATCGTCTATTGCTTCTATATCAAACTTGATTTGGTCTTTGCGCACCAATTTCGTGGCGGAGACACGAAGCATCTCGCTCAATATCGAATCCCAGTAAATCGCAATGTTCATTTCATTGCTCAGAGCCGACAGCTCGTCAACGGACAGCACCTCTTGGTCTTTTGCAAACTCTGTAAAAACATCTGCCATGCTCAATTCCTTACCCTTGAGGGTGATAATAGGCCCATTAAAAGCGAACTGATCTCGGAGGATGTAACCGAGGCAGTTCCTTAAGCCATAGGTGGTGTATCCATCCGTGTTGAGTGCAATGCTGGGGCATTTTTCTGCAATCAGCTGCATCAGTCGAACATCCGTAATATAGCTGTGATAGCTCAGTTCTTCATTTATCAATAAAGAAAGATGTGCTAGCTCATCTGTACTGACCGGCAGATTTGGCGCATAGAAATAGGTCTCAGCTGCAACATTCACGATGGAAGCTGTCGTAACCAGAATGGTTTTCATCCTTTTATAAGGAAGAAACCATGCCTTTTCATGAATGGCAGTATAATCCTGCGGCTGGTGGAACGTCTTCATAATGCGAAGCAAGTCCTCCTGATCATTTGCACCAGACCAGTTATTCGTCAGAAAAGAATGACGCTGGGTGTATTTTCCGTCGGCATGGGCCAGCAATAGCGATGCCAGGGCATCCTGATTGTATATGTGCAAATTGTCTGCAAGCGGCTGCTGATATTTATCATAAACCGCTTCGATGTAAATGGCCGTTGCACCTGAATCAAAAGCAGACAGAATATCACTCACGATTTCCATAACTAAGTCATTCTGACGATCATCCTGCTTGGGGAATACTCTATCGTCGCGCTTTGTTCCGACCATACTCATGATTTCATCAATGCGATCATCTGTTTCTGCTGGGGGACAGCCATATTTTTCCGCATAAAATCGCTTAAACCGCCCACGAAAAATTGGCCGCCCCGTCTGGTAGCCATCCTCGCCAAAATGCTCTGAAAGAATCTCCGTATAGCGGATTCGAGTCTCCTCAGGAAGGACTTGCGGCTTTATAACCGGCTCAGCGGCTTTTAATTCCGGAAGTTTCTCTTCTAGCCGGGTATGGGCTATTATTGTCCCTGTATTGGAACGGTAAGCAACGAGCTTGGATACAGCTGCCCGGAAGCGGTTATGCTGCTGGGCGTTTAAATCCCGGAAAGCCGAGATCTTCAAAAGGTTTTCCAAAATCTGTTGCAGCTTATTGGCATCCTCGATCAGAAACAGATCTGTATCGCAAATGCCATATTCATTGGCAGCCTTGCCGGACTGTCCGATAGCAGAAACATAGCTACGGATGGTGCCTGTTGCAGAACCGGTCTGCCGCATCCAGCTTATAAATTGTTCCTTACTGCTTTCGGCATCCGAGCTATCGGTGCAGTCGTCTGCTTTTGGCGTCAAAATTGTTCGAGGCGCTGTGGAGTCTCGCCTCTGGTAATACACTTCCAGATTTTCATAATCCACATTACAAAGGTCAAGTAGTTTTTTTATCTTTCCTGCAATATCTGTAGTGCTGATGTTCGTTTCCAGATAGAAATTATCCTGTACCTTTTGGGGAGCCGTCATGCTACTTATTCCGGCTTCATCAGCGAAATCGCACCGGCCCTGGCCACCGATGTTGCGGTTGATATAAGAACGCAACACATCTGGATAATCATCCAGCAGGCATTTGGCAACCTGAACATACAATTGCGTCCAAGAGTTGACCTTGTCCTGATCCTCTCCGAAATATGAATACTCCGTTGGCTGTGTAAAAGCCAGAGATCGAATATTAGCGAAATCAATCTTATATAAGGCAGTGTCAACGGTGGAAGGCGCTGCTGTTTCTCTATACTCAACCATCTTCGGAGAAGGTTCTACAGGTTTTGTCTCCATAGGAGTTGCATTCTTGATAGATTTCATCGGTGCTGCCTGAGCAAGTAACTCAGGATGCTCCTTCACAAAGCGGTAGTAAAATCGCATTGCAGAGCTCATTTTGCTCAGATTTTTCTTATATGTAAAGCGGAAGACCTTATTGGAATCAACTGTGTTCATCACCTTGCGAATATCAGCGAGGTCGGTCAATGCAAATAACTTCTTCTTAATTATGCTGCGTTTCAAGCAAAAATCCTCGATGTCAGTGTACACTATATATAATTCCGACAGCTGTGCCGGAGATACTTGTGTTTTCAACCATGCAAAATACTGGTCTTGTATTGATTTGGTATCCGGCACCTTCCTTGCCTCCCTCAGCGTATTTTCATAGGTTGCTCTATCATTCCGATACATGGCAACCACATCCTGAAATAGCTTAGACATGGAAGATTTCTTCATGCCTTTTTCGCCATCAGTCAGGATGTATTCCATCGTGGACATCTGTAGCGTAATGCCATTTACGTTACGAAAAATGTCGTCCACTTCGATACCATTTCTCTTCGCCCGTGCACGAAGCTCTGAAGACACAGCTTCAATCGCATCTTTCCGGGACATCCTGCCCTCACGAGCGGAGATCAGCGCATTCAACATAATAACTGCTTCACTCATATCCCAAGGTACTCTTTGCGCCATCTCACCACTCTTTTCTATCCGTATTCCATCCCGCTACGTTAATAATTTAATATGTTCTCTTTTTCCTCCAAAATAACAGAACATATATCTCCAATATCGCAACGCAAATACTGACAAATACGCATCAGAACACTCAAAGCAACCTCTTCGCCCTTATTCAGCTTAGCCATAGTTCCAGTAGCCAATTTCAAATCTGTACGTAACGTAGCTTTACTGATGTCTCGCTCTAATAGCAACAACCACAGCTTTTTATAACTAATTCGCATATTATATAACTCCTTGCACTGTGTGATTCGACAAAACCTCTTATATTCTAACCGGGAAAAACAGAAAACGCAACGGATTTCTTTGAAAAATTGCACACAAAATTTGAGTTCTTGAATTTTATAAAAACGCCTGTGCCAATCAAAAACCGACACAGGTGTTTTACATCCTACTATATGCTAAACCATCCTAAAGTGCTTCAACGCCTCTTTAATTGCCTTCTCTTTCTCCGGCGGGCATTGCGGCTGCTTAGCATCTTCAGACTTTGGCTTATTATAATTCTCACGCTCAATGATACCGCACTTCTGCTTCACCTGTGCGATATACAGGCTGCTAACCTTCAAGCCGCTATGCTCCAGAACATAATCCTTGATCTCTTGATAGGTAGCCTTTTTCTCTGCGCTGGTCAGATCCAACTCGTCCATGTCCAAGTCAATCTCGATATGTTGCTTCGCTTGAAGTTTGGACAATAAACATACCGTTTCCACATGGCGGGTGCCGGGGAACATGTCCACGGCGCAGGCGCGGACGGCCCGGTAGCCCAGCTCCGCGAAAAGCTTCACATCCCGGCCCAGGGTGGCGGGGTCGCAGGAGACGTACACCACCCGCTCCGGCCCCATGGCCGCCACGGAGGCGATGACTTCCAGGCTGAGGCCCTTGCGGGGCGGGTCCACGGTGATGACATCCGGCCGCAGGCCGTCCTGCTCCAGCTTGGCGGCGATGTCCGCCGCGTCACCGCAGAAAAACTCCGCGTTTTCAATGCCGTTGCGGGCCGCGTTCTCTTTGGCGTCCGCGATGGCGGGGGCCACGATCTCCGCGCCGATGACCCGTTTGGCTTTCGCCGCCATGCAGAGGGTGATGGTGCCGGTGCCGCAGTACAGGTCCAGCACCGTCTCCTCCCCCGTCAGCCCGGCAAACTCCAGGGCCTTGCCGTACAGCACCTCCGCCTGGTCCCGGTTCACCTGGTAAAAGGAGGGGACGGACAGCTTGAACCGGAGGCCGCAGAGGGTGTCCATCAGGAAATCCTGCCCCCAGAGGGTGCGGTACTTGTCCCCCAGGATGACGTTGCCCTTTTTGGTATTCGTGTTCAGCACCACGCCCACGGTCCTGGGCGCCGCCGCCCGGACGAAGGCCGCCAGCTCCGGCTCCCGGGGCAGCTGTTTTCCATTGACCACCACGCAGCAAAGACTCTCGCCCTTCCGGTTCACCCGGACGTAGAGATGCCGCACCAGGCCCTTGCCGGTGCGTTCGTCATAGGCGGAAATTTTATACCGCCGCATCCAGTCCCCCACGGCCTTGGCCGTTTTGTCGGAGACCTCCGACTGGATGAGGCAGCGGTCCACGCCCACCACCTGGTGGCTGCGGGCCTTGTAAAAGCCGATGGTGCCCCCGGGGCCCACGGGGTACTGGCTTTTGTTGCGGTAGTGGGTGGGGTCCTTGGCCCCCAAAATCTCCTCCACCTGGAGGCCCGTGCCTCCCAGGCGGGTCAGGGCGTCCTGGACCCGCTGGCGCTTGGCCCGCAGTTCCTCCGTGTAGCTCATGTGCTGGAAGTCACAGCCGCCGCACTGGCCGAAATAGGGACACTCCGGCTTCGTCCGCTCCGGGGAGGGCTTGCGGAGCTTCACCACCTCGCCGGCGGCGCAGGTCTTCATGACCTTTGTGATGCGCAGGTCGATTTCCTCGCCCCGCACGGTCCCGGGGACGAACACCACGGCGCCGTCCAGGCGCACGATGCCAAGGCCCTCGCTGGAGTAGCCCTCCACGGTGCCGGTATAAATGCTGTTTTCTTTTAACTGTTCCATATGGTTCCTCGGTGGTCACAGGCTTCGCCTGTGGGATTTTTTGCTGCCGCAGACTTGCGGCGTGGGGGATGCACCCCCCATTCTTTTTCGTCTTGGCGAAAAAGAATGCGCCGTGCACGGTGGAAGAAAAAGCCGCTTGGTCCAAACTTGCCCGTTCGGGCAAGTTTGGGGATGCGGACGGTTGTTAGCCACGATTGGATAAAACCCGCCAGGTCCCATCCGAGTGCGCTGTACCTTGGCAATCATCCAGCCTTCAAGCCGCAAGTTGTAACGTGGTTTCTCGTTCCAGGGTACTTATCGAAACGCCCTACTTTCAGCCCCGCTGCCGCTCCGCCGGGGGTGTTTCCAAAGAGGG
>Ga0129308_1001458_pt1 | contig 24570 bp, 29 predicted proteins | sample L827metagenome_FD_94440 | JGI IMG/M metagenome (GOLD analysis project Ga0129308, IMG submission 94440) | Ring-tailed lemur group fecal microbial communities from Wisconsin, USA - L827 metagenome | ecosystem: Host-associated > Mammals > Digestive system > Large intestine > Fecal | place: USA... | reverse complement strand
CGCCGCGCCCGCTTCAAAGGAGGCGTTGTCGGTGTACGCCTTGCAGGCGGCGACGGCCGCGTCGATGTCCAGCGCCAGACTGGCCAGCGCTTCCCCAACGCTTCTCCCGTCTGAGAGCCGCAGGCCGTCTGCCGACCCCGCCCCGTCCAGCGCGTTCAGCAGTCCGTTGAACGCTGCTTTGAGCTGGTTCGCGTTACTGTCAAACACCGCCTTCATGTCAGAAGCCGGCCGTTTGGGCCGGTCGGCTTCGTTTACGACGGGGCTTGTCCAATCAAGGATTTTGTAGTCTGAAAACGCCATGTCTTACCTCCTTCAGGAGAAATTCGGAAGGCCCTCGATCTCCGCATCCGGCAGTCCTTCCGGCTGCGCCCGCACCTGGGTGTAAAAGCCGAGGTAATCCTCCGCAAGGATCCGCGTGTATTCGTCCAGCCCCAGCTCCACCAGGTACCGGTCAAACTCCGTGGCCTTCTCCCTGGCGCTGGCGTCTTTGTTTTTGATTTCCTTATGCTTTTTGTAAAGCTTCAGGTACAGCTCCGGATCGATGCCTTCCAGCTTTGCCTTTTTTGCCTTCTTATAGGTGTCTTCGCTGATCTCCCACAGCTCCAGCATGGCCGCGCTGGAGTAGTCTGCCACGCCCCGCTCTCCTGCCAGCAGCTCCCTGTCGATGGCCTTTTTCTGCTTCTGCGTCAGGTTTTTGTCCTCCAGCAGCAGCTTCCGCTTCTTGGATGTGGAGGTTACGACCGTCTTTCCCTTTTCGTCCTTATCCGGCTTGATCTCCCGGAAGGCCTCGATCACCTCCATGGCCTTTTCCGGTTCCACGCCGGTTTCCCGCGCCGCGTCAAACGCCCTGGTCTCTCCCACAGAAAGGCTCCTGAATCCGTTTTCCACGTACTCCTGCGCCTCCGGCAGGGCATACTGTCCAAACAGCGCCGCCTTTGCGTAGTCCCCGGCGCTCTGGTCTGAGTAAAACCGAAGCTTTTTGTCGTCGTCCTTGCCGGAATAGCTGCCGCCCTGGGCCACGGTGTACAGGCCCTGCGCCGTCTTTTTGATCTGTGCACCGCCCATCGGAAGAACCTTTGTAAACGGAATGAAGTTTCCGAGCGCAATGATAATATCTGTCCATGCTTTTCCGGCGCCTTCGTCCCCGTCCAGTGTCTTTTTCAGGGCGGTCGCAGGATTGAGTTTTTCCAGGCTGCTCACCAGCGGCACGCGCCCGCCGGTCAGCATCGAGGCGAACGGCAGCATTTCCAGAATATCCTCTCCGAAGTTCAAAAGCGCCGTGCCGATCTGCGGGTTTCCCTCTTCGTCCGTCTCCTGCAGGTCCTCAACCAGGTCCCACCCCGCGTCGATAAGATCCGGCGCCGCTCTGCGTCCCGTGATCTTTTCAAACACTTCGTTCAAAAGCCAGCTCGCCGCGAACATCTTCAGGTATGCCACCAGTGTTTTCACAAACTTTTTGTCGTTCCACCTGGGGATGTCCTTGGTGATGTTGGAAAGCTGGTTCTTCACCTCCAGCTGGAACTGTGTAATGATGCCCAGCGTCTTGGAGTTGAACGCCACAGGCATCTGTCCCGTGCTCCGGTCTGCCATGGTCTTCATGGCGTATTCGTCCGCCGTCAGCATGGCGGACTCCGCGTCCATGCCCTTTCTGAGGTTTTCGTGGTATTTGCCGCGCACCAGGGTCTCCGCCACAGTCCGGTCGATGAGTTCAAACAGGAATCCGCCGGTTTTTTCCATCTTTCCCTGGAATTTTTTCCATTCCGACGTCTGCACGTCTTCAAAGGTTCCGAAGCGTCTCGACAGGAAGGAGGACTTCTCCCACAGCCCGTCATTCTTCCCAAACCAGCTCCGGATCTCGTTCCGAATCGCACTCTGCATGCCGTAAAGGAAATCCCGCTCCGGCATGGTGGCAATGCCCTGTGTCAGCGGAATGAAGTTTGACACCGCCGTCGAAAGGTTTCCCGCCACCGCGTTGGCGCCGAACAGCTTTTTCGCCCGGTCTGCCGTTTTGATCCAGCTGCGGTTGAAAAACCTCTCCAGTACTCTGTCCAGTCCGCTGGTTTTCCCGGCCAGAATGTTCGCGTATTCGTTCAGCCATACCACGAAGCTCGACAGATGCTTGGCGTGTTCTTCTCCGCTCAGCTCGCTTTCCTCCTGTTTGGGCATGCCGTACTTTTCGCGGATCATCCCATTCAGCGTCCGCAGATCCTGAATGCTGTCCGTCAGGTAAATGACGTCCGCCACACCCTTGATGTACTGGTTGAAGCCCCGCACCGCGTCGTTGGCCGTCGCATTCCCCTTGCGCTGCTGAAAATTGGCAAACCACTTTTTCCCCGGCGTGAAGTATTCCGTCATGCCGGCGATCTCCGTCGGCAGCGCCGCCTCCATGCCTTTTTTGAGTTCCTCCACAAAGGATTCCCAGTCGGTCATTTCTTCCCCGATGTGCGGGAAATAGTGCTCCCGTTTCCCGATCGGCTCGTAGTTATTCCGAAGCAGCGCCCGGTTCGCCATGTCCAGGGCCTCGTCATAAAATTCCCGGAAGGTCTTCACCGCGTTGGAGATCTTTTCAATATCCACTGGACTTCCGTCCTCGTAGGTGATCCCCTCCCTCAGCTCCTCCGCCGGGATCCGGTTTTCACCCATCAGCTGCACCAGGGCGCTTTCTTCCTTGGTCAGGTTCAGCGCCGCGATCTTCTCGCCCCAGCCGCGCATCCATTCGTTGCGGGCCTGAACGCTCCGCCACATGGGCACCATAATGGCCTGCGCCAGTGCCGGTCCGTCCGGCCCGGCTACGTCCTCAAACACGCGCCATGGGGTCTCAAAGAACATGGATGCGTTCTTTCGGTTTTTCCACCGGTCCGAGTTGATGAGCAGCGGCCGGAAGTTCGCCTTCCTCGCTTCGATCCGCTTTCCCGACGCCGCCTTGAGGATCGCCTCGTTTTCCTCGTATGCCTTCTGTGCCTCCACTGCCCTCAAAATTGCATCCCGATTCCCACGATCTCTGAGGTCCACCTCTCCATCTTTTGCCATATAGTCGATGTCCAGCCGGTCCCTGTCTGTCAGCAGTTCGCTGGCCCTTGCCCGTTCCACTTCCTTTTTCAGCATGCTGCGCTGGCGCATGGCCTGCTCCACCGCTTTGTAGTCCTCCGCGGTCTCCCCCAGGATCCGCTTTTCCTGCGCCGCGTTCCACTTCGCCGTCTCATATCGTTCGATCAGCCCCATGTTCCTGCGCAGGTCGTACAGCTCGCTTTCCATGGCATACCAGGCGTTCCTTCGGAAGGTGTCGGTGTCTTCGCCGTAATACTGCTCGATGCTCTCCCAGGTCCCCTTGAGCGCTTCCTTCACCTCCGCGATCTTATTGAGCTGGTCGTTGGGGTTTGTGATGTCCTCCGGAAACAGGCCCGGCCACAGCCCGGACAGCTCCTGATAGGCTATATCGACCTTTTCGCCCTCTTTGCTGTATGGGATCTTCCCGAACAGCGCCTTCCTGGTGTCGCTTTCAATGCCCTCCGTGGAGAATTTCTTCCCCCGCAGGAAATCGGCCGCTTCTTCATACTCGTTGTAAAAGGTCAGGTTGTGCATCATGCCCCGGCTGATCATCTCGTCAAAGAGCATTTCCTTGGTCTCTTCGCTCATCTGGCCGGTTTTCATGGTCTCCGTGGCGATCTGGTCAATGATGGGCCCCAGCTCCCGCTTTGCCTGCGGGTTGAGGTGGAACACCTCCGCCATTTTTTCTGTGAACTGCCTCTGGTACCGCTTTTTGAAGGTTTTCGCCCGCTCCGAAAGCTCCGGGTCTGCCGACCGTTCCAGTTCCTCGATGGGCCCGGTCTGTTCCGCGCCGATGCCGCTTTCCAGCGATCCGCTGCTGTCCGTTTGGAAATCCTCTATCCTCAGGCTGAAGGAATTCTGGGCGCTGTTTTCCCGCTGCGGCAGATATTTCTGATAGTCGCCGTTGACAAGGCCCATCAAATCTGCTACGGTGATAACAGGAGAGCTTGAAGGGTGTCCTTGCGGTCGAGATTTTAGATCTTCGATGTCTTGCCGGCGCTGAACTGGATAGCTCTCTTTTTCTGTTTCTCCCAGTTCAATGCTTTCCAGCTCCAGCACCCGGCTGTCGTAGGCACTCGCATATGGATTCTGAACGCCGTTCTCTTTGAAATACGTTTCTATTTCTGCCGGCAGCCGGTCTTTCGTAATCGCATATTCCTTTACTTTGATTTTTACTGGCTGTACACCGTTCTCCGTCCTAACCGCGCCGAACAGTGTGTACACGCCCGTCGCGTTGGGATTCCCATGGTCTGCCGCTTCTCCGTGGGTCAGCACTGCGTTTTCAATGATCTCACGGATTTTCTTTGCCGCGCTGATCTGACCTGCTCCTCTGTTGCTGAACGAGTGCGTAAAGGTTTGGGCCGTAATAAACACCGGCTCACCCGTGTCCCGGTTGACCACGGGCTCGCGGGTGATCTGTGCCGCCTCTTCGCTGCCGAGAAAAGCCTTCCGCTGCTGCGCACGGCTCCCTTCCGCCTCTTCCCGGATGTCCACGACGGCAACCGGTTCTTTTTGAATCAGCTCTTCATACGTGGGGATGCGTTGCTCTGCAAAGGAATACTGCGTTCCCGCATATCCCTCTGTCTGCCCCGTGGTTCTGGCCGCCCTGCGGTAAAGCTGCTCCAGCTCGAGCAGCTTCTTTTCTTCTCCGGTTCCCCTGAGCTTTCTTACTGTGTCCTTGATCCACTGCCACACCCGTTGGAACAGGTTGGGATTTTTCGCCGAAAGCGTCTCAATGCTCTTTTCATCCTGAAACAGCCTGTTTTCGCAAAAGGTCGCCGTCAGCTCGCGGTCCGCACCGCTTTCGTCGAGCGTAACGCCATATCCGGCGTATTTCTTTATGATGTTTTGCCGAAGCTGTTCCGGGCTGACGCCGCTTTGGGTGGAAAACAGCTCCAGCGCCATCTTCTGAAGCTCCTGATACTCCCCGCTCGTTTCCAGATGGTGGGTCAGCTCGTGCACCAGCACCTGCCGCACCGGGTCGTTCTGATATGGGTTAATGGTGATCGTCCCATTTTCATACTGTCCGGACGCCGGGCCCAGGTCTGCCAGCTGAAATTTTGCGCCCAGCCTTTGAGCGACCCGCGCCGCCTGATCGTATGCCGCGCCGTTTTCCTGCACGGTTTTCAGCTTCCTGGCCGTCCAGTCGCTCCTTTTCTGCAGCTCTTCGGCCGTGTCCACGCTCTCGGGCGTGGGCAGTTCGCTGAGCGTCTGCCGCAGCTGTTCGTCGATCTCTTCCTTTTCCGCTTTCAGCGAAAGCTCCAGCGCCGCGCGCTGGTCTTCCCCCGTTATGGCCCGCACGGCTGCTTCCCTCGTTTCCGTGGCGATAGAGCCCAGCTTCCGGGTGGACGGGGTCTTCTTCTGCGCGTTTTCGTACTGCACGGGGCTCAAAACGCCCAGCTCCCGCCCGAAGTCCAGCGTATCCTGCACGCCGCCCGACGCCTTGATCTCCCGGCCCAGTTTGATGTCATTGGCCAGCTTGTTCACCGTCACGGCCGGTCCGCTCATCATCAGGCCGCCCACTGCGCCGCCCAGGAAACTCATGAGCAGATCGCCCGTGAGCCATTCTTTGAATACCTGCCATGTCGCATCCCCGTAGCTTGCTCCCGCTTCCATGGCCGCCTGCCGGCGGGCGTTCAGCTGGGCTTTGTCGCCCATAATCAGCAGATCCGCGATAGTGTCCACCACTTCCGTGACGACTTCTTCCCCGCCTTCCGAAAGGGCGCTCTTCGCCACCTCCCACAGCATCTTCCGAACCGTTTTCCCGCTCTTTGCGCCGATCTGTTCAAAGAGGCGGTCGATCCCCGCCTTTTCGGTCAGCACCTCCGCAAGGCCCGCGACCGCGCCCAGCGCCACAGCTTCGTCCGTCGTTGCCCCCCGCGCCGCCGCGTCCCGCGCCGTATCTGCGAAGGAGTTTGCTCCCATCACCGAGAGGGAGACCGCAGAGCCGAAGGGCATCAGGGCGACAAAGTCCGCCGTGCTCATGCCCGCTTCGTACAAAAATTTCAGCGCGTCGCTGTCGATCCCCTCCGCCGTCTTTTGCCGGATCGCGCTTTTTGACAGGCTCAGCGCGTAGGCCGGGTCTTCCGGGTTGATCGCTTCCCCTTTGAAAAACTGTCCGGCTGTGTACGGCGCCGCCTTGATGGCCGACGGAATACTCGATACCACAGAATAGAGATTGGCCGCAAACGGGTCCTCCACCGCGTAGTCTTCCGCACGCTGCACCTCCTCCCGGGTCCATCTCGTCTTGAGCCGGTCCAGCATGAAGCCGTAGTATTCCTGCGCCGCTTCCGGGTCCTCCGCCCGCAGGTAGTTGTAGACGTTCCGCTCGTCCTGCGTGAAATAATCCCAGTATTTGTGGATCCCGGCGTATTCGTCCGCAATGTCCTGATAGCTAGTCTGATACGGGTCCCTCTCGATGGCGGAGGGATTGCTTTTCATCAGCTCCCGGTCAAGGGGCATGGCCGCGCCCTTTCGCACCCGGTCCGCCCAGTCCAGGTTTTCCGAAAGGCTGCCGTACTTTTCCGCGTATTCCGCCTCAAAGTCCTCCTGCGCGTTCTGCCAGGTCAGTCTTCTCTCCTGCTGCCGCTGCGCCTCCCTTTCCCCCTCCTGCACCAGGTTCAGCACCTGCCGGGGCGTCAGCTCGATCTGTCCCGTTTCCCCTGTCAGAGGGTTCGTAACGGTCTGATACACTCCCGTCTTTCCCCTGTCCGCTGTGGCGGGGTCGGCCGCCATGGCCTCAAGGGCCTTCCTCGGTGTCGCCGCTGCGCCGCTGACCGTATCTACGCTGAGGGAGCCCGTTCCCTGTCCCTTGTATGGTTCCACCATGGGCAGGGGCTGCGGCTCCCTAGCCTCCGCCTTTGCCGTATGTGCCGCCGTCTGCGTCTTTTTAACCGTCTGCACCGGCCCAATTCCCGCCGCGAGCTGCTCTTTGGCCGCCTGCGGCAGGGCTGCCGCGCCGAGCATGAGGTTCTGCAGCGTCAGGCCGCTTCGCCGTGCGGCAAAGGCGTCCGTCTCCTGCTGCTCCTGTGCCTTTTTCGCGTAGGAGGAGATGCTCTTTTTCGGCGGCATTCCGTTGTTGTAGAGGTATACGTCGATGGGGTCGTCGAAGTCGTAGGCATTTTCTACCGCCTTGGGCAGTTTTCCGGCCGCCGCCCGCTGCTGGTCCTCTTCGTCCCATTCGTCGTAGGTCAGGCCGCTTTTCCAGTCGTACCCCTCAAAAATTTTGGCGTACTTATCCGCTGTGGCCTGCGCTGTCGGCGTAAGCTCCTGCGTGCCGTATTTCAGCCGGCGCTCAAAGCGCTGGACAAATCCAGGCTGTTCTGCAGAGGCTCTGCTTTTCTTCGTCCGCTCGTCAAATCTCTGCGCAAATCCCACGGCTTTTCTCCTTTACTGTTTCAGCCTGCTGTTGACGTAGCTCGTCTGTTCTTCTACAGCCGATTCATACAGCAGGTGGTCTGCTTCGTTGATGGCGTCCTGCGTGTACTCTCCGCTGTAATTTCCCAGCGTATCTCTCAGCGCGTTGATGGTGTCGCCTACCAACGCCGCCGGCGTAGACGGATCTATGGAGAATATCAGCTTTCGGGCCAGCTCCGTGCCGTCGCTTGACAGCTTCGTGCTTTTCCTGCTTCCGGAAGAGCTTCCTCCCTTAAGCGCCTGATTGTACTGGAGCATCCCAAGGTTGTAGTCCAGCTCTCCCTGCTTTATGGTCAGCTCGTTCTGCGCCTGCTGCATGGCGAGGTTCTGCTGGTTGTACCAGTTGTCCAGCAGCGTTCCGTACATGCTCATCTGGGCGCTGTACGCCCCCTGCTGTGCCTGGTACTGGAGCGCCGCCTGCTCTGCCTGCGCCTGGGCCTGCTGGATAGACAGCTCCGCCATGTACTTTGCCGTCTCGATGTCCCTGGTGTATCCCGCCTGGATGATCTCTGCGGCAATGGCGTCCACCTGCGCCTGCTCCTGTAGAGAGAGGTTGGAAAGATTGGTCCGAAGCGCCACGTCCTGCCGGATCCTGCTCGTTTCGCTCGTGCCGCTCACCGGGTTTTGATACAGGCTCCCGGCAAGGCCCATGGCCGCCAGCCGCTCGTTGTTCCCAATGGCGCTCAGCCGCTGGTTGACGTACTCCTGCCCCCTGAGCGCTTCATACTGCTTTGCAAGGTCCGCCGCCTGCTTTTCCAGCTGCGCCTTCTGCGCCTGATATGCCGCCTCCAGGGCGCTGGTGTACTGCTGTCCCGCCGCCGCGTAGCTTTGGGAAAGGTCGGGCGCGCTGTACGTGGGGTACTGGATGCCCTGCATCAGGGCGAGGATGTCGCTGGCCGCAGGCTGCTTTGCGGCCACGCTCTGTCCCGGCGTGTATGCATCCGGTGTTGCCCCAGCCGCCAGCGTCACGCCGTCCGCCGGGTCTCCGACATCCACGCCGCCGGCGCTTCCCGGAATGACCAGCGTTGCGCCCGCCCGTATTTTGTTGACGTTTTGAATCCCGTTGAGCCGGGCCAGCTCCTCTACCGTCGTGTCGTTCGCCTTGGCGATCTTCCCGAGGGTGTCCCCCCTCTGGATGAGGTAATCCGCCATCCTGTTTCTCCTTTTCCTCTGATTTTCGCGACGCTATTTCACATAATTCCCAAGCACGTAGCTCACTTCCGCGCCGAATACGCCGAAGCCTTCGTTGAGCTCGGCGTTGCGGAAGATCAGCTGCAAGGTGATGAATTTCTTAATCTTCCGGTTGAAGGGGATCACCTGCGGGGTGTCCCTGGTGTTGAAGGTAAACCGTCCGAAGTCGATGTCCGCAAAGCTGAATATATCCATTGTCCCTTCCCGGATCTTCCACTCCCACAGCTTTTCCGTCGCCGCCCAGATCTCCACGCTCGACCGGTTATAGGGCTTAATCATCACGGCGCAGCCCTTTTTAATCATGGTTTTTCGCTTTCCGAAGGTGCCGAAGTCGTCAAGAATCGTAGTCCATACCGCCTCGATGGGCTGCCCGTCGTCGCTGTAGCGGTCCATGCCCGCATCGTCCCGGAAAGCGCACAGCTTTCCCTCCGCCGTGCCGAACCACAGCTTTCCGGCCACCTCCTGCATGCACACCGCAGGGATGTTGTTCCAGTAATACCACTCGTAGCCCCAGCTCTCTCCCTGCGCCGTCCGCTGCCGGGAATCGGCCACGTAGCAGTGCCCGTTGACGCACAGCAAGTACCAGCCGTTCCACACCGCGGCCACGGCAGAATCAAGGCCCGTCTCTTTGGTCAGTCTCGCGTTGATGAGGGTGCTTCTGGTCTGCACGGACCGCTGCTGCGTCACTGACGCCGACGCCATGGAAAATATCCCTTCCCGGGCGAGGAAGAGCGGGTCGTCCCGCAGAGACGCAAAGCTGCCCGCCGCAATGGCGCCCACGCCCTTTACCCCCTGCCGGACCGGGAAAATAACTGTGCCGTCCTCCTGCATCTCGGCGGTGCGCAGGAACACTTCCGCGTCCTGCTCGTTGTCCTCCTTGACGATCACGAGATTTTCGTATTGCTTCAGATACCCCATGATGGCCGAGGAATCCGCTCCGATTTTCGTATATCCAAGGTCAGGAAAGTAGGTTGGGTCGTCCAGCCCGCTGTGCCAGTCCACGTTTTTTTCGTCCGGATTGCCGGATACAAAATACCGGTATGCTCCGCCGTAGCCGTAGACCGTGCCGAACCGGCATTTGCTGATCTTTGCCGCCGCGCCCTCTACGGTCTTTGCAAAGGTCACGACGATGTTGTCGATACCGCTGCCGCCCGCGTATACCGGCGGGGCCGTGTGGAAGGTAATCGTCCCTTCCTTCCGGTCTACGAGAAAATCGGTGTTTTCCAGCTTCTCCTCGCCTTCCACCACCGCCGACACGTCCGCGTCGTAGTCAAGATCCCCGGTGTCCAGTTGAAAGGTCTTGCTTTCCCCGTCGCCGGTCATGGAGTTTTTGCGCCAGCGGGTCAGAAGGTTGAAGCCTTCAAAGGCCGTGCCCGAGCCGTCCGCCTTCATGCCGATGGTGGTCGTCGGCACAAAGCAGTCCTTTTCCGCCACCGGCCCGTAGGCTACCGTTCCGTCCTTTACGGTCACCGCGCCGTAGGTCTGCCCGTCCAAGAGATACAGCGTCCCTTTGTGGACGAAGGAAAAGGATCTGGCCTCCGCCATGGTATCGCACAGCTCCGTGGGCGTTTCGCCGTTTACAAAGAGCTTCTTCCCCGCGTGGATCAGCAGCCGCCCCACTTCGTCCGATAGGACGCACCAGTGGATGCCGTAGATCCTTGCGCCGTAATCATGCTCTGTCTTCCAGCCCGGCCGCTTTTCCGGAAAGCCCGCCACGTCCGGGATCAGGTTCAGCGCGTACGGCGACCGTGCCGGCGAGATCTGCGTCTGATCGGTCGAAAAGTCCACGCCGAGGAAATTCTGGTATGCCTTTTGATACCGCGTGGTCTCTTTGATGTTTTTCGGCGTTACGCTCTGTGCCATCTGTTATCTCCCGTATACGTCCTCTATCTCTCCGCTGATGTGCCTGCGGGCGTCGCTGAGCCCCGCCAGGTACTTGGAGCGGTAATTTTCCGCCTGAAAGTTATCCAGCGCCTCCTGAAAATACCAGCTTGCCAGCCCGTAAGGGAGCGCCGCTCTCGTGATCTGATCGCAGTAGTCGATCTCCTCATCCAGCCGGGTCAGGTACGGCGCCCGCGCAAGGGCTTCTCTGCCCTCCTGCCGGCGCACGGAGTTTTCGTAGGGCAGCGACTCTTGCAAAAGCACATTCAGAAATCCCACTGCAAAGGTCTTGCTGTCCGCGTCCTCGTTGTCCTTTTCGTACAGAAAAGAGCTTGCCAGCTCATATATCTCCTGTCCCGTCATGTCTCCTCCCTGGCACGTTTTTGCTGCCGAAAAACGTGCATGTCATCAATGTGGCATGTCCCCCTGCGGGTGACTACCTAGCAAAAAAGGCAGAGCCCGTTTGAGCTCCGCCTTTTTTTCGCGTCTTTTTTTCTTTCCGGCTTGCGGGTTTCCCGCAAGCGGATACCCGCAGGGCACACGATTCCGCCTGCCGCAGGTAGGCGCACCTTTCCCCGAACCGCCTGCGGCAGTTCGGGGATTTTACTTATGTGGCATGTCATCCCTCCGGGATGACAACCTTTCGCAGCCGCCGCCCGGGAGCGGAACGAGAGGCGGCTGTGCCAGTCCCGCACAAACGTGAACGCCTGTGCCACGTTTACGCGGCATGCCTTAGCCGTTCTTCTTGTCCGTCACGTCGCTGGGCACCATGTCCGCCTTGGTCGCTACAGCCCGGATGGTCTGGCCCGCCGCCATGGTCACGGCGGAGGCGTACACCGCCCTCGACGTGGAATAGCGCGGGTCGCTGCCGTCGAGAGTGTAGTAGATCACCGCGTTGGAGGTGGTGCTCGACACCGTGGCGGCGTTCGAGCTGATGGACACGGTAGGCGCCGCGCACTTGAGATCGGCGGATACCAGCGCGATCACGCCGCCGTTCCTGCGGCCGAGGACGAAGTTGTCAAAGTAGAAATGCCCCTGAAGAATGGAGCCGTCCACGTCCTTGTCCTCCGTGATGATCCGCATGGTGTGGATCTTCTTGGGCGCGATGACGCACTTTTTGTTAAAGGCCAGGGCATACACGCCGCTTTCAAAGTATTCGTCCGGAATCTCGATCACCTTGAAGCCGTAGAGCATGCCCACGACGCCCTTTTCAAGAGCCGTGCCTGATACCTTGTCGATGTTCATGAATTTGTCGGTGTCGAGGATCTTCGCGTAAGTCTCTGAGGAGATCGCCAGATAATTGTTTTCTACCGGCGCTTTGGCGTTGACGCGGTCTGCACGCATCTGGATCACCTGCTGCAGAACGTTCGCTTTCTCGGGCTTTGCGGAAAGGGTCCTGATCTTGCCGGCGTTGTAGACGTACTGTCCGAGGGCGTACTTGTCCATGTAGGGGTAGACCTGCTCCTCCATCTGGGCCTTCATGACGATGCCGGCCTTTTTCATGGAGAGCTGATCCGACTGATTGGTCTTGTCGATGGACAGGGAGAAGGATTTGTCCTGACTCATGGTCAGCTCCTGAACCGTGTCCTGCACTTCGGAAAGCTCTCCGAAGCGGGCGAGGCCGCTGCGGGTGTAGTCGCCCAGCGGCACGGTCTGCGCCGTGGTGATCCTGACGCTCCTGACGCCTACGAGGTCGTATTCCTCGCTGGCCTTTCCGGCAAAATAGCTGTTGACCGTAAAGTCCTGCAGCAGCTTCGCCGCGCTTTTGGTTACGAGATTGATTGCCATTTCTATTATCCTCCGTTAAATCCCGAGAAAAAGGCGTCGAGGTAATCCTCCGTTCCGTCTGTGCCGGTGACGGAGCCCACCGCCGTCTCTTTGTTCTTTTGGTTCTTTTCCTGCGTCTGGAGCTTCCCGCGCAGCTCCTCGGCCTCGGCTTTGGCTTTTGCCAGCTCGTGTTTGTGCATGGCGGAAAGGGGCCGTTCCCCCTTTCGGATGGCCTCCTGCACCCCTTCGGGGATCTTGTCCGCCGTGTTGAGGTCCGGGTATTCCCGCAAAAATTCCTCCCACTGCCTGACGCCCTCCTGCTGCCTGGCCTCCTGCGCCTGCGCCTGTTTGCTCTGGGCCTCGATCTGCCGCTTTTGGGCCTGCTCCCGCACCCGCATTTCGGCCATTTCCCGCGCCGCGCCGTCCGACAGATCCGGATATTTCTTGCGAACCTCGGCTTCCGCGTCCCTTACGGCCAGCTTTTCCTCGTTCTGCTCCAGGTACTGGACGTACTGCTCCCGGGTCATGTTGTTGCGGGCGGCATATGCGTCAAGGATCTTAAACTCCCTGGCGCTTTTGAGCGTTTCCAGCTCCGCCCTGGTCTTGTCCAGCGCCAGCCCCTTTTCGGCCAGCTCTCTGGCTTCCTCCAGCGTCAGCTCCCGCTCCTCGTGGTTGTACTTGACTTTGATCCCGGCCTTCGGTGTGGCGCCCTCCGGTTCGCTCTCTTCGGTCTGCTCTTCGATTGGTTCTCCGGTCGGTTCTTCTACCGGCTGCGTGGGTTCTTCCTCCACGCTGTCGGCAAACAGATCCGCGCCGTTCTCCATGGCTTCGATGGCGACGTCGCTCATGGCGCTTCCTCCTTCTGTTTTTTTCGGGCAATGGCGATGCCCTGTTTATTTTCCTGCGGCTTGCGCCGTCAGATCACGGTTTGCTGCGTGGCTGCCCCGTCAGGGGCAGTCGTCCCCGGAAGGTTCGCAGCAAAGCCAGGCTTGCTTTGCTGCATCCTCTGCTGCTGCATCTGCATTTGCTGCACCATCTGCTGCTGCCGCCGGATGCTCTCGATGATCCTGTTTTTGTTCTTGATGTAGTGGTCCGGAATGGCCTCGAGGTACTCCACCGGGTCGGTAATGATCCCCTTGGAAAAGAGGTTATCGAGGGTTTGCACCTGCGTCAGCTCGGACCAGTAGGCCGCCGCGCCGATATCCACCTTGATCCTGAGATTGAGGTCTCCGATCTGTCCGAAATCCACCTGCGCCGGCGTGTTGGTCTTCTGGCCTGTCATGGGGTCCTGTGTCTCCATCATGACCGTGCGGACGCCGTAGTTCTGCCGCATCATGTCGATCATGATCCTGACGTAATCCTCCACGAACTGATAAAAGGCCAGCTTCTGAAGCTCTAGCGGAATGGAGCTGGCCTGCTGCACCGCGATGATGGCCGAGGTATTGTCCGGCTTGACGTTGCCGAGCGCCGCGTCCGACGCGCCCATGAAGTCCCTTGTCATGCTGACGGTCTTGTCCACCAGCTCCATCACCTGATAGCTCATATCCGGCGCACGGAAGCCCATGGCCACCGCCTCGTTGGGATTGCCGGTCACCTCGATTGCTTCGCCTACCCGGTTGGTCCACCGGTCGATCTTGCTCGAGTCATACAAAATCTTCGGGAATGCCATCAGCTCCACATGCCGGACGGCCATGGCGTAAATTTTGTTGGTAGCAATCTGGTTTTGAATCAGCCCGGTCAGCATGGCCTGTCCGTGGTAGCTGGACTTGACCTTTTCCCAGGGCATATAGGCCACGGGATACAGCCTGTAGCCCGTATCCCATTTCTTCCGCACGACCGCGTCCTGCGTGGACTGCTGGCACCAGACCGTGCCCTTCTCCCGCCACAGCTTGGTCAGGAAGGTGCACAGCTTCCCGTCGTTGTTCCTTTCCCCCTGCACGTCGTCGTCGTCCGCGTGGACGTCTTCCCAGTCTCCCCCGTTCTTTTTGGCCCGGTCGGTCACCTCGTCCACCAGCAACCGCTGCACGATCAGCAGATACGGCTGTTTCTGAACCTCCTGACAGTAGGGATTCCCGAACAGCACGTTGATGTTCTCCACGATCTCCGTTTTGATATCGCCCCTTGCGTCCTGTCCGGTCTCTGCCTCCGGGTCAAAGTATAGGTACAGGCAGCAGTCGCCGTCCACCGCCGCGTTTCGGATGAGCTCGCGGTTCTGTGCCTTGACCTTGTTATCCTCGATCACCCGGTCGATCTCCTGCGCCACCAGCGCGCAGACCTGCTCGGTCTCCACGTCCGGCAGGTGGGGCGACAGGCTCACGCCGATCTCGTCGGAGACCAGTGTCGCCACCATGTAGGTCACGACGCGCTTCAAAAAATTCATGGTGGGCTTTAGCATATCCGCTGCGTTGGCCCCGGCCCACTGATCCCCAACAAAAAAGCGCTCATTGAGCGCGTAGTTTTCATACAGCCCTATGGCGTTGTTGTAATCCCTTCCGGACTGGTACTCCTCCCACACCTCGCGGGCGCCGGTTTTGATCTTCACTGCTGCGGCCTCCCGTTGTAAGTCATGAGGTTATTAAACTGATCCTCCCAGTCCTTCAGGCGTGCCAGCTGATTCTTGAGCTTTTCGTTCTCCTCCCGCAGAGCGTCCAGCTTTTTCTTCCATCCCTCGTCCATGGCCCGGACGGTCTTGCCCATGGTGTAAAATCCGTTTTCCACCGCTTCTTCCAGTACGGTCATCCGCATGAGGATTTCGTCTGCTTTTCGCATTTTATCACACTCCGTAGCTGATAAATTCTTCGATACCGTCCTGCACCCGCTCCCTCTTCCCGGGCCTTGGCCGCCCGGCGATCAGGTACCGGATGGAGTCCGGGCTGTGGGTGATGTCGTGGGGCTCCGTGGCGCAGTCGTTGGGGTTCTTCTCGTCCCGCGTCAGCGCCGGCAGCGTCCGGATCAGCTCCCGGCAGGTGTCAAAAATTCGCAGGGAAGGCGTTGGCTCTCCCTGCTCATCCGGCCTTAATTGCAGCCACTCCTTGACGTTGAGCCAGCCGGTCACCCGGTCGTTTTTCGCTTTGGTCAGCGGCACGCCGCCCTTTGCAAAGCCCTCGGCGATGGTGCGGCCCGTGTCCTTGGTCCTGCCCCACAGGTCCGGCGGCGCCATGGTGGCGTACACCGGCTCCGGCGACCGCGCCGCGATCTGACGCGCCGCCTGATCCACCGTCAGGTCGCTCTGGCAGAACTCCCGGAACACATACCCCCGTCCGAAGTGGTCAAAGGCCGTCCAGTAGCAGGCCAGCATGTCCAGGCCGTAGTCGATGGAGCGGTACACCCGCCAGTCCGGCGGCACGGGAAAGGGCTTGACGACATGCCTTGTGGGCAGCCACTCGTCAAAATACTGTCCCTCAAAAATGTCCCAGTCCCCGTCCAGCAGCGCCTTGCGCTCCTTTTCCGGCAGCCCCCTCAGGCGCTTGAGGTAGCCGGGGTCATTGGCCATAAGGAATTGATTTTCCTGCACCCTGGCCGGGATAAAGATCCGCGTCTCCCCGTCCGCCGTAAACTCTTTCCCTGCTGGAGCCGGATCGACAAACCGCTTTTTGACCCAGGCGTGGCCCACGCTTCCGGGGTTTGTGGAGCTTTTGATGTGCTTGGGGTGATCGTTGACCCCGCGGCAGCGGGAGTGCATGTAGGTGTACATGTACTCGGTAAAATGGGTCAGCTCGTCAAAACGGATCACGTCGTATTCTGCGGACTGGTACTGTGTCACGTCGTTGTCGCTGTTCAGATAGCCGAAGTCGATCAGCGATCCGTTGACAAAGGTCATGGTGTGCTTGGAGGCGTTGTATTTGTAAATTTCACGTGGGTAAATTTCCAGCGCCTTTCGGATCAGGCTCTTTTCCAGCTCCGGAAAGGTGCGCCGGAGGATCAGCTGGGCGCTGTGATCGTACCTGAGCGCGTACAGCAGCGCGTCGATCAGCTGGCCGTAGCTTTTGCCGCCGCCCGCCGCGCCGCCGAACAGCACCTCAAAACTGTCCGCATCGAGAAACCATTTCTGCTTTTTCGTGACCTGTAGCTCCATTCACTCCACCACCCGGATTTCTACAGCAAACGGTTTGTCCTCTCCGCCGGAAAGCTCCGTCCGGTCGATGAACATGCCCAGATGCTTTCCGCACAGCTCAAGCGCCCTGACCTTGTCGCACAGTTTGACATCCCGTTCGCTGACCTCTCCCTGATAATATTTGACCCGCACGCCCGCAATGCAGGCCAGGTCGTCCGGATCTGCATCCGCCAGCGGCGCGCCGTCCGACACGTCGATCACGTCCGCCGGGTTAACAAAGGCGATCTTTGCCAGCTCTGTCAGCACCCGGTCCGCGTTGACGCCCGTCCGTCTGGAGCGCTCCGCCTGCGCCTTTTGAACCGCTTCCCGTACCGCCGGCTTTTGCAGCAGCTCGTGCCCGATGCTTCCGGCGCTCTGGGCGGAGTATCCGGCCCGGATCGCCGCCTGCGTCGCGTTGAGGTCGATCAGGTACTCCTCGACAAACCGTTTGCTTTTGCCACTCAGCTTTGCCATATTCTCCGCCTCCCTTCTTTTTGCATGCAAAAAGGGCCTCCTTTCCGGGACCCTTCCACGCTATTATTCTAGCAGGTCCATTTGTCATTTTGTGTCATGACTATTTCTAAGCATAGCCACAATCCCGTTGTTAACGTTCCTGCAGTGTCCTTCGCTGTAATGTAGCTTCCGCGCCACCGTGCGCCAGCTCATTCCGTCCACGTACCGCGCCCGCATGACCGCCGCCTGGTTGGGCGGCAGGGTATCGAGCCACTGCTCCACCTCGCTGAGGCTCTCCTCCAGCTTCAGCACCTCGGCCAGCAGCCGCTCTTTGAGGCTCTCCATCCTTACCACCGCTTCCCCAATGGCGTCCCGGTTTCCCGCGCCGCCCTTTGGCGCATGGCTCAGAGGCCTGGCAGATGCGCTGGTGATCTGCTCCTCGATCCGCCGGATCCGCCCCTTGATCGACTCGATCCGGCTCCGCTGCCACCAGCAGGCCCGAAGCTGTTCAATGGTCATGTCTCCTCCTTGCGCGCACGCGCGCGGGATTCAGGTTTTTTCATACTTTCCGCCGCCGTGATTCACAGCGTTCCCGTGGGCGCGCTTTACAATTTCAGAAATAGTCATGTTTGTTCCTCTCTTTTCCTTTTCGGATTTCCCAGACGACTTTCTGTCCCTCTGGGTACTTGTCCCCCTTTACGCGGGGGCGGCTTGGTACGGACCAGCCGTTCGCCTTCGCTTCTGTCATTCCGACCTTCTGGAAGCCGGCGGCGCGAAGGCTTGCGCCCGACTCTGTCGGTAAAGTATAGGTTATGATCCTTGAATACCCCATAGCGCGTGCGGCGCGCCATGCGGCCCCGTATAGAAGCGAATTGGCGTTCTTGTAGCCTTCCAGAACACAACACCTTGTGACTTCTGCTGTCTTCCCGTCGTCCTTCCGCCTGGCGACTGGCCGTCCGACAATCACGACGCCGATCAGATCGTCCCCTTCCATAAGTCCTATGCTGAACTTGTGTCCCTGGGGTGGGTCGTTATGGCGGTGGAACTTTTTTACGAACTCCCGCGCCTGTCGAAGCGTGACCGGCGTCAATTCATACGCCGACATTCTCTACACCTTCCAGCGCCGCCAGGGCGGCTTCCCGCGTCAGGAAGACGTCGCGGCCGAGCTGCTGTTCGGTGAACTGCATGGAAGACCAGGCTGTCGTCCCAGGGCGCCCACGAAGGACACTGAACGACGTCAGGCCGTCCGCGCCGTCTCCGACGTACTGCTGCCCGTCGCTGCCGTCATACAGATATACGGTCTGATCCCGCTTGCAAAGTGTTGTGATATGTTTGATCTTCATTCTTCCTCCCACGTCTCCACAAGCCTGTCCATGATCTCCCCGTGGATATGCCTGACCCGGCTCTCTGACAGTCCCGTCTCCTGCGCGATCTCACTCCATTTTTCGCCCCTGATGTAGCGCAGATGGAGAATCTGCGCCTGCGCTATGGTCAGATGCGCATCCATCCATTCGTCCATCCTGGCTTCAAAAGCCGTGACCTCCCGGATCTGCGCCGCGATCCCTGCCGCATCCTCCCCCGCGGCATGCCGCAGCGCCTCCCGCAGCTCCAGATACTGAAGCGTCTCTCCCGTCCCACCCCAGCGCTTGAGCAGCTCCTTCGCCTCATACCGGTTCAGCTTCCTTTCGACCGTCTGCATCTAAAACGCCTTTCCATGCCTGTAGGGGCGGGTTTTGTTGTACTCGTGCTTGATCTCCATCACTTCCTTGAGCTGGACGCCGTGCCCCCTCAGCCAGCCGTTGATTAGATACACCATAGCTCCCGCTGCCGCCATCCCTTCCGTCAATCTTTTCTTCTTCCTGCCGCGTCCCTTGACCTTACCGATATCTCCGAGCCGCACATGGATCATCGTCACCAGGTCATGCAGTTCCGACACAAAATCAGGCAATTCTTCCGGTTCCTGTTCCGACCGTGCGTACTCCCCGGCGAATCTTTCGCCATCTTCTTCTATCAGGTCCAGATTGTCCTCCTGCCCGCAATACGCCATCCAGTCCAGCATGCGTATCACGGCGTCCGCCAGCTCCACGGCGATCCCCTCCGGCTTCCGCCCGGCGAAATAGTGCGGATTTTCGATGCATTCCCCATTATGCTCGTCGTAGACATATAGCATGGGCCGCTCCGCCCGCGCTTCTTCCAGCGCTTCGGACAGCTCCGAGTGAATCAGGGCGCAAAGCTCGCCCATCGTCCGGTCTTCCTCCCACCATCCATGTGCCACGGCGTTTTCGTGAATCTCCCTTGCCCATTCTGCCATGGTTTTCATTGTGTTTTCTCCTCCTTCTCTCATTTTTGTCCCACTTCTTTGGCTCAACCCCGTGTTTTTCCCTGCCTTCTCTTTAATTTCCGGTCAGATCAGTCCTTTTCCTCATACCTGCCGCAGGCGGCGCACCGCCGCCCCACCTCCGCCCAGGGCACGACCCTGCAGCTTTCCGCGCCATGCCGTTCACTGAAATTTTGGCAGGAAAAGCAGTTCCTCCCCTTCGGCCCCCGTCCGTATGCCGCGATCATGCCCTTGCCCTTTTTATAGGGCTCCGGCCCCGGTACCGCGCCGAAGTTCCCGCAAAACGTTCCGGACAGATCCATGCCCATCTGCTCATGTCCCATTTTTTCATCCTTCCACAAATTCCGGGCAGTCCCGGATAAAATAGCTTGGCGTCTGCCTTCTGTATTTCCCGTTGCCCTGCACGACCGGCCTGTATTCTGCCTCCCAGCCCTCCACCGGCTCAAAGTCCCGCGCCCAGGCGCAGGTCTTCGCCGCTGACCGGGCGCACTCCCAGCATTTGCTCTGATTCAGGCATTTGCGTTCTTCCCGCCGGTCGATCAGCTTTGGCAGCCCAAGCTTTTTTGCCCACACGCTGACATTTTCCGGATCCCTCCCCAGCTTCCGGGCGATCTCCGCCCGTCCGTACCCTTCCTTCGACATCCGTTTCAGCTCTTCCAGCTCTCCCATCGTCCACTCGTTTCTCAAAGCCAGTTCCTCCCGAAGATCCGCAGGAACTCCTCCCGGCTGTGGGTCTGCTCAAAGGCCCGCTGCCCTTCCCGCTTGAGGGCAAGGTCTTTGGCCCGGTCAAAATGCACGCCCGCGTCCGACAGGTTGTGAAGGTCTGGCCGCAACCACACCCACAGCCCGTATCTTTCGGAGTTCTTCCGGTTTGCGCCGCCGAAGATGTGGTGCTTGTGCAGCTCATATGTCTCCCCGCTATACCAGCACTCCTTTTCCGCCTGCAAAATGCTCTTCATCTCCACACCCGCCCTGTCTTCTTGTTCACAAGAACGATCCGGCCTTCCAGCTCATAGCCCATCAGGTGGATGGTGCTTTTGAGGATGTAGATCAGCGAGGACACCAGCTCCGCCTCTTCGTCCACGTTTTTGCCTGCCTGATATGCCGTCAGATCCTTGCAGTAAGAGCTGTTGCGCTTATCCATCGTTTCTCTCCTCCGCTCTGTGGTTGATCTCCCGCGCCAGTTCGTCATATTTTCGGCCCGTCGCCAGAACCAGCGCTTTTGTCTTTTCGTCGAGCCGTATCATAACTTCTTTCTCGTGTCCCCGGAGCTGTCCGGCCCGGAAGGCCGCCATCAGCTCCACCGCGCCCGCCATGAGCTGTTCTTCCAGTCTGGTCATATGGTTCCTCCCTCCTGAGTCTTGCGTAGATATATGCTCCGGTAACAAATGCGCTCCGCTTGACCTTTACGTCGGTCAGGCGATACTGCGGATAGAGCTTCCGCATCATGTTGGCTGCCATTTCCTCGTCCGACGCGATCCTCTCCACCCTCCGCCGGGTCAGCGGCGTTTTGGGGTAAGTGGTTGCCGGCTGCCGCAGATTGCGTGATGCCGCCCATCTCCTGCGTCCTTCCGGGCCCTTGGTCATGTATCGGGCCAGCCCTTCCAGTCCGTATTCGTTTGGCTGTAGCCTCCGGCTGTTGGAGTATCCCATCTTCCACAGCTTTTCGACCATATCCCGGTCCATGCCCGTCATTGCCATGTGGATGTGGATTCGTTTGGGATTTCCGAAGGCGTCCTCATACTTTCCCGTCTCGATGACGTACAGGTATTTCAGCTCCGGCAGCCCCTGCCTGTCCCGGTATCTTCGCAGCCGTGCAATGAAATTCTTTACGTCCCGTCTGGCCTGTTCGTAGCCCGGAGGGGTCTTTTTGTAGGTGAGGGTGAGAAAGAGGTCCTTTTCGTCGAAATTCTCGTTGAGCAGATGTGTGATTTTCTTTTTGGCGTTCTCTTCGTTGATTTTCTGTACTGCTTCCCGGCTGATCGCCGCTTTTGCCTTCCTCTGGTCCGCTTTGGTATCCCATACCGGATAGATCGCCACGTCCAGCATCTTCCCCGCCCTGGTCTGCTTTCGCCGCCAGCGCTTGGGCCCTGTTCTGACGTCCTGTTCGCTTCCCTCTTCCAGGTACAGCGCCTGCCAGGTTTCCCTTTGTGTCTGTTTCATTTGTTAATACCCTATTCGAGCCCGCAAAGCCCACACCACGGGCATTTTGCGGCTTGTTTTCATGAGTGGAATATGGTATACTAAAATTATTAATATCTTATTCCCCCCGGAGCGCATCTGCTGGTTACAGATGCGCTCTTTTCATTTTTCAAGGATCTCCGTCATTTCTTCGATGCTCGATTCTTCCATTTCCCGCTGTCCGGCCGTGTTGACCCGCGGTTCTTCGATTTCCAACAGAAAATCATAATCGTCTACCAGCGTCATGCCTGCGCCTCCCTTTATACTTGCCCATGACGGCTGTTACGCTGAATTACTCGATGGTCAGCTCGCTCAGGTCCCGGCACCAGGGCTGTTTTTTTGCCTGCCGCCGCTCCGTTTCCGCTTCTTTGGCCAGCCTGTCCGCCTGGCTTGCCGCCCAGATCGCGGCCACTGCCGCCGCGCCGATAAGGATTCCATCCAACGGCGTCATTATTTGTCTCTCCTTTCCCTGACCTTCCTCTTATACCAGCATGCCATGCATTCGTATGGCCTGTCCCTTCTGGTACTCCTGTCTACCTGCCACAGCTGCCCGCACCGCCAGCAGACCCGGTATTCGTATCCTGCCGCTTTCCAGCGCCCGGCCTGCCTGCGCTCTTCGGGGGTCATGGCTTGTCCTCTCCGGGCGCCCGAGGGCGCTCACGACTGCTGCATCTGCTGCTCCATCAACTTACGGGTGTAGATCTCTACTCCGATCTTCGCCAGATTCCGATCCCGGATCTTCAGCTGCTCCGGGGTCTCGATGCAATCTCCCATAAATTTGACGATCACGCCATCAAATTCTTTCACTTCAAGAAGCTGACTTTCGTCGATCGGGATCGGCGTGGTGTATCGTTTCTCTCTCTTTGCCATTGCTGTCACTCCTTTCCCTCCATTGATATGCGCCTGCGCTTTTGTCCTATCAGTCTGCCTGCATTGTGATGCCCAGCGCAACCCCCAGCACCAGCGCCGCTTGCTTCTCCGTCAGCCTGCTTGTGGCCTCCGCCAGCGCCCTTACCCGTTCCTTTTCCCTCTGCTCCACGGGCTTTTCATTGCTCTGTTTCATCCTTCTTTCTCCTTTCCCCATAAGCTGTCACAGCATCCCAGCCGCCCAGAGCGTCAGCAGCGTCGCCGCCACGCTCACCGCCGCCCGGCATCGGGCGGCCTTTCTTTTTCCTCCTTTCAGCTAACCGAAATCAGCTCTTCCACTTTGCACCCAAGCACTTTTGCCAGTCTCGGAATGTCCTTTGTTCTCGGCGTCCGCTTCCCGCTTTCCCATTGTGAAACCGTGGAACTTCTGCCTTTGTATCCCATCCGCCGTGACAGCTCTTCCTGTGTCATCCCTGCTGCAAGCCTCAGGTTCCTGATCCTGTCTCCCATTTCCTTTCCTTTCTTAACTTTTTGTGATAAAATATTGCTGCCGAACGGCACAGAAGGGAGTTGGGCCTGTTATGTCCCAGTTTTTGCCTTTGCCGGTTCCCGGGCGCAAGCGCTGATGCGTTACGGCAGTAGCAGAGCCGAAACTGCTAAAGTGACGCGGCGGTCCAAGAAGCATGTGGGTATTCGCATGCGGTTTCACCGGAAACGGTTCCTGCTTTCGCTGCATAACACAGCGGATCACGTGAACCCATAAAAGCGGATGCTTCTCACCAGAGGGCTTTCGGACGCCGGTGCCTCGCCATGGCATGCGGCGCCGTGTGATACCTGCATCCCGTCTCGGGTGAAAAAATTCGGGGGAATACCGTCCGTGAATACCCACGGGCGGCATTTCTTTTTCCCCCCTTCAGCTCGCATCGGTGTCCAGCAGGCCGTTTTATTTGGCTCCATACAGCTTTTTCCACTCCTGAATGAAATCCCATGTCATTTCCGAAACCAGTGCGTTGATACTCAAGCCTCGTTTCTTAGCAATGGCTTTCATCTCTTCTGCCAGTTCATTTGTAAGCCGGATAGAAATTCGCTTGTACATCGTCTCACCCCCAATTGACATAAATTTTATGTCTTCATATTACCACGACATATTTTTTATGTCAATTGTCTTTTGGCTCTTTTGTGGTATAATTTTTATGTCACTTATCAAGGAGGTTAGTTCAATGCCAAATGACATTTCTCTGACTGTACGTCTATCCCACGAGTTGAATATGCAGCTTAAGGCTGCGTCCAAACGGCTTGGCATGACGAAAACCAATCTTCTGCGCGGCGTCATTCACGATATTTTGCCAAAAGATGATGTAGTTCTCGACTTTTCCGCTCCCTCCGATGAAAGAGACCGCTTTGTGCTAAACGTCAACCAGCTTACGCACTCCATTTTACAGGGCGTTTGTGAAAAGCACTCTCAGTCCATGAACGCGGTGATTACTGCTGTCGCCCATCTGGCTTTAGAACGTGCTGCCACATGGCTGCTACCAACAGAGAAGTGACCGTCAGTCCGGTTTGCTTTGCCATCTCATCCAGCGCTTCTTTCAGCTCTGGCGGAAGGCGCAGCGTCGTTTGCGCTCGCATCCTTCCTCCTTTCAGCTCGCATCGGTGTCCAGCAGGCTGCTCAGGATTTTCTTGCTTCTCCCGGCCCGCTGTGGTATTCTTAGCTTGTACTTTTACGGATTTGCCCGGTTGCCGCCGGGCTTTTCTTCTATGTCCGGGGTTGCCGCCCCGAACAGCTTACGGGGGTCGCTATAATCGAACAAATCAAGTAGCTTGACAAGAACGTCATAGGATGGCTTTCTATGCCCTGTTTCTAGCATTTGGACAGTGGATTTTGTGGTTCCAATTTTTTTCGCAACAAACTCCTGTGTCCATCCTTTTGCTATGCGTTCTTGTTTAAGCATTAAATTCATTTGCCCTCCTTTCTCTTGATTGTTCACTATTAGTGAACTACCCTCAGTATAGTACACAATCAGTGAACAGTCAAGGGGGTTTTCAAATGCTGAACAAAGAAATTTTCGGCGAAAGAATTCATTCGCTGCGTAATCAAATGGGCGTTTCTCAACAAATACTGGCAGATCATTTGGGTGTTAGAAAGTCAGCGGTCAGTATGCTGGAAAACGGACAACGTGCCGCTTCAGCTGATATCCTCATTGCCCTGGCTGACTACTTCGACGTCTCCCTCGACTACCTCGTGGGGCGGTCGGAGGATCCACAGCGGCATTAGTCCCGCCTGAACCCCCAAAGGGTCTCTGTTGTGCTGCCCACTGCCCGGGCGATGCGGATT
>Ga0129308_1001457_pt1 | contig 24585 bp, 18 predicted proteins | sample L827metagenome_FD_94440 | JGI IMG/M metagenome (GOLD analysis project Ga0129308, IMG submission 94440) | Ring-tailed lemur group fecal microbial communities from Wisconsin, USA - L827 metagenome | ecosystem: Host-associated > Mammals > Digestive system > Large intestine > Fecal | place: USA... | reverse complement strand
GGCTTCACCCCTTCAAACCGCTCGATGACAAAACGCGCCTCGTCCACGGCCTGGGCACTTTGATGGCAGTCTTGAAACGCCTGGTCGTACTCCTTCTGCGCACGAGAACGAGCCTTCCATGCAGCCTCGTAGTCGCTCTTTTTTCCAGCGACGGTATCGGTCGCCCAAGCGTCAAGGAGGGCGAGGTGGTTCTGCTCGCTCAGGAGTTTCTGGTGGTCGTGCTGGCCGCACAGGTCGATATGGGCGCCCGCCGCCTGGGAGAGCTGCCCCACGGTTGCCATCGAGCCGTCAAGCGTGCAACGCGAGCGACCCTCGCTGGAAACCCTTCGACTCACAATATGGCCGTCGGGAAACTCCTGGGCATCGCCCTCGTCGGTGATTTGGGCCTCGACGAGCAGGAAATCGCAGCCCTGACGCACCTGGCTTGCCTCGGCACGTTCGCCGATGAGCAACTTGATGGCGCTCAGCAGGGCAGACTTGCCCGCGCCCGTCTCACCCGTAAGGACCGTGAGCCCGCGCGAAGGGCAGATGACCGCGTCCTCAATCAAGGCGAGGTCTTTGACATGAAGCTCTTCAATCACCTGATGTGCCTCGTTTCGTTCGAGGGGGGCTAGCGCACCTTGCCGTAGAAGACGCGAGAGACCGACTCAAAGAATGCCTGGTCGCGCGCGCTGAGGAGAACGATATCGTAATCAGCCCGGCTCACCGTAAGACGGCAGGGGGCAATCGACTCAAAGGGGGACTCGCCGTCGATGAAGATGGTCGGGTCGCTCGAGCGCTCGGATGCCACCTGGAGCTCCACCACATCGGAGGGCGAGGTGACAAACGCGCGGGCCGTGATGGTATGGGGCGCGATGGGAACACACACCAGCCCCGTGAAGTCAGGCGTGACGATAGGCCCGCCGGCAGAAAGGGCATAGCCGGTGGAGCCGGTGGCCGTGGACACCACGAAGCCGTCGCCGCGTAGGCGGTCGATGTGCACGCCGTTGGCGGACACGTCGAACTCAACCATGCGGCCCGACGCACCGCGGGCGAGCACGACCTCGTTGACGGCGTTGGTGCGCAGCGTCGTCTCGTTGCCCTCGCGATCGTAGCCCTCCACCACAACAGACAGCGCCGCGCGGCGAGTGACGTGGAGCTCCTGGGCAAGGGCCTGGCCCACAAGCTGGAACATGTCGGCCTGGTCGAGGTTGGCGTCTGCCGTCAGGAATCCCAAGTGACCAAAAGAAAGACCCAGAATCGGAATCTGCAGCGACCCCACGAGACGCGCCGCCCGAAGCAACGTGCCATCGCCGCCCAGGGAGACGACGAGGTCAACGCCCTCCAAGCACGCCTCGGCATCGTTGCCAAAGCGCGGGGGCCTCACGACATCGATGAGCTGGTCGTCGAGCCAGGCTTCAAGTTTTGACGCGGCTTCGACGGAGGCTTCGTAAAGCTCGTTTGGAACAAGCATGACACGCATCACAGAGCTTCGTTCCCTTCAACACCAGCCTGGTCATGCCATGCCCGTGCAACGACGGCATCAACGTCGATTGCCGCCGCGCAGGGGCGCATACCGGCCAAAACAAAATACTCGATGTTGCCCTTGGCGCCATGGATGGGCGAGACGCAGGCACCACGCACCGACATCCCAGCCTGCGTAAGCCCCGCAATGACACGCGCGAGGACCTCGCGATGGACCTGAGGGTCTCGCACGATGCCGCCCTCACCGACCTGCGAGCTCGCAGCTTCGAACTGCGGCTTGACGAGCGTGCAGAAAAGGCCGTCTTCGCCGAGCATGGACATGACGGCCGGCAAGATGGTGGCCACCGAGGTAAAGGACACGTCCGCCACGGCAAGGTCGAACGGTGCCCCTAAGACCTGCGGGTCAGCATCGCAGATGTTCGTGCGTTCAAAAAGAGCGACGCGCTCGTCGCACCTGAGCCCCCAGTCGAACTGGGCATAGCCCACGTCGACCGAGGCAACGCGACGGGCACCCTGCTTGAGCAGGCAGTCGGTAAAGCCACCGGTGGAGCATCCCACATCGACGCAGTTGAGGCCGTTGACGTCGAGGCCAAATGCCAGGAGGGCGCCCTCAAGCTTGAGGCCTCCCCTGCTCACATAGGTACCCAGACCCTGGGCGCTCTGCTTGCGTGAGCCCTTCACGTGCAGGGCAACGCCCGCCTTCACTTGCTGACCGGGCTTGGTCAGGCGCTCGCCAGCAGATGAGACCAGGCCCGCCATGACGGCGCGCTCGGCCTCTCGGACATCGCTGAAATAACCCTGCTCGACAAGCTCCGCGTCGAGGCGGCGCTTAACGGCACGCGTCATTGCTCGCCACCCCGCGCAGGCGCAACGTCCTCAAGCCTGTGCGCCACGGACTCGGCAATACCGTGCGCATCGAGCCCAAGCATCGAAAGGAGCCCCTCGACAGAGCCGTGCCCCACAAACGCGTCGGGCAAGCCCAGACGCAGCACCTGAGCCTCAAGGCCAGCATCGGCGAGCGCCTCAAGCACCGCCGAGCCGAAACCGCCGGCAAGCGTGCCGTCTTCAACGCTCACAAGCAGACGAGAATCGTGGGCCGCGGCCTGCACGGCACGGACATCGACGGGCTTGACCCAGCGCATGTCGAGCACGCGTACAGAAATGCCGCGCGACTCCAGCTCTTGGGCAGCCTCGACGGCGCTGTGCACCATACGGCCGACCGCAAAGAAGCTCACATCGACGGGGCCTTCGGCCACATCATGGACAACACGCGCGCACTCGTCGATAGGCTCGACATGCTCGGGAAGCGCCACGCCCTGCGCCTTGCCGCGCGGGAAACGCACGGCAATGGGGCCCGTGGTGTCGATGGCAAAACGCAACGCACGCGCCAACTCTGCCTCGTCAGAGGGAGCCAAGATGCGCATGTTGGGAAGCGTGCGCAGATATGCCAGGTCGAAGGCACCATGGTGGGTGGATCCGTCCTCGCCCACCAGGCCCGCGCGGTCGACGGCGAAGACAACGTGGAGGTTCTGCAGGCACACGTTGGTGGCGATCTCGTCATAAGCGCGCTGCAGGAACGTGGAGTAGACGGCCACCACGGGCACGAACTGACCGATGGCCAGGCCGCTCGCCATGGTGACGGCGCACTCCTCGGCGATGCCGACGTCGAAGAAACGGCGCGGGAACCGCTTGGCAAAAGCATCGAGGCCCGTGCCTGCCGGCATGGCCGCAGTGATGGCGACAATGCAGGGGTTCACCTCGGCCTCGGCAATAAGGCGCTGGGAAAAGACGCTCGTATAGGTGGGAGCCCCGCCCTTGGACTTGCGGATCTCGCCCGTGGCGATATCGAAGGGGGCTACGCCGTGGAACGCCTCGGGATTGGCCTGGGCAGGCGCATACCCCAGGCCCTTTTTGGTGACGGCATGGATGACGACAGGCTTGCCCATGTTGAGCGCCCGGACGAGCGTCTCCTGGAACAGGCGCACGTCATGGCCATCGACAGGGCCAAGGTAGGTAAAGCCCATGTCTTCGAAGAACATGCCCGGGATGAGGAACTGCTTCGTGGCCTCCTTGGCCTTCTCCCCCAGGCGCACAAGGGTATCGCCCACCTTGCTCGAGCGCGACAGGCCCTCTTCGACTGAGTCGCGCACGTTGGTGTACGCCTTGCTCGTACGGATTCCAGCAAGATAGCTCGAAAAGGCGCCGACCGAGCGCGAAATGCTCATCTCGTTGTCGTTGAGGATGACAACGAAGCGCTTGAACTGCTGCTGGCCGATATAGTTGAGTGCCTCGTACGAAAGGCCACCGGCAATCGAGGCGTCACCCACCACGGTGACGATGTTCGTGTCGAGGCCCTCGATGTCGCGGGCAAGCGCCAAGCCCAAGGCAGTGGGCAGCGCATCGGAGGCATGGCCGGCGTCATGGACGTCGTAGGGACTCTCCGTACGACGGGTAAAGCCCGAGACGCCGCCTTCCTTGCGCAGATGGGCAAACCCCGAGCGCCTGCCCGTGAGAAGCTTGTGCGCATAGGCCTGATGGCCCACGTCGAACAGGAGCTTGTCTTCGGGCAGGTGAAGCACGCGATGCGCGGCGAGGATGATTTCGACCGCTCCCAAGGAAGAAGCCAGGTGGCCGCCGTTGACAGAGGTAGCCGCAATCATCTCTTCACGCAGCTCTTGGGCCAGCTGCCCAAGCTCGTCAAACGACAAGTCGCGCACATCATCAGGTTTTTGAATGCTGTCGAGAATCTTTGACACGGCAAACCAACTTTGCGTTAGGCCGAAGGCTCGTCGGCGACGGCCTCCTCTTGGGGGGCCGTCTGGGCGATATCGACCTGCTCGACGGCCTCCATGCTCAGGCGCAGCGCCTCGTCGAGCAAGTCGAGGCTCCGCTCAATGGAGGAGTCCTTCGACTTGACAGTATTGACAATCTCATCGAGGCGCGAGACGACCTCGCCGTAGCGGCTTGCGCTACTCAAGGCCACCGTCCACGACGGCCTCGTCATCGACATCCTCGACATCGTCCTCGATGTCGCCCTCGATCTCGTCGAGCTCATCGACGGAATCGGCAGCCTCGGCAACCTCGGTGTCCTTCTGCTCGGCGGCAGCCTCGGCAACCTTGTTGGCCAGAACGGCCAGCGAAGCCCCGGGGTTCTCCTGGGCCAGGCGGGCAACGTCGCCAAGGATGCCGTTCACGAAGTTGGAGGAGTCGTCGCCGCCGTAGAGCTTGGAGATCTCAACGGCCTCGCTGATGGCAACCGAGACGGGCGTGTCGTCCTGCATGAACATCTCGAAGAGCGCCACAGCCATGATGGTGCGGTCGACGATGGGCATGCGCGAATAGCTCCAGCAGGTGGAGATGTTGTCAAGCATGCGCTCGATGGCAAGACGGTTGACCGCGACGCCGCGGGCAAGCTCCTCGGCGAAGGGGTCGACGGGGCCGTCTTCAAGCGCATAGGTACCATCGCGCAGCAGGTCGAACACATCGAGGCCCTGAATCTGGGCCTGGAAGAGAAGCTGAATGGCTTGGACGCGTGCGCGCGTGCGACCGGCGATTTTAGACAAGGGACCTACTCCTTCGGGAACAGCAGCGAATCGATGTAAACGTTGACGGCAGCGACCTCGATGCCGACCTGGGACTCAACGGACTTGGCAATGAGCTCGCGCACGGACTGCGCAAGCGTCACGAACGAATAGCCGAAGAGCACCGCAAGGTGGACGGTGATGTCGAGCTTGGAGTCAACAATCTTAAGGGTAACGGCAGGAACGGCCGGGTCGGCCTTCTTCTGCGAGAAGAACGAGAAAAGTCCGTTCAATTCGCCGGGCTGACCGACAGCGGCGACACCTTCAACCTTCTCAGCAGACAGGCGCACGATGGTCTCGACGACCTCCGGGGCAACAACAAGATCGTTTACGCGGATTTCCTCGTCCATGCTCGAGTCCCTTCATATACGAAAATCGCCCGCTTGATGCCAAGCGGGCGATTGGTTGGACAATCATAGCGCATTCGGCATGCGCACGATTATAGCCCCAAGACAGGCTGAAACGCTCTGCGCACAAAGCTACTTGAGGAATTCAGGCAGATACGTCTCAATGAAGTCCGTGTACACGGCCCCTTCCTGGAAAGCGGGAACCGAAATGGCGGCCAGGTGGAACGGAATGGTCGTCTTGATGCCCTCGACGACGAACTCGGACAGGGCACGGCGGGCACGGGCCAGCGCCTCGTCGCGGTCACGGCCCCACACGATAAGCTTGGCGACAAGCGAGTCATAGGTGGGCGGGATCTTGTAGCCCTGATAGGCATGCGTGTCCACACGCACACCGGGCCCGCCGGGCAGCACGAGCTTCGTGATGGTGCCGGGGCACGGGCGGAAACCGTGCTCGGGGTCCTCGGCGTTGATGCGGAACTCGAAGGCATGGCCGCACGGGGTGTAGGGAGCGTTGCCCGCGATGCTCATAGGCTCGCCGGCAGCGATGCGGATCTGCTCCTTCACCAGGTCGGTGAGGGTGATCTGCTCCGTCACGGGGTGCTCGACCTGGATGCGGGTGTTCATTTCCATGAAGTAGAAGCGCCCGTCGGAGTCGAGGAGGAACTCGATGGTGCCGGCGTTGGTGTAGCCGACCTGGCGCACCGCGCGCACGGCGGCGTCACCCATCTGCTGGCGCAGCTCAGGGGTGAGCGCCGGGCTGGGGCCCTCCTCCACGAGCTTCTGGTGACGGCGCTGCACCGAGCAGTCACGCTCGCAGAGATGGATGGCGTTGCCGAAGTTGTCGGCAAGAACCTGGACCTCGACGTGGCGGGGATGCTGCACAAGGCGCTCCATGTACACAGCGTCGTTGCCGAAGGCCACGCGCGCCTCGGAGCGGGCCGTGGTGTAGGCCTTCTCAAGCTCCTCGGCGTTCCAGGCCTCGCGCATGCCCTTGCCGCCACCGCCGGCGGACGCCTTGACAAGCAGGGGGTACCCGATTTCGTCGGCGACCTTGAAAGCCTCCTCGAGCGTCTCGACCTCGCCGGCGCTGCCAGGAACGCAGGGCACGCCTGCGGCGATCATGGTCTGCTTGGCGTTGGACTTCTCGCCCATGCGGTCGATGACGTCGGCGGAGGGGCCGATAAAGACAAGGTCGTTGTCAGCGCAAGCGCGGGCAAAGTCGGAGTTCTCAGAGAGGAACCCATACCCGGGGTGCACGGCCTGGCAACCACGCGAGACGGCGGCACCGATGACGGCGGCAAAGTTCAGATAGCTCTTGGCACTCGGGGCGGGACCGATGCAGACGGCGATGTCGGCCTCCTGCACGGCGCGGGTGTCCTTGTCAGCCTGGGAGTAGGCGACGACGGACTCGATGCCCATCTCGCGCAAGGCGCGCACGACGCGCAGCGCGATCTCTCCCCTGTTGGCTACCAGTACGCGGGAGAACATCGGCTACGCCCCAATCTTTTCCGCGTCGGGGTTGGACGTGACGGGTTCGACGTAGAAGAGCACCTGGTCGTACTCGACGGGGTCGGCGTTGGCCACGCAAACCTCGCGCACGACGCACATGGACTCGGCGCTGATCTCGTTCATGAGCTTCATGGCCTCGACGATGCACAGGGTGCTGCCAGCCATGACCTCGTCGCCCACCTTGACAAACGCGGGCTCGTCGGGCGAGGGGGCGGCGTAGAAGGTGCCCACCATGGGGCTCTTGACGGCGGTCCAGTTGGCCGGGCGATCCGATGCGGCTGCAGGGGCAGCTGCGGCAGGGGCGGCTGCGGCGGGCGCAGCAGCGGGGGCGGCTGCAATCGCGACGGCACCTGCGGCGGCCGCGACCTCGGGCTTGCGCAGGGTGATCTCGCTGCCGGCCTCCTTGATGGTGATTTCACCGATGCCGGATTCCTCGACGGCGCGAATCAGCTCGCGAATCTGGTTGATGTCCACGTAGTCCTCCTCTTTCGTTGCGCTGCTGTCCTGGGCATACAGGAACTCGACGTTGTCGGCAGCACGGTGCTTGGACAAAAACGCCTTGGCCTCGTTGGGGAAAAGGGCGTACATGAGCACGTCCTCGTCGTTCTTCGCAAGGGAGCCGAGCTCGGCCTTGCAGTCCTCGAACGTCTGCGTCGCCAGCGTCGAGGGGGCGACGTCAGGCGGCAGGATGTCGGCCGCATCGACGACACGGCTCAGGATGTCGGGCTCGATGGGGCCGGGCGCCTTGCCGTACTTGCCGCACAGGTAGTCCTTCATCTCGCTGGAGACGACGCTCCAACGCTTGCCGGTGAGCACGTTGAAGACGGCCTGGGTGCCGACGATCTGGCTCATGGGGGTCACGAGCGGCGGGAAGCCCACCTCGGCGCGCACGCGGGGAATCTCCTCCACCACGTCGGCCAGACGGTCCTCGGCGTGCTGGATGCCCAGCTGGCTCACCAGGTTGCTCATCATGCCGCCGGGAATCTGGTGCTTGTAGACCTGCATGTGGATGAGCGTGGAGATGCCGCGCTTGTAATGGCTGCGCTGGCGCACCTGCTCCCAGTACTCGGCAATCTCAAACAGCAAGTCGAGGTCGATCTCGGTGTCGTATCCCGACTCCTTGAAGGCGGCCACGATCATCTCGACAGCGGGCTGGGAGTTGCCGAAGGCCAAAGGCGCGCTTGCGGTGTCGACGATGTCGGCGCCGGCCTCGGCTCCCTTGATGTAGTTGGCCGGGGCCATGCCGCCGACATAGTGGCAGTGCAGGTGGATGGGAAGGCCGGTGGCCTCCTTGAGCGCGCGTACCAGGCGGTCGGTGCGATACGGCGTGAGAAGGCCGGCCATGTCCTTGATGCAGATGGAGTCGGCGCCGAGCTCCTTCAGGGCGCACGCGTAGTCGACATAGCTGTCGAGCGTGTGCACGGGGCTCGTGGTGTACGAGATGGCGGGCTCGAAATGGGCGCCGCAGGCCTTGACGGCGGCCGCGCAGTCACGGACGTTGCGAATGTCGTTGAGCGCGTCGAAGGTGCGGAACACGTCGACGCCGTTCTTGTGCGCCGCGGCAATGAAGCGGTTCACGATGTCCGTGGAGTAGTGGTGGTAACCCACGAGGTTCTGGCCACGGATGAGCATGGACAACGGCGTGTTGGGCGTGCACTTCTTGATGGCACGCAGGCGCTCCCAGGGGTTCTCGTCGAGGAAGCGCAGGCACGTGTCGAACGTGGCGCCGCCCCATGCCTCGATAGCCCAATAGCCGACCTTGTCCATCTTGGGCAGAATGGGGAGCATGTCGCCAATCGGCATCCTCGTGGCCCACAGGGACTGCTGACCGTCTCGGATGGTCGTGTCCATAATCTTAAGTGGCTTCAACGGCGCACCTCCTGAATGCAGAGCCTATGGAAGGCATCCCTTGCTTGACTCGGTTTCTAAGCCTTGGTAGGCGGGGATATTCAGTATAGGTACGGTTTGTTTCCAAACGGCTCCAGCCGGCTCAGCGGCTCGCTTTGAGCTTTGAAAAGACCTTTGTAGAGTGACTCTTCACAAATGAAATAAATTTGCCCTCGAGATAGGTGAGACGGGGCATGCCCTTGCGCATGGGCCAGAGCATCAGGTGCATCATCGTGGAGCGGGGCTTTGTGAGCTCGAGCGCGGTGCGGGCATGGTCGGCCGTGATCATCTTCTCGATTTGGGCGCGCTTCTGGGCGACAGGCAAGGTGCAATCCGAGCAGGTCACGTTCTCGACGCAGCCCACGAGGCGCTCCGAGTAGCGGCGATAAATCATCTCCATGCTGTCGGGATCGTCCACACCCCAGTGGCGGTACAGGTCGAGCATCCACTCGTGCTCTTCCTCGCGCTTCTCATACATCCCCTCGCGATAGCGAGCGGTCTCGCTCTCGGCGCGGGCACGAATGAAGTGATAGTAGGGCTTTTCGGTGACGCCGATCTTCTCCACATCACGCAGAACCGACAGGACAAAGGGGAAGTCGTCCCAGAACGTGGAGGGGAAACGCAGGCCGTGCTCCTCGATGTAGCTGCGCAGATATAGCTTGTTCCACGGCGGATAGAACTGATTCTTGTCAAAGAGGCGGTATGCCTGCTCGTGAAACTCCTGCGGGCTGGAAAACACCTGGTCAGGGACTTGCAGGACCTGGCGGAAACAATCCGTCTCAGCGTCGTCGCAATAGGTGTCGATGAAGAAGCCGCTCACCACGAGTTCCAAGGCGTTCTTGTGGCCGAGGTTGTAGAGGTCCTCGAGCATCGAGGGCTCGGCCCAGTCGTCGGCGTCCACGAAGCACAGGTACTCACCGCGGGCATGGTCCATGGCAAGGTTGCGCGCGGCCGGGGCGCCGGCATTTTCCTGGTGAAACACGCGCATGCGCACATCACGGGAGGCATAGAGGTCCAAGATGCGGCCCGAGTCGTCGGGTGAGCCGTCGTCGACGCAGAGAAGCTCGATGTCGCGCAACGTCTGGCCCAGGATGCTCTCGACTGCGCGTCCCACGTACTTTTCCACGCCCCACACGGGCATGATCACCGACACTTTGGGTTGTTCCATCGCTGCGTCCGTTCTAGCCGTTCTGAATCACGATGTTGCCGAGCCAGTCGCGCTCGGGTTCGCCGTTGTCGTCGTAGACGGTACCCTGGGGGTTGCCGTTCCAGTCGAGGAGCGCATCTCCGTTCTCGTCGTACTGCGTGCCCACAGGGTTGCCGTGGTCGTCGTAGTGCTGACCATAGAACACCAGGTAACCGTCGGCGTCGAAGTACAGCTGGTTGGCATCGTAGTTGGTGTAGACGGCACCCTGGGGGTTGCCCTTCTCATCGAGAATGGGCACGCCGTTCTCGTCGTACTGCGTGCCGTAGTAATAGCCGTGCTCGTCGTACTTGACGTTGCTGAGGGCAAGCGACAGCGCCTGCTTGTAGGAGTCGGCCGAGGCGCGCTCCATGACGACGTCGCCGGCGCCCAGCGAGGTGGTGGGAACCGTGACGGTCTTCATGTTGGCCGTGCCCACGGCGCGCAGGCCGTCGCAGAGCTCCTTGAGGCTCTCCGGGCTCAGGTTTGTGCGAACGCGACCGAGCATGTCCTTTTTGTCAAAGACCGAGGCGTCGTTCGAGCTACCGTCGAGGTAGGCGTTGATGCGGGCGTATTCCTCCTCGTCGCAGCAGACGACATTGTACAAGCGCACGTCGAGCTCGTCGCAGATGGCCTGCAGGGTCCTCGTGATGTTCTGCGTCTGCTTGAGGGTCTCAGACAGCGTGTAATAGTTCTTGGAATAGGCGCTGTAAGGCGTCACGTACAGGTCGGCGGGCATATCGATGCGCGTCGCCGAGGTAACGCCCGACACAGCCTTGTCCGTGCGATACATGACGACCTGGGAAAGGTCGCCGATCGTGGCCTCGTTTGTAGGCGTGGAGGTCACAAAGAAGACGGTGTAGTAACCACCGTCCTTAGCCGGGGTGAGAGAAAGCGCGCCATCATATCCCGTGGTGCCGATGAGGGCCTCCTGGGCATACTCGGTGGAGACGGCCTGGGAGTGGGCATACGCATAGACCGCACCGCCGCAGATGACGACAAGCGCGGCAATGGGCGCGACAAGGTTGAACAGCTTGTTCGAAGGGTACGGCGCGAACATGGCGCGACCGCTCTTGTGCTCAAAGTGGCGCTGTCCCATGGCGGTGCCCAGGCGCGGCGAGCGGCCGTCGGCACGAGAGATGCGACGAGGTCCGCCCTTGATGACGACGGGCTTGTCGAAGGTCTGGCCGGCAGGCGCCGCGGACGCAGGCGCAGGCGCGCCCTCGGCAGGCTGGTCGGTCGTCGACGGCGTCGAGAAGTCGACGACTGTCGCAAAGTCATCAGTCTGCAACTCCTGAGGCTGCTCGGCGGCCGGCTCAGGGGTGTTTTGAGCCTCTGCGGCGGGGGCGACACCCATCACCTTGAGAAACTCAAGCGTGCCGTCACCGGTGGAGAACGTATCATCCTGCGCCATGCAAACTCTCTTTCGTCGACCGTAAAACTAAGACGCGCCCTGTGAAACGCTGATTTTAGCAGCAAGCACGTCTGCGGACCCGCGAGGGCCCGCAGACGTGTTGGCATCGTGAACGACTACATGCCCCTGACGACGGCGCCGGTGGCGCGGCAAGTCTTCTCCACGACGCGCTTATGCACGGCCTCGGCCTCTTCGGAGGTCATCGTGCGGCCCTCGGCACGGTACGTCAGAGAGAACGCCATCGACTTCTTGCCGACGCCCACGCGCACCGGGTCGCGGTAGACGTCGAAGAGGCGCACGCTCTCGAGGTTCTTGCCCGCGGCGCTCGTGATGACCTGCTCAAGGCGCTCACAGGTCACCTCCTCATCGACCGTAAGGGCGAGGTCCATGGCAACCGAGGGAAGCGTGGGGACGTCCTTGTAGACGATGCGGGAGCTGGCAAGCTTGAGCAGCTGCTCAAGGTCGAGCTCAAAGGCGCACACAGGGGCCTCGACCTCGTAGTTTGCAAGCGAGCGGGGATGCAGCTCGCACACCCAGCCGAGCACGGTGCCGCCGGAGAGCACCTCGGCCACGCGACCGGGCTGCGCGAAGGCGTAGGCGGCGGGCTCGGCTGCACGCCAACGGATCTTCTCGATGCGAAGAGCGGCGAGCAGGCGCTCGACGACACCCTTGGCGTCAAAGAAGTCCAGGTTGGGATAGGTGGCGTTCCAAGCGTCGTCGGCCCACTTGCCGGCCATGACGCCGGCCACGTAACGGCGCTCCTTGGGCTGGGCCTTGCCGGGACGACCGAAGTACACGCGGCCCGTCTCGTAGAGGGCGACGTTCTTCACGCCGCGGTTGTGGTTGTTGGCGACGCTGCGCAGAAGGCCGGGGATGAGGCTGCGGCGCATGACAGTCCAGTCGCTCGACATGGGGCGCATGAGGCGCACGGGGATGCCGCGGCCCTCCTCGCTCATGCCGAGGCGCTCAAGGTCGTCGTCGGCCACGAAGTTGTAGTTGATGGCCTCGTTGAGGCTGCAGGAGCGCAGGACCTCGCCCACCTTGCGCTCAAGGCGCTGCTCGAGCGTGAGGCCGCCCATGTGGTTGCGAGCAGCGGGCAGGGTGGCCTCGATGCTGCCCTCGCCCCACAGGCGCACGACCTCCTCGTAGAGGTCGATCTCGCGGGTGAGGTCGGGGCGGAACGTCGGGGCCACGACGTCGAACACGTGGGCCTCGTCGGAATCGGACACCTTGCAACCCAGACGCACGAGGGAGTTCTTGGCGAACTCGTCGGTGATCGGGGCGCCCATCATGGCACGCAGGCGCTCGCAGCGCAGCTTGAGCTCGACGGCGGGCTTGGGGGCCGGGTAGCAGTCCACGGCGCCGTGCGCCACGCTGCCGCCGCACACCTGGGCGAACAGCGCCGCGGCGACGTCGGCGACCCAGGCGCAGCCCTCGGCGTCGACAATGCGCTCGTAGCGCATGGCAGCCTCGGAGAAGAGCTGCAGGTTGCGGCTCGTGCGCGAGGTGTGGCCGTTGCTGAACGCGGCGCTCTCGAGCAGGACGTCGACGGTGGTGTCGTCGATCTCGGAGTCCTGGCCGCCCATGACGCCGGCAAGGGCGATGGGGGTCTTGCCGTCGTCGGTGATGAGCGCCATGTCGGAGGTGAGCTCGCGCTCCTGGCCGTCGAGAGTGGTGAGCTTCTCGCCGTCGTGGGCGGCGCGCACGACGATGTGGGCGCGACCGTCGGCGTCGCGCGTGAGCTTGCCCAGGTCGAAGGCGTGCAGGGGTTGGCCGGTGAGGTACATCACATAGTTCGTGACGTCGACCACGTTGTTGATGGGGCGCGAACCGGCGGCGATGACGCGCTTGGCGAGCCATTCGGGGCTGGGGGCGATCTTCACGCCGGAGATGACGCGGGCGACGTAGCGGGAGCACAGCTCGGGGTCTTCGATCTTCACGTCAACCAGGGCGTTGACGTCGCGGTCATCCTCGACAAGCTCGGGCAACTCGATGTGGGTGTCGCGGTCCAACACCGCACCGGTCTCGCGGGCCATGCCGATCATCGACAGGCAGTCGGGACGGTTGGGCGTGATCTCGCAGTCGACCACGATGTCGGTCTGGCCGGTGTACTGGCCCAGGGGCATGCCCACGGGGGCGTCGGGAGGAAGGATCCAGATGCCGTCGTGGTCAGAGCCCATGCCCAGCTCGCGCTTGGAGCAGTTCATGCCGCACGACTCCACGCCGCGCAGCTTGCTCTTCTTGATCTTGACGTCACCGGGCAGCTCGGCGCCGACCATGGCGACGACGATGTGGTCGCCCTCGTTGAAGTTCTGAGCGCCGCACACGACCTGCAGCGGCACGGGGTTGCCCTGCTCGTCGACGTTGGCGGCCCCCACGCTCACCTTGGTGACCCACATGTGGTCCGAATCCGGATGGGGCTTCTTCTCGAGCACCACGCCGGTCACGACATGGTCGAAGCCCTCGCCCACCTTGTCGACGGCCTCGACCTCGGTGCCCGTGCGGGTGTATTCCTCTACAAGCTCGGCCACGTTGTCGGGAACGTCGACCATAGTCTTGAGCCATTCATATGAAACGCGCATGTTGGATGCGACTCCTCTCGTATATACGCTACGGCGCTTTGCGATGCCGCGTGGGCATCGCCGGCGAAACTAGAACTGCTTCAGGAAGCGCATATCGCCCTCTACGAGCATGCGCAGGTCGGGCAGGTCGTAACGCAGGCATGCGACGCGCTCCACGCCGATACCGAAGGCGAATCCCGAATACTCCTCGGGATCGATGTTGCCGTAGCGCAGCACGTTGGGGTCGACCATGCCGCAGCCGAGGATCTCAAGCCAACCGGTGTTCTTGCAGAAGCGGCAGCCCTCACCGTGGCACACGCCGCACGACACATCCACCTCGCAGGAAGGCTCGGTGAAGGGGAAGAAGTGCGGGCGGTAGCGCGTCTTGCGCTCGGGGCCGAACATGGCGCGAATGAAGGCGTCGAGCGTGCCCTTGAGGTCGCCGAACGTGATGCCCTTGTCGACGACAAGGCCCTCCACCTGGTGGAACTGAGGCAGGTGACAGGGGTCGGCTGCGTCGGGACGGAAGACGTTGCCCGGGGCGATCATGTAGATCGGGGGCTTCTGCGTCTGCATGGTGTGCACCTGCACACCGGAGGTCTGGGTGCGCAGCAGCACGTTGGACTCGCCGATGACGCCCGTGGTGGCCTGGCCGTCGGCGCCGTCGGACTCGTCCACGACGTAGAACGTGTCGCGAGCCGAACGGCTGGGGTGATCGGGAGGCGTGTTGAGCGCGGTGAAGTTGAAGTACTCGGTCTCGATGCGCGGGCCGTCCTCGACGGTGTAGCCGATGGCCGCGAAGAAGTCCTCCATCTCCTCGATGATGGAGGAGATGATGTGCTCGTGGCCCTGGGGCATGGCGCGGCCGGGCAGGGTCACGTCGACGGCCTCGGCGGCCATGCGGGCCTCGAGCTCGGCGGCGGCGAGGGTGGCCTTGCGGGCCTCGAGTGCGGCCTCAAAACGGTCGCGCACCTCGTTGGCGAGCTTGCCCACCTGGGGGCGCTCCTCGGGGCTCAGTTTGCCCATGGACTTGAGGACGGCCGTGAGCTCGCCCTTCTTGCCGGCGACGGCAACGCGGACCTCATCGAGGGCCTTGAGGTCGCCCGCAGCCTCGACCGAGGCCAGGGCGCGCTCGGCAATGCCCTGCAAATCGTCGAAAACAGACATGCAGATCCCTTCGTTTCAGGCCAGAAACGAAAAATCCGTCCCTGGCGACGTGTTCGCTCAAGGACGGATTGGACCGCGGTACCACCTTGATTGGCCCGACGGCTGTTTGTCCGTCGAAGCCCGCTCTTTGAGGCCCTGTGACGTGGCGCCAGACGGCTCCCCTACTTGGCCCACCGGCGCACATGGCACCGGCTGCCGTTCAGTTCGCAGCTCGTGGAGTGAACTCCCACGCCTTGCCTGCTAGCGGGCTTCCAGCCAAATGGCCCGCCTCTCTGGAACAGTCGTTTGCGGCGCGAGACCTCTCCGTCATCGCTTGTGGGGCATAGGGTAGCGCAAAAGGTTGGAGCAAACGGGCATGGCAGGCAAAAACGCAAACACAGCACGGGGCTGAGGAGCATGGAAGCGAGGGGCATGCAACCGAGGGGCGTGCGGCCTTATGCGCGCTTCTTCCTCAACACGGCGCAGAAGTGCCCGTCGCAGGTCCCGGGCGCAGGATAGGTGCGCATGAAGCCCGCAGGGGTGGCGAGCTTGCTCATGGCGTCCACGGCAGCCACATCGCTGGCGTCAGGCACGTCGGGCAGCGCCACGACCTCGAAGTCGGCACCCTGCGGACTTGCCAGGAAGGCCTCCACCACGTCCTCGTCCTCCTCGCGCAGCACCGAGCAGGTGGCATAGGTGAGCTGGCCGCCCTCGGCCACGCGCCCGGCCACGCTCTTGAGCATGGCCAGCTGCAGCTCAGCGCAGGACGTCACGGATTGAGGGGTGAGCGACCAGGTGATTTCGGGATGACGGCGCAGGGTGCCCGAACCCGAGCACGGCGCGTCCACCAGAATGTGGTCGAACTTCTCCGGCAGCGAAGATGCGAGCTCGTCGAGCTTGCAAGCGTCACCCGTGACCTGCTGGGCGCCCACGACGCGGGCGGCCTCGAGGCGCTTGGCGGCAAGCTTGGCCTTGTAGGCATGCGTGTCGAGCGCCCAAATGCGCGCGGCGCCCTGGGCCCTGTGGGCATGCCCCGCCATCAGGATGGTCTTGGTGCCTCGGCCCGAACCCACCTCAAGCACGCGGTCGCCCGGTTCGGGGGCAGCGAGGAACGCCACCGCCTGCGCGGCGAGGTCGGCCACAACGGCCTGGGACTGCTCGACAAGGCTGCACGAGGGAACCTTGGCGGCGTCGAGGGCGCGCCAGGCGCCCGGAATGCCCTCGCACGGCTCGGTCAGAAGGCCGGCGGCCGCAAGCGCGTCGGCGGCCTTGCGGTCGGACACCCACATGGGGACGTTGGCCACATACACGGGCGCAGGCTCCAGGCAGGACTGGGCAAAGGCGAGCGCGCGCTCCTCGCCCAGCTCGTCCACAAGGCGGTCGAAGAGCCACGCGGGGATACCGCAGCGGTGCGGCACCGACTCGGCCATGAACGCCTGGGCGTTCTCGGCCACGCGGCGAAGCACCGCGTTGGCAAGGCCGGCGGCGCTCTTTGCACGGCTGCGCACGAGCTCGACGCCCTGGCTCACCACGACATGGGCGGGCTTGTCGAGGAAGAGCAGCTCATAGGCAGAAATGCGCAGCGCGTCGCGCACGCCGGGAGCGACCTTCGCGGGCTTGGCGATATAGCGGTCGAGGGCCTCGTCGAGCGTGCCGCTCGTGGCGCACACACCCAAGGCGAGCTTGCGCGCAAAGGCGCGGTCCTCGGCCTTGAGATGCCCGAGCACCTCTTGGGCGCCGCCGGAGTTCACAAGCTCGCGGACATAGGCGTCTCGCTCGCGGGCGATGCACAGCGTGCGGTAGGCGGCCATACGGGCCGCGGCGACTCCAGACATTACAATGCCTCCCAATTTCCGCGCTTGCCGCGCACCGAGGCGGCAAACTCGCTTCCAAGCATGGCGCGCTTACCGTCGGGCTTGACCTCGACGACCTCAAGCACGCCCTGTGCGCAACCCAAAAGCAGGCGCTTGTGCCATACGACGACCTCGCCGGCAGCCAGGGGCTCGTCGAGCTGACCCAGTTCCTCGGCGTCGAGCACATGGGCGCGACAGACGCGCACGCCGCGAGCGTCGATGTTGCAGCGCGCCGGGGCGGCGTCGCCCGATGCCTGCACGCGGCGCATGTTGACCTGCGCGGGGACGGCCGGGTCGAGCAGCACCTCGGACTTGTCGATCTTGTCTGCATGGGTGGCCGCCGCGTCGTCCTGCTCGACCCATGCGGGGGCAATGCCGCACGCCAGGTCATGCATGACGTCGACGAGGGCCGCGCCGCCCAGACGCGAGATTTCCGCGCTCACCTCGGCGTAGGTACGCTCACCGGCCTCCACGCTGCCCTGGCGGCAGTAGGGGCCGGAATCGAGACCCTCCTCGATGCGCATGATGGAATAGCCCAGGGGCTCGTCACCCGTAAGCAGCGCGCGTTGCATGGGGGCGGCGCCGCGGCCCTGGGGCAACACGCTGGCGTGCACGTTGAAGCAACCCAGGCGCGGCATCTCGATGACGTCGGCCGGAAGGATGGCGCCGTATGCGGCCACGCAGAACACGTCGGCGTGGACCTGGGCAAGGGCGGACTTCATCTCGTCGGTGCGCACCGTCTTCGTCTTCACCACGGGGATGCCATGTTCCTCGCACCAGGCCGCGACAGGCGAGGGAACGAGCTTCTTGCCGCGACCCGAGATGGCATCAGGCCTGGTGAATGCGCATACAATCTCAATGAACGGAGCTTGGGCGAGAGCCTCGAGCGGACCGAGGGCAAACTCGGGCGTGCCCATGAACACGCAGCGGAGCTTCTCCATCCCGGGCCTACTCGGTGTCGCCGGGACGGGCGCCGTTGGCGAGCGCCTCCTGGTACTCGGCAATGGCACGCATACGCTCGGCAGGCTCGAGGCGCTCGAACATGGTGTAGCCGTGCAGGTGGTCGATCTCATGCTGCAGGCACACGCAGAACAGGTTGTTGGCGGCCTTGTACTGCATGAGCTGACCCTCGAGGTTGAGGGCGCGCACCGTCACCGACGTAGAGCGCTCGATCTCCACCGCGATGCCGGGGATGGAAAGGCAACCCTCCATGCCCGGGGCCTTCTCCTCGGACTGCTCCACAATGTAGGGGTTGATGAGGTAGATGGGGTCCTTCTCGCCGGTGTCGCCCCAGTTGCAGTCGATGACGACGATCTGCTTGAGGACGCCGATCTGAGGCGCCGCAATGCCGCAGCCGTCGTACTTGTACATGAGCTTGGCCATCTTCTTGGCCGTCTTCTTGATCTCGTCGTCGATGACCTCGACGGCGGCGCACTCGGTGCGCAGGCGCTCATCGGGGGAAAGCACGATCTCTTGTGCCATGGGTGTTGCCTTTCTCATAGGGGCGGCGTTTTTAGTCAACCGCACAATCTTACAGCAGGTCGTAGGGGTCTACGTCGATGGCCAGGCTCACTTGGGCGGGCATCTGCAACCTCTTCAGCGCATCTCCAAGAATCGCGCCGAGCTCGCTTTGCGGAGCGGCCTTGACGAGCACGTGCCAGCGGAAGTTGCCCTCCACACGCGACAGCGCGCATTCCGCCGGGCCCAGGATTTCACAACCCGGAAGCGCCACCTCGGCATAGTCGCGCAGCTTCTCCGCCACGGCCCAGGCGACCTTCTCGACATCCGCGCCGACCTTGCCCCACATGATGACGTTGGCCAGGCGCACGAACGGTGGGTAGCCCACCTCCTGCCGGGCGGCGAGCTCGTTTTCGGAAAAGACCGAGCGATCGTGGCGCGAGACGGCCAGAATCGCGGGATGGCGGGGCTGATAGGTCTGGATGATGACCCGGCCCGGGACGTCTCCCCTGCCGGCGCGGCCGGCCACCTGCTCGAGCAGGTCGTAGGTGCGTTCGGCGGCGCGGAAGTCGGCGAGCTTGAGCGTGGTGTCGGCATTGATGACGCCGGCAAGCGTCACCTGGGGAAAGTCGAGTCCCTTTGCAATCATCTGCGTGCCGAGGAGCACCGCGCTTTCAGCCTCGTCGAACTCGGCGAGGCATCGGTCGTGGCCGCCCTTGCCCTTCGTGGTGTCGGCGTCCATGCGCACGACGGTGAAGCCCTCGGGAAGCACGCCGCGCAGCTCGTCTTCAACGCGCTGGGTGCCCGCGCCGAACTGTCGCAGGTAGCGGCTCCCGCACTCGGGGCAGAGCGGCGGCACCGCATACTCCCGGCCGCAGGCATGGCACACGAGCTTGTGGCCGCGCTCATGGTAGGTGAGCGAGGTGGAGCACTGCTCGCATCGAGGCACGTAGCCGCAGTCTCGGCAAAGCAGGAAGCGCGCAAAGCCGCGCTGGTTGAGCAGCAGGACCGCCTTCTCGCCGCGCTCCACCACATCCATGAGCGCAGATGTCAGCGGGCGAGAAAACATGGAACGCCAGCCCTGGGAGAACTCCTGCGCCATGTCGACGACCTGGACCTCGGGCATGGGCCTGCCACCGGGACGCTCCGGCATGCTGACGCGCGTCCAGGCCGGACCCTGTCCTGCGAGGGCTGCGCCATGCGAGCCCGCATCGCAACGGGCAAGGGAGCTCAGCGACGGGGTGGCCGACCCCAAAACGAGCGGGCATCCATGCACCTGTGCCAGGCGTGCGGCCACCTCACGGGCATGGTAGCGCGGGGAGCTCGACTGCTTGTAGCTGCTCTCGTGTTCCTCGTCGATGATGTAGATGCCGGGATTGGCAAGCGGGGCGAAAAGCGCCGAGCGCGCGCCCACCACCACGCGGGCGCGGCCCGTGCGCACAAGCTCCCACTGATCGCGCCGCTCGCCCAGCGTGAGACGGGAGTGCAGCACGGCCACGGCGTCGCCGAAGCGGTTGCGGAAGCGCCCCACCGTCTGGGCCGTAAGCGAGATTTCGGGAACGAGCACACACGCGCCCTTGCCGGCCGCAAGGGTGCGCTCGATGGCCTCCAGGTAGACCTCCGTCTTGCCCGAGCCGGTCACGCCGTCGATGAGCACGACGCCGCCTTGCCCCTGCGCACGGGCGTCTTCGATGGCGCGCAGCGCGCTGAGCTGCCCTGAGGTGAGGTGCTCAAGGCCCAAGCGGGGGGCACGCGCACTCGAAAGCTCCGTGATGGACGACCCGCGCAGGCGCTCCTTGCGCTCGCAGGCCACGACGCCCTTTTTCTCCAGGCGCTTGACGACCGTGGAGACCCCGCTCACGGCAAGGCCCAGCTCCACCTGGCGCATCGGGCCCTTGAGCAGCGCTTCCACAACGGCGCGCTCGGCATGGGCGTTCTTGCGCGGCTCATAGGCGCGGCCCTGCTCGGTGATGTGCACCCAGCAGTCGTCGACAGGCTCGACGCGGGCCTGTTGGAGAGCCCAGGCACCCGACGCCTCGTCGCGCACCATCTTGGCCGTAAAGCCGGGGGGCAAGAACAGGCGGACGGCGTCTGCCAGCGAGGACGCGTATTCCTGCGCGACCCATTGGGCGACCTCGCCGGCCTCGGGCAAGAACAAGGCCTCGGAGAGCACTTGCTGGATGGGGAGCAAGCGCGCGCCCGTGAGTCCCGGGTCGAGCGTCTCGTCCACCGCAAGGACGTACCCGACTGCCGGGCGGCGGCCAAACTCCACCACCACGCAGCAGCCGGGCACGACAGAGGCATCAAGGCGAGCCGGAACGGTATATGTGAAGGGCGCGGCGAGCGCCCTGGTCTTTACGTCAACCGCAACGCGCGCGAACGGCATAGAGCCTAGAGCTCGTAACCCTGACGGGCGGCGCTTGCACGCAGGGCGTCGACCTTGTTGGTGGCCTCCCAGGTGAAGTCGGCATCCTCGCGGCCGAAGTGGCCGTAGGCGGCCGTCTTGGCGAAGATGGGACGGCGCAGGTCAAGCTCCTCGATGATGGCACCGGGGCGCAGGTCAAACACCTCGCGCACGGCGGCCTCGATGACCGACACGGGCACCTTCTCGCTGCCGCGCGTGTCGACCATGAGGGAAAGCGGCTTGGCGACGCCGATGGCGTAGGCGAACTGCACCTCGCACTCGTCGGCCAGGCCGGAGGCAACGACGTTCTTGGCGACCCAACGGGCGGCATAGGCGCCGGAGCGGTCGACCTTGGTGCAGTCCTTGCCCGAGAAGGCGCCGCCGCCGTGACGGCCCATGCCGCCGTAGGTGTCGACGATGATCTTGCGGCCGGTGAGGCCCGTGTCGCCCATGGGGCCGCCCACGACAAAGCGACCCGTGGGGTTCACGTAAATCTCGGCGTCCTTCCAGGAGATGCCCTGGGCGTCGAGGACGGGGGCAATGACCTGCTCGATGATGTCACGGCGGATGGCGGCCTGCTCGATGCCGTCGTCATGCTGGGTGGAGACGACGATCGTCGTGACCTCGACGGGCATGCCGCCCTCGTAGCGAACCGTGACCTGGGTCTTGCCGTCGGGGCGCAGGTAGGCAAGGGTGCCGTCCTTGCGCACACCGGTCAGGCGCTCGGAGAGGCGCTGGGCGAGGTAGATGGGCATGGGCATGAGCGTGGGGGTCTCGCGCACGGCGTAGCCGAACATCATGCCCTGGTCGCCGGCGCCGATAAGGTCGAGCGGGTCGGCCGCGGCGTCGGCAATCTCGGTCTGGACCTCGAAGCTCTCGTCGACGCCCTGGGCGATGTCGGCAGACTGGCCGTGAATGGCGGAGAGCACGCTGCAGGTGTCGCAATCGAAGCCGTACTTGGCGCGGTCATAGCCGATGTTCTTGAGCACGCGACGGGCGATGGACTCGACGTCCACGTAGGCCTGGGTGCGAATTTCGCCGGCCACGAGAACGATGCCCGTGGTAGTGAAACACTCGCAAGCGCAGCGCACACGCGAGAGGTCGGCCTTCTCACCGGAAGGCGAGACATAGCCGGCAGCCTCAAGGCGCGTCTCGGCCTCCAGGATGGAGTCGAGCACGGCGTCGGAGATCTGGTCGCAGATTTTGTCGGGATGGCCCTCGGTCACGCTCTCGGAGGTGAAGAGGAAGTCACGGTTCTGGTGCAAGGTCATGTAAAGCCCCTTAACGGTCTCGGCAATGATGCCGGAGCAGGGGCATCCCCCTGCGCATGCTGATACAAGGGGTAGTTGAGGTGTCCCACAAATCCCCATCTTCTAGAAGCCATGGGCTCCTACCGAGAATTGGCACCGTTTCCTTGAAGGATGGTTGCCGGAGCGTCATAGGGCTCGGTCCCTCGGCTCGAACGGGACGCGCATGCGCGCTCCCCTCCTGATGGATGCGCTCGATTCTACAACGCAAAGCGGGCGCGAGGAATCCCCCGCGCCCGCTTTGCACTGGTCTTGCATAAGTTTGATGTCAAGTGTGAAACACCCGTGAAGCGCACCTACGCCATGGCGGCAAGTTCTTCCTTGCTGCGGGCGCTCACGCCGAATCCAATGAAGGAAAGCAGGGCGCCGACAAGCCTCTCGACGTTCAGATCGGCGGGGCGGTTCTCCCCCGCGAGCGTCGACACCCCCAGGAAGGCACCGAGTATCGCAGGCGATGCCACCGTCGAGTCGACGTCGGGGCGCACCGTGCCTTCCACCTTGCCGCGCTCAAGAAGCGTGGAGACGAGGGAGTACAGACGGTTCACGAGGTCCTCGCCGCCCTTCAGCTCGGTAAGGAAGCCACGCGCCCCGTGCAGCTCGCCCATGACGAAGCGCGTGAGCGCGACGTTGTTGGCAAGCGTGTCAACATAGGAGCGCGTGATGCCCACCAGGGCCTCGTAGGCGCTGACCGAGGAGAGGGCCACCTTCTCGAACGCAGTCAGCATGCGGTCCATCTCGCTGTACAGAACCTGCGAGACGATTTCGGCCGAATCGGCAAAGTAGTAATAGACCGAGCCCTTGCTCATGCCCGTCGCCTTTGCAATGTCGGCAATCGAGACCTCGGCGTTCAAGTCCGTTCGCATGAGGTCTGAGGCCGCATCGATGATGCGCTGGCGCGTGAGCGCGCCCTTGGCAGACTGTCGGGCGTCGCGAGAAGATGCGAGTTTGTCTGTCTCTGCCATGTCGACGATTCTCCAAAGAAGGCGCGGCCCGCAACGTCGCAAGCGAGGTGCGGGCCGCGCCGATAGCGGCTTATAGGTCGAGGAGCGGGTGGAGCTGGGTCATCGGGACGTTGCGGCGGCTGCGGGCCACAAGAATGGTAAGCGCGAAGCTCACCACGCCGAAGGCCGCGAGCACCAGGCAGCAGTGGCCGACATTGGCCAGGGTGACGCCGCACATGATGTCCTTCATGCCGGCCACGACGTACGTCATGGGCAGGCAGGGAGAGATGACCTGGAAGAACTCAGGGCAGGTCTCAAGCGGGAACGTGCCGGCTGCAGAGGCAAGCTGCAAGATGAGCAGCACGATGGCGATGAGCTTGCCGGGGAAACCGAACGTGGCCATGATGAACTGCATGAGGCAGTTGTTCACGATAACCACGAGCAACGCGAACAGGTAGAACTCGGCAACGAAGTTCACGTTGAGATCGAGCACGAACTGCAGCGACAGGCACAGCAGCAGCGCCTGAACAGCACCGACGAGCAGCCACGGCACCAGGCCGCACAGGGCCGCCAGAGGCGCGCGGGCGCCGGAGGCGATGAGGCGATTGTTGAGCGGCTTCATGATGAAGCTGTTCATGAGGGCGCCCAGGTACAGAGCCAGGCCGATGAAGTACGGCGCAAAGCCCGTGCCGTAGTTCTCAACGGTGGTGTAGTACTCGTTTTGAACCTCGACGGGCGCGCTCATCATGGTCGAGCGAGCATCGATCTGCTGCTCGTCCATGCCAGCCATGCCGGCGATGCCGTCGGCAAGACCGTCGGCAAGCTCCTTGGAACCGTCGCGGGCCGTCACGAGGCCGTCGTTGAGGTCCTTGGAACCGTCGTAGAGCTGAGAGAGGCCATCGTTGAGGTCGGAGGCGCCGTCATTGAGCTGGTGGGCACCGTCGAGCAGGTCGGAAGCACCGTCGTCAAGCTGCTTGGCGCCGTCCTTGGCGGTCACGGTGCCGTCGAGAAGCTGGCCGGCGCCGTCGTCGAGCGCGTTGATGCCGTCAGCGGCGGTGACGATGCCGAAGTACAGATCGGACTGACCGGAGAGCAGCGTCTTGGAGCCGTCGACGAGCTGAGTGGCTCCTTCAACAGCCGAGCTGATGCCGTCGTCGAGCTGCTTGGCGCCGTCAGCGAGCTGGGTAGCGCCGGACTTCAGGTCAGAAGCACCGGAATCGAGCTGGGAGGCGCCGTCCTTGAGCTGCCCGGCGCCCTCGTCGAGCTGGGAGGCGCCCTCGTCGGCGGTCACGATGCCGTAGTACAGGTCGGACTGGCCGGAGAGCAGCGTCTTGGAGCCGGCGACGAGCTGCGAGGAGCCGTCCTTGGCGGAGGCGACGCCGGCCTTGGCCTGGGTCACGCCGTCGAGGAGCTGGCCGGCGCCCTCGTCGAGCTGGGAGGCGCCGTCCTTGAGCTGCCCGGCGCCCTCGTCGAGCTGGGAGGCGCCCTCGTCGGCGGTCACGATGCCGTAGTACAGGTCGGACTGGCCGG
>Ga0129308_1001456_pt1 | contig 24602 bp, 18 predicted proteins | sample L827metagenome_FD_94440 | JGI IMG/M metagenome (GOLD analysis project Ga0129308, IMG submission 94440) | Ring-tailed lemur group fecal microbial communities from Wisconsin, USA - L827 metagenome | ecosystem: Host-associated > Mammals > Digestive system > Large intestine > Fecal | place: USA... | reverse complement strand
CGAGATGTTCTTCCATCATATTCATTTCCCTGTAAGCTCTTTGCCACTCATTCTTTGTGCAAAAGCCCTCTAAACGCTCTACCATAACACGTCCATACCATGTACGGTCAAAAATAGCGATATGTCCATTCTTTGGCATTGCATTCCAGAAACGCCATAAATAATGATGTTTCTTCTCAATATCATTTGGAGCTGCTGTCGGAATTACACGGTATCCTCTAGGATCAAGTCTCTCTGTCAATCTCTTGATTGCTCCTCCTTTTCCACCAGCATCCCAACCCTCAAAAGCAAGCACAACAGGAATACGATTCAAATAGCATTCATTATGAAGCTTCTGTAATTTTTTCTGTGCCTTTTTCAATCTCTCTTTATATTCTTCCTTCGTAAAAGAGAGGGATAAATCTGCCCCATCGAGAACAGAACTCTTCATCATCTTTAGTTTGCTTTCCTTTAACATCGCATTTGGAACATCTGTCTTATCTGGATTTTCTTTCTTCTCAATCGCCTCTGTGAGCGCTGCGATTACAACAGACATAATCTTAATAATGGCAAAATCTCCATCTATCGCCTCAATAATATTCCAAGGAGCAAACTCATTATCTGTCTTTTCTAAAGTCTCATTCGTAATATTGAAATACTGGTCATAATTTTTATTATGTTCCCAGTCCTCCTTTGTGACCCTCCACTTTGTCTCCTTGTTCTCAGCCAATTTCTTAAAACGCTTCTTTTGCTCCTTTTTGGAAATATGCAAAAAGAGCTTTATAATAAGCATTCCATCATCTGCTAAAACTCTCTCAAAAGAATTGATTGCAGTGTAAGCCTCCGCTAATTTATCATCTGCCGTGATTCCATCTATACGGTCAGACAATGCGATTCGATACCAGCTTCTATCAAAAATAGCGATACGTCCGTTTTCTGGAAGGCGAGTCCAAAATCTCCAAAGATAAGGTCTCATACTTTCCTCCTCAGAAGTTTTATTTGTTGTATAAACATCAAATCCTCTCGGATCAAGTGGTGCAATTAAACGATTAATTAAAGTTCCCTTTCCAGCGGCTCCCCATCCCTCAAATACGATAGAAACAGGGATTCCTAGAGCTTTCGCTTTTCTTTGTAGCTTAGATAATCTAAGAGAATATTCCTCTAATAGCTTTTTGTATTTTTCCTTCTTTAATGTTTTCTTCAAGTCGATTTTTTCTAGCATACTATTCATTCCTCCTCGAATAAGCGCGATATTAAATATGTTTTTTAGTTTTATGCTGTCGAAAGCAACACTTCGCCCCGTCTTACTTCGCAGTTTCTCATAAGTTATATTATTTATAGTATACCATTATTTAGGAAATCATACAATTTATAATTGCTATTTTTTGGTCATTTTTACGTTTTTTATAGATTTTTTTATATTTTTTTGTGGATTATTACTATTACTTTTAAAGAAATTACTTTTATATAGCTTTACAAATATCCGCCAGCTTTCCGTCTGTCATGTAAATCAAATCTTTAGGAGATAGCTCAACTTGAAAGCCAATTTTTCCAGCACTGACCATCATCGTGTCACACGCCTTCGCTGTCTCGTGATATACTGTCTCATATTTCTTCTTCATATTAATAGGAGAACATCCACCGCGAACATATCCTGTAATTTTTTGAATATCCCTTACATGAATCATCTCAATCGTCTTCGCTTTCACTGCTCTTGCTGCCTTTTTTAAATCAAGTTCTCTCTCCACTGGGATAACAAATACAAAATAGTTCTTTTTTGTATCTGTTGTGACAAGTGTCTTAAAGACGCAATCTGGATCTTGTCCAAGCAATTTCGCCACTGTCACTCCATCCACCGCTTCCTTTCCATGTGGATATTCATGTGCTCTATAATTTATTTTTTCTTTTTCCAATGTACGCATAACATTTGTCTTTAACATTCCCTTTGCCATTTTTCTACCTCTTTTCAAACATTAATTTAACTTGTATTATCCAAAACTCTCTCTTTTAAACATAATATAAATAATCGAAATAACTTATATTTATATCCATTAGATGGCAGTTGAATCCATTTGATTCATCCTGTATATGTAAATCCACTTCGTATCTTACACCAAACTAAAAAAAAAGGCAAAAAATATCGAGAGCAAATACTCGCTCTCGATATATAAAGCTTATTTTATTTTTTAATTTCATTTTAGTATTATTAGCGCACTAGAATAATATGCTCGTTCTCACCTAAAAGTATAGTTTTAGAGATTAAATCTAAGCCTCCCGCTCTCTCAAATACTGATCCATTTCTTCTTTTACTTTATCTTCACAAGAGCGCATAGCCATAATTGTCTTCTCAAAAAGCTCATCTAAATCCCAGTCAAGTTCTTCTGCTCCCCTTCTAATAATATCTCTAGAACATCCCGCTGCAAATTTTTTGTCTTTAAACTTCTTTTTTAAACTTCTTACTTCCATGTCCATTACACTCTTTGACGGACGCATCAGGGCAGCCGACCAGATAAGTCCTGTAAGCTCATCTGTGGCATATAAAACTTTCTCCATATCAAGCTGAGGCTCTATATCACAGCAAATTCCATATCCATGAGAACAGATAGAATAAATCATATCCTCTCCTACTCCTGCATCTCTCAAAATATCTGGTGCCTTCTGACAATGTTCTTCTGGATACATTTCAAAATCAATATCGTGCAGAAGTCCTGTAATTCCCCAGTAATCTATCTCATCTTCGTATCCTAATTCTTCTGCGTACCAGCGCATAACGCCTTCTACTGTCAAGGCATGCTGAATATGAAATGCCTCCTTATTATACTTCTTTAAAAGTTCGAATGCCTCTTCCCGGTTAATCAAACTGTCCATTTCCTCTTTCTTTCCTCCAGTTAATATGTTTTTGTGCAATTGTTATATGTTTACCGTTCCATTTTTATCATATCTATCCAGAATTTCATCTCACTCCCCTGCAATAGATACTTAAGCTATGGTCAAACTATTCCTATTTTATCATCTTTTTAGAAAAAATACAACTTACTTTTCTTGCTATTCTGAAAAATTATGATACAATTATTTTCATCTTCTTTTTTTCTTACAAACTTTTATTTTTTATCCTTTATAAAAATGAAGATAAATAATAGCAAAAAATGCAAAACTACTACGAAAAAATAAAAAGGAGTGTTGATAACATGAATAATATCATTTTAATCGGAATGCCTGGCTCTGGAAAGAGTACAATCGGTGTCGTTCTCGCCAAAGTACTAGGTTACGACTTTATTGACTCAGACTTACTCATCCAAAAAGCAACAAACCGCCTTCTTTGGCAAATCATGGATGAGGATGGAATTGACGGCTTTAATAAAGTAGAAGAAGAAGTAAACAGCTCTATTGAGGCAACAAACTCTGTCATTGCAACTGGCGGAAGTGCTGTTTATGGAGAAAAAGCAATGAAACATCTTGGAGACATTGGTACCATCATCTACCTAGATGTCAGCTATCAGACTCTCAAAAATAGGCTTGGAGATTTAAAAAAACGAGGTGTTGTTTTAAAACCAAATCAAACTTTAAAAGATTTGTACATAGAACGTCTCACACTCTATAAAAAATATGCTCATATTACAATCAACGCCGATCATATGAATATTCCTCAGACGATTGACTCTATTGTAAATGCTCTTAAATCCAAATAAGTTTATTTTTTATATGAAAATATAATTTTGAATCGTATTTTTATTTTCTCTGACATTTTCTTCATGAGATCTAATCCTATATTCTGAAGTTAAATATAAGATTAAATCTCATGAAGATGCATCTATTACACTTAACACTGCCTATATATAAAAACAAAAAAGTTATGCTTCGAAAGAAAAATTATAAGACTTTCGCCAGTTCCTCCACTGTATCTATAATATATTTCGCTCCTGCCTTTTCTAACTCCTGTCTATCACCGTATCCATATAAAACTCCCATGCAATCAATTCCCACTTCTTTTGCTCCAAGCACATCATGCTCCCTGTCTCCCACCATGAGAACCTCATCTAAATCTTGAATTCCATAACTTTCTAAAGCATAGGAAATTACATCTGCCTTTCTCACTCGCTTCTCATCCATCGTTGCTCCCGCCACATAGTCAAAATATTGATCTAACTTAAAATACTCTAAAATCTGCTTTGCAAATTTCTCTGGCTTTGAGGTCGCCATCAAAACTTTTTTTCCATCCTGCTTTAAATTCCTTAACATTTGCTCAATTCCATCGTAGACAATATTTTCAAATATTCCATCCACCGTATAATACTCTCTATAGTACTTAATTCCAAGCTGCGCTTTTTCCTCATCAAAACCATAATAGTTTTGAAATGACTGTGCGAGAGGTGGTCCTATAAACTTATATAAATTTTCTCGCTTATCAGATATTCCAAATTTATTCAGCGCATACATAACAGAATTCGTAATCCCTATCCCTGGGTCTGTAATCGTTCCGTCCAAATCAAATAAAATATATTGATACTTTTTCATTTTTCCTCCTAAATATTCTTTTAATTTTTCTCAACTATTCTTTTTAGAATACCATATCCCCATTTTCTAAGCAAGCTTTCTTTTTATTGAGAAAATCTCTCTATAAAACTAGTTAACAGCCCATAAAAAATAAAGTAAAATAAAATTAAGTTAGTCATATGAAACTTTTAAAATAAACTATAAAAATTAAGAAAGAATTGTAAAGATTCAAGGAAGTGTAAAAAAACATGTATATAAGAATAGAAAATATTAAAAAAAGCTATGGGCAAGGAGACAGCTTTGTAAATGTGCTAAATAATGTGAGTACAAAAATTGAACAAGGACAAATCTGCGTCATCTTAGGTCCCTCAGGCTCTGGCAAATCCACTCTCCTAAATGTAATCGGAGGATTAGATACAGTAGAGAGCGGTCATATTTTTATCGATGACTATGAGATTACTGGACTAAAACCCAATGCTCTGTCCGATTACCGAAGAGATACACTTGGATTTATATTCCAATTTTATAACTTAATCCCAAACTTAACAGTAAAAGAAAATATTGAAGTATGTAAATATTTATCTAAAACTCCCCTAAATACAAGCGAACTTTTAGATACATTAGGTCTTAGTGAACATCAAAATAAATTTCCATCACAGCTTTCAGGAGGTCAACAACAACGCTGTGCCATCGCAAGAGCATTAATTAAAAATCCTAAACTTCTGCTCTGTGATGAGCCAACTGGTGCCTTGGACTCTAAAACAGCAAAAGAAATCTTAATTTTACTTGAGCAAATAAATAAAACCTATGGGACAACTATGATTATCGTTACTCATAACAATGCCATTCAAAACATGGTACATAAGGTTATCAAAATTCGAGACGGTCAAATTTATAGCGAGTATGAATGTAAAAATCGGATTCCTGCTGCCGAGCTTGAATGGTAGAAAGGAAGGATTTTATGCAAAAAATATTATTACGTCGTACGCTTCGAGACTTAAAGGATAATTTCTTTCGCTATTTTTCTCTCTTTTGTCTTATTATTTTAGCCATGTTCCTTATTATATCTCTAATCGGCGCTGCAAAGAGTATTATTGGAACAGTTAATGAAAGAGCAGATGCAAATAATTTGGAAGATGGACAATTTGGTGTTTTTCTCCCTCTCACTACCAAACAAATATCGAATCTTGAGGATGAGGGGATTTTACTGGAAGAAAATTTCTATATTGATTTCGCAGCAACAGATAATTCTACCATTCGAGTTATGAAAACAAGAGAAAAAATCAATAAAATAGAAATATCAAAGGGTAAACTGCCCAAAAAACAAAATGAAATTGCCATAGAGAGAATATATGCCACTGCACATCATTTATCTGTCGGAGATAATATCAAGATTGCTGAAAAAACATTTCAAATTACAGCAATTATAACCTCTCCAGATTATGACTGCTGTCTACAAAATATATCCGATATGGCAGCGGATGGAAAAATATTTGGCACAGCTTTTGTCTCTAACACTGCCTATCACTCTTTATTAAAAACTGGAAAGGCACTTCACTCAGAGGAGTATCGCTATAGTTATAAAAGAAAAAATTCCTCTGCTTTGGACGACAGTGAACTCAAAGAAAAACTACTAGATTTTAAGATTAGTGCTGATGATGTAGATGACCCTTATTTTCTAGAAGAAATTGACGAAGAATTAGAAGATAGAGATGATGTCAAAGACGGAATTTCTGACCTTGTAAATGCCTCAGAAGAACTCTGCGATGCTTTAGAAGAAGTGGACAGTGGAAGTATCACCCTAAAAGATGGTATGCAACTTATTTATGAGGGATTAAAAGAGCTAAATAACCAGGCTAATAATCTAACCAATGCCTCCTCTCGCTTTTTATCCTCTCTACAAAATATGAACGGAGCCATTGCCTCAGAATATTTTGAGTTTGACACTAGTCTTAATTCTTATGCCAGCGCTGTCTCTTCTCTATACAGCGGATACTCAAGTTTGATGAGGGGAGCAAATGATTTAACAGACGGAACAAAAGAACTAAACTCTCACGGAAAGGAATTTCGAGATGGAGTAAAAGAGCTAGAAGAAGAGTCAAATACTCTGCTTAATGATTATTTTTCTCTGGAAATCACAAACTTGACAGATTTTATAAAAGCAGATGACAATCCAAGAATTAAAGCCGCCAATGCAGATGTTGAAATTAATATTAATGTGGGAATGATAGCAGGTATTATTATCTTAGTACTCATCACTTATGTAATCTCTATTTTTATTATCCATTCTATCGACCAAGAAAGTACTATGATTGGTGCTCTTTATGCACTTGGACTAAGAAAAAAAGAATTACTTTTTCATTATACAATGCTTCCTGTCCTTCTTTGCTTTATTGGAGGAGTAATCGGAACAGTTTTAGGCTACTCTAAACTTGGAATTTCGTATATGACTAGTGACTCCTACTCTTATTTCTCAATTCCAGATATTATGACAATTTATAGCCCTTATCTTTTAGTATATGGTATTTTCGTCCCTCCACTCATCGCTTTTATTGTAAATCGAATGATTATTAAGAAGAGATTAAACAAGACAGCACTCTCACTTCTTCGAAAAGAGCAGTCCGTAAAAAAACTAAAAACAAGACAAATCAAATCGAACTCCTTCATCCGTCTTTTTCAAATTCGACAGTTTCTGCGCGAAAAGAGAAGTTGTATCGCTGTGTTAGCTGCTATCTTTGTCTCTCTTCTCATATTAATATTAGGTCTTAACTGCTATGTCCTTTGTTCGAATATAAAGGTGAAAAACGTAGAGGATACGAAGTATAATTATATGTATCAATATAAGTATCCAACAGATTTTCCTCCTGACAGTGGAACAGAGGCTTATATCGAGGGATTAATGAAGGAAAATCTTGGCTATGATATGGAAATATCGATTATTGGTCTTACAAAAGAAAATCCATATTTTCCTACAATCAAGAGTAAAACTAAGAGCGAGATTAGCATTTCCACCTCCATGGCATCCAAATACAGCCTAAAAGTAGGTGAGGAACTAATTCTAAAAGACGAAGTAAATGAAAAATTTTATGGATTCACTATCAAAGAGATTGTACCTTACTCGACAGGACTTTGTTGTTTTATGGATATCGATAGTATGAGAGAGCTTTTCGACAAAGAAGAGGATTACTATAATATAGTTTATTCCACAAAAGAATTAGATATTGACTCTGGAAGACTTTATTCCGTCTCCAAAAAAGCTGACGTAGAAAAAAGCGCTTCCGTCTTCTTAAATTTAATGATGCCAATGTTTATAATGATGACTGTCGTATCTATCTTAATCTTTCTGATTGTTTTGTATCAGATGATGAAGGTTATGATTGACCGTTCAAGCTTTTCTATCTCCCTTATGAAAATTTTTGGATATAAAGATACAGAAATCAGAAAGCTTTATTTAGATGGAAATTTTTTTCTCATTGCATCGTCCACACTTATTTTAATTCCGCTGTCTAAGCTTTTTATGGACTCCATCTATCCAATTTTCATTGCTAATGTCGCCTGTGGAATGGATTTGGCATGGCCAATCTGGCTTTATATCATTGTCTATATTGGAATTTTAGTTAGCTATTTTATCATACAAATCCTTCTGACGCGAAAAATAGCAAAACTGACAGCAGCAGAAATTTTAAAAGACAGAGAATAATTTATAATCTTTTTGGCTTTTCATTATTCTTTGCCATCATTTATTCTCTGTCTATTCATAGTTATTTTTCTCTCTCTCGATGAAAAGCAATCCACTCATCCAAAGAGAGTGGCTGATAATCACTGTACATACAAAAACAGTTCAACATATTACAGGGAATATACTTTCCATTATGGAGTGTATTCCTTGTAATTTCTTGAAATTGTAAGACAAGCTGCTGGTCTTGCGTGTCATGTACATGTCCATAAAGCATATATGTCCTTGGCTCTCCACTTTTTAAGAGACGATACTGACCGTTATAACAAAATACAGGATAGTGACTCAAAATTACCTTTCTTCCGTTATCGTGAATCTCTGCGTAAGGCAAAATCCACTCAAACCTTGAGGAGTCAAACTTTTTATCCTTTATAAAATAATCATGATTTCCCTGAATTAAATATAATTTTCCATTTAACTGCCTTAAAATCTCATTCGTTTTTTCTCCTTTTGCATAGGAAAAATCTCCGAGGATAAAAACCTCATCCTTTTTCTTAACTTTTTTATTCCACTGAGAAATCATATAAGTATTCATCTCTTCCACTGTCGCAAACCCTCGATTATCCATCTGTGTATTTAATGCCTCATGAAAAAAATGCATATCTGAAATATAATAACGCATGTCACCCTCTCCAATCTTAAACTCTATCTATATTATACTTTATCATTTATGTAGAATATCAAACGCCGTAAAAGAAAATATCTATTCCTCTCTAGCCACGTATTGATTGCCTAATAGGACTATAAATTAATACAAAAATAGACGGAACTTTTCATTCCGTCTATTTTAATTATACCCCAGTATATTCTATTTGTCAACGAACTGTCTTTCTTTAAAATCCTTCTCTTTTATGTTCTGTATGTAAAAGCATATGAGCTTTATGAGACATTGGTTTTCCAAAGAATTTTTTATACATTGTCTGCACATCTGGATTTTCATGTGAGAAGCGAAGCTTTGAGCCTCTATCAAGATTATAAAGTTCTTTTCCTCTCGTATATGCCATCTCAACCCCATCGTGAATTGGCTGTCCACCGCCGCCAACGCAGCCTCCAGGACAGGCCATTACTTCTACAAAATCATAAGACACTTCTCCTCGCTCAATACGATCTATTAAATTTCTCGCATTGCCAAGACCACTGACAACAGCAGTTCTCACTGTGACATCTCCGATTCTAAACTCAGCTTCCTGTAACCCATTATTCATATCAAACCCTTCACTGCGAACAGGTGTAAATGCATTTGTACTTGGATTTTCTCCTTTAATTAGATAGTAAGCAGAGCGAAGAGCCGCCTCCATTACTCCTCCGGTTACACCAAAGATCACTCCTGCTCCAGTATAATCCTTCATCGGTCTATCGCCCTCGATATCTTGAAGATTTTCAGGGCTAATATGGGCAGAGCGAATCATTTTTACGAGTTCTCTCGTTGTCAAAACTGCGTCAATATCATGACCTGCATATTCCTTGTAAAATAATTCCATCTCCCTCTCACTCTTTTTTGCGACACAAGGCATCACAGAAACTGTATAAATATTTTCTGGATTTACCCCAATAATATCTGCAAAATAAGACTTCATAACGGCACCGAACATCTGCTGTGGAGATTTTGCAGTGGATAAATGTTTTATCAAATGAGGATACTGTGATTTAATAAAGCGAAGCCATCCTGGACAACAGGAAGTAAACATCGGTCTATCCTTTAATTTTCCAGAAGTAAATCTTTTAACAAACTCCGTTCCTTCTTCCATAATTGTCAAATCTGCGGAGAAAGATGTATCAAATACATAATCTACTCCCATTTTCTTTAAGGAATCTAAAATTTTTCCTACCGTAGCCTCAGCAGGAGAAAGATTTAATTCTTCTCCCCAAGCTGTACGAACAGCTGGAGCAACCTGAGCCACTACAATCTTCTTTGGATCTGCAATCGCATCCCAAACTTTTTCTGTGTCATCTCTCTCTCTAAGAGCACCAACTGGGCAATGTGTAATACACTGTCCACAGAGCGAACAATTGGATTCTTCTATCGTTCCATGTCTTGATACATTAACTGTTGTTCTAGCTCCAGTTCCTTCCATATCCCATACATGAAGGCTCTGTACTTTGTCACAAACTTGCACACATCTCATACACTTAATACATTTTGAACTATCGCGAATCAATGGAAAGTCTTTATTCCAAGGCTTTTTCTCAAGCTCTGTCGGATATGGAATATCAATAATATTCAAATCATTTGCAATCTGCTGAAGCTTACAGTTTCCACTTCTCGCACAGAGAACACATTTACAATCATGCTGGGACAAAAGAAGCTGCACAGTGGTTCTTCTATCTTTTCTTACTTTTGGGCTATTCGTATAAATAACCATTCCCTCTTCTGCCACGTTATTGCAGGCAGTCAATAATTTTTCTTTTCCCTCTAACTCTACTACACAGACACGACAGGCTGCAATTTCATTGATTCCCTTTAAATAACAAAGGCTAGGAATTGGAATGCCGTTTTTTCTGGCAGCTTCCATAATAGTTGTATTTTCTTTTACGGAAATCTGTTTTCCATCTATTGTAAAGTTTACCATTGTCTCTCACGACCTCCTTTAAAAATTCCATAACCAAAATGGTCACAGCGCAGACATCTAGAAGCTTCTTGGTTTGCTTCTTTCTTGGTCATGCAGTTTTCTACTCCATTAAAATCTAATACTCGCTCGCAAGCTTCTCTCTCTGTCAAATTCACTCTTCCACAAGGAGTCTTGTCTTCATACGTCGCCTCTGGAATCTCTACATCGCAAGAAATCTCATGATGGAATCCTAAATACTCATCGATATTGGCTGCCACTACTTTAGCTGCCGCAATCGCACTAATTACTGTTGATGGACCACTCGCACAGTCTCCACCTGCGAATACTCCCCTCATATTTTCGAAAGCACCTGTGCTCTTTGTCACAATTTTACCTCTCTCAACTGGAATTCCAGCTTCCTCAAAATGCTTTGTCTCAATATTTTGTCCAATTGCCATAACTAAGAAATCACAAGGAATATAGATATCTTCTTCCCCTGTTGGTTTTACGCTTGCTCTGCCATTTTTAATGGAGCTAATCATCTGTGGGGTCACATAAACTCCTCTTACATGATTATTTTCATCTACATCAATCGCTGCTGGAGCTTTTAAAGTCTGAAGTTCAATCCCCTCTGCGACAGCACCCTCAATCTCTGCTGGAAGAGCTGTCATATCTGCCACTCTTCTTCTATACACAATACTTACTTTTTTAGCACCGAGGCGTTTCGCAGTGCGAACCGCATCCATAGATACGTTTCCTCCACCGATAACTGCAACCTCCTTGCCAGTCAAATCCATAATCTCTTGTTTACCGACATTGCGTAAAAACTGCACTGCTGACATTACACCTTCTGCGTTCTCTCCGTCTAAGCCTAATTTCTTATCTGTGCTTGCTCCGATTGTAATCAAAACAGCATCATACTGATCTCGAAGTTCCTGAATGGAGATATCTTTTCCGATCTTTAATCCATGCTTTACTTCCACACCTGTTTTTAAAATCGCCTCAATATCTTGATCTAATCTCTCTTTTGGAAGACGGTAATTTGGAATACCGTAGCGAAGCATTCCTCCAAGCTTTGGAAGCATCTCATAAATTGTAACCTGATGTCCCATAAGCTGTAAATAATATGCAGCACTCATACCACCAGGACCACCGCCCAAAACTGCGACTGTCTTTCCCGTGCTTGATGCACATTTTGGTGGTTCTACCTCACCTGCAAAATCTGCTGCCACTCTCTTAAGACCGCGAATATTGATTGCATCATCCATCATATTTCTTCGACATCTCGCCTCACAAGGATGTTCACAGATAAATCCACAGGTTGTCGGAAATGGATTATCCTTACGAATCAAACGAATCGCGTCCGCGTATCTTCCCTCACGCACAAGGGCAATATATCCAGGAATATCAACTCTCGCTGGGCAAAGAGCCACACAAGGAACTGGTTGACTATACTGACAAGTACAACGTCCATTTACGATATGCTCTATGTAATCTTCGCGATACCCGAGAACTCCCTTATATACCATATTGGCGGCCTCATATCCAATTGCGCAATCTGCAGAGTTCATAATAGAAAGTGAAGTATCTTCTATTATTTTTAATGTATCAAGCGTCGCATTTCCATCTAGTACATCTGTAATTAAATTTTTTAATTGACCAAGACCAACTCGACATGGAACACATTTTCCACAAGTCTGTGCATGACATAACTCCAAAAATGCTCTTGACATATCTACTGGACATAGTCCTGGAGGACTTGACTCTATTCTTCTTTCTAAATCTTTATAGAGTCCTTCCATTACAATCTTAGCTCTATTGGGTGAAACAATTTCTAATCTACTCATGATTTTCCCCCTTTTCCTTTCTTTTTTCGTTCTTCTTTAAAAGCTCATAGATATATTCACACGCAAGCATCACCATAAATGAAAGTAAAATATAGCAATCAGACTTTCATCTATAAATTCTTTTTGATATTTCTCATAAACATAGACTGAAAACCTAAAATTTGTATCTTCGGGGTTTTTCTACAAAAATCTTAGGTTTCCTCTGATAATGAGAATCAGTACTCATTATTATAACGACTCACTTCTCATTTAGCAAGCTTTTTTTCTGTTTTTTTGATAAATTTTATTTTATTATCTATACAATTGTGATTATTTTTTGTTTGATTCGTAATATTTTGATAGAATTTTAACAATACTTATAAATATTCTCTATCAATCCTTTATATATTTTTCTAATTATTTTTTTTAAATTCAAAATAATTTCTTTTTTTATCTTTTTTCTCAAAATATTTCTGAAAATAATTTTTTTCTAAAATATTTTATTATTTTCTTTTTTTATCTCTCTTTCTATCAAAAAGACAAGATTGTATTTTTTTTGACACAATTTTGACATTATCTTAACAAAATTTTATTGAGAAAATTTGTAATTTTACAAGGATTACTTTACCAAAATTTAATTTTATGTTATACTTTTAAAGAGGAAAATACAGAAAAGGATTACTGTTTCAACAATTTATAAAAAATTTAGTAAAGTGAGGTGTGGGTATAAATATGATGCATGTAAATGAATCTGCTGAAAACTATTTAGAGACAATTCTTATTTTAAGTCAAAAGCTTCCAGTTGTTCGCTCTGTAGATATTGCCAATGAACTAGGTTTTAAAAAATCCAGTGTCAGTATCGGAATGAAAAATCTTCGCCAAAAAGACTATATTACAGTAACAGATGCTGGTTTTATTTATTTGACAGCGGAAGGAAAAAAGATTGCTGAGATGATTTATGAACGACATAAGTTCCTCTCCTCTTGGCTCATTAGCTTGGGTGTGGATCCAGCAATTGCTTCTGAGGATGCTTGTAAAATTGAGCATGTCATTAGTAAAGAAAGTTTCGCTGCCATTAAAGCCAACGTAGCACGATAAATATAAAAAAGATGGTTTTACACAATATCTTTCAATATTAATGTAAAACCATCTTTTCTTAATTTAATTGATTGCTATATTTTTTCTTAATTCTCTTCTTAATATAAATATTGGGTTCCATACTCCACTGCTCTTTGTAGATAAATATATTTACAACCTTTGCCAATGCTGCCGCTGCAATCACATCTATAATAGAATGTTGTTTTAATAACATTGTCGACGCAATAATCAATGTAGCCCAAATCATACTAACAAAACAAATCGACTTATTCTCTCTCAAATTCTTATCATGTAAGACAACGCTATGCATCATCATGGAAACATATACATGCAAACTTGGAAAAACATTTGTCGGTGTATCAATCTGATAAAGCCACTGCACAGCCGTCACAAAAATATTATCTCTCGCAAATGTCTCTGGTCTTAAATCCTGTGCATTTGGAAAAATAAACGAAATAAATAAAAAAGCTCCTGTGCCAACTACCATACTGATAACTGCGCTTTTAAAACTGTCTGCTCCTTGCCATGTCCACACCACATAAAACAAAATAATTCCCGCATATAAAAACCAACTAAAATACGGTACAATAAAAAACTCACAAAATGGAATTTTTTCATCTAAACTTGTATGAAGAATATAAAGTCCTGGTCCCGTCCGTATTTTCTCTAAAAAAGAAAAACAACCTGTATATAAAATACCATATATTAAAAATAGAATTCGATATTTATCAATTCGTATATCTAATTTCATCTGCTCTTCCCCTTTCCTATACTCCTTTTAACATCTTATACGATTTCATTTTCAAAATCAAGATTATCTTTCTTACAATTCCTTTTCAATTCTCCACAATTTTTTGGTCTATTTTCCTATAATTTCCTCTATTTGAACAAGATTCTAATGAATTCTTATACTTTATTTTTCAAATTATATCCTCTGGGTCACACCTCGTTTTATGCCCTGCGGACGAAGAAACAGCTTTGGTGTTTCACAAAATATACTTTTTGAAACAATAAAGCTGTTTTTCATTCGCAGGGCATAGAATATAGCATACCCTTTGAGTATAAGTTCTTACATAATTATATTTAATATTGTGACCAATATTATTTGTATTACACTTTAGTTAGGAGTTAGATACCGCTTATACGAGTACAAAAAACTAATAAATGCAGTAGAATATAGAATGTATAAGTTTTTCTACTTAGATTTTTTGCGAAATTTAAGATAAAGGAGAATCAAGATGAACAGAATTAGAGAATTAAGAACTTCACACGGACTTTCTCAAAAGAATTTAGGAGCGATTATTAATGTGAGTCAACAAACAATCAGCAGATATGAACAACCAAATTCTAATATTCCAAATGATGTTCTTATTAAATTATCTCAATTTTTTCAAATTTCTATCGAATATTTACTGGCAAAAAACCCTACACCTAAGTATAATACTCATGTCACAGAATCATTTCGGAAGAAAAATAATATTTTAGATTTATATCAAAGTTTAGATGAAATAAATCAGCAAACTATGCTCATACTAGGTAATAGATTATTAGATGTTCAAACTCATTTAAATACAGAAATAGGTAATCTAAAAAAAGAGCTAACAGAAGAAATTTATTCTGAGTATGCTGATAAATATTACTTATAATAATATATGGAAAACTTTCATCTCTTTTTATTTTTATTGACTTAAAACTTTAAGGAAAAAATTTAAACCTCAAACGATAAGTCAATGAGCCATAAAGCCCGAAAACCTCTCATATTTTCTGTAATAACAGCTGTAATTTTGAGCTTTATTTCAAGAAAATCATAACTTAATTATATGATTTATCTATATTTTGAATTTTACATTGTGAAAGTTTCCTATATACCATAAATTTTTACAAAAAAAATCGATATTTTTTACAAAAAAATATGGAAAAATTCTATGGAACGTTGTATAATATATATTACCAATATGAAAGAGAGGACTCACTATGAAACAAAATAATATGTTAGCTATGATTTTGGCTGGTGGCCGTGGTTCCCGTCTACATGACTTAACCAATAAAATTGCTAAACCAGCTGTTTCATACGGTGGAAAATATCGTATCATCGACTTTCCACTAAGTAACTGTGCCAATAGTGGTATCGACGTTGTCGGTGTCTTGACACAGTATGAATCTGTATTACTTAACAGCTATGTTGCTGCTGGACGTCGTTGGGGCTTAGACGCTAAAGACAGTGGTGTATTTGTATTACCACCACGTGAGAAAGCTGATGCCGACTTAGACGTTTACCGCGGTACTGCTGATGCTATTACTCAGAATATCGATTTTATCGACTCCTATGATCCTGAGTATCTTTTAATACTTTCCGGTGACCATATCTACAAAATGAATTATGATAAGATGCTTGACTATCACAAAACTCATAACGCAGATGTAACTATCGCTGTTATTCCTGTTCCTTGGGAGGAAGCTCCTCGTTTCGGTATCATGAATACAGATGATACAGGACGTATTATGGAGTTTGAAGAGAAACCAGCAGAGCCTAAGAGTAATCTTGCTTCCATGGGTATTTATATCTTCAACTGGAAATTACTCCGTGAAATGTTAATCGCAGACAAAGATGTTGAGGGATCTAGTCATGACTTTGGTAAAGATATCATTCCTGGACTTCTAAATAATAATAAAATTCTCTGTGCATGGAGATTTGAGGGATACTGGAAAGACGTTGGAACAATCGACTCTCTCTGGGAGGCAAATATGGATCTTCTTGACAAGGACAATGCTCTTGATTTAAGCGATCCAACTTGGAAGATTTATACAGAAGACCCTACTACTCTACCTCACTATATTTCTGCTGAAGCTGATGTTAAAAACGCATTTATTAACCAAGGCTGTGTTGTAGAAGGTGAAGTTAAAAATTCTGTATTATTTACAGGCGCAAAAGTTGGCGTTGGAGCAAAGATTATTGACTCTGTTCTTATGCCAGGTGTAGTTGTAGAAGCTGGCGCTAGCGTTACTCGCGCTTTAGTTGCTGACAATGTTAGAATTAGCGCTAACGCTACTGTTGGTTCCGCTGATAGCGAACACATCGAGCTTGTAGCGAAAAACGTAAAGGAGGTAGAATAATATGGCTAAGGCATTTGGTATCGTTGCTTCTGCCGGAAGAAATATTTGGGTAGAGGGCTTACAGTCTTATCGTCCTATTGGAGCTATTTCCTTCCTCGGTAGATATCGTGTAATTGACTTTTCAATCTCTAATATGAGCAATAGTGGAATTGACCAAATTCAAGTTTATCTTGAAAATAAACCTCGTTCTCTTGTTCAACATTTAGGAACAGGTAGACATTATAATTTAAACTCTAAACGCGGCGGCTTACAGCTCTTATTCTCTGAGGGTGCTGCTCGTGATATTTATAATACAGATGTGGCTTCTTATTTATCTAATATGGAGCAGATTAAAGGTATGTATCAAGAATACGTTGTAGTAGCTCCTAGCTATATGATTTACGCAGCTGATTTTGATGATCTTTTGAAAAAACATATTAAATCTGAAGCTGATATTACTATCTTATATCATAATACAGACAATGCAAAAGAAGCTTACTTAAACTGCAAGACTTTAAATTTAAATCGTCAAAAAGGTGTGGAAGCTCTCGTTATTAATGACGCTGCAACTCCTAATAAGAGCATTTCTATGGATACTTATATCATGAAGAAAGATCTCTTCATCGAATTAGTTGAAAAAGCTCATAAATTCTCTTCTGTTTACTCTTTAGCTGATATCATCAACAAAGAGTGTACTAACCTTGATGTTCGTGGAATTGAACATACAGGATACTTTGCAGCTATCACAGATTTCCATAGCTTCTACAAAGCTAATTTGGAATTAATCGACTATAAAGCAGCTACAGAATTCTTCACAGATGAATGGCCAACTTATACTCGCACAAATGATTCCTGTCCAACACAGTACTTTAACTCCTCCAGCGTAAAAGCATCTGTTGTATCTAATGGCTGCTCTATCGAAGGATCTATTGAAAACTCCGTTATCGGACGTGGATGTACTATTGGAAAAGGTGCTGTTATCAAAAACAGTGTTATTCTTCCTGACTGTGTAGTCGGCGATAATGTTCATATTGAAAACTACGTAATGGACAAGCATGCCAGCGTAATTCATGAAAATAAGATTATCGGTCAAGAAGGTAATCCAGGTTACATCAAACGCGAAGACGTTCTATAAGATTTTATAATTTTTATAATTTCATATAATAAAAGAGGAATGTTATTAACGTGACATTCCTCTTTTTCTATTTTTTCTACTTAATAGCTTCTTTTCCTGATTCACCTACTTATCTTTATAAAATATGTATTGACATCATAGGACGAAATTAGTAAAATAACAGCTATAGGTTAAAATAAAATAAATATAACTATATAATATATTTATATTAGGAGATGATTTTTTGGACAGTTCCATTATAATTGGACTTATTATTATTATTGTTCTAGTTTTTTTATCTGCTTTTTTTTCCTCTGCTGAAACTGCCCTCACAACAGTGAATAAGCATCGATTAAGAGCACTCTCAGAAGACGGAAATAAAAGAGCCACACAAGTTCTACGTGTGACAGAAGATCCAGGAAAAATGTTAAGTGCCATTTTGATTGGTAATAATATCGTTAATTTATCTGCTTCTTCTTTGGCAACTACTTTAACGGGCAAAATTTTACAGGCACTTGGTTTTAACCATCTCGAAAGTATGGCAGGAGGAATTTCCACTGGTGTATTAACCCTTATTGTTCTAGTTTTCGGTGAGATTTCTCCAAAGACAATGGCGACCATTCACAACGAAAAACTCGCCCTCTTATATATTCCTATTATATCTGCATTGACGACGATATTAACTCCTGTTATTTTTTTAATCAATCAAATTGCTAGTCTCTTTTTGAAATTACTCGGAGTAGACACAACAAAAAACGGAGTTACTATGACAGAAAAAGAGCTTAGAACCATTGTCGATGTCAGTAGGGAGGACGGTGTTATAAAAAATGAAGAACACGAGATTATCAATAATGTTTTTGACTTTGGTTCTTCTCTCGCCAAGGATATTATGCAGCCTAGAGTAGATATGGTATTTGCCTCCGCTGATAGCAGTTATGACGAACTTGTAGATATCTTTTTAAAAGATCAGTATTCCAGACTTCCGATTTATGAGGATTCTAAAGATAATGTAATTGGAATTTTATACTTAAAAGATTTATTTTTCTATCGTGTTCAAGATAAAAAAAGAGAATTTAATATAAAAGATGTTTTAAGAGAACCTTTCTTCACTTATGAATATCAAAAAACTTCTGTTCTCATGAAAATCATGAGAGAAAAAGCTGTAAGTTTTGCCATTGTCTTAGACGAATACGGCTCTACCGCTGGCTTAATTACATTAGAGGATCTATTAGAAGAGATCGTCGGAGATGTGCGTGATGAATTTGACGCCGATGAATTGGAGACAATTAAATGTATTGGCCCTAATACCTATGAGGTGGATGGTACATTAAAGATTGATGACTTAAATGATGCGATTGGAACATCTATCGAATCCGAGGATTATACTTCCATCGGTGGACATATGATTGAGCTTTTAGATCATCTTCCAGTAGAAAATGATGCCGCAATTGAGGGCAATATATTATATAAAGTGCTATCTATCCATAAAAACCGCGTGGAACGTCTCTTTATTCAAATTAACGATGTAGAAGAAAACACCGATACTGAAAATTAATATTTTATCAATTATATAAAAAATAAACTCCGCTTATAACTAAGATATAGATATAAACGGAGTTCATTTTTTATATTTATTTTTAACTAAGTATTCTCACCGAGACATATCTAACTGCACGCTCTACAAACATCGATCTTATTTTGTCCGATGAGATATCAAATTTCTAATTAATGACGGTGCATAGAGAAGGAACTTAAATCAACATTCTTTTTCAAGTTCTCATGTACTTCTCTCTTATCTGCCTGACCAATTAATTTATCTCTATCTCGTTTTGACTCGTTTGGAGCTTTATGACGGCTAGATCCACCTACACATCCTCCAGTACATGCCATACCTTCAATAAAGTCTGCTGGAAGTTTTCCGATCTTCAACATAAGGAGAGCTTTCTTACATTCTGCTGCTCCATTACATTTCATAACTTTAATATCTGTGGACTCGCCTGTCTCCTTTAAGCACTGTAATACAGCCTCTGTTACTCCACCGCTATCTCCAAATCTCTTACCAAAGATACTTGCCTGCTGTGTATCATTTGCCTCTGGCTCTAATTGAACATCTTTTGCTTTCATCATGGCGCGAACTTCACCAAATGTTAATACAAAATCTGCATTTCCTTCGATTGATTTATCCTTTACTTCACTCTTCTTTGCTACACATGGTCCGACAAATACAGTGACTACATCTGGATCTTTTGCCTTTAACATACGAGAAACTCCACACATTGGAGAAACAGTTGTGGACATATTATCTAGTACCTGTGGGAAATGCTTTTTAATCATATTTACAAATCCTGGACAGCAAGATGTTGTCATCTTCTTTCCTTCTTTAAATGCCTCTGCCCATTCTGCAGCCTCTGCAGCTGCTGTCAAATCTCCACCAAGTCCAACTTCGATCATATCGTCAAAACCAATTTTCTTAAGTGCTGTTCTCCAGCTTGACATTGTGATATCTTTACCAAACTGTCCCTCTGTAGCTGGCGCTACCATAGCTACAACTCTCTTTCCTGCATTCATCGCATTGATGATATCTACGATAGATGTCTTAGATCCTAAAGCACCAAATGGACAGCTGTGAATACACATACCACATTCGATACATTTTTCCTCATTAATTACAGCAAGACCAGTCTCTGGATCCATTGTGATAGCATCTACTGGACAGCTTCTCTTACATGGACGCATAAGATCTGCAATTGCGTTATATGGACAAGCCTGTGAACATTTTCCACATTCTCTACATTTTGTTGGATCAATATAAGCTCTATGTACACCAATAGAAATCGCACCAAAATTACAAGAATTCTGACAGGCCTTACCCATACATCTTTGACAGTTATCTGTTACTACGTAGCGAGAAATTGGACATCCCTCACAGGCAGATGGAATGACCTGAACAATATTATCACTCTCTTTATCACTTGGACATTTGCCCTCTGCAAGACGAATTCTCTGTCTGATTACTTCTCTTTCTTTGTAGATACAGCAACGAAATTGAGCCTGTGGTCCAGGAATCATCTCTGTTGGAATAAAATCTCTTTTCTCCTCAAGCTGACCCTCATACGCCAATTTTGCCACCCTATAGAGAACGTCATGTTTTACTTTTAAAATTGTAGCGTCATTTGTTACCATGTTTCTCCTCCTAATTAGTTAAATATATCAAAATAGTTTATAGTATAGTTTATATTTTAACATTCTTTTACTGTTTTTTCAATATTTTTCCTCATTAATATCTTATTATTTTTCATACAATTACGATATCACTTTTTTTTGGTTATCTTAATTGTTATTTTTTTAACATTATAAATCATAGCTTAACCTTTCAAAAAAACAAAAGGCTATGGCAGAAAATCTGCCACAGTCTTTGCTCTCTTAGTATCCTAAACTTCCACTAGTGTTTGAACTCGAACTCTCAGCTGATGTAGATGAGTAAGTAGACGACGAACTTTCTGTAGAATTTATACTACTATTATCCTGTATATCATACAGTAACTTAACTGGTTGTATCTCAGTTTTTGCTGCCAAATACCCCTTTATCTCTGTAATAGTATTTTGACTTAATCCCTCACTTGTTGTCAAATAAACCATAATACTCTTACTATTGTCCTCATAATTTGTCACATAGCCGATAGAACAAGTCAAAATCTCTGGATACATTACCTTTAACGTCTCTCCATATTGCCTTATCTTATCCTTTTTCAAATTATCTGGAAGTAAAGAATCTGGATCTTCTCTCGACTGAAAAACTTTTATTTCCATATCATCTAAAAGATAAATTTTTCTCGCCTCTTTCGCCTTATTAATATTTTTCTCGCTAACACGTTTACCTAAAAGTAATACTTCTATCACATTTTCCTCTTTATCTACATTTGTCCCTACAACTCGCGTGCCACCAAAATCATACTGTTCCTCCACATAGCGCTGAATATTATAATCTGTAATTCCATGTATATAAGTCTGATAAATAAGTAAACCAACTGGCGCAACTGCAATAAATGCAAATATTATCAAATATATTCTACTTATCACATTCTTCCTTCGTCTCACTATAACTGTTCCTCTATTTATAAGGAAAAAAACGATTACAGCTCCTATACATACAAAATAACTATTAATAAAAAGCATGTATAGACCGCCACTAATGTACACAAAAGCTCCCTTTGCAACACCACATCCCATTGTACAAATAGATGGCAACATTGCTGTCGCCACTGCCACACCAGAAAAGACACCTACTTTTTCTTCTCGAGTAATAGCTATTGCTGTTATAATTCCAGCAATTAGTCCAATAAACGCCATCGAAAAGCTAGGTGAAGTTGAATAGAGCAACTGTGAAGCATCTTTAGAAGCTCCAACAACAAGAAAATAGAAAGCAGATGCCATAACTCCTATTACTGTTTGCACTACAAAATGAAGCAAAGAACTTCCAACAAGAATAGCTTCCCCCTCTACAAATGCATACGCAAGTGAAATCATACTACCAAATAACGGCATTAACATCATACCACCAATTAACAAAATAATATTATTGGAATTCAAACCCATGGCAACTAATAAAACTGCCAATGCACATCCCCAGTAGGTCAGCTGATTTCCTTTTGATATCTTTAGAATTCTATTCCGTAGCTCCTCACCGTCAGCCACATCAGAACTCAAGAAAGTTACTTCTTGAAATTTCTCTTTAAAATTCTCCCACATTTTTTTTCTCCTTTTATATCATTTTAAAAAAATATTCACAAAAACTGAACTACTTTTGTTCTTATATAGTTTATAATCTTTTGTTATAATTTGTCAATATAATTCGCTATTTTTTCTATTTCTTATCTTTATTTTTAAGTCTACCATATCCATTCTCAAATATCTATCTTTTCTAATATTATCCAAAATATATTAATTTCGACAATAAATATAAACTTAATATTATTTACATTTTATAATAAATTCTCTAAAAATTTATCATTATCTACCTTTGAAAATAGTTAATTCACCTTGTTTTAGAGTGTAAAAAATTAAGAAATCCATTACAATATTTTTAGGCGGAAGTATGAATCAAGTAGAAAAATTGAGAAAAAAGCATAATTTATCACAAAAAAATTAGGGGAAATTTTGCGAGTTAGTCAACTTACTTTTTGAAATTGGCGCTCAACTTTTGAATGAACAAAACAAACCACAATCTTGACTCCTATCTAGTAGCGCTCAAAATTGTGGTTTCTTTCCCTTATTCTCTTAAATTTTTATTTGTCTGCCAGCTGCATCTATTTTATATTGCTCTCGATAAATCATCTTAGATACGGGGATAAACGTATAGCCTTTCTTTTTTAACTCTATAATAATTGTCTCCAAAGCATCTTTCGTATACTGGGTTCCATTATGGAGCAAAATAATGGAACCATTCTGTAAATTTTTATGTTCTATGACAGTTTGAACTATATTTTCTACTCCATAATTTTTCCAATCCAAGCTATCAACATCCCATTGAATTGTGTAGTACCCACATTCTCTCGCCGTTTTTACTACTTGCTCATCATAGTCGCCATACGGTGCACGAAATAAAATCATTTCTTTTCCAATTAAACTTTTTACTCTATTATGAGCTTTTTTTATCTCCTCAACTTGTTCACTTTTACTTATTTGAGTCATATGTTTATGATTATCTCCGTGATTTCCAATATCATGACCTCTCTTTGATAATTCTTGAATCGCTTCTGGATAACGAGCTACCCAATCTCCTGTGACAAAAAAACTTGCTTTCACTTTATTCTTATCTAAAATTTGCAAAATTTGCTCCAAATCTTCTGTCCCCCATGCCGCGTCAAAAGTCAGACTAATATATTTTTTCTCACCCGTATCTACAGAATAAATGGGAAGATTTTCATTTTTCTTTTCTATTTGAGAACTAGTTATAATAAGCTCTTTTCTCCCTAAACTAATAAAAGCAGAAATCGCAAAACATGCAACCACAAACTTAAAAAATATTTTCTCTCCCATCTTTTGGTCCTTTATATTTTTTTAATGTGTATTTAAATTTTAAAAAAAATATGATAAAAAAAGTCGTCACCACTTGTGAATTTACTCACTCGTGTGACGACCTTCTATTTATTCTATTTGGTTGCCTGAACAATAGCTTCATATACTGCTTTACCGTATTTTTGAGTATTCTGACTCATACTCTTTGCCTCTGAAGGATTTGTAATAAATCCAAACTCATCTAGACATGCTGGCATAGTAGTATGATTTAGTACGGATAATCCTGTTCTTTGCACTAGACCACGATTAGGGAATCCTGTAGCCGCCCTAATCTTTGCCTGCATAATGGACGCAAGCTGATAAGAAGTTAAATCATTTTTCTTATTTGGACGATTTGGATTATATAAAGTCTCTGTTCCCTCTGAAGTACTTACAAAAGAATTGATATGTATACTTACAAAAACATCTGCATTTAGTTGATTTGCAAATTCAGAACGACTAAGTAATGTCAATGTCTTATCTGTCAATCTTGTATAATAGACTTTGAAGTTAGGATCTTTGTCAAAATAAGTTTTTGCCGCCTTTACAATCTGTAAAGTCAAATCTTTCTCCTTTAAGCCATTGCCTATTGCTCCCGTATCGGCTCCGCCATGACCTGCATCTAAAACAACAATCTTTGCTTTTCCGCTTCTCTT
>Ga0129308_1001454_pt1 | contig 24626 bp, 19 predicted proteins | sample L827metagenome_FD_94440 | JGI IMG/M metagenome (GOLD analysis project Ga0129308, IMG submission 94440) | Ring-tailed lemur group fecal microbial communities from Wisconsin, USA - L827 metagenome | ecosystem: Host-associated > Mammals > Digestive system > Large intestine > Fecal | place: USA... | reverse complement strand
TCTTTTGAGACATGCTCATAATAACCTTTGATTTTACACCCCGTTTCATTAATCAAAACAACATCTTTATGATAATATCGTTCGATTTTTTCCTTTACACCTTTCACCGCCGCAACCAATGCATCAGCCTTTTCGATTGCCTTATGTACTCTTTTGCTATGTCTTGTCTGATAATTATTAAGGCAATTCTTCAGATAAGTCATTGCCTTTTGTTTCAATGAGGCTCCGTCCAAATAACCAACGGGCATCAATTCCATTCCACCAATCGGTCCCCAAACAAAAGGAATATCTTGTATTTTCCACAAGTACCCCGGTTCACGAAAACCGATCATGTTTAGTTGGTGGAGTATATCTATCGGATGTTCCATGCAAATTTTCTGGGCCATCTCCGATGTCTTCAGTTGCCATTTCCTGTAATACCAATAAAACCTCCAATCACCTTGATTCCAACACATCTTACGGACTTTTTCCGGAAGTGGATTGTAGTAGAAGTGGAGATGGTCTTTATAAGGATGCGCAAGTACAGCCTTTTCAATCTCCTCTTTCCATTCTCCCTCTGTTATAATAAACAGATTGCAATATGAAGCCAAGTTGGAAATCCAGTTCCAAGCCATTCCCGGCTCACTGCCCCAATTAGGACTGCAAGCATATGCATTTATTAAAACGTTTATCATTTTTTATACTTGAATGGTTATCCAATCTTCGGGGATTATCTCTGACCATCCCTCTGAGTTCATCCATCGTGATGGGGCTATAACTATTTTATCAGGATTTTGATTCAGCCAAGCACCCCACCAAGAGAAAGAGCTGTTTGCTATGATATTGTGCTTGCACAGGCTCATCAGTTGCATGTCCCGGAAACTCTCTTTCCCTTTGTTCCAGTTAACGAATCGAATATCAGCATTCCTGATGATTGCCCCAAACTGTTCCATGCACCAGTCTATGTCATCGGAAAAGATGGCGAATAACTCCGGAGAGGAAGACTCCTGTATGTAGGTTATTGCCTTTTTATAATAGTCGATGGTACATATTCCGGAAGTATTACTGATTTTCAGATAATCTCCACGACGTATATGAACGGCTATCGAACGCTTTTGCTGTAATTCTTTGCTTAATGTTTTATTTTGTGAGTTGGGAGTAAACGATGGAAATACAAACGCTTTCAATATCTCGTTGCGAATAGAACTGAAATAATGCTCTGTTTGCCAATAACCTATCAAATATAAGTTTCTGGTATCAGTAAATACACGTTCATCGTAAGCCATACTTTTCCATTCGTATTTCATGGTACACCTTTGGGGGAGAAGGCGGCATAATTGCCAAATACGATAATTCAGGAAAGGATAGGCTACCTTCATAACCTCACTAATGCTTGCTTCGGGTATCTCGACATTGAAAATCCGTTTCAACTCATACCCGTTATGAATGGGATAACCACGAAAGGCACGTGGGTCAATGCGGACATTCGACTTATCTTTACATTGGTATTGTAATGCCAACGCCAATGCGTATTGGAACATCTGGTTGCCAAGACCTCCCAGTATATTTACTATTTTCATTCTTCTTGACTCTTATAATGAATCATTGCACTCAAATAATTGCGAATATTCATGTCGCAGACGATTATAGGCTGATTCATAAGAGTATAATTCTTTAGCTCTACAATATATGTTCCTGCTATATTCATCAATTCTTTTCTCCTCGAATAATTGGACAATTATATTTGAGAATGCTTCCTTTGACATTTTATTCACAATCAACTCCTCGCGATTAATTACATTTTTGTTGAACCCTTGATCTGTCGCTATTGGAATTATGCCCCATGTCATGGCTTCAGTCAAGGCATTTGAATGTCCTTCTCCATTTTCCTTCGTCGGAAAAATATAAAAATGCTTATCTGCCAGATATTGTTTCAATACATCATGAGGACATCTGGTTTTTAATGTGATAGAACTCTTGTATGGACTATTGACAACTCTGTCTTTTATTCGGTTGAAATATTCTTCGCTTTCCGGATTTCCTATTATCGTCAATGTAACTGCAGAATCTATTCGAGTAGCAACATCCTCAAACAAGTCAATGATTATCTCGATATTTTTAGTTCGGGACAATCGACCGAAATAAATGAGGTTTATGGTTTCCTCGGGCTTAGGCGGATATTCTTTGGGTGAGAAATCATTTTCCACATAGTTTGGATAATAATAGAATTCTTTATGTGGGTCTATTCCCAAAATCAAAGACCTATTATCCTCTCCTTGTGAAAATATGCAGTCAGCCTTACGGACTGATTGGACAAAGCTCCATTTATATAATTTGCCACCGGAATAGTAATGCTCTATAATGCCACCGCCCCTTAGTTCATACACAGTCTTGTAACCTAATAATTTTGATATGGCAATAAGGACTAAAGTCCAATAAACCATACTGCCCGAAAAGCCTGCAATATGAACGATGCTATTCTTTCGTTTTCCTTTAAGCAAAATGAGCAAAAATGTACATAGATTTACGAAGATATCTAAGAACTTATGGGAAAGGGCAAGAATAGAGGTCCTCTCATTTCGAGCATATTTAGGGATGGCCACCACATTATAACCGATCTGTTTAAGAAGTCCTAAAGTACGGCGATTGCCGACTTCACCACCTCCAAATGCAGGTTGGGACATATCGCCTAAGGTGGCATAAAAATAGATTGTGTGATTATTCATTTTGATATAATTTTTCGACAGGGGTCAAATCAATCGGAGAATCCTTAAAAAGATGCTGTTCATGTAATAAAACATCAGAGAATTTCGGGAATCGCAGACCGATTATTTTAGCAGGAACACCTCCAACTATGGTATATGGCAAAACGGATTTGTTACACAATGCACCGGCAGCCACAATAGATCCTCGTCCTATGGTCGTTCCTTTTAGAATGGTCACATTGGTTCCAATCCAAACATCATCCTCCACTATAACATCCTCATCATCTTCTGCTTTTTTGTCTGAAAGAGTATAGTCATATAGGAATTTGCATGGAATGTCATATCTGTGATTTCCACCCCGGATAGTCACATGTGGACCAAATCTGACTTTGTTCCCAATGTGTATAAAAGCAATTGATGCTATGAAAGAAGCATGTGGCCCGATTTGAACATTATCGCCAATGGTGACATGCCGATAAATAAAATCTGAATTTAAAGGGTTGAAACTGACGTTCTTGCCACAATGAAGAAATCGGACTTGATTTACCTTTCTCAGTAAACAGACAAATACCGCATAGCTTAATGAAAAGAGCTGGTCAATTCCCCCCCCAATTTTGAAAATCATAAGCTTATTTTTGCGCATATTTACACTTTAGAATTTTAGCTGGTACACCTCCTACGACTACATTGTCGGGAACATCATTCAGTACTACCGCACCAGCGGCAATGGTAACATTATCGCCTATTGTCACCGGACCAAGTATTGTCACCCCTGTACTGATGTAGCAATCATCTCCAATTCTGATGGTGGAATCCATGTCGGTAGGACGTTTTTTTCCGAAAAGCACCATCGGTAATATTGTACAATTTTTTCCAGCTTGAACCATGCAGTCTATCCGTCTGAATCCCGGATGCATAAGGAGCAAACCGGGTCCCATTGTATTGGGGAATATAACCATATTGGTTTTTATCTGAGAATATCTGTAGAGAATTTTATAATAAAACAGGAGTGGCAATCTCCACCACTTTGGACAGTTCATTTGAAATTCCAACTTGCGAAGAAGCCGTATATGGCGATGCACTAAATAGCTATCATTATATGTCAGCTTCTTAATCCATTCATGCTTCATGCCATTAACCTTTCGGTCTGCGTCCAAATATAATTTAAGATCCGACTTCGATTGTATCATTTTGCGTATCTTTTAATTCATCCTCTTTTTCTGTTTCCGCTTTGGTATAATCATGCATGATGATAGCCAATGTCATGGCGATTGGCATAACAGAAATATCCCAGTTCCCGTGACTGCTCGAACATTTCACGATAAAGAGAATAAAAATGATTAATAGAATATTTTTATACTGAATTAAAACAGCATTAACCTTTTTATTGCAAATAACCAATGAAATAAGTGACCTTACAAAAAGAACCAGGCCGCCTAAGCCATACATATACATATAATCAAGCCAACCATTGTGCGATAATATTGATGCTCCAAAAGTTCGCTTCAGTAAAGCTTGTACCGAACCATACCCACTGCCAAATAGAATATAAAGCAAATCATTATTCCAAAAGTGGTTCCAAATAATCGCCCAAAATATTTGGCGACCGCTTCCTATCGAACCACTGCGCATATCGTACTGATGTCTGGTGGCCAAGTTGTTGACGGCTAACATCACTACAGGTATGATTGCCACAACGAAAAGAATACTCAAAATGACTATATCGCTCTTTTTAATACTCTGCCGTAAATAGCCGAAACAGAATGGCAAAGTAGCAATCGCAACCAATGCTGCTGTTCGTTGTCCGCAATATATTGTCCCCAAAAACAAAAGGATGTATATGTATAGTCTCAGTCGTTTTATCGGCAATATCAATGCAAAAGGCAGGCAACACTCAAGAATAAATCCCGCATGGGAATCATGGATACCACCTCTTCGCATATCAATGGCATAACCAACGATTAAATCCAAATACAATTGGTAGAATGCAAATAAGATTTGCATGCAGAATATTATATATATGTTACGCTTTGCCATCTCCTCATCCGCATCAAGATGAACATAGAGCGCGAACATAAACAATATTGACATGTAAGTTGTCAGGTAGGTCAAAAAATTATCCAAAACCGCAATGACTGATCCAGTAAGGAACACATACACAAGTCCCATTACCATCAATATAAAGAAAGGTCGGAACAATTTCACTTGAAGTATCATTCTGCATTTATTAACCGCAATCCATAAACAATAGAGACAAATCACCCCCATTGTTACTTGTGGAAATATTCGATAACCCTGAAATGAATCATCATGCGATGGAAACATCATTGTCAGGATATAATACAAAATGACAAGTATGGTGATTATATTGGATGCCGATAAATACATGGCAATTCAGAGATGCTTAGAATCTATTTTTTTATTTTAATCAGGTTCAGCACATTAATGCCATATTGGGGCATAATAATCAGGTAATAAAACAATAAGACTATCGTGCATGCCACAATATTAAAAAGCAGATGGCCATTACTATATAAATTGATACAATATAGTAATGCATATACACAGCTTGGAGCAATTATCGAAGCCGATAACTTTCTCAATTCTATTATTGGCGACAACTTCATTTTCTTTATATAGGTTATCCAGTTGGCAATAAAACCAATTATACTTCCTATCATATAGGCATATAACAAATAGGATGGTTCATAAAGAGCACATCCGAAAATTAAAGTCAAACCTATTGCTCGTTTTACTATCGTTATTCTAAATACTGTCTTGACAAATAAGAGGGATTTTAAGAAATTGCGGGTCATGGACTCTACAATCATAAAGATGCCAGCAAACATCAATATGCGTAGATATGGTGCGGCGGCAATCCATTCTCTTCCCAAGGTTACAGAAATAATCTGCTCGGAATAGATTATCATGGAGAAAATCAGGGGCAAAGATAACAATAGGCCTATTTTCATCAACCTATCGGCTTCTTTGATAAAAAGTGCCTTGTCATCATTGACTTTAACAAGCATAGGGAACGAGACATTATTAATTGTTGATACAAAAACATTACATGATGCAGTTTCCAAACGTTTAGCTTGCGTCAAATAACCGGCAGGTTTAACCCCTAAATATTTTCCAAGGACTGATGTAATAATGTTTTCATAAATAGTTTCTAATATATTGGAAATCGTTGTATAAAAACCAAAAGAGAATAATCGTTTGAAACTGGCATAGCTAAATTTGAAAGATATATGATATTTTGAGAAGTACCAGTTCAAGCAAACAACTATTATTTGCTGAAAGACGAGTTGTGCAACCAACGCATAAACGCCAAAACCAATCATAGCCATGATAATGGCCATGATTGAAGCACAAAAGGATCCAACTGTATTATTAAGACATAATACTTTAAATCGCAAATCTCTATAAAGGAGTGTCAGTGCTATTTGCCCCCAAGAATTAATAACAAAAACTAAACATAACAAGCGACAGACAGTAGATAGTCCAAGTATTTTGAAATAAGATTCTATAAGTCCTGAAGAATAAAATATTAGGATGTAAAATATGATACTGATAACTATGTTATAAACGAATATCGTAGAGCAATCAATATCTGAGATTCTCTTTTCTTTTACAAGACTACCGCCTAAGCCAGCTTCCATAAGTGTACTCGCAACAGATGAAAAGACAAGTAATACTCCTACCTGTCCAAAATCAGCAGGTGTCAGAAACCGTGCCAGCACGAATGTTGCAATCAAGTTTATACCTTGTGGCATCAACTTTCCCAACATCCCCCATATATAATTAGACGCTTTATTCATTTTAATTCACAATGAAAATCTGAAACAGAATTAGTTGTCGTTAACTATACTATTATGCATATATGATTTTTATGTCATACAGGATCAATAGTTGCGACTCAATTTCGCCTTTTTAGCGACAGACTTATTAACTTGTTCTAACTTTTTGTCCACAGAACTCCCTCCTGCAACAAAAATTGAAACATCCTTTTTCAACTTCTGATTTTTATGTGTCAAGTCATATATGACATCCGCAAGTCTTCGTGGTACAGATGTAATGCTTATGTGAATCTCAATATGTCCGCCAACTTTTTTGCTGTTAGAAGACATTTTTATTTTTTTAGACATTTTCTGAATCTGATTTAGAAACAAGATGTTTCTGATTGATAAGTTTTGTCATGAAATATAAAACACTCGCCATTTCCTGCATAATCACCAAATCGTATTTCTTGGAAAACACAAAGGGAATGGAACTATCTGCACACAAAAAGCCCTCTATATACTCATGACCCTGTGAGGAGTTTGATGATATTGGGACTATTATTGTACTCTTATATGGAAGTTTCCAATTACTCATACCAACTGTACAAAATGCCATTAGTCGTTTCCACCATTTATTCCAATCCTTAAGAATATGGGAATTTTTATATCCTATATAACAAGGGAGACAATTTGAAAAGAAATATACATCTTCTATAGGACGTTTACTGATGATGCTACAAATATGATTAAAATCTGTATTGTCTGAAATGTAATCTATTACATTCTTATGAAGTGTAGCTCTCTGAGTTCTTTTTTGCTGCGAGTCTATGTTCCTGCACAAGTCTTTCACATATATTTTATGGGAATAGCCTGTATCACCCTCCACATCATCCTCTGAATTCAAGTACTTAATTGTGATATTAATTTCTGCTTTGTGAAATTGTCTGAGACCTTTAGTTATCAATTGACAAATACTGCTATATTCCGTTACACATTCATTAATAGATTTATTTCTATTATTCCATGTTTTTGCAAATTCAATGGCTTTGATATGCGCTTCGTTTAAGTCAGTTCTGCCTTTGAAAACTGATTTCGCTATCTGATATTTCCTAAACCAATGAAACCATCCAACCAAACTAAGAAGCAGGGTTATTAAACCATATCGTATTAGTTCATCATGTATGATGACAGTATTTCCACTGCGAATTGTAAGATATGTCCCTAAAAATGTCAGGAGAAATCCTACAACCGTTAACATGTCAAACAACCACCTCATAATTTTTTGATTCTAATAATTTTTGTACCATTCAACAAAAATCCTTAGTCCCTCCCTAAGTGATGTGGAAGGTTTGAATCCAAAATCACATTCCAGTGGGGTGGTATCAGCATAAGTGACTGGCACATCTCCCGGTTGCATCGGAACAAGTTCTTTATGTGCTTCAAAGTCATAGTCTGCGGGCAAGACCCCTGCACGAAGTAATTCTTCTTGCAGGATGGTGACAAAATCAAGAAGATTCTCAGGATTATTGTTGCCTATATTGTAAACTTTGTAAGGTGGAACAGGCAAACCATCTTCCCCATTTTGTTTTTCCGGTGCATGTTGCATCACCCGCACGACTCCTTCTACAATGTCATCAATATAAGTAAAGTCCCTTTTGCAATTGCCATAATTAAAAATCTTGATGGTATCACCTTTGACTAACTTGTCCGTAAATCCAAAGTAAGCCATATCAGGTCGTCCTGCCGGACCATAAACCGTAAAGAAACGCAACCCAGTACTTGGAGTATTATACAGTTTGGAATAGGCATGTGCCATCAGTTCATTGCTCTTTTTGGTGGCGGCATATAGGCTGACAGGATTGTCTACCTTATCATTTGTGGAGTATGGCACTTTCTTGTTGCTGCCATACACACTGCTTGAACTGGCATACACTAAGTGCTCAACTCCGGTTTGACCATTGTCGTAAGAATGGCGGCATGCTTCCAAAATGTTGTAAAAACCTATCAGATTGGAAGCCACATAAGCATCCGGGTTGGTTATACTATAACGAACTCCGGCTTGTGCGGCAAGATTGATAACAACAGATGGTTGATATTCCGTAAAGAGTTTATCTATTGTGGATTTGTCCGCTATATCTCCTTTTATAAACACAAACGAAGAAAAGGAAGATAGTGCCTTTAACCGTTCCTCTTTTAGACGAACATCGTAGTAGTCATTCATATTGTCAATGCCAACAACCTTGATGTCTGGAATATCTTGCAGCAACCTTTTGGCGAGGTTTGCGCCTATAAAACCTGCTACACCAGTGATTAAAACTGTCCGCCCATTCAATTTTACATTCTTTTCAAGCATGGTCTAATCTCTTCTAAAAATATCCCTCGTATAAACTTTTCCCTTTACATCATCCAAACAAGTGTCATAGCGGTTGGCAATGATGGCATGGCTTTGCGCTTTGAAAGCATCAATATCGTTCACTACACGGCTTCCGAAGAAAGTGCATCCACTCTCCAATGTGGGTTCATAAATAATCACTTCAGCGCCCTTGGCTTTTATCCGTTTCATTACGCCTTGTATGGCAGACTGCCGGAAATTGTCCGAATTGGATTTCATCGTTAAACGATAAACGCCAATCACGCATCCATGCTCTTTATTGGCATCGTAGCTACTATTCTCGGCATAATAACCTGCCATTTGCAAAACCGCATCGGCAATGTAATCCTTGCGGGTGCGGTTGCTTTCCACAATGGCCTGAATTAAGTTTTCCGGCACATCGGCATAGTTTGCCAACAGTTGCTTGGTGTCTTTGGGCAGGCAATAACCACCATAACCAAACGACGGGTTGTTGTAGTGTGTGCCAATCCGAGGGTCAAGACCAACCCCTTCAATAATAGCTTTGGAATCCAACCCCTTTACTTCGGCATATGTGTCAAGCTCATTGAAGTAGGATACACGCAACGCAAGGTAGGTATTGGCAAAAAGTTTCACGGCTTCGGCCTCTTTCATTCCCATGAAAAGCGTGTCGATATTCTGTTTGATTGCACCTTCTTGGAGTAGTTCAGCGAAAATTCTTGCAAACTCTTCCATTTTCTTTATATCTGTGACTGAACGTATGGCATCATTCTCTTCTGCAAACTCGGAACGGTTAACAAATTTCGGATAGCCTACAATGATACGACTGGGATAGAGATTGTCGTACAGTGCCTTACTCTCTCGCAGGAACTCCGGTGAAAATAGCAGATTGAATTGTTTGATGCCTTTCCTTGCATATTTCAGGTAAAGACTCCGTGTGTATCCCACCGGTATAGTACTCTTAATAACCATCACAGCTTTAGGATTCACTTCCAATACCAAGTCGATAACTTTCTCCACATGGCTCGTGTCGAAATAGTTCTTTACCGGATCGTAGTTGGTGGGAGCGGCAATAACCACAAAGTCCGCATCCCGATAAGCTGCCGCTCCGTCAAGGGTCGCCGTAAAGTTCAATGGCTTTTCCACCAAATACCTTTCGATATATTCGTCCTGTATGGGGGATTTCCTCTGATTAATCAGCTTCACCTTTTCAGGAATGACATCTACGGCTGTCACTTGGTGATGCTGCGCCAACAATGTGGCAATACTCATTCCGACATATCCTGTTCCTGCTACGGCAATTTTATATGTTTTCATTGTTATATTGATAATTAGTTTAATCAAGCAATAATCTCCATTGGACGGTATTGCAGCCACACATGACACAACATTCAGTTACTATGATATGCATCGAGATAATCTCTAATTGAAATAATGTTGCGAGAACAATTGCCCCATGACTCCCAAAGGTAAAAGTATGAGAAAGAAAATCCATAATATCTGCGGACGTTCATACTCAGCACCGAATATTTTTCCTAATAAAGTCAAAGCTGCTATACCGCCCAATATTAAATAGATATTTGAAATGTAAACAATTCCATTATAAGTCTGGCTGGCAAAGAAAGAACAGACGCCCCCTGCGATTGTGGAAAAGATGAATAACCAAATGATCGTTGGCAAGTGCATTTTCTCCAAAAAACCTATTGCTGACAAATAGATACTCGCTCCACACAGTGCACAAAGTGCAATCATGCAGAAACCAAGAATTAACAGTATCTCCATCGTTTAAAATTTCAAGAATTCTCACTTCTCTGCGTTCTTGTCCATTCCCTATACGCATCCATAGGTATTTTCTCCTGCATTCTGATTCTGACATGGGAATCCGTTTGTTCGGTTATGTCGGCTGTATTTTGTAATAACCGCATAAATGTGTCCCTTGCTGTTATCAGACACGGCATTTGTATATATTGGGAGAAACTCTGCAAAGTATCATATCCATTTGATTGGCAGTAAAGCCATAATCCGTATGCCGAAAAACCGTATGCACACCATTCTCCTATCAATTCATTATAATACAAATTGATGAATGAACCGTCGTTCTCGTATTCGTCTATTGTTATTGCCTGAGTGTTCATAATCCGTATTCATAAACTATGTGAGTAATAGCCTGATTTAGAATCGATGCATTTCCGCTCTCTCTTTGTTATGCCTGTGCAGATGAGCTTTTGGAGCATATCATATTGATGGATATCCGTCCCGGTATAATCGATAGCCTTGTCACTCAACAACCGCAAGGCTTTTTCCCTGATTTGGCTGCCATACATCCCCGCTATCGACGGAATGTTGAGCTGGAATTTCACGCCCATATCCTTCAGTCGCCGGTAGTCCGGTTCTCCCATATAGACATACCGCTCCGGGTGGGCGAGGACGGGATAATATCCTTTGGCCATGATGCGTTGCAGGATGTCGTACAGATCCATCGGCGGGTTGAAATAGGATGTCTCCACTAACAGGTGGTCGCCATTCACGCCAATCGGCAGCAGGTCGTTCCGCTCCAGACGTTCCTCGAAGAGGTTGTCGAGCATGTTTTCCGCTGCAAGATGCAGTGTTATTGGACCGGAGTAGGCGGTCTGCAACTCGGCGAAACGTTCCCGGAGGTGCGCCGTGGTGTTGGGGATGTCCTCCATGATGTGCGGCGTTAGCCACACTGTTTTCACGCCCAGCCCTCCATACAGGTGCAGTATCTCAAGCGACTCCTCCATCGTCCGCACACCGTCGTCCACGCCGGGTAGGATGTGCGAGTGCCAGTCGGTAAAACCGCTGAATATTCCGCTGTCCCTCAATGGAATGCGTCTGCTGAACGGCCACATCATGGGAACGTATTACTTTCTTAATTGATAGTATATTAGCTAACAGTTTGATACCCAATTATTTACCCACCAATTTCCCATCGGAGCCGTAATGGTAGCCCGATCCGTAACCGTAGTGGTAGCCATAGCGGTAGCCGTAACGGTATCCGTAGCGTCCGCCGCTGCCCTCGGTGCCGTTCAGGATGAGCGACATGTTCTTGTATTTCTTCTCCTCATACAGTTTCTCCAGCTCGGCGAGCATGCTGCGCTCCAGCAGCCCGGCTCGGACAACGAATATGGTGCGGTCAGCCAGTTTCTCGATGATCTGCGTGTCCGCCACCAGTTCGACGGGAGGGCAGTCTATCAGCACGAAGTCGTAACGTCCCCTCACGGTGTCAATCACCTGTCCCAGCCGGTCGTCGAACAGCAGCTCGGTCGGGTTGGGCGGTATGGTGCCGACGGGAAGTATGTCCAGATTCCCGTGATTCGGGTCTGCGACGATGATTTCATCGAGCCCGTCAATCCTGCCGCTGAGATAGTCGCTCAGGCCTTTGGCGGGGGAACCTATATAGGAGGATGCCGAGCCGTGGCGCAGGTCGCCGTCTATCACCAGCACCTTCTTCCCCTTGATGGCGAGGCTCACGGCGATATTCATCGTCAGGAACGACTTGCCGCTGCCCGGGTTGAACGAGGTCACTGTGATGACGTTCGAGTTCCTGTCCTTGCCGGTCATGAACTCGAGGTTGGTGCGCAGCACGCGGAACGCCTCGTTGATGATGTCGCGGCTGCCTTCCTTGACGACGACGCTCTTGACCTCCTGCGGCTTCTTCCTAAATATCCCTTTCCTCTTTCTCGTGTACAGCGGAATCTCGCCGATGAAAGGCACGGTCACATTCTCCAGGTCCTTGCGGCCGCGCACACGGGTGTTCATGTTCTCGCGCATGAAAATGACTACCACAGGGATGAGCAGCCCCAAGGCGAACGCGACCAGAAGTATGTTCCTCTTCACCGGCGCGGTGGGTATCATGCTGCCGCCGGGCATGGTGATGACGCGGGTGTTGTAGGCGGTGAACGCCTGCGAAAGCTCGTTCTCCTCGCGTTTCTGCAACAGGAACAGGTAAAGCGACTCCTTGACTTTCTGTTGCCGCTCCACCGAGAGCAGGTATTTTGACTGTTTCGGGTTCGACGCTATCTGCGAGGTCGCCTGTCCGCCGGCGGACTGCTGGCTGCGTATCTGCGCGTTCAGGGCCACGAGCTGGTTGTCGATGGATGTCACCAATGCCCTGCGCATAGCCGACAGGGAGGCGTCCATCTCCACCACTAACGGGTTGCGGTCGCTGCTGTGCGACACGAGGCTGTTGCGCTCCAGCAGCCTGTCGTTGTATTCGTTGATCTGCGCGGCTATGCTGGGGTTGTCTATGCCGGAGTTGGCGGGCAGCAGCTGGAACTTGTTGTTGTCGTTTGTCAGATAACCCTTTATGTACCGTGCCATGTATGCTTGGTTGTTCAGTTCGCGGACAGAGGCATCCGCCGCGCTCGCCCTCTCCATGTACATGCTCGCTGCCGCCTGCACGTCGGGCAGCAGGTGCTCGCTCTTGTAGGAGGAGATATCATCGTCCACATTGCCCAATTCACCCTCTATCACGCCAAGACGGTCGTTGATGAACATGGATGTGCTGACGGCAATCTGGTTCTTGTCCTTGACCCAGCTCTCGTTGTACACCGAGATGAGCGTGCCTAATACGTCCTCCGCCCGCTGAGGCGACACGTCCTGATACGATAGGGTGATGATGTTGGACTTCTCGTCGCTCTGCGACACGCTCAAGCGTGACGCGCAGTCGCTGACGGCACTGCCGAGCGGCAGGCGGGAAACGTATATTTCCATTTCCGCAGTATTCTTCAGGGAGTCTGACGGGGTCACTACGATTGTACCCACCGGGCTTGCGATGCTGTCGCCCAATGCGCCCTTTATCGGAGTATCTTTCCCGACAGATTCCCCGTTACGCCTGAAACCGGAGACGGCGACCGCACCGCGGCCTGACAGCTCCAGTGTGAACTCTGCCGATTCGTTGTCAGGCAGCCCTGTCACCGTCACGCGCACCGGCAGCCCGTCTCCATAGACCGTCTGACGGTGAAAGCGGCCCGCCACCTGGTAGTCCGTGTTCAGGTGCAGCCTCTGCACCACCTCCCGCATCAGGTCGGGGGATTTCAGCGTGCCCATCTCGTTGTTCACGTTGGTGCTGGTAGTGAAAAGCCCCAGGTCGGAGAACGATTCCATGGCGTCAGACGCGGATTTCCCTTTCGAGTCGTCCTTTATAAGTATCGACGCGCTGCGTGTATATACCGGCGGCGTGGTCAGCAGGTACCAGGCGGCGATGCCGAGGCATACCGCCAGTGACACGACGAACCAGTGCCATTTCATCAGGCAGAGGTAGAACAGGTCCTGCAGGCGGATGAAATCCTGCGGGTTCTGTGCGGATGTGCTTCTTTTTATTGTTGCCATACCACCTCCTTTATTTGAATACCAGTACTCCGATTGTCGTCAGCAGCGACGCCAGCGAGATCCAGAAGGAGGTGCTGCGCACGTTGTTGCCGTTGACGGTGGACTGCCGCGCCTTGGTGTCGTTAGGCTCGACATACACCACGTCGTTCTGCTGCAGGTAATACGCCGGGGACGAATAGATGTGGTCGGCGGAGCACAGGTTGATGCCGTAGACACGCTGCTTGCCGTTCTCGTTGCGCAACACCAGGACTTTCTCCCTTTTGCCGTAGATGGTGAGGTCCCCGGCCTGGCTCAAGGCATCCAGTATCGTGATGTTGTCCTTGTCTATGTTGTAGCGTCCGGGGCGGTTCACCTCCCCCATGACATCGACGCTCAGGTTCATGAACTCCACCGTCACCACGGGGTCTTTCACAAGGTCACGTGACTGCAGTTCCTGTTTGATGTGCGCGGCAACCTCCTCGCGGGTCATTCCATATATATGTATCTTACCCAGTACGGGGAAGTCGATGTCCCCGTTGGAATCTACCGTGTAGCCCGACAGCCCCCTGTTTGTATTGTTGGAGGTTTCCGTGCCGACCTGCTGGGATATGACCGGCAGGTTGAACAGGTTGGTAAGCCTCAGGTCCTGACTGTTTACCAAGATGGACAGCTTGTCCTTTGGTTGAATACTGATTTCCGTCGGCGCGGCGGGAGCCAGTTCGCTCTCGCCGGGGCGCAGATCCTGGAAATAGGAGATTTTCTTTGGCGTGGCGCATGAGCCCAACAACAGGACGGATGCCGCCACAATGATAATTTTGCAAAATTTCATATAAAGTTATAGCTATAATTTTCTGTCTGTATGCCGTATCCTCCGTGTAAGCCATATATTCGCCACCGTCCAGATGAGGACATCCGCAAGCAGGAGCAGCGTCACACTGATATATGCCGACAGAAGGATGTTGCACAGGGTGAAAAGCACGGACACGGAGACTATGGTTATCATTGCCGCGCGCTGCCGCATCCCGATGGCCAGCAGCTTGTGATGGATGTGGTTCCTGTCTGGCAGGAACGGGTTCTTGCCGTTGCGCACCCGGTGCAGATAGACACGCACCACATCGAAGCAGGGGATTATGAGAGGCGAGTAGGCCAGCACGAGCACGTTGGGCATACCGGCTGTCATGCCGTCGGGAAAGCTCCGGCACACCTTCAGGCTGAGGATGCAGAGCATCATGCCGATGGTCAGGCTGCCCGTGTCGCCCATGAATATCTTACGTCCGCGTTTGGCGTCGCCGAACACGTTATAATAGAAGAACGGCACGAGCACGCCGAGGGTGGCGAAGGCGAGAACGGCGTAGATGTGTTCATTCGCCATCAGGAATATCACCCCGTAGAACAGCATCGCCACGCCGCACAGCCCGGAGGCCAGACCGTCGATACCGTCAATCAGGTTGATGGCGTTGATGATGAACACCACGGCAAGCACCGTGATAGGCCATCCCGCCCATGCGGGTATGTTATATATAAGGAACAGGCCGTGTATGTTGTCAAGCCACATTCCGGCGGCAATCATCATCACCCCGCAGGCTATCTGCACCACGAACTTCGCGCGGTAACGGATGCCTATCAGGTCATCGGCCATGCCCACAAGATAGAGCACCATGACGGAGCAAAAACCGAAAGCTAAGGAACGGCTTTCCGTCATGACCTCGCCCAGCCGGTCGCCGTATCCCAAAAGCTGGCAGACCCCGATGGCAAGCGCGACCGAGAAGAACACCACAGGCTTGAAGGCTATCCCCCCGAGACGGGGTACGGCTCCCTGATGGATCTTGCGTTCGTCGGGCATGTCGAAAAGGTTCCTGCGGAATGAGATAAGCAGAATCTGCGGGATGAGCACACCTGCCGAGAGCACGCAGACGGTGAACACCGTCACGCAATTGACCGCCCAGAACAGGGATACGGATGAAAAATCTAAAATAAAGGACATGGTATATCAAATCAGTTGTATATACTCCGGCTCGACCTCCACGCCTGCGGCGAGGAAGCCTTTCAGTTCCACTAACAGACGCCTGACCTTGGAGCCGCGTGTGGTGACAAGGCTTCCCTCATACCCGTCAAGCGGTCCGCCGACGATACGGATTTTCCGTCCGTGCATTGCCGGGGTGATGTCTTCAGGGAGATAATACTTCGTTGAGCCGGATGTGCTCACCGCATTGATGAACCGCTCCATGTCGTCGTCGGGAACAACTATCGGCTCGTCTTGCGCACCATATTTGCGAAAACGGTACTGGAGCGTCTCAGTGGTTTCAATGACGGGGTCGAGCATCTCCCTTGACTCATGCACGAAAAGCAGGTCGGGAATGAACGCCACTTCCTTGGGTTTCCGTTCACCCTTTACCGTGGTCAGTACCCACTTCTTGGGGGTGAACACCTCCATCTGCCTGTCCTCGAACATTTCCCAGGCTCGCTTCAGGGCGTTGGGACGCTTGAGGTCGCGCAGCGCGTACCATTTTTTATCCGTCATGGATAAGGTCGTGCAATCTGTCATTTTTTGGTACAGGGCACTTCTCTAAGTCCTGCTTGGTTGTGTAATGTATTACTTGCCAAGCAGTTATGAATAATCTCCAAAAAGTTCGGGGAATAATCCCCGTTCTTGCCATTCGATGTGTGATCCATCTGTACAATATTGCGAAAGTCCGGCTTGACGGACTTCTTGGTTGTCCCCGCTCTGTTCCATGTACATCTCTCCGTAAGAGATGTATACATGTATTTTTATTGATACAACCGGCTGATAGACAGGGAATACCTTTGCAGCTTTTTGAGGACTTGCTCAACAATCGTTGTACACTGTCCATTGATTTACCTCAATAAAATCGGTGCAAACGTGAAAAAGCCCCCATCTTTTGCCGTAGTTTTCAATAAAATGCGTAACTTTGCAGTCCTGTATACATCTCTTACGGAGAGATGTCCGTTTTTGTCCAACAACACATGGTCTCGAAACTGTTGCCCCGAACCGGTATTGAATGGGGTGCATATCATCCTGTTTTTTTGCGAGAATCTTACGCTGCAGGCGTACGTCTCTTCCCAAGAGATGTATATGCATAAGATGTTGATTGATTTACAGTGATTTGAAAGGGTCCGGATATGCCTTTTGCTCAACAAATCCGGCATTAAAATCATTTTTTTCAGGACGCATCATTAAAATAATTGATTATTTTTTAGGTAATTTGCCGTATTTTTCGTACCTTTGCAGCCGGATATACATCTCTTGGGAAGAGATTGCCGTTTTCCCTCAACAGTTTTTCTCCATCATAAATCTGCCGATTCTGGCTGATAAATCTGCCTGTACACATTCATAGCGACTTCAGTATCATGCTGTTCGCCTTGTCCACCGCGGAAGTGTCAAGCGAGGCGAGATATATTCTTGTCGTTGTTTCCGAATCATGCCCCATGGCCTCGCTGATGGTAGCCACGGGAATGTTCTTGCACTTGGCTATGCTCGCCCATCCGTGACGCGCCACGTAGGTGGTGAGCGGCATGGGCAGGCCGAGTTTCCTGCCGATTATTTTCAGATTGCGGTTTACGCGGTGCGCCTCGTTCATATACTGGGTCCTCTCGTCCTTACCGTTGCTTCTGATGACGGGAAGCAGGTAGGGCGAGCCGGTGGTGTCGTACTTGTCGACGATCTCCTGCATGGGTCTTTCCCACTTTATGAACAGCTGCCGGTCTGTCTTGTGGCGGCGGTAGGTGAGGATTCCGTTCTGCAGGTCTTTCTTTTTAAGGAAGGCAATGTCCACAAACGACATTCCGCGGGTGTAGAACGAAAACATGAAAATGTCCCTCGCATAGTCCAGGAACGGTTGCAGGGAAAGGTCCATCTCCTTTATCCTGCGGATCACCTCTATGGGCACGGCGCGCTTCACGGTCCTGTCTATGCCCGTATAGACATGCACGAACGGGCTGCGCTGCTCCGTCAGACCTCTTGCGACTGCACGGTTATATATGGAGCGGAGGTTCCGCATGTAGAAGGATATGCTGTTGGGGCATACCCCGTTCGATTTCAGATAACTCTCGTATGCCATCATCAGGTCGGAGTCTGTCTCTTCCAACGGGATGTCCTGTCCTTCACGGAAACGTCCAAGGCTGTTCGCGGCTGTAGAATAGGTCTCCGAGATACGCTTCCTGCCCATCTTCGCCATCTGCCCGGCGAGACTTCGGGCAAAGGATATGAAGCCGTATTCATCCTTGTGTGCCAGATATTCCTTCACCACATCGTCCGCGGTGTAGGGACTGCCCTTGCGCTCCAGACGGCGGACTGCGCTTTCGAGCCTGCCTGTATCCCCGCGCAATGCCTCCTGAAGCGACAGGAGATAATCCAGCCTCCCTTCCCGCACCGCAGGCGGAAAGGCTATCTCCATCCTCTCCGCGTCCCATTCGGCAGGGAACAGCTTGTACCCCGTGGCAATCTGTCTTGCCACCCGGTTGTGAATCACTTGATAATAAAGTGTGCCCTCCCTCATCCCGACAGTAGAGGCACGGAACTTGATTTTTGTCTTTGCCATAGTGTAATCATTGTAAATTAAGTGAAGCAAGGAGGATGGAATCGGTATCATCCTCCTTGATAATATATTATACATCAGTCCGTCACGCCAATCTGATTTTGCCTGCTGAACGGACCGGAGAGGGCGGAACACGGTCTGCCGCCGGCAATTTTTCCGTTTGCGAATGAGCCTCAGGTGTCTCTTTCTCCTTTTCGGCGACTTCCGGCGTAGGCGGCGCAAGTTCCAGCTGTATCTTGCGGTCGAGTGCGGCAAGTTCGGACTTCAGCTGCTTCAGTTCGTCCTCCTTCTTCCACACCTTGCCCGCTATCTCCCGTAACTGCGGAATCTCACGTTCCAGCACCTCGTTCTTCTCCTTGTACTGGTCGATAATAGAAGGGATTTTCTCCAGAGCGTTCAGGAAATTGCGTGCGGCGGCTACGGGGTCAGCCATCGCCAGATGCCCGTTGTTGTAGGTGTACTTGAAATTACCCTCAATCACAAAACGGTTGTCGGTGAACTCCAACCCGTCTTTGAGTATCCTTTCGCTCACCACCTTTATCGGGAAACCGTACAGTTCTCCAATCTGCGTGTAAAGCCCTCCTGTCGTGGCGTTCTTGGCGATTTCCTGCAAGCGTTTACCGAGAACCTTCTCGTCGGCGGAATCCACGCCGTCCACCCTGAGCGGATTGAGGCGGTTGCCGTCCTTGCCGGTTTGTGCGGCGGCAAGGAAGTGGTCCCTGTCCTCCGTCATGGCTTCAATCTTCGCCGTGTTGTTGCGCAACTCGTCCGTCTTTGACTCCAATTTGAACTCCGACTCCCGTCTGCCCTTGCTGAACGACTTGCGTTCCCCTTCAAGCGAGGCAATCCGCTTTTCCAGTTTCGCCTTGTCGAGCAGGTCGGTGTTGCCGGAGAGGATAGCCATGTATTCCGAGAAGTTCATGCCCGACTTCTCGTCCATAGCCCCCTCGTCGATGGTACGCGCACCCATCGCCCCGCTTTTGAGCTGAGAGATGAACGTCTGCTTGCAGTGCAGCAGGTTAAACTTGTAGGAGTCCAGCGACTTTTCCACGGCATAGATTACCACGTCCACCTTGTTGTCAGCATATAACTTGGCAATCTCATTCCCGGCTCTAACTCCGCGTCCGTCACGCTGTTGCAGGTCGGACGGCCGCCACGGTGTATCAAGGTGATGGATAGCCACACACCGTTTCTGCGCGTTCACACCCGTTCCAAGCATGGAGGTGGAGCCGAACAGCACGCGCACCGTTCCGGCGTTCATCGCCTCTATCACCGCCTTGCGTGCCTTCTCGCTCTTGCACTCCTGAATGAAGCGTATTTCAGGGGCGGGTATGCCGTAGTCCTCCATCAGCTTGCGCTTGATTTCCGAATAGACGTTCCATCCCTCGCCCGGCTGATAGGTCCCCAGATCAGAGAAGACGAACTGAGTGCCTTTCTGCGCGTCGTATTTCCGGTAATACTCCGCGATCATCCTGGCGCAATGGCTCGCCTTGTTGTCGGGGTGGTCTTCGTAATGCGGGTCTATCATGCGCATGTCGAGAGCCATCTTGCGGGCATAGTCCGTGGCGATGAGCATCTTCGCCTTCTCCTCCGTTTCCGACAGAGGCGGCCTGCCCAACAGTGTGGCATCGCCCGTCTTGGCGAACTGCATCAGCTTCTGTATGAACTCCTCCTGTTCCGGCGTGGGCGGTATGTGGTGAAGCACCTCGTTCTTGGCGGGCCTGTCCACGCCCACATCCTCCGCCGTGCGGTAGTCCGTGATTTCATTATAGAAGGCGGCAAGTTCCGGCACCTTGATGAAGTAGCGGAAACGCTCCTTCTGCACGATGTTGTTCGTAACGTTGAACTCGAAATCGGTCGTCTTCTTGGCGAAAATCGCCGCCCATGCGTCGAAACAGCGGATGTCCTGCCGCTCCAGCTCCTTCGGGCGCAGGTACTTGAAGAGCAGGTACAGCTCCGTCAGCGAGTTGCTGATGGTCGTACCGGAAAGGAACGTCGCGCCCAGATCCTTGCCCGTGCGCTCCTGTATGGTGCGTATGGCGAAGAGCATATTGAGTGCCTTCTGGCTTCCCTCCGAGTTGCCCAGTCCCGCCACACGGTCGTGGCGCGTGTTAAAGGTCAAGTTCTTAAACTGATGGCTCTCGTCTATGAAGATATGGTCGATGCCCATCTGCCGGAAGTCCACCACATCGTCCGTGCGCGACCTGATGGCATCCTCCACCTTCTCCAGCTTCGCTATAAGGTTGTGCTTGCGCTTCTCCAATCCTTTGAGCATGGCACCCGAAATGTCCCGTCCCTGCTGCCGCAGCACTTCGAGGTTTTCCTCCACCGTGTCCAATTCCGCTTGCAGGATACGTTGCTGCAACTCCGGCGACTGCGGAATCTTGCCGAACTGGTCGTGCGACATGATGACGCAATCGTAATCGTTGTTCTTGATGTTGTTGAAGAAACGCACACGGTTCGCCGCCGCAAAGTCCTTCTCCGAGGCATAGAGGATGCGGGCATTCGGATACGCAGCCTGATAGGTGGCGGCAATTTCCGCGACATTGGCTTTCAATCCGATAATCATCGGCTTGTGCGCCAGGTTCAGACGTTTCATCTCATGCGCCGCAATACACATTATCAGTGTTTTGCCTGTACCGACCTCGTGGTCACAAATTCCGCCACCATTCTGTTTGAGCATCCAGACGCAATCCTTCTGCGAGGGGTATATGTCCTTCACGCCCCGGCTTGCCAGCCCTTTCAGGTTAAGGTCGGGAAAGGTCTGATGGGAGCCGTCGTAGCGCGGGCGCACGAAACAGTTGAATTTGCGGTTATACATCGTCACAAGCCGCTCCTTGAACTGCGGCGACTGCTCTTCGAGCCATTCGGAGAAGCCGTTACGGATTTCATCAATCTTGGCGTTGGCGAGCTGTATGCCCTCGCTGTCGCGCACCTTGATGTCGTTGCCGTTCTCATCCTTGCCGATGGACTTCATCATGTCGGGGCAGGTGTTGTGCAGGGCGTGCTTCAAGAGGCTCATGCCGTCGTAACTGCGGTAGTAGCCCCTGACGCAGAACTCGTCCCATATCTTGAAGTTCTTGCGGGAACACGCCACCGAGAACTCGTCCAGACTTGGAGAGTAGCCGATTTTGACCTCCGTGTCATAGAGATGACTCATGTAGGCGGCATAGACACCCGTAGGTATCCAACGCTCACCGAAGTTGAAGTCCAGGTCCTCGAAGGGGATTTTCTCCGGCTCCGCATCATGCAGGGCTTCAAGTGCCAACCTTACTTCGGACTGCTTGTCATTCTCAGGATTGGCGGCAATCCAGCCTTCTATACGCTCCGCCTTCTCCACCACGTTCCCGGCGATGAAACGGTCTTTAATCTCGTAACCGGTAACGAGCGGATTATAATAGATGCGCCCTTGCAGGGCAGTGAGCAAATCCTCCGCTGTGCTGTCGGTTATCCCGCGCATATAGCCGAGATTGACCGTGCCGAACTTGTTAAGCGATGCAGATAGGGCTTCTTCGGGTGAGTTTACATTGGCATGGCTCTCCACCGAGAAGGAAACGGGATGCTCGAAGATGTCCGCCTTGACGAACTTTCCGTTCTCCGCCCGTTCCAGCGAAAGGATGTCGCGTCCTCCGGCATCCATCATCACTAACTTCACATTCTGCTTGGCGTTAAGGTTTCCGTAGCGCATGACGAACTCGTCGTAATGGATATTGAGGTACCCGCGCAGCTTCGGTCTTTCCTCCTGTGCGTCTGCCTCGTCACGGTACAGGCGTTCGTAAGCGTCGCGGAGCGACACATACAGCACCGCCTTCTCCCTTTGGTATCCTTTGAGGTCGAGCGGCTGGAATGTCGCGCCGTAGGGCGTGATGTCTTTCAGGTAGCCGATGTTCCGCGCGGCGTCCAGCACCATAGAGCCGTCGCGCAGGTGAGGCTCCATCGTGCCGTTCCACGGTCGGGGCGACAGGTCGATAACCTCCTGCGGCTTAGGGGCAGGTTCATATTCGGGGAACAGTGAGCCTGACGGGGATATAGCAATATCCGGTGTAGATACGGGTGTGTTTTCATCGGAGGGAACAGCCGGTGTTTCCGAAACGGGTTCGGCTTGCATTGCCGTCTGTCCGTCCGTTGCGGTTGTTTCCGTTTGCATCGGCGGCTTTTCTCTGGGTGAAGGCGCAACCGCCGGATTCAGCGTGCCCTTTATGCCCGCCTTTTCCAATTGCTCCTGCCTGTGCCGTTCCGCTTCCATACGGAGAGCCTTGCGGCGCTCCGGCGTGAGGTTCATCATCATCTCGTAGAAGCCGTTGATGGGAGGGTTGGTTTCCCAGTCCAGCGTGGCGTAAATGTCATCCGGGTCGGCAGGCGTGGCTTTCTCTTTATCCTCTTCCGGCTTCGCCTCCTTGTTCTCCGATACAGGTTTGGCAGTTACGGGTGGCGGTGTCACTGTAACCTCCGGCGTAACCTGTGCCAGCGGTTTGGACGGCACCCGTTTCCCGGCTGTCTCCTTTTTCGCCGTCTTGGGTTTCGGTTTCTTCTTGGTAGCCGTTTCCTCCTTGCGCACTTCCTCCGTCATGCCCCAGAGATCGAGCAGGGATAGCTGCACGGGATTCCCCCTGCTTGGTGACGGACGATACGGCTCTATCTCCGGCTTCTCCGTCTCTTTGGCTTTTTGTCGCTCAACGTTCAAGTTGGGCGAAGGTGTTTCCACCTTCGGTGCCGGCTGTCCCATTTGAGGTTTTACGCTGACCGAAGCCGCCTGTTGCGCTTTTGCCTGCCCGATGGCACCTGAATACAAACGCATGGCAAGGCGGTAATGGCAATCTTCGTCGAGCATACGGCGCATGGCATCAGCGATGCCCGTAACCTTCCCCTCGTGCAGATAGACCATAGCCGGCTTCCCGTAGGGGTCGGTGTCAAGTTTGGCGGTCGTGTGGATGATACGGTCGGGATGGTGAATGAAATAGGCATTGTCCGTCAGGTTGGTCTTCACGTCCGTCTGGATTACCGTCATCAGCCGCTCGTCCTGCGACATTTCCGTCTTGCCCACGTTCTTTTGCAGGACAATCAGGTCGCTGCCGACTTCCGTCCCCGCGCTGTCCGTGAACAGATTGTTGGGCAGACGTATCGCCGATACCAGATTCGCCTGCCGGAACAGTTCGTTGCGCACGGACGCTTTGGTGCTGTTCAGCACGCCCTGCGAGGTGATGAAAGCCACGATGCCGCCGTCGCGCACGGCATCCAGTCCTTTCAGGAAAAAATAGTTGTGGATGGCTTTCTGCGACGAGCGTCTGCCGAAAGACTCACTGCGCTGGAACTCCGCATCGAACACGGCTATGTCACCGAATGGGATGTTGGACACCGCCAAGTCGAAATAACCCATGAAAGGCTTTTCTATTTTCTCAAAACCTTCCGTGCGCATCTTCTTGTCGGGATATAGGTGTCGGAGCAGCTTGCCCGTCAGGATGTCCTTCTCGAATGCCATCACGTCGGCATCGGGTCTATGCCGCAGCACGGCATCCACGAATGCGCCGACACCCGCCGAGGGTTCGAGCATACGGCTGGGGCGGACGCTGTAATCCGCCAGCACGTCCGCGATGGTTCCGGTTATCTCCTTCGGAGTGTAGAAAGCGGTCAGCACGGACGCTTTCAGCGAATCCACAAACCGCCTGTACTCCGTTTCGTCCTTGCTGTTCTCACGGATAAGCCTGTGCAGCTCCACCGTCGGGGCGAACAGTTCGAGGTCGGATTTCGCCCACCGTACGGCATCCGTCAGTTCCTTTGCAGGGTTGAGGATACATTTCAAACCGCCGAAACCGCAGTACCTTTGAAGTATGGCACGCTCTTCGGTTGTCGCTGTCCTGTTTTCCCTGTCAAGGATGAATGCCGTCCGTATCGCCTCGATGTTGTCCCGCAGTTTCTGTTTGCG